>Ga0247758_1001104_pt1 | contig 21845 bp, 25 predicted proteins | sample UWRJL156409C4_FD_180950 | JGI IMG/M metagenome (GOLD analysis project Ga0247758, IMG submission 180950) | Plant litter microbial communities from Arlington Agricultural Research Station in Wisconsin, United States - UWRJ-L156-409C-4 | ecosystem: Environmental > Terrestrial > Plant litter >... | reverse complement strand
AGGAGGCAGGTTTTGATTAGGATCTTGAGGGGTTCCTGCCCGGCGCCGACCGTTCAATAGGTGCTACCCCGCTTCTCGACGATTTCAGCTGAGCCCCTGCAGACATCTCGAGCTTGCCCGCCCCGATCTTCTTATGCCCACAGTAACTCGCCTCGCCGACGGCTGATTCTACCCGCAGGCAACGATTGATGTTTGCTTCATCCACGGTCTAACCAGTGACCGCGACCGCACGTGGACTTCCAGTGCACCAGGCCAGCAACATCCATGGCCCAAGGTACTGCTCCTCCCGGAGCTGCCCAACGCCCGGATCCTGACCTACGGCTACGATGCATACTTCATAACCGAGGGCGTGTCTTCCGGAAACCGCCTAGTCGACCATGCGCGGAATCTCATCAGCGAACTCACCACCAACCCGATTTCCAACAACGCAGAGACGCGCCCACTCGTCTTTGTGGTCCACAGCCTTGGAGGCATCATCATCAAGAAGGCACTCTTGCTCTCCCAGGACAACCGGGAAGACTACCTTCAAGGTATCTTCCGATGTACAAAGGGCATCATCTTTATGGGGACGCCGCACCGAGGCTCGTGGATGGCTGCCTGGGCCAAGATTCCCATCTCCGCACTCGGTGTCGTGAAGTCACTGAACGGACGATTACTCAAGGCTCTGGGGCCGGACGAGGAGCTGCTGGAGTCGATACAGGATGACTTTGGACGCTTACTACGACGCATGACCATCTCGGAAACCCCAATTGAGATCACTTGTTTTTTCGAAGAATTGCCGCTATCAGTGGTGGGCAAGGTCGTTTCGAGAGAATCAGCTACCATTCCCGAGTACAATGCCATCAGCGTCCATGCCAACCATCGGGAGATGGTGAGATTCGGCTCAAACAATGACCGAGGATTCGTCGAGGTATTGCATTTGCTCAGGAAATGGCAAGACGAAGTTGCGTGAGTTCTGAAACTCTGAATGTGGTGCTGGTTTCTGGATACCTAGTTGGCGATTTCTAACCACTTACTAGGCTGGGAAAATCGATGAGGTCCGTTCTTATTGAGATACGTCAGCTTTTGGAAATGTTTGAGGAATGTAGAAGCTATGTTCGTATCCCCACTCTCTCTTCTTCCGGCCAATGAACTGACGCGGACATGCATGCAGCTTCGCGATTTACCACAGGCAGAGCGACATGTCTTCAACTTCAACAAAACACTTCTTCTCCTTGGATCTTGCAAGCTAAGGATCGAAGAAACATACACGCAAATACTCGAAAGAGCCTGTATTCCGAAAGCCGAGTCCCTCATGAAGCGGGATGCCAGCTGGGAGGATCTCCAAGTACAAGCAAAGCTGCGAGCTTACCTCAAAGACGACTTGGTTGGGTTCAAGAAAACTATAAACGCTCTTGAGCAGAATCTGGGGTATTTTAAGAGAAAACTGTCCATAAAAGATAACTTTTTGGTAAGAGACCACCGCCGAGGCTGCACGTGTCCCCGGATTCTAACAGCGGCCCTTGAGCAGGCTGAGATGGAGCACGACTGGGACCAAGAAACTCTCATCCATAAGTTTCTCGCGAAGTGGGTAGTGGTCCAAAATGGATGCGACGCATCCAAGTACGAACGGCTTGTCCGGAAAATAGGGGAGGGTGTCGAACGCCTTTTCACTTTTGCACCGAGCACGGATGGCGAACCCCAAGAGGCTTCCAATACTGATTTGATTGGGCCGACTGAATTTGCAACATCGTATCTCCACATCAGAGACCACACACAAAATCTGTGGGACAAGCTTTCGCATATATGGTTGTACAACTGCCCGGTCAATCAACATTCTGCCAGTATCAGCCTCTGTCCCGCAGGTGTACCAATTGGGAATCATGAACAGGTTCGCTTCAGCTACTCTTTCCTGCTCCACAACCAAAATGAGGCGGGGGCTTCTTGGCGAGACGTCGTGGTGATGTCACAGTAAGTTACTTATCCACAGATACACCCTTCAGGTTATTTGCTGACTTGGACTTTAGATCTAGATTAGACAAAGGTGCTGTTAGTACTGGAGCAGACCGCAAGGGAAAGAAAAGGGCCAGGTTTCTTGATGTGGGAGTGACAGTCACTCTCGATGTTGCCGAATCCCCGAGAGAAATCTGGAAGCTGAGATGTTCAACATCTGCCAACCAATTGAGCAGGAGTTCACAAACGGAGACAAAATTGGACTTCTCTCTTGTGGACACTGCGACTACATTCTTCTATACGACGAGCGTCTCGGGGACCGGGAACTTATTCCACTTCGAAGCATACTACCCACCTTTAGGAACGGGCAGCCCATCCCTACTCGACAACGGTCAGTTACCCCGCCCCTCACATACTGTCATTGGCTAAAGGGAGAGTCCTGTGCTCTAGGCGGTCCATTGCCCTATCTCTTGCATCGTCCCTTCTCCTCTTGTACGATACACCCTGGCTGCCAGAACGTTGGAGCTTAGACGATGTGTACATGGACCGTGACGACCCGACTCGTCTCTATCGAAAACAAGTCTTCACCAAACAGAGCAAATCTTTGTCTATTACGACCCAGCCCCCAGAAAAAGCGGAGGTAGTCGACAATGAAAGCATATTCTGCCTTGCCGTCGCGCTTCTCGAGCTCACATTTGGGGCACCATTATCTAACTTTCATCTTGGGCCCAACGTGGTGAACGCAGATGATAGGCTGACTCAGCTTATCACGGCAAAACGCCTGACAAAATCTATCCGCAAACACGAAGAAGAGAGGTATGTCGTTCAAGCCCCTCCCTTTAGTAATTTTGGGGCTGCCATGAGAGCCTAGTGAGGAGAATTTCACTTTTTACTTTTTGCCTTGAAAGGAGTCGCGATGGTGAAATATCGGCAGATCCTTATGAGGCTATTCGCCCAAAAGGAGAACAATCAACGGACCCAAGTTGGGGCAATTTAGATATAACCTCCAAGAGATACGTAAACCACCATTACAACCTGTCTCCCTCTCTAATTACCCTTCTGTTATCCCTCGCTTACGGGTATCAACAAACCCCGCCACTCTCCCTCCCTCGAGCTTATTTCTCCAAGTCCATCAAGGTCCAGAGCCAGCAAGGATCCCCTGGACAACTTATCCGAGATTCTTTTCCTTGCAAGTTCCGTCCATCCCTTTCTTTTCCCTTGCACTCGCCCGTACTCGTGTTTTCCACGTTTTGCCTCGCAAAAAGCGGCTCAAACCACAGCGGCACGGCCGGTTTCCCGGCCACCCGAGATCCAGATGGTAGATCTAATTGCGGATGAATTCTGTTCCCGGGAACCTGGGAAGTTCCAAGCCGCGCGGCTTGATTAGATTGGTGCGCTTCTTGCAATCGACTATAGGCACGGTGGCCGCTTCGAGAAAACTGCCGATTCAGTCTCCCGTGGGCGTCAACGAAGCCTATCATTGCCGGACTGGGACGATGGCTTCACCGAAAGGTGGTATCTTTCCTGGTACGGCAGTTAGGCAATGGCGGCTCATGTGCAAGGACAAGGCACGTCGCTTGGCCGGGCCGGGGGGGTGGGGGGGTTGTCAAGTGATAGTTAGTAGTCTGGTAATATTTCGGGTCTGCGATGTGCAAAAATGCGATGCAACATAAATGCAAGGGGAGCCGCTGTCATTGGAACGCGTCCCACAGAGGTAGACGAATTCGACAGTGCTATCCCACCCACAACACGACCGCAGCATCCACTACGTTGTACTGTCTGTGCATCGCGTTACACCACAGCTCGAAGCGATCCATCGAGTCGGTAACATGAAGCTGCTCGCGCTCCTGTCCGCGCCGTTGGCGGCGCAGGGCTTCATATTTCCCGCCAATCGTCCCGATGGTGTCTATTCCGTTGCCATCGATGACAAAGGCAATGCTCTTGGCGAGCCCACGTTTCTCGCAAGCATTCCGACCGATACGACAAAGCTGAATCGCCGTCAAGCTCCAGCTCTTCCTCGCCCCGAAACGAACTGCCACAACCGCACTCTCACCGTCGGCGATTACAGCGCCGCATTCAACGCCTTTAATAGCATTTGCGACAAGGCCGAGATCTACGCGGCGTACACCAGCTTGGTCGTCAGTTCGGGAAGCACCATCGCCTATCTGTGCAACTATGCCGACTCGAACCGTTGCTGGAGTAGCGAATCCAACGAGGCGAACCGGTTGATCAACTCCAAGTGCGGAAATAATGGGATCGGTTGGGTTTATGTCGACCAGTACAAGAAGTCGTATGGGAGGGAGAACAAGGGTATTGATATCTGTGGGTATTCGTTCTAAATTGGTGCCCGGCTGGTAACTTGATTATTGCCGTGGGTAATTAGTTGTGGAGACAAGTGTACGAAGTAATTAAACAAAAGACTTCCTTTCTGGCAGCTCTGTCTCGGGCGATCACTCTCTTTTCCAACTGTCGAACTCGTCGTCGAGATGACGCTTCAGCTCAGCAAATTTGTTTCCGAACAGTTTCCCACATCGCCAGCACACAAAGTCTCTGCTCAGATTTGCGTTCTGGAATGACGTCTTTCGTCGCTCGTCATCCTCGGCAAGCGGATAATCGGCAACAGGGATGAAAAACGACGTGTTGAAGCTGTTGTAGTGCTTGCGGTGCTTGAGACGATCCGAGTGCATGTCGCGCGAGATGATGTGCACGTGGAGGTGTGCCATGGAAGGGTGGGCATGGATTCCGATACGGATCTCGGAGAGATAGTCGCGGCCAGGAGAGAGGTCGTCATAGGGAGTACCTGCGTCCATGGCGTCGTTGCGGGCTTTGCTTTGTGCTGAAAAGGGAGAAAGTTCTAAGGGTGTGTTGGTTAGCGCAAGAAAGAGGTGGGCGTTGAATGCCTTGGGCTTGGGAGCGGAAGCCCTTTTCGGGGGCATAAGTTCAAAGAGAGGGACCGACTGGGATAGTACGTACGGCGACCCAGCTCGGCGGCAGCAATCTGCGCCGCGCTCGCTGCTTCTTCCTTCATCATGGCTAGGAACTCGAGGTCTTTGAACGCATCGTGAGGGTGGAGGTCGTAGTGCGCCGGAGAGCGCGGGAGGAGTAAGAGATGTACTGTTGCCTTGGGAAAGCTGTCCTTGATGAGAACGGCGTTGGGCGTCGATCGGATCACCTGGTCTGGGAAGCGCTCGGGGTGTTTGATGTAGTCGAGAAGCGCGCCTTTCCACGGTGAGAGGCTCTTCAGTGACCTGTGTGGTTTTTTGTCGGGTGCATCTGACTTTGGAGCCTTGAGCTTGGATGACATAAGCTCGGCGAAGGCGTTGCGCTTGTTTTTCTTCTCGGGCGCGTTCTGTGACGTTGATGCTTGTGGGGCCACATCGCGGGGTACGTCTTGCAATTGCTCGGCGAAATCTTCCATGTGTTCAGCTGCTTCGGCCATGGTGATATTTTTCGGGCAGTAATGTGGTGAGGAGTATGGGTATTTGAGGACAAGAAGCCGTGGTGAAGTTCTGCGCTGCCCGATGCTGGCGGTTGTGTGCGATAGCAATCGATGAATCTCAAGACTCAAGGGAGCTTGAAGAAATAAATCCCAGGGCTGAGCTCACCTGCAGCGTTCAGAACCCCAACCCTAGCCCCAGGGTGGGTAGGCTAGGGTTGGGGTTGGAGTTGTCCATATTTCTGCCTTGCGGCCCTGTCAGTGGCTTTGTTTTCGCACGGAATGCACTGCCGACCAGCTCGGCGCAGTGCTGTGAGCCTGGCCTTTGGCGCCAACTTCATTGGGCAAGTGTAACCCAGAAAGCCCGCCCGCTTCCTGGGACCCGAAAGGTTGACCGCGACCAGGCCGAGACCACAGCGGCCGTTCCCGCTGCTTGTACCACCACCCTTTTCTTCCAAGGTGTCTTTTGTTTCCTTTCATTCGCAGACTGCTGCGGCCCCAAGGTTGCGACAAATGGGCGCACCGGCGGCAGAGAGGGGCCGGGCTGGAGGCCAACTCTACAATCGGTGTCGAGAAGGCGACTAGCCGCCGGGAGGCAACCGGGCGTCGACACCGTTTGTTATCATAAAGAGAAGAGGTTGCCGATTGGCTCCGAAATGAGAAAATATTATTCCTCCCAATTACCATTTTCTTGGTGGGTTTTATGATGAGATTTGCTCTCGTTCTGCTTATCGCCGCCATCCCCGAATATGGCCACGCCTTCAGTCTTAACGACTGGCTCAACAACCCGCCCTACGCCAACGGTACAGGGACAATCCAGGAGCAGATCAACTGCTACGCTCTACCGTACGGCGCGATCGGGTTCTCAAGCCATGTATTGACGTACCTAACCGTCGTTGCCCTCTCACTCGGGCGCGACCCGCTTATGCCATGGCGGCCACTGCGGCACAAGTGGTTCGACATCGCCATCGCCGTCGTCGGCTTCTGCATCAGCTTCCCCATGACGGTGCTCACTATGCTGCGGTGCCGCAACACGTGGTCCTTCATTCTCATCGCTGTCTGGAAGCAAGTATTCTCCACCACTTTGACCGTCATGGCCATCCACGCGGCGCGAACCGTCATCACCTCGAATACCGCCGCCACAGATGACGAGGCCCGTCTCCTCGAAAATCAGCACCCCATGGGACAGCTAGCCCCGGGGACATCGAACCGACACGGGGGAGAGCAGCGCGAATCGAGAACATCCCGCGACTCCAGGACATCGCGCGACTCGAGATCTCCAAGCCGAAACAGCTGGGAGCAATACACCCACCTGCCTCCGTCAGATAACTACCAAGTCTCCCGAACACAGCGCCCGACAAGCCCTGACTATGGGCGGCAATTCAAACAGATCTGGTGGTGGTGCATCCCCTATTCCCTCGGCGCCATCGTCGGCTTCGTTGGCATCATGGCGCTTGTCAAAGACAACATGGCCAGCAAACGCCAGCTGCAAATCATCACGGGTGTATTTGGCGGTGTCGCTTTGGCACTTGTGCTTGCCGACGTTGGCATCTACTACTGGGCGGCATATCAGAGGTCTCGTCAGCCTCGATCCCGATCTCGATCTCAATATGACAGCAGTGGCCGCAGTATCGGAAGCTTCCTGGCCAGGGCAACTGACCAATTTCTTGTGCTGCTGGGGGCCTCGCTGTTTGTGACAACTCTGCTTTTTGCCTTTTACTCTGACTGGGTGTTGGCTGCGCTAGCGGAGGATATCGTTGGGCGACCGACACGAGACAACGCTGTGTATTATTGGTTGTATTTTGCGGCGAAACGGTTGCCGATGTTGTCGATTTGAGAGGGTGGCAAGGTCACGGCCAGAGGAGACACATCTTTCTTGGAGAATATCTAGTTGTACCGTACCCCCAATGTCTAAACGTGTTCCTACTGTTACGGCAGGGCCTTATTACATCTAAAGGGGGGCCGTCTGGCATTCTCTAACGGCTTATTCGAATGTAACTAAGGCCTTTGATAATGCGAAACAGGCCTCTGGGGTAATAACTCATGCCTTTTTGTTTCAAAACATGGTGTTCGACTGTTTCTCTAACGCATTTCACACAGATACTTTGTAGTACTACGGTATACGTAGACGGATGCTGTGAGAAAATAGACCTTCTCATCGTAAGAGAACGTCTTCTTGCACATTGACCTTCGTCTCACTTACACTAGGTATTGGCATCCCACACACTACCACCAGGCGTGCTCCGTCCCATTGGCAACCGTACGGCTAGAACAGCAAGGTCTAGGTAGCTACATAACAGGCCTTGTCCACATCGTGAGAGACCTTGGGTGTATTGGGATAGGCCTCTTAAGAATGCAAGAAGGCCTCTTGAAAATGCGATGCAGTCAAGCTATGGTGTCAAAGTCAAGGCCTTGGGATGAGGTAATTGATCGAGGCGACTATTGAGCTTCGTGAACTCCTCGGTGATCTTTTTGGAGCCCCCAGTGGCGGCATTTGCGAATTCCGCGAGCTCGGCGAGAGGAGGCCCGCAGACAGGTTGGAAATTCTGCATCTGTGCCTGAAGATCTATCCAGGATGGTTCTCTAAGCGTCTGAAATCTGAGTCGAAGTCATCGTGATACACTTGAGCTGAAGAGCGATGCATTTTGTGCTGAATTCCTGACAATCTTTGTGCAAACGAGACACTCTTCTGGCGACTAGGATATGACCTAGCCATATAACACTCCCAAGCTAACACAACCCCATCCCGTTTACCAATCACGTCTCATAATCCCACCATGAACCCGCCGTCCCATGCTATCACCACATGCCTATTTGGGCAAGCAAATGTAGCTGGTGATGGATTCGTCAAACTGGCCGTTGCCATCCCCGAGGTTGGCATCCTTCTGGTTGGTGTACGTTTCACCCTGGCAGTCGGCATCCCTGACACAATAAGTCAGCACAACATTCACGGCCTTGAAAAAATCTAATAGATGAGAGACATACAAAAACCAAGTGCACTTGAAGTCGTCTTTGTCCTTGTTCTCGATCGAGCTGATGCGGTCATTCCACTCGGAACTGGGGACATTTGCTGGAGTGATGCAGTTAGCACTCCGACTGTGTTCATGCTGGCTTGTGCTAGGAGTTGACTTCAGGGAGCCTTACTGCAGGCACCCACTTGGACGGTGTGTGTTGTGCATTCGCCGCGAAACTCGGTGCCGTCGCACATGAATACGTCGACCTGCGGCGAACGTGAGTTCATTGCGGTCGGGGCGCCTGTAGCGACGAGGACGTGCGAAGCCAGGGCGGCGATGATGAACTTGTATGAGACCATGATGGCGGACTTGGGAAGTCTGGTGTTGGCAGGTAGGTAGATGGGTCAAGAATGAATGAGGAGGCTGGCTGATCTGTTTGATGTTATATAAATGTGGAGCTGGAGATCTGAAGATCAATGGACCTCTGGGCGATGCTCCCCCTTTTTATAGGTATAGAGATCCATCACGCCTCAATGGACCCCAACTGAATTGGCCCACAGCCTTGTTCACGTTTAGACGCCCTTGCCGCCCTTGACGCCCCTTCAGCTGAAGAGCCTCTTTCCAACTCCAAACTCGGCCAAGATCATCAAAAGACAGTCTCAGGACAACACAGTCCCGGCCTGCGCCCATGCGTTGGCCAGCCCCAGCCATCAGGCTCTCGCTGGAAGGGGCCAAACAAATGACTTCGCAATCCCAGACTCGGCTAACATCACTAATCGAAAGGCTGTGGTTGTCTGCATGTCTTACCACCGGCCAGGCCCAACTGCATTCAAGTCAGCAAAGGGCCAAAGAAACGAGGATCCTACAAAGCCTCGTCGTAGTTTTTAGGCGCTTCCCAAAGCCACACGTCTCAAACTGCATGCTTGCTTTCCAATCGTGGGCATGTTATCCTGCGCGGTACCAGTTATCGTCTTCCATAACTGCGTGTGGCTTTACGGCGAGAGCCTGCGCAACATTTTTCTTTTCTTGGCGCCGAAAAAGCGAGGTGATGCAACGGGCAGCTGAATCAAACCTGGACAAGGCAGCGAATAGGAAAGCAGGCAGACAGATGCATTTAGAAATGCATGCAGAACCACCATGTCGCATGTCGACCGGTGGGCCGGAACATGCATCGGTACTCGATCCAGGTGGGCAGCTGCATCAGCCGCGTCAAGTGCGCTGTCGGATGATAGGAAACCCCGGAATTCTTGGTCGTGCCCCTTCTTGGATGCCTTGAGCTTGGTAGCTTGCGGAAGGAGCTTTGAGGTTCATGGGCCTGCCAACAAGCTCACGTGCCTATCCCTCACGGGCAAGGTTCCACGTCAGACTTCTCTGTTGAGGGTTTCCTCAGGGCTAGGGTTGCCCCTGGTGCTGGAAAAAAGGCGCCTCAGCCAGCCTGAGAAGGTGTCCGCTAAGCACAATTTGTATTTTCCCAATACTTCCATGCTAGACGGCTACCTTGGTATCAGAGACTTTCCCAAACATATAAGGGCATTACAGACCAATCACAAACCCACACAGCAGAAAACTGACTTCGCCGTGACAATTAGTGGCTGGTGACCTAATTAGAGAGTGAACGGCTCCGATATAGGTACCGCCGTCGCATTCATTGGGAGTTCGATAGTCTTCACCGGAAACCACCAAAACATGTCCCCATTCTCTTCTACTTCAGAGACGTCGCTCTCTCCTGGTACCAAATCTACCATCCCCACTACTAGGTGGAGGTTAACATTAACGGCGGAGACCGATCTCTGGTTCACCCGATAGATCTGGTACATCTTTTCTAGCCACACGAGCCTTGGCATGCTTGGGAAAAGCGGCGGATACGGCTCAAGGCGGAGAAGCAACCAGGTGCATTCCACGTCGAGGAGTGCCTGACAGGCCTTGATGGGACGAGATGATCCATGCCCGTTTCCGTCGTGGCGGCCGAGATCCAGCCTTGCGAATTCTCTCTGTAGTTGCCAGGTACGGTTGATTTCGGATAGTATGGAGAGTTTTTGGGCCAGGGAGTCATACCAGCCGGATAGGTGAAGCACGTCGACTAGAATCGATAGAAAGTGCTCATCGGGAGCATGAGCCGATCTTGTTGGGAATGCCAAGTAGCGCCGAGAGCCCGCCCTCAGGCTGACAATCCAATCCACCATGTACAGTAGCAAGAGAACCGACATTGAGAGGAAGCCACAGTGGATAATTCCGGGAATCGTAGGAGCTTCGGGTGTTTCCACCCCTGGCCCAGTGCACAACACAGTGTGCACGGGCCAGTACGCGGGTTGGCGGGGTAGCCGTCGGGCCTGTCCGGCTTGTTCCGTTTCAGGTACTTTTCAGCTTCAGGGTAGTTGAACTTAAGGAGCATTCCTGGCGATAGCGGCGCATTCGCAGGCTGTGAGCATGCGTTCTGTGATAGTTACGGATCGCAGCCGTTTGAGAAGCTCTTTGACGCCATCGAGGTTTCTACAACTTTTCCATCCCTTCCTGACGCTTACATGCAGTTCTCTCAGAAGCGACATTGCTGATGCGGTCAAGGCCGCCGAGCTTCGGCCCTCGGTTGTGAAACATGCGAACTGGGGATTGAGCTTCAGTCAGGGGCGTCTTGGTACTGACAGCTTGAAGGATTGTAGAAGTTTGTCTAACATGAAATGGCAGTGTTGCCTGGGCGATTTGATTATGTCCCAGCGCACAGGCCAAGGAGGGTTCCGTGGGCCTCAGTCTCCCACGCGGCGAAATCTACATCCTCTTCATACACCCGGTCACCACGTGGTAGTAGCTCTCTGGATGCTCACCAAAAGCTAACCAATATCTGTCCTCCAAGCGGGCTGACCATCATAGAACCGGCGTAGCGGCGACACAAAGCTCCCTAGCGTGAGGTGCTACTGAGCGCTGTTCCCCTGTAACCGCCTGAGGTTCTAGACCAGCAGCCTATATAGCGCCTTGCGGAACGTAGTGTAACTGTTCTCGCGCGGGATCACCCAGCAGTCCACCCGACAGGTTTGCGTCCTCAACATCCACTTCCCTGGTAGCCTGGAACTGAAGGAGGAGTGTCTCGCCGTCGAAGCAGTAAACCCGCGGGCACTGATATTTAGTAGCGTACCTGAGGTTTTTTGCCCCACTGTCAGTCACATACATTACTTATCTTTAAGGATAGAGGGTACACCCACCTGTGAAGGTCCTCGGACAGCTTTTTCTGGCTTGAGCTGCGACTTATGTTGCCCACCTGCCAGTACACGGGCTGAATAAGGCCCCTCTTCATCCCGCCCTATCGTGAGGACCGTCTTATTCTGCCCATCCTTCACGTAATACATTGAATTAACCTCCTCAGAGACGTTGTTCTCCCGCGGCGGCTTGATGTGAGACCTGGCTTATTCTTGGGAAGCCACACCTGTCAGTGCAGGTCCTCCGTCTATGATTGGCTCGTTTAGCGGCCGCTGTGGCTTATCCTTGCGATTGTGGGGTCGTGACATATACTCCTCTGCCACCACTTCCGTTGTTAGAAAGGTACAGCCAAGCCACTAGGCCAGAAAAGGAGAAGCGCAACCACTACAATAGATAGAGTGTCAAAAAGCCAGCAAAGTACAATATATTGTAGTACGGACTAATGGTGAATGAGATCTCCTCCGGCCTCGATACACTTCTCCAGCCTGTTGCAATTGCAACTGTTGCAAGCAATTGCAGCGGATCCATGGCAACTGCGTGCGCGTGTGTGTGGTGGCCTGGAGTGGTGGATTCTGCGTGGTCATTCTGGGTTTTTGAAAGAGGTATCTTTTTGGTGGAAGTTGCTAGAATAGTGACTTGGATTCGACAATTGCGTAATGTGATGGGGCCAACCCTGGCCACACCCCTGGAATTCACTGTTCTAACAATTCATGGGCTGGCGGAGGAGTACGTGGGCTCTTCTGGACCGTTCCACTCCTAGCCTAACGATTGGTTTTATGCATTGTTGCCTCAGGCCACAGCGGCTTGCTGCGAGTTATGATGACCGCTCTCGGCTGCTTAGGTCGCAACGGTTAGGTTAGGCCCGCCTGTCGCTTGACTTCTCTATCTAGGCGTCCGCTTTGCTTAGCCCTCCTTTCCTTACGCATTTTACAAGCTCCCGACTGCGAAAACGACAATATCACCCATGGATGCAATGAACGCTTTGGATTTGCATTATTGGAGGTGCCCGTTACACCGGGCATTGCAAAACAGGCGGTATCATTTGTCAAACTGGATACCCACATCATCTCTCGTTGCTGCGAGAAATGCGTGCAGAGTGTGCGCTCTCTTGCTTGACGCTATTCTGGCATTCTCTCCGGACTGGCCGGTTGGCGATCAGAAAAAATGTTTCAGAATCAAGCTCAGCAGATCTTTTAGTAGCGGCATAGTAGTTCATTTGAGATGCAACGACTACTATTCGCACCTATCCTTTGAAATCTTGCCGTTGGTACTAATTATAATGATCCCAGCTACAACGGGCCCCTTGAAGAAAGCTACTAATTTACTTTTATAGACGACCCCAAAGCAGCGCTTCCGCTGCCGGAGCATCCCAAAAATCCATTTCAGCATGCCCCTGGCATCGTTGGGCACTCGGGGTCGGAGCAGTCCTTGCAAAAAATTTCCACGTGGCTGACGCACTGCGTCACAAACCACAAAAAGTGCAAACAGAGCACCCTTTATATGCCAACTCGACTCCTCGATCTCAAAACGAGCAAGCAAGACGGACGAGCGGTTCTCGTGAATTTTCCAGTTTCTGGAACAAGCCCAACAGCACCATACGCCTGCCTCAGCTACTGCTGGGGGACCAACGTCGACGGTATTATCAAAACTACAAAGGCTAGCCTAGCAAATCATCAACAAGGCATCGCGATCTCGCTATTACCCAAAAATTTTCAAGATGCGACGCTTATATGCACGGGGCTTAGCATCCGTTATCTTTGGGTAGACGCTCTCTGCATTATCCAAGATGACAAAGACGACTGGAATTACGAATCCGGTCAAATGTGCAGGGTATACTCCAACTCATACATCACTATTGCCGCACACTCTGCCGATTCCTGCCATCAGGGCTTTCTCGGGACCCAGATACGTTCTCAATGACCATTTCATCGTGAGTTTGCTTCTGACTTTGGGCAGCTGGCCAAAGGCGTAAGCAAAACAAAAATGATTGTACGGCTGGGCAAAAACGAACACATCGGTATAACGGCCCTACAGCGACGCGGATGGACCCTCCAAGAACTTATTCTCCCTTCAAGGATTGTGCACTTTACAGGCCACGAGCTTGTCTGGGAGTGTAACACACATAACTTTTGCGAATGTGGCCATATCCATGATACCGATCTCAGGATGGAACGCATGGAAAAGACTGCCATGATTCAGCAATCTATGGGATCAGAGTCTCTCCTCTACGGCGGCTGGATGGCACTTGTGGCCGCGTACTCAGCGCGCAAACTTTCGGACCAATCAGACAAATTAGTTGCTATTGCTGGGCTTGCTGGTATGGTTCGCATGACCGCCCCTGATACGACAGGTTCGACATATGTGGCTGGCATGTTTACCTCGTCGTTTCCAGGTCATCTGCTTTGGTCAACTGAGGAACGCGACAACTCCCCTATGCGAGCTTGCCCACTTCCTGCCCCTACCTGGTCCTGGGCTGCTGTTGATGGCCCTATCACATACAACCACATAATCTATTATCAAGAAGACGATAAGATGGTCCTTGCGAATTCCAAAGTTCTTTCTACAAGTGGCACTGAACAGGGCGACGAGCTAATTTTACGAGGCCCTGCCTTACCCGTCCATTTGATGACATGGGAAAATAACAACAAGGGGCGATACAGGACCACAACGGGTGCGCGGACGGATAGCGGATGGATTTTGAGTGTAACATGTGACGTGGACCAGAAAGTTGATTTTCTTCCAGCCCATGACGGCTGCAACTGCGAACACTGCTGGGAATTTTACAACTGCTGGGGTGATTTATCAGAGGAACATCCGCTTCGTTATAAGGCGTGTAAGCAGGGGCGCTGGACCCCTTCCGAGGAGTCCTACATAGTGCTGGTAGGCTCCTACGGGAGAAGAATCTACGGGGGAAGTAGATTCTTTCTCCTGCTACGGCGGTCAAAGAGCACGCAGGGGACCTGGGAGAGGCTTGGCTTAGGTCAGCTAAGAGACTCGTTGCTAAAGCCATTTTGGTCCAGGGGCATAGAAAAGGTGTGGGGATCTCTGCAGCGAGAAGCTGAAGTTAAGGAGTTCAAGGTTGTCTGACACTTTCGGTGTCTGCTGAAGGCAATGCCTGCATAAATGTGGCGACACGGTATCTACAGCTTTCTCGAGCTCTTGAGACATCGTCTACCGGCCAGCCTAGAGTATATGGTGACGTTTATCTACCTGGCATACATACTCTATGATGGCATTGCCATCACCATCGGGTGCGAAATTTTCGAATTAGGCAAAGTGGGATTGCTGGTTTCTGATCGCGGGATAACGCCGCGCCTAGGGCTTGTCGCTCCCCGTGACGTACCGGGGGTTGTGGGCTGTGTTTCTGTTTGTCCATCAGCGTGGCGGTGCAGTGCCTCTAGAGCTTCGTCGATAAAAGGAGCGGTTTCCCCCCTCCCTCTTAAGGGCGACGGCTGTGACAACTTACTTCCTACATCTATCTCGACGACGTCCACAACCACCAATTTCTGTCGACGGCCCAGGCCAGCATTTGCTTCACGATGCCCGACTCCCCGATCTTCAAGAAACGGCGGCTACCATTCAGGAGAACAGCCGTTCCGTTCGAGGCCCGCGTCTTGTAATTCTTCGCGACTACGGAAATCATATCTACAAGGCCAGCTCCCGAACGTCTCTGCTTACCGCGCTTGAGAGCTGCATCGAAGGGCACGAATCCCTGCGCAAGGCCGGCATCACCCACCGAGACATCTCAGTTAACAACCTCTTGATCAACGAGGACGACAATAATCCCTCCTGGCCTTCGCTGCTAATTGACCTGGATCTTGCCATCAGAGAGTAACGGGAAGACGAAAAGCTCTACTCTCGAATGAGAGACATTCTCCGGCAAGAGGGAGAGGGCTTAGATGATAGATGTTCGTAGCGCAAGAATGGTCAGTAACGCAAACGCCTACCTCCTTGAAAGAAAAGGCCTAGAGGCGGTGTGGTAGGATCTGGGCAACAACTTCGAGGGGGAAAGCCACGCAGAGTTGGCGCGGTGTTGCATTTCAATACAAATACTCTTCGACAAAAAACTGAAACAGCATATCCATTCCTGCAGCACTCTGTCCGGAATGTCCTCTCTCTGCAGAGGAGCATGGGCACCTTCTTCTTTGTTGTTCCACCTCCTGTCCATCGTCGTATCGACGCCATGAAACATGGCACCAGATCTTCTCAGACGTGAACGGACAGCCCTCTGACCATCACCACCCCGCCATCACCATCTCGCCATCAGATGAGAGGCTAGCGACGCTGCGGATAGAGGCATCACCGTGGCCAAGCGCAGGTGGCCAGCATTAATGATGGGCATGTGCCCGTCATGGCCAACCGTATATTTTACCAGTAGGTGTAAAATACAGAGGAATGAGAGCTAAACGCTACGTAAATTTTTCTGCCAGTAGAATAAAAATATACCTAATACGAAAAAAAGTTAATATACTTTAGCTAGGGGACTTAAACAGGCTTTAAAATCGTTACTAAGGCCGTTACAGGGAGAACTAACAGCTAACCACACATTTTATAACTCTTCGTGGTAGAATAAGAGTAAGGTCTTAGATAAAATTTCTGCCGGTAAAATGCTAGGTATACCGAGGTAACCCTGGTAAAGACAGACCGTAGACCAGGACGGTCAAAGACGTTAGGGGCAAGATGACTAAGTAAAGCCTAGCACAACTCATAAGGTGAACACACTGTCACGAAGGCCGTAAATCCAGGGGTTCCGAATAATAGATCTCAACTGAACAGTGTATTGCTTGTAGAAGGTTGCTTGTTGAGGTTCTGTTTCAGCCAGAATCTCCTTCTTTATAGACCACTTCGTAAGATTCAGCCTCGTCAACACCATGGCTGAGGCTGGCTGGCGTTCAGGCAGTGCCAAGCATCCAGTCAGCTTCGCTGACCGGAAGCCCAGGGCCCCTGAACTCCTTTCTTTCTGACAGGACGAATTGTTCATGAAGTTCTGGGTGGTGGCTATTGCGGGTGCGAATGTCCCAATTCTGGGCCCTTCGGCTCGAACTGCACCTTCTCGGAAGGCTGTGCTGTTTCAATGGGTAGATATTAGCCGAAGCTGAGCCGGGGCTGATCTGGACTGATTAAACGTGACAAAGAGTCACGTGACTATGAGCATGGTGGTCGTCGATTTTATGGTGGTATAACACCTAAACTACCTTAGGTAGGTAATCCGTTTTCCCCGTCTTTACCGACCTTTAACCAGAAGGACAAGGCCAAAAAGTGCTGACATGGAGGCCTAGCAAACTGGCATCATATCCACCATCGAGGAGGCCATCAACCACGGATTGGACTTGTTTGCCTCTCACAGGGTGACTGTCGCCAATATCAGCGTTGGCTGTCGCAGAAATGCAAGATGAATGCGGGTTCGAGCTTCGAAGCGAGTAAGGTAGCGTTGGTACGAACTTAGCCCTGAGTACATGGCTTGCCGGGTGGTTACGCCAAGTAAACAGCGAAGAGAGAGGAGGCCGGCGACTGCAATAGCTGCCGGAGAGGGAGCGGGCTGTTGGGGAGACGATGGTCTAAGCTGGACCGCGATTACAAGTCGGGAGAACGGGAAGTGCGAGTCTTAATTGCATGAGGGCTCCTGTACAAACGTCAAATGTGATTCGTGAAAAGGACGGGGCGTGTAGGAATGGCTGGCAAAAGGGGAAAACTATAGGAACAGAGGGCACGAATTTGGGAAACGGGAAGCGCGAGCTATAACTGTATGAGACTTCTAGACGGGATGATAAGGCTTAATCTGGACTCTGAACTGACAGTTGGTGAAGACTTTCAACTCACATTCCGCTAGCTACATCGTAGCAAATGACTCCCTCCCAGCGATATTCAAACACCATAGCCAGTGCTTTGGGTCAAGCGACTCAACATCAGCACTCCTGGTCTTGCCCTCCAGTATCATTTCGCTCATGACAAGGCCAACTGCAGGGCCGTTTTGAACGCCCCACTCGTCAAGCCCTGTTGCAAGCCAAAGGCTTTCAACATCCAACGGCCCGACCAGAGGCCCAGTCTCCTCCTGTTGCTCATGCTCTCTGATTTGCGTCTCGTAGCACGCTTGTTTCGTGATGATGGCCCCGTCCTGGATTGCCTGAGAGACACTTGTCACCGCTCTCCATATCTCCTCGATCTTGTTCGGCTCCACAGTTGCGTCAGACGCGAGGTTGGACAGTGGGACGTCATAGTAATCCGGTCCACTCGCATAGATTGTATTAAAGTGATGCAGGGCATCGCTCGGTCGAGGATAGATGTCAGGAGAAGGAATTGACATCGATGCGTGGATGTCCGTGAAAAGGATATATGGTGAGATATGGTCCTTGGATGGCTGGACGACAATGCTGTGCCCCTTGGGCGCCTTGAGTTTCACTTGCGGAAGAAGCTTTGAGGTCCATGGGCCGGCCGCGACGGCAACATCAGTGGCTGCAAGCTCATGAGCACGCCCATGGCTGGTGTAAGTGACCGACCTCGCGCGGGAAGAGCCCTCGTTATAGTTGATGGAGGTTGCCGAGCCAATGACGATGGAAACGCCACCCTTCTGAGCCAACTGGGCGATCTTGTTGGTGAACAGATAAGGGTGAACTTGACCAGAGTCGCTTGGCGTGCTAATCTCGTCGTAGGCTCTGACGCTCTCAGGTGAAAGCCAATCCAGAGCGCTAGGCCGGTCGCCGGAATCCAGGTCATTTCGATGGTTGTCAGCTTTCTAGGCTTCCAGTTGGATTTCGGCAGCATGAACGGCTCGAAACCCCCAGATTCTCCCCCCATCGTGTTCTTGAGCCAATTGCTGATGGAGTTTGAAGCTGAGCGGGGCAATGCATTTTGGAATTGCCCATGACGCAATGAAACCCCCTCCCTTCCCCGAAGATCCAGCGGCGATACCGCTTGCTTCCAGAAGAACGATAGAATAAATCACAGGGTTGTAGAAAGGGCTGCGAGTGAGATAATACGCAGTTATTGCTCCCACAATGCCGCCACCTGCAATGCGAGACGGTTAGCTCAGAGCTCAGAATGATGGGAGGCATGCTGAAACGGTTTCCTACCGATGATGACGATATCTTTTGGCTGCGACGGAGACATGACGCGAAAGTCCGGAAGTAGCGGGATGAACTTCTGATTGGAGACAGAAGCCGGAAATAGGCATAGCTAAAGCGGTAATTTGAAGAACGAAGCATTTCGGGACACGAATGGATAGCGTCACAAAACTGGACTTGAGCAGGATTATAGGGTTAGGGTTAGTCAATGCCTGCCTGCATTTCAAAAACGTGTTCCTATATTCTGAAAAGGCCTTGACTGTGTTCCAAAAAACCTCACTTGGATTGGAATAGACGGCTCGAGAATGCAGGAAGGTCTTTTCAGAATAGGAGGTGGCCTATGAATGGATAGCAGAGAGTATGGGCTGTGTGACGGCGTATTCCGAACTGGCTGAGGAGACCCTTTCTTTTAGCCCAAGCTTTCATAGGTGCCAGAGGAACCCAACACGTTGAATAAACACCCACACATCCCACGAGCATTGACTGAAATAAAGAATCATGGGGGCGCCACTTACAGCTTAGAGACGAACATACAGGGAATGAGCTCAGGGGGCCCAAAGAAGATCTCACCGCCGCCCCTTGTCCTCCCACGTCGAAGAGGCACATTGGCATGAGCCCAAAAGACCTGGAAGCTAACTAATGGCCTAATGAACAAAACTGTACACTGGAAAGCTACTTGCGGCCTCCTTTGATGCCAGTGCAAGCAACTGAGACAGAGCAAGTAACGTTGGCCCCTTCTTTCCCACCGCCGCGTTTACCGGAACCGCAACCGCAACCGCGCACATGACCCAAGGTATTCATTCCCCTGTCCACGCCTGCGCATGACTCTGATTTTGTGAACTCTAGCAACCAACAGCTGCAGCTGTCTTTCAGCCTACGCCACGTGGTTGTCAAGCCTCATTCTCCTCAGTCGCTAACAACTGAAGCTGCGAACAACAGGCCCTCTTCCGGCCCCCTAAACCTACCGCAACGGCAAACGGGTACAGCCGCATCGCATTCTCCATTTCAATGTTCCCGATCGCAACTACTTGAGAATCCTTCAACCGTTGGTAGCAGAACCGGGCTCGCCTCCCGTGTTGACTGACCCACCGATTTCCACCCGCGCACCCATCCCCCAAACTTCCCAAGTCGCCCACAATGCCAAAAAAGACCGCACGCAATAATCCCCGGATTTCCAATTGAGCCGATCTTACTCTATTTTCCTTACCGGGCCCAAAACCTGGAACTCATCAATGATCTCCAGGCCCCCAGCAGCCCAGACCGAGCTTCCCCAGACGGCCCGGCCGCCACTGTCTCGGGTAGTGTGTCGAGTCCCATTTGGGGAAGCTTGCACTGCCAAGGGTCTGAGCCCAACCCTGACACAAAACATCCTTCACCTCAACTTGCCCTTGGAACAGCCCCAGGCTCTGCAAACAACAACGTCAAGTTTGAGAACTTCAGATGACCGAAGCTTAATTCACCATGCCTGAATTGCAGCGCCGACGACGGCGATCACCATCTTCGTTTGCTCGTATCCTCAAGTTTTTTCATCTCTCAATACCGCTGCGGCATTTACACCACTGCTCGCGGGCCGCACAGCGCACACAGAACATGTCCCAGTGTAGATCTCCTCTAAAACGAATTCAACTACCACCTCACGTACCACGCAGGCACCGTGCTCCTCACGTTACGGCGGCAGTGTCTTACAGAACTCGACACACATTTTACTCGGTCCCCAATTGAGAGGTTACACCGGGGGAGCACTAGCCGCAGAATCGACTTCATTTACACGCTTCGGGCCAATGGCAACGGCCGCAGGCAATCCAAGATCTTGGCAAGATCAGCCCAACCCAATCACCTTACCGAATCGCCGGGGCGTTGCAGTGGCTGAGGCAAACCCCTGTCAGGGGACCCGTCCCAACTACCATTCAGCACATGAAACTGATCCCCCTTTCCAAGGGCCCCCATGGGGGATTGTGATATCCCACCAGCCGTTAAGCTTCGTTTCTAGACCGGATGACCCGATGTCGCCTTGTCTTCGACGCCCCCTGCCCCGTCCCTGGGGAGAACATGTTCACTTGGTGCCTGGATCCGGAACGGGGCGAGTCTGGTTTCTGGTAGGCCGGAGTATATCTTGATCGGGTTCCCAGCTTCGAAACACCACTCTCATTCCTGGCGAGAAGATCACCACTTTCTTTGCAAACGAATCATCTCCTGCGGGGTCTTGAGACTGGACGTCCACTCGGGATGACAAGGACGAGCACATCCCCCACTCTCTCTACCGCCTAGGGCAGACCTTCGTTTTCCAACCCTCGCTTACTCGCTCGCTCACTCATTCATTCATTCATTCATTTGATATCCGGATATCAGCTCCAAGAAGTTAGAACAATGGCTCGCACACATATTAGAGTGCTAGCCACGGTGCTGGCACTGGCCATTCACGCGAGCGCAGGACTCGCCCCACCACCAAGCCCCTTCTCCCCTGCGCTGGTCGAGCGCGTCTTCGTTGATCCGCCCGTCATCGAATTCCCCACAGCGCCCATCATCCTCGCGCCTCTCCGCAGGGTCCGCAGAGGCAACACCAAGCGTGACCGCAAATCAGCCCTGGAGCTCAAAGCCGAGGAGATCTTCGACTGGCTCGGCGCCGATGGCACCATCGCCGAGCTCAAGGTCCAAACCCCTGGCCAGGATGAGAACATCGTCAACCTGGAGTTGATCGACGACATGGTGCAGAAGGTCGAGTGTCCGGTCGGCGGCACGGGAAATCTCACGATTCAGTTTGCGCAGGCGGCGGACTTTGACGACGCTGAGGATGTTTGGAAGTGGGTGAACAAGAGCCCTGCTAACCATTTCATCATGGTGGTTGGGGTTGGTAGTTGCGGGAATGCCGAGCGCATCGTGTATGATGTCTCGGGGCTTGGGTACGCCGACAAGTTCGAGACGGCTGTCTTGCAGGTTCGCGAGACGACTTGGAAGGAGGCGGCGCATACGTTCGACCTCACTGTTGGCAAGGTCGATGCCCCTGCGGCGAAGCACTTGCTGCGGGCTCGCGGTCGTCGGGGAATATTTGACGGCCTGAAGGATGTGGTGGATAAGGCTGTCGATGCCGTCAAGGAAATTCCGGATAAGGTCAACGAGGTGGTTGATGAGGTGAAGAAGGTCCCTGCAAAGATCGTCGACGAGGTGAAGAAGGTACCCGAGAAGGTCGAGGATGTTGTGAAGGCCATACCGAGCCAAGTTGCCAATCTCGTGGGGGACATTCCTGATCAGATTGGAGACGTTGTTGCCGCTATA
>Ga0247758_1001101_pt1 | contig 21949 bp, 22 predicted proteins | sample UWRJL156409C4_FD_180950 | JGI IMG/M metagenome (GOLD analysis project Ga0247758, IMG submission 180950) | Plant litter microbial communities from Arlington Agricultural Research Station in Wisconsin, United States - UWRJ-L156-409C-4 | ecosystem: Environmental > Terrestrial > Plant litter >... | reverse complement strand
TTTGGGGTCGTAGCCTTGGGTTAGGGGGCCGGGTGGGACTGCTGGCTGTTTCCACTGCTGTTCGGTGCGTAGGCGGAGGGGTTCGCTTTCCTCGTCGCGTTGGCTGTCAAGACCGTCGCCGGCTCTTGGAACGTGACGTCCAGTAGAAGGGCTAGGTGGGAATTCGGGCCGCTTCCGCTGCTGCTCGGTTGTTGAACGGATGGCTTCTCTCTCCATGTCACGTCGGCCGCCGACATCGTTGCTGTCATTTGGGCTATGGCGTTTGGTAGAAGGGCCAGCTATAACTTCTAGCCGCTTTCCCGGCTTCTTAGCGCTTAGGGTGGGGGTAGTGCTTTGTTCCTCGGAACTCTCATTGTCAACATTGTTATTGACATATCGTGGTGTCGGGGCCTTGGAACGGAACCGACGGGAGAGCGGCGAAGGGGATGCAGAGCCTGGAGAGAAGCTGGATGCTGCCGGAGAGAAGACCTGGCTTCTGGGTGTAAAAGTATGCGAACTATCAACGCTATCTTGCTGTGATTGCGATCCTTCTATTAGTCGACTTCTAGTCGGCGTTCGTGGGGGAAGTCGGTTGCCAGGTTTAAACACTGAGCGGAGACGCTTGGGTGGCGTGCCGGTGGTTTCGGGCCCAGGATGTTGCCTCCCTACGTCCCTGGCCATGGGCCGCTTGGGGCTCGTTTTGGAGGGAGTTGCCGATGCGGAACGCGTACCCAGATAAAGCTCGGGGTAGTAAACTTCGTCCACCGGTCCGCCGACTGGGCGGGATGGCTGCCATGGAACAGCCACCATGCGGCCATTCTCGCGCTGAAGACGGCCTCCATGTCGCCGTTGAGGGGTCATGGACCGAAAGTTGTCCTGTGACAGCTCATCGTCACTGTATTGGGTATTTTCTCTCTTCACATAGACAGATTGACAGCTGTCGCCCGTCATCCGCTGAGGCGTAAAGCCTCCGTTTGTGCTGCGAGATGACATGGCGACTGGGAGGAGGGGTACAGGTATGGGAGGAAATGAGATTGAGCTCCCATGGGTTGTTTTAAGATGGGTTCGATGAGGAAGAAAATGTTAACAAAGTTGAATTTGGGCTGAGACGACTCTGTTTGTCTGAGGGTAGCTGCGACTGTGAGGTCCACTCCTTCGTCGGGCCGTGGCTAACCTCAGCGCATGCAACCAATCAGAGGCCGAAAACATTGTAGGCCTCACTCAGCTGCATATGCGGTGACACCCCAGCCCACACCAACTAGCGCTATCTATTTCGCTGTCGACTCGAAAACGAGCACCCAGTCGATTTCCTTTCGCTTCATTATTTCCTGTCGAAGCGGCATGTAAGTAGCCAGCTACACGAGGCGGCTCCACGAAGTCAATCTGGAGTATTTGAAGCAAAATAGGTAGGAACTAGCAGCAGCATTGACATTCGACGAATAGTTTTTTTCCTTTTCACATTGAGCACTCGCGCCCAGGGGACAATCCAAGGACAACTAAACACAACCCAAAAACCCACCATTCCAAAACCCAGAGACAGCAGGAAACAATCTTCATCAATAACGATTGCGGACCCAGTTTATGTCGACAAGGTACAAGCACGTCCCGTCCCAGCACTGCCAAACCGTCACACCGTCTTTGTTCTTATCCTCTCGACTTCTTAAGTTGTAAAAGCAGCGGGAGTTACTCGCGGAGATTCCTTTGCGGTCAGCCCACGTCATCCATTTATTACAGACCTGGCAACGGTAGTAAGGCCCCCGTCCATCGTTGCCATCCGTGCCAGTCCCGGACTGCATCGCAAAGTCGAGGGGCTGTAGCATCCCTCCCTGCAGCAAAGTCCGGATTCTGGGTAAGTCGGATGTCCATCCGGGCCCTTGGGAAGCGCCCAAACATCAGCAAGCTTGAAGGGGCAGGCACGCCGCGGCCCCGCCAAGCTCGTCTGATACCGCTGGTTGAAGAGATAGGACGTGATCCCCAGGTCTACCGCGTCTGGGACACCGCTTCCCGAATACCTATCCCTGGAAAAGAGGCGGCTTGGCTTCGGTATTCCTGGTCGTCATCAACCTGGTGCCAGTCAATTTCTTCTTCGTCTTCGTGCTCCTCGTCGCTGGGATGTGCTTCAAAGTCGTCTGGCAGCGAGGGAAAGTCTTCGTAACAAGCGAGCTCACGAGCGGGTCCAGCGGCAACCCGGCGGCCCTCTAGGATTGGATGATCTTCGTGATTCTCATCTTCCTCGTCATCGTACTCATCGCCGTCGTCTTCCTCATCGCTGAGCTCGTCTTCATAGTCGCTCTCCTCACTGGCGTCGCCCTCACTGGTGTTATCATCCCCGCTCTCCGCCTGGTCGCTCTCAACTTCAAGATGGGCGGGCTCTCTGAGCTCTACCTGGCGCATGGGGGGCGAGGGAGACAAATCGCGTTGAGTTCGACGAGTTGCATCAGGAGAGAAGATGATGCTATCAGAGGGTGATGCGCCATGGTCGGTGTCATCTGATTTGATGCGCGAGGTGGTGGGAGTTCCGATGAGAGTCAGGACCAGGGTTGGTCGCAGACACTTGGAAGAAGTGTCTTCGATTGATATATCATTCTCTGCGCGTCGCTTCGCTGATTGCGGCATGGGAGACACGGAATTGGGAGCCCCGGCGGTTGTTGCTTGGGCGCGCCCCGGGGTTGTAGGAGCCCCCATTTAGGTTGTGTTTGCAAACGAGATCACAAGATGACAATGGAATTGTCAAGATCTCGCCCCGAGACCGTTTGACAATTGCGAACCTGGAAGGCAGGCGCACTTGGGGTTATAACGTGAGAAGGGGGGCAAGTGCAAGCCAGTTCCTGTCCTCCCACATCGCACCACCCCTCTTTTCGTCAGATCAGGGGATCTTCTTTTCTTTTTCCCACGAGGACTGTCATGGGGACACCCATTTATTAGTGCTGCAAGGGTCAATGTGAGTGAGACGTCGGTAGCGGGCGCTGAATTCGGCGACCAAGCGCTTTTGCCCGGGGTTTTTGTACCACAGTGACGGAAAACGGTACTAAGTAGGGAGCTTAGAACTAGAGTAGCAGGGCAGCAGGCAGTCAAGGGAAGCCACATTGTTTCTCAAAATGCAGAGCCATTCTGACCTTTACCTCTCCAGCCCGGAACACCCTCCCCGGTGTTACCCCGCACGTGCGCAGCGTGTTTGCCCCTATGCCACCAATCTTGGGGAGCAGAACAGCGAGCAAGCCATGTTAGCTAGTCATCCTCTCGATCCAATCTCTGATTCCAACACCCACTTCATGCCCTGCGGCCTTGATGCGTTTTGGGATCTCCCACAGCTCACCTCTCATTTCGTGAGCCATTTCTCCTCAAACCGGTACATACACGTCTTATCCCAACAATACCAAATTGCTTGCCCACTGAGCTCGCACTCGCGAGTCGGCAATCCGCAGAAACAGGTGGGGTTAGTCGACGACACGCCTACGCGATCGGCCCACGTCACGAAATGGCTGTCGTTGTTTTCGCAACGGTAATGCACCCGCCTGCCACTCCCGCGGTGGTCCCTCAGAACGGACCGGCTGTAGCATTCTTTCTCGCTGCAGAATGGCCCAAAGCGTGGGTAGGGCGGAGGCCGTCGGGGCCCTTGGGAAGAGCCCAGATTTGGCGGAGGGTTATCATTTTGGAGAGTTGTGGCGATGCCTTCTTTGCTCTGGCGATCCGCTCTTGGAAGTCTCGGTTGTATTTGTGGGCCGGGCCACCCGTCTGTGATGCGTCTGGTGGCTGACGCCGCTGGCTAGCGATGGTGACAGCTGGTTGGCTGACGGGAACTGGAGTGTTGGCTGCGGCTGGAGGGCTGGCTTCGCGCCTCCTAGTGCTCTGTAGGAACGCCATGAGAGCATCAGCTCGAGCCGCGTCGGGTCCTTTAGCTTGGTGCACATCGATCTGCTCGGTTCTCGGAGGCTCATGCTGGGCCAAGTCTCCCGGCTTGGGGGAATCAAATAGGTCGTCATCATCGCCGTTTTGAGTACCACGAATTGCGAGGACCGCATGACCACCTCCGACTTCGTTGATAGGTTGAGATGCGGGATCACACAGGGGATGGGCATTGTCGTCTTTAGCCTCGCGCGTATTGAGCTCCTCAACCGGCTCGCTCTGGTCGTCAATGACTCCTAACATGGAACCGGCAGGAGACTGCCATGGCCGTCTTCATTATCCGAACGGGCCGCATGGTCACTACCACCTTGGTTGGCGGGCTCGGGCTCCGAGAAGTCTGAGTCGTGCATCCATGACGGGTAGGGAACCGTGGGGGTTTTGCCGCCATCGTCGTTGGATCGGGATTCGGAGGCGTCTGGCGGGCCGCTGCCCTCGACATCTTCGACAGTAGGGAGAACCGTACAGTCACTCTCACTACTGTCCTCCACCTCACTTTTGTCGACTTTCTCGGTCGTGGCTTTCTCACGCCGGACTTTCATGCTCCGTATTTTCGCAAGCTGAGCCTTCACGCCCTGGAACATTGCGGGAGCCATCACGCCCTGCAGCGTTGCGGGAGCCTTCGACAGCTCGTCCTCCGAGTCGGAGTCAACGATGACGTACGCCGGCGTCGCTGGCTGAGCCCGGCGTGACAACTTGGAGGGAGAGCCCGTGCGCTGAGAGCTGCGAGCGACCTCAGGGGAGAGTACCATGCCACCAGGGGAGCCTGAGGATGTGCCATACCCAGACTTGATGCGTGAAGTCGGTATTTTCGGAAGGGGCTGGGCACGACTAGCTCTCGGACGCTTCGAGGGAGAGGTGTACTCGCTGTCCGTGGCATCACCGATGCGTCGCTTCGTGGGCGTGGTGGGAGGGCATGGCTTAGAGCGAGTCTTACGTGGCATTGTATCAGGGCAGGGGTGATTGGATATGGGTAGGATGATGCTGGAGCTTGGAACGAGCTTGAAGTTGGAAGTGATGGAAGGTGATCAGAGAGATTGTGTTCAAGTTTCGGTTGGACACCAGGGCAGACTGAGCTATTAGCGCTGGGCGGGAGTAGGGCTCTCTCTGTTGCTTCCGCTGATCTTGGACCCCTTTTTCGATTTTCTCCTGTTCGTTTGCTGAGTGCATGCTGCAGACGCCGCACGGGTACTTGCGTCTGGCAATGTGGGACCCGCTTTATCGGTTACTGCTGAAGTGTGAATATCTGCAGCTATTCGGATCGACTAATGTCGGTGCCGCCTTATCAGATTCTCTACTTGGTAGTACAAAACAAGGGGTTGAGTCTGCCCCCCAAGGCCTACGTCCCTACCCACAAACAGAACCGCGTCAAGTCAACTCTGTGTTAGCATTACACAGTTTGTGACACTGACCTTGCATAAGTATGAAAAAATTGTGCATCTAATAGGTGTGTAGGGGTTCCGAAGAAAGTATGAAGCAAAGTTCTTATGAGTTGTCATCAAGGCCAACGCCAAAGAAAAGCCACAAAACGCAGCGGTAAGATGCTAATATGCGGCCGCCCGTGTTTATCGAATGGTGCGGTTCTTCCCTGCCATCTATATTCCGAAACGGCGGTGCGCATCCCAACATTCCCACTAATCCCTCCCTGTTTTAGTGTTCATGGCTTTTGGGACGGCCCAGATTGTCGGCTAGGGACATGTAATAACCAGCGAGTCTCATCCTGACTGCGTATTGGGCAGAAATCTCTCCAAATTGAGCTGTGCGTACATCGTTCTTCTGTTCGAGTTTCCTGGCATGTACAAGGGATCTAGTCTAGGCTGTTGAGGACGTAGTCGCCAAGATATGTTCGTGTTCCGAAATGCGTGGATGGATGAAAGGTTGACGTTGGTAGGATGTTTCTCTTCTTGTCTTATTGGGGGGCTTTTTTCACTATTTTTCCTGCCATGGGAAGTTTGTTTGCCTGCGTAGGTGCTGTGCATAGCGTGGCGTTGACTGGCAGGCATCTTCACTCCACCCGGGTTGTAAATGCCGCTGCCGATAGGGCGAGCTCCTACTGCGGGTATCCGGGTTGACTAGCGCAGGTTGCTGGGGGAAAGGAAGTCTTCATACTGGGCAGGGCACCCTGTCACGGCCATGCTGCATTTCAACACCATTCCTCGTCTCGCACGATTCCTTCTTCCGCTGTGTTTCTTGGTTGCTCGTCACTATCACGATTGGTACAAGAATGCATGACTGACACTCAATGCTTTACTGTCATTACCGGAATAAGGAACTAAAAGCAGCTTTTGAAACTAAACTGTGCTGACATCGGAAAGCCACCGAAAAAAACCAACCCCTTGAGATGCCCTGAATAAATATCCACATCTGTCGTTTACACCGACCCTTGCACATGCGAGTTATCGCCCCGGCAGAGGTATCCAAAAATCACATGTCCCATCCCAACACTCCTTCCGGGCCCTCCCAGTTTTGTCAAATACTTGCGGCACGGCACACCGCACTTGCAAGTTCGTTTGACTCATAAACTCCTAAGCGATCGCCCCATGTAACCCAAGAATAGCACCCCGGGGCGAGACACCTGTAGTTGAGCTGGTCGGCATTGCCATTATGGTCTGTTGCTGTGATGCCAAACACAGAAGCGGTACCAGTGCATCCCTTCTTGTTCTTGTCCCGACAGACAGACCCCGAGTTAGGCTATGGTGGGTCCCCATACGGGTCTTTAGGGAACGCCCAAATCTGCGCGAGGGTGATGAATCTGTCTTTCTGTCTCAGGAAGATGCGAATGCATTGGCGATCCAGAGGTCGACGCGTGGACCTCTCCAGTTCTTCAGAAACTCGTGGATCTCCCCGGCTTCGGCTTCTCTTGCCCTTCTCATTTCGGCGAGGACTTCTTTTCTTTTTTCGGCAGCGATGCGTTGGGCCTTGAGTCTCTCCTCGCGTCTCTCCCAAAACCAGTTTTGAGTAGCCGAGAGTCCCGCGGGCCTTCGACTTTCCAGCGAGTCCTGCCTAGGTTTGCTGTCGTTCTCTTCGGCCTTGACATACGCCGGCAGTACGGGCTTGGCGCGACGCGAAAAGGGCGAAGGGGACACAGATCGCCGGGCATCCTCGCGAAATGCTGGCGAAAAGGAAACGGCGCCATCAGGGGCCAGTGGTGAATCATTACCGGTGCCTGGCTCCGACTTGATGCACGTCATGATGGGTGTTTCCGGAAACGGCCGAACGGGAGTCGATCGCAAGCGTTTGGAGGGTGTTTCTTCATCATCTGCGTCTTCATCCGCGCGCCGCTTCGGGGCTGGCCGAGGCTTCCTGGGCGTGGATGGCTCTACGTGGGTATCTTCCCTTTCTTCGTCCTCATCCTCATCCTCGTCCTCGTCTTCTGCCTCATCTTCACCCTCTTCCTCTCCCTCGTCTAGCGGATTGCCGTCGCGAGCCAATGCGTCATAATGCTCATTCCGTGCTGCCGCCTCGGATTGGGCGTCGGCATCGGAAATGGTAGTTCCCATGGCCCAAAAGGTTCTAAATCGTATCTAGCGTTCTTTTCTGGATCGAAATTTGTGAGCTTGGTGGTTGCCGAGTAGGATAGCAAAAGAACCGAACAGGCCAGGCACGGGGTGACAGGTACCCTATAAGCTCCCAGCAGGTGCATGCGGGGTGGTGAGGGGGGTAGGTGCAAAGAGCAAACTTCTTTCACGAATTGCGCCTGCCAGGCGATCCGTGGGGCAGGCTTCTCTTAGGGCCTGAACCCGTAGGAAAACGAGGGGACTGATAAAGGAGGAGCCCCCACTGCTTGCTTCTTTCTCGGTATTCTTGGCTGCACGGACGTGCCATCGCTTTCTCTGGCGCCGTCACTAGTGCTGGCATGGCTCTGTCGGGTTAGGCCGCCCGAGCGATGTCAACACCAAAGTCCTGTCACTGGATCAGCAGAACAGCGGTCGCGGGTGGGTGGTGACCTCGATCGATTGGTCCGAGTTGCTAGCTTTTCCTTTTTCTCCGGATTCTACTCTCATCACCGTGATAGGGTCCTCAACCTTGCTTTGGTTGGCTCTGCGCAACAAGCTAGCACTCCACGGCCCGACTTTTTCAGCTTGGCAGCTGGAAGCACGATGCAAGACCACGTTGTGGGATCTCGGGAACCACTCAGAGTCCGGCGATGCTGAGTCTTGCATGCATGACCCAAGTACCCGGTCATCGATCCATTGGGGGCAGACTTCTGACGCCCCACGACAAAAGTGGCGCTCAGCACAACCACAACACACACTGAACCCAGATACCCGGATGAGACCGAGAGGATATTGAGAGAACATTGATTCGCATTTGAAGGTGAAAGCAATAAGTAAATAAGAAACATTTATCGGCTAGTGGGAGATGACGAGCCGAATGGCCGGGCCGGTACAGCCCACGAAGAAAGTAATAAAAGGTTATCACCCATATTGCAGTGCTGTAGAGGCCAAGTCAATTCCCGAGATGTGGTTGATGTAACACACACTCGTAGCCACCGACATGTCCCGGTATTCCGACACCGAAAGCACAAGCGGCAACGAGTCCATCTTCACCCACCCCCGCGGCGAAGCCCCCAGATTAGACCCTCTTGACCAGCTCACCATCCTCGGCGCCGAGCTTGCCGAGAACGCCCTCTCCACATTCAAGAACATATCAGCCTCAGAGGACCAACAATCCCCTTCGCCCTCTGGATTCGCCTGCCCGTTCTTCACTCACGATCCGTCAATCCATCGACGATGTCTTCAGAGCAACCTCCTGAGGATCGTTGATGTCAAGAGACACATCTGGGCATACCACCGACGGCCATACAACTGTCCAATATGCAGCTCCATATTTGGCACTATCGCCGATCGAGATCGACACATCCGGGCGGATACTTGCGTCGCGGCTCCCCCTAATGCGGAACTCGCACTCACTTCAGTGACGGCAGAGCAACTAACAGAGTTGGCGCGGCCGAGTGGTGCAGGTCGTTCGAAAGAGGATCAATGGTTTGCCATTTGGGTTATTGTCTTCCCTGGTGTTGCTTGGCCTTCTGTGGGACCTATGTTGTCAGATGAGATAGAGGTTGTTCGTCAGGTGCGGGAACTCAGAGACTTTTGGCGGGGACAGGGGCGGGGTATCACGGAGGCGTTCATCGGTTCGAAGGGGGTTGATTGTGATCGGCTAGGGGGTTTGAGGAGACAGTGGTAGCTCTTAACAGGATGATTGACAGGCTGGTGACTGACTTTTCACCGAGGTCGTAGGTTGTTGTTCTCCTTCGTATAGATATCCAATTTTAATATCCTGAATATTCTCACAACGTCGGCCGGGTATGACATTAAAAACAAAGTGCTTTCACCTATAGTAGGTACATACATAGATTTCCAAAACGCTGCCATGTCGATGCATTTATACAGCACGCCCTTACCTCCACCCATTCCATACCAGACGGGATAAGCAGCTTCCATTCTCCCGACTCATGGGGCTTACGGAGCCATTATTTTGAGCGGGTGGGCCTCTGTGTTGAACACGTACTGATCCAGACTGACTAAATCAGGTTCGCTGAAGATCAAATAGAAGTACTTCAGGGTCTCGCCCATCCAGAAACTCTCCATGGAGTCGCTCTTTCGCGGGGGCGAGCCGTCTGTTACGGTAATATCGACAAGCGCAGCGCTTGCCAGGTCCGTTCGCGTATTCGTCTCTATTGCCTCAAACATGGCCCAGGCGTTCTCGAGGAGATATTTCTGGCCTGTTGTCCGGTACAGGACAAAAACGCTCTCGATGGCCTCTGGCCGCAAGATGTATCGCGTGTCCCCAATGTCGGTGAAGCCTTTTGGCAGCCGTTTTTGCGAAATGAGTACGTCGGCCTTGCTTTCATCCTGCCCACCCGTCCCTTGCTTGCGGAGGACCTCCTGCTTCCAAAGCGTCTCATTCCATGAGCACGTTCCTTTGGTTGACGGACATGGTATCATGTGGAACGTCTCTGGCATGATTCCGAGTGGAAGGGCTTGATACGTCCAGATGCAGCCGTCAACAAGTTTCTGCGCCTTCTCGAGATGTTCCGGGATGTCGAAAAGCTTTGCCCCGATGGCCAGCATGCCGCCGACAAAGCAAACCAAATGCTGACCCTGTGGGTCCAGCTCAGGGCGGGCTGCTTCCCCTTCGGTTTTTCGCATATTGACCATGGCTGAGATCAAGATGTCTTGTTCGTCGGGGATCATGGGCCGGTAGAAGTTATGCTCCGTTGCTGCCGCCATCGCTTTCTGGTACATCGTCTTGTAGACGGGCAGGCGGCCGCCTAAGAGTGCATATGTTTTCGGTAGATACTCATATGTGGAGTCGGCCATGGCGCCGAGAGTGAAAGCATTGTGTTGGTTGAAGGCCTTAGTTTTCCCATTGACCACGAGAGGCCACATACCAGGCATGGCCGTGGAATCCTGCTGCTCTCTGAGAACGTCGGTAATCCTCTGTGCGGCATCAAACCACTTCGGATCACCCGTGACGATCGACAGTCTTGTGAATTCCATGGTGAAAGACCCCATTTCGGCAAGGAGGGTGTTTTCGTGAGACACTTGCTTTACATCCTCATCCTCAGCGGCACCGCGCAGACGCCATCGAGTCATTGGCATCCTGTTGGGTGTGTCGAAGGCAGCATACAGCATATCGCCTACCTCCTTGGCCTTGCGAAGGAGGCGCTTGTCGCTACTGAGATCGTAGGCGGATAGGAACCCTCCCAGGTACCTAATGTTGGTCTCGAACACGTTGATCTCGTCTGACTTCGTCGTCTCGAAGCTGATGTTTGTAGCGGCAGCTACGGCAAGCTCAAAATCCTGCCGCATCCCCATGATCCAGAGGGTGTCCAGGCTGTCGACCAGGGTTGCGGCCCACCCACCGAATGGGTTTCGGGCACCGCCGCTGATGGGGGCCACTTCATCGCTCATCCACGCATGTGTCTTGTACGATTCCCAGCATCGCACAAAGGTCTTCTGGACCGCATCTCGCCTGCGCAATCGGGTCTGCTTCTCGTCTGACGACTCCTTCCGGAATGCTGCCTGGATCTTGGGGAGTGGCGGGGCCTTACCACTTGGCAGGGGTGAAAAAGAGTGCACTGGGTAGCGGATGGGGATGTTCCTCCAGAGGAAGTCTGGGTCATCGGCGTAGTCTGTGTTGCTACTTGTGTCGCTGCTGGTGCCAGACTCATTTGGCGACAGCGGCGATATCTGGCGGTTGTATGGAAGAAGGAAGCTCGCGCCGTCGAAATTTGAGAAAACAAGCCGGAGGACAGTGATGATAGGAAGGATCAAGAGGCAGAGGCGCGTCGTGCGACGATTGAACAACCTCGTGATCGTCGCTCTTCGCTCTTGCGTCATGCGACGACTGAACGACATCGTCATCGTCGCTGTTCTTCGCTCTTGCCACCGCCGATATGTCGCGCCTGTGATGCTTGAGGGGGTAGATAAGGTAATTACTCCAGATGCGCGAGAACCTCAGATGCTGCGAATGATGAGTCGTTGAAATTCTGCCCGGACTGTTGGGCTCGAATGCTGGGAGATGTGGCACAATGCGCGTGACAAATATTGTCGCGTCTTCAGCTTGGAAAAAGGGCGGATGAGATTGCTTTGCGGCAGTGCGATTAGTTGGCGAGCAAGGAGTTCGCACTGGGTTTGCAGCAGGTGTTTTGGGGGTCAACCAGCATAAAGAGCTGTAGCGGCGTTTGTCCAGATGTTACTATTGGTGAACAGGTCCCAGCCACACGGCTCGGCGCTAGCGCTGCTATCGCCTCGTTTCGCACCCGTGCTTCAGCCGGGTGTTGGGCCTCGCTTGCTCGTGTCAGATTTGGCCTCCCAGATTGGCCACATTAGCGCTAGGCGACATCATGAAGAGTGTCGTAGCGCCCAACGCTCTGCGCGCTGGGGGTCAAGCCGTGGAGATGATATTGAGGACTTGCACCTCGTTTCCGTGTCGAGTTATTCGGGCAACGACTGAACTTCGAACCCCCGTCACAACATTTTCCTCCCCCGAGCGAGGCTACTCGGAGCCCCTCTTGCTGGCAAGATGATGATTTTTACTTTCCTCATCCTCATCCGCATCGCGCTCCTGGTCTCGCCCGCATCTGCGGCTTGCTTCTACCCAGACGGCTCCGTTGCACAGGACACTCCATGCACCGACTCGACTTCTCAATCGACATGTTGCGGGACGGGCTTTGTGTGCCTCGGCCGCTCGTCGTCCTTCTTTCTTTGCCAGGCCACCGGAGACATGTTGAAGAGTCCTGGGGCATCTGAATACGTCCGGGGCAGCTGTACCGACAAAACCTGGAGGAGTTCCAACTGTCCGAATGTCTGCGTCGACCCAAAACGAGACTTCGTGGCTGGAGGCAACGGCGTTGCTGCATGTCCTAACTCGGCAGAGAAGTTTTACTGCATCAGCGGCGGATTAGGGCCCGAAAACTGCACTACTAACTTCAACATCATTGACTTTCTGAGTAGGTTGCTGTCCCTCCTACCTCCCTACCTATTCACTCTTCAAAATATCTTCTCTTCCAAACCCTGTTTTGCTGACTATATTCTTGCTATTAGCAAAGCCTTCTCCGTTGACAACAGTAGGCCGTGTTGCCTCCTCCTCGACCTCCACCGCGACCTCTTCTCGCTCCACGCCCGCAACCACTGCTAATACGGCGCCCCCGGGATCATCAACCCAAGCGTCAACTTCAACATCCGCTTCAGCGGGGAATACCGAGTCAGCAGCGACAGTCCCGAGCCCACCATCGTCCTCCAACAACAGCACAACTATAGGTGTGGGTGTCGGCGTGTCAATCGGCGGGCTTGGATTGATCGCTGGGGCGGTAGCGACATGGCTCTTGGTCGGGAGGAAACGACGCTCTGATCGGGCTCCTGGTGACATGGCCCCTGTTCATCAAGATCTGAACCACAGCGACTCGACCGCGTATGATTCGTATAAATCGCCAGCATACACGTATACTGTTCCGGTTGAGGCTCCGACAAACGAGCCAGTTGATAGGCTCTATGAGCTCCCGGGCTGGAGAGGCTCGCGTCCTCCCAACTCATGAAGGTGATTGGGATGGGGACAACGTGAGAAGTGGTTGATGCGGACTCTCCATGTCTACATAGGTAAACACCCTGCTCAATATCTCTCATACTTTGCATCCCCAGGCTAACACCCATAGAGGCGGCCTCACAAAATCTCACAGCGGTAGTAGGCACTGGCTCATCGTGGGTAGAATGGACGGTTTGGCACAAGCTGACATGGAATTGTGTTATCGTCTGGCGACGGAAGAGTGGGATTTAATGAGACAATGATGGCGGTGGTCTCAAACTTGTGGGGATTATGTTTAGAGGTTGCAGCTTTATAAACCATGGTGTCTGCAGCATATCTACCAGGCATGGTGTTCGAGAGGAGTTAAGGAGCGTATTCTTTAAGTCATGGAGTGTACTATTTCACTTGTGTACCTATCAACACTATTCTATCAGCTCGGGCTCAAACCCGTCTGTCTGTCATCATATCTTTCAAAATCAAAGAGTTCTGACCCTTCGAATGAGTCAAAATCTCCCCGAAACGGTTGTTGAGGGGAAACAGGGAGGGGAGCAGTAAAGGAGCTGGTGGATGAAATGTCAAGCATGGTCTGCGGGTTGCCTTTGGGGTCCAGGTATGGTTCGTGATTGTTTCCAATCAGAAAGGTTCGGGTCTGATGAATTGGCTGTCCATCCGCGAATGCCATGTCTCTTCGGCCCGAGCTCTCTTCCTCCGCCGGGTGTCGCCGCACATCATCCACCATGCAGCCTAAGAAATCGCTCAACAGTCCGTAGAACTCAGGCCGTACCTCACGCTTTTTCAGGAAGCTTTCTATCCCACCCCTTTTGACAAACGATCGAGCAACACGCTCGAAGCGTTCGACAAACTCAACCTCGTACGGCGAAGCGGGATATGGTTGGCCAGGAAAGAGAATGTCCCAGATTTTGTACCATTTTCTCTCCGCGGGGGTACCAGGCACGGGGGCTTCTCCGTTAAGCCGAATCTCGGCCTGCTGGTCTTGTGTCATGCCGATATATGGTGGAAACTCCTGGCTTTCACAGATCCTTGCTCTGATGTGGTCTCCGCCGTCTGATCTTTCTCCGGGAAGAACTGGACAGTTTTGAGCTCCGCCTGTGACGTGCTGAGAATGCAGTGACGCGGTTCACAATAAGTTGCGAGTCCTAGGGTGTAAAGAAAGACTTACAGAGCTGTGGGATAGTGAACCGGCGACAGTTCCGGCGCCATGAAATCCGACATCCTCTCAGCTGGCAGCGGCGTTATAGACCCCTGTGGCACGAGAAAGGATCATAAAATCGGCTCAAATGCCTATCATCGGAATGCCAGTGCGCTGAATGCATGCATCCGTCAAACTTGAAGTCAGATAGCGTCCCAATCCATCGTTTCGACTGGACGCCACAGGCAAACAGACAGTGCAGCAAACAGTGCCAAGGAAATACCGGCGCCCGGCTTTACTAGATTTAAGGCTCTGAAGTGCCGGCGGTCAAGCCTTCTGCTCGGCCTGATGGCCTGGGGCTATCTGCCAACGTGACATCGCTTCCTCGGGCAGGAGCCACGTCAAGAATCGAGGCTCATGTGGAACCGACAGTGCAGGTCTGCGAGCGGAATGCATACGCATCAATCCTATTAGTCCTATCAAGATAATACAGCAATGTGTTTGTTTCAATACAAATTCAACTGCAACACGCCAATTGACATTGTGCAGCTTCGCGACCCACTGCATCGCTCCCAACCTGTCGTTCTTCCGATGGACAGGCTCGCCCGCAACGTCCAAGTCCAACCAACCTGGAAGTATACCGATGCCAACTGAAACATACTAGGATGGGAATGACAGGTCGTACACCCCATGGATGGAATGACAGTTGACCAAATGCCGATTAATTCAGAGGCGATGTAACCTTCGACTAGCACCTGTGCACAATTGTGCTGTTTCTGAGACCACGATCCTCAAATGGTGATCTTTAACGCCGCCTCCCCCGAGCCCGTCTGGCCACCATCTTTCTTTTCACCGCTCATTGAATCCAACCTGGCCATCATTGCCAACAGCGAGTGGTTGATCGGAGGGTCGGGCTCCTGCATCCACTGAGAAACTCGAATTGCACTTAAATTCTCTGCATCTGAAACTGGGCTTTATCGAGTGTGGGTCAGTAACAGTGCTTCGGGCTGCACGACGAGGTAACAAGTGATGGGTAGAGAGGGCATCGTACCTACTAGCCATAATTGAAGAATCTGGGGGTCCCGATCCACTCATGACGGCGTCGAAAATGATGGTGTTGAAGTATCGACTCGATCCCTGAACTCTGAATGCTTCCTTCGGCGACAAAATTGGGTCAAGTAATAGATAGAGAAGCAAAGTCTAATATGTGTACTGCAATGTGTGTTTTTAGGCATCTGTGAACAGCTCCGGATTTCGTCTTGCGATCTAAGGTCAATTTATATCACCTTTTGGCCTGCCAACGGCACGCATTTGTGTAGAAAGTCATCTCCTTTTAGACCGGGACTCGGAGCAAAAGAAACGCCATCCAGTCTGACCACATTGTCTTATCTCGGGTGTGCCTCGATGTTTGACATGCGGCTTCAATTATTTCAACCCAACACTCGCTCTAATGACACATGGCAACAGTTACCATGGCTGCACGCGGATCTTGTGAATTCGGTGTCGAGCAGGGAGGCTGTGAGGGGAACTTGAGTGCAGTACGCAAATGTGTAAGTGGCGTGGTTAGTCAGCGGCACACATTCGTGTGGAAAACAAGGGTCAGGCAGCAATCTTACATAAAATAAAAATCTAGATACGGCTTACTGAAGACATATTTATTCCGATTTTCCTTAAATATTGCGAATCGATCCCTGCCGTCAAGCTCGGAGGCTGTTGCAACCTGGAAGTTTGGAGAATTTACATCGTGACTCGTCAGTGCTGTCGTTCCTTGTCAGCTGGTGGCAGCTGGGACCCGATTTCGGGAACTGCTCGGGGTGCTCCGAAAAACCCGAGCAACGATCCAATCACATCCGAGCTCGGATCGACGGTGACATGTCCTGTTGCATTCTGCAGACCTAGAATTGCAACAAACTCGGGCCGGGTCTCTTTTGCCGCGCTAGAACGACCTTAGCTGCATTTCCCAACGTCGAAGTTTTGCCGATGAATCGCCCAACAGTTGTGACTGCCCCGCGGGGATATGCCCGAGCGCTGGCGTGTGCCCTTTGCCAACAGCGGAAGGTCAAATGCGATCGTAATCTGCCTTGTGCAACATGCACCAAAGCCGGTGTTGGAGCTTCCTGCGTCCCGAGCACCCCCGCGCCCGTACGCCAGCGTCGCCGCCCGGCCCAAGACCTTCGACGGCGTCTAGCCAGATGTGAGGAGCTGCTCTTGCAACACCCTGCTGTCGACCAGCTGCCAGGGACACCACCGAAAGAGGTTCAACCTGAAATCTCAGGGGATGAATCTCCCCGGCCCTCCAGGCCAACCTGTGTCGTTGTCAATGACGAGAGCAGCACGCGCCTTCTGGATCGCAGGGTCTGGGCTGCTTTGTACGAGGAGGTTAGTCTTCGCGATTGGCTGCATGCGCTCTGCGACTGATAGCTGACCGTTGCGGCTATGCACAGCTGCGAGGCATTCAAGGCCTGGTTGAAAGCGAAGACACAGACGCCGTCGACGGTGAAGACGGCATCCCGGATGGCAGCGAAACGGACCTTCTTCTTTCCGGTGTGGATCCCTCTGTCCGTGTGCAAGACCTGCAGCCCGAACCCGCCCATGTATTCCGCCTCTGGCAATTGTTTCTTGACAGAGTCAACCCCTTGACAAAGATCGTTCACGTACCAAGCATACAGCCGCTGCTCCTCGAGGCCATGACCGACATACGCAACGTTTCCCTGCACCACCAGGCGCTTCTCTTCTCCATCTACACCATGGCTGTCGCATCCCTCACCGACAACGAGAGCGTAGAAATGCTCAGCATGCCGAAGAAGATGGCCCTTGGCAGGTACACGCTCGGCGCGAAGGCATCGCTGATCAAGTTCAACTTTCTCAAGAATGAGAACATGGCCATCCTCCAAGCCTTGATCCTATTCCAGGTAAGGCGCCCATTTCGCCATGATAACCCTTCTGCTAACATACTGGGGTCGGTCGTCAGGCCTCACTTCAAGGTCGATATGACCGGTATGCGTCTTGGATCATCAGCGGCATTATCGTACGAATTGCGCACAAGATGGGCTATCATCGCGACGGCGAGGCCCTCGGCCTGTCGCCCTTCGAGACTGAGATGCGCCGGAGAATATGGTGGCAGATTGTTGTCCGGGACTCGACACAAGGTTCTGTGGCGGGATTGACACCGTCTCCCCTGCCTGGTGATTGGGATACGAAAGAACCGCAGAATCTCAACGACGCAGATCTGTTTCCAAACTCAACCGAGGCGCCAAAACCTCGTGACGGGCCGACAGAGATGGGTTTCTGCCTCGCGCACAACCGATCCCATAAATTGCTGGCCGAGTTTCAGTCTGACGCAGCGAGCATGCGTACTCTGGAAGCAGCCCTCCTAGGGCAGACGCCCGACGGCAAGAATACAGCTGGTGAAATACAGTGGACTATTGCAAGATCCCGGGACCTCGCCATTTCAATCGATGCCGAACTGGGTCGGTTTGAGAAGAAATTCGTGGACCCCAAAGCGGGCAACGTTCACGTCGCCGCCCACGCCCTTCTGTCTATGCTCACAAAGTCACTAATCCCGAGCCTCACGCCCATTGAGGAACAACCTGAATATGGGGTCGATATCTTGACCCCGGAGGACAATATTTTCAAGATGCTCGTCACAAGCTACGAGCATGTTTGCGAAGTCTACGCACTTATGCTGTCAACAAAGTTCGAATGGTGGATGCAGCTATACTTTCAGACAGAAACCCTCGGTGCATTTATTGGGCAACTCTACCAACGCCCTGTTGGATCGTTATCTGACCGCGGTTGGATTGCTCTCGAGAGACTCTTTGAGCAGCGCCCCGAGCTCCTCGACATGGAAACGAAGGAGAATAGAGTTCAAGCTCAATATGCACTCAAGGCATGGGAAGCCCGCGAGGAAGCACTTGTCGGGGCAGGCCGGACTGCAGAGAGACCAGCCTTTATCGATCGGTTGCAAGAAGCCTCAAGCCCTTTCACCGGGCAATCCTCTGAGCAATCAGCCCCAACAGCTCCGTCAACATCTGTGGAGCAACAAGAGCTCTCGCCACAGATGACGGATATTGAAGCGTTTCTCGAAGGATACGATTCGTCTGAAGCCATTTCCTGGGGCAGCTGGGGTGATTTATCAGCAACAATTGATGGGAAATAGTTGCGGCCGCCAGAGTGGAGGATATCTCAACAGTGCGGGTTTTCCCAGTACACGAATGCTTACCCATATTCCTCTCCTAATCTCAATATACTAGTACAGTTGGCCCTTGCATGAATTTGTGGGCGAAGGATTAGGGGTTCTCATTAGCTTCGCGGCGTAGTACCAACCAACCGCGAGGCGCGCAGCAATATGCGCAGCGAGAACACGTTCCAGCGGGAGGAATCATCATGATCCCGTCAAATCCGCCTTGAACAAACCAACACCCAGACCCTCAGGACCGGAGCCTCCAGAAACCACGTGGTCCGCAAATATAGCCATGCGGGTGTGACAGCGCGAGTTGGGTTGGCAAATTTAAAGGAATGTTTTTCGTTACATTAGGGCAGCATCCCCTGGACGGGAATCGAAGGATCGCCAGTGCGACTACATTCCAGGCGTTCTTGCCATTATCTTCTTCCTCTTGCAACCTCGCGGGAGCAAGGATTGTGCCGCTTGGCGTCCATCCGATCACCAGCCGCACAGCCCAGCGGCGCGTCGACGTCCTACCAACGCAAATCACAGATATGATCTGATGCGCAGATCCACAACCCGCACTCCAAACTAAGAGTTGATACTGAGCAAGATCATCAAGTTCTCCGACACGAGAGCCCTTGAATAATCGCATGAAAAGAGGTACAATGGAATGCTGCAAGTCTTTTTGGTGACGTTGCAGCAGGATGGAGATTAAAGTCAGCGCGGTGTGGGGATTATCACAGGGGTCTGATAACTGGTCGGTCCGTTGGTGCTTAATTCTCTGTGAACGAGTCCTCCGACCCCGCGCTCCCCCTTGAGTAGGGAATCCAAGCAATTTGTTGGTTACCTACCTCCTGGGTAAACCAGACTTCAGACGCTACGGACCCACGTGCTGACTTACACAGGCACCATCTCTAACAACCTCCCCCACTGACGCCTCAATGGGATGCGACGCACACCTAGGATTTGCATTTCATTTTCTCAAGGCTTCCACCCTGCAAGGCCATTCCTTCCGTGCTATCCCGCCAGGGTAGATGGGCAGAAACGCACTTGGACAGGCATTAGGTTGGACATCATGGCGTTCTTGCTCGCCCTCGAAGGACCCAACGTTGTCGTCTTCCACCATACCTCTCCCTGACCAAAATTTCTCCAGAGGTGGCTTACCCCCGCATCCCTTCGGTTGGCAAGGCTTACTCTCCTAGCCGAGCATGTCAGGGTGTCGTTCTCTGTACGCTCAATGCTCTCCTTGCTGACAGACCCTGTCTCTTGTCAGACTTAGTGTGCACCGCTTTTCACGGTGGCCGACTTTGTAAAGCAACTTCATGGCATATAAGACGGCGGTGCCCTCCTCTATCACGTTATCATTCTCATCAACCACACGCTGAGCATCACTCCTTTTGTCTCAAGCATCCTCTTCCCCTACACAGTCCTTTCTGTCACTTGTTCATCTACATTCCTTTGATATACCCCTTACTCTATAGCAGAGTATTCATTGTAAATTTGTACTCTTCAAGCTACATCCCCAAGATGAAGCTTTCATCCGCTGCCGTGGCCTTGGCCATCCTCGCGTTTGCCTCTGCCGCACCAACCGCAGAGCCCAGTTTCAACGAGACGCTCGAGGCCCGCGGCACCGACGCGCCCTACGGGATCAAGAAAGGCCTGGCCTATAACAACGGCGGCATCACCGGCGTGCTCTCCCGTGCAGGAAGCGCTACATGGGCTTACAACTGGGGCGCCGCACCCAACGCGCCCAAGTTCCAGCAGATCCCCATGCACTGGGGACCCGGCGGCAAGGGCGACAAGAATGGCATCCACTCCAAGATCGACAAGGGCGACACCCCCTGGGTGCTGGGCTACAACGAGCCCGACATGGACCAAAACCACGGCGGCTGTTGGGCAACCCCGCGCCAGGCCTATGACGCCTGGGGCAACGACATGTTCCAGTTCCAGGAACGCGGTGCCAAGCTCGTCTGCCCCGGCATCAGCAGCTACAACACGGATAAGAGCCAGTTCACGGGCTATGCGTCGGGCTTGACGTGGCTCCGCCAGTTTGCCAGCATCGGCAACAACCCCAACCAGTTCCGCTGCTCGGCACAGGCTATCCATTGGTATGGAGAGGCGGGCAAGAATGGCCGCGACCAGGCCCAACTGTTCATCAACTATGTTGCGTATGCGCATGGTGTTGTCAATGACATCTTCAAGAAGGAGGTGAGTGCTCTGAATGTCTGGGTTAGGGTTGCATGTGAGATACTGATGCTGTGCAGATGGATCTGTGGATCACTGAGTTCGCTCCTCTCCCCCTGCACGACGTCAACGTCATGGCCGACTTCCTGGATGTTGCTATCCCGTGGCTCGACCAGCAGGGGTATGTGTCGCGGTACAGCCCTTTCATGGCTGAGGACTTGGTCTCGAACAACAATCTCAACCGTGCCGGTGAGGTCTTTGTCAACAAGAAGGGGTAAGTGTTCCTTGTGTGCAACGGCGCGAATGTGCTTTTTTTGGATTTTGAGATACTGTGACGTCATTTCAATTGTATATGTTGGGTTTTTGGGTTATCGGTTGGGCTTTTCTTTTGGGGCTCTTCGCTTCTTGTACCGATATTTTTGGTGGCTGGATGGTCTCCGGACTTTTCGTAGTTTCTCTCACGTCCCCTAGACGACAGTTGAAGATATCATCTCATGTTTTTTGCTTGACGGACTCCAATGCCCGTGATACGCCTAATCGTGCGTTTGCCAGCCAAACTCAATGCAGCAGGTAAGGTCCCAGAGACCCCGCGACGCAGCCACTAGCAGCCGCTCAAGCTCGTTGTCAGACTTCCCCGCTACCGGAACGCCGATCAGCCAGTGGAGAAACAGGCAGGTGTGAGCTGCGCCGGTGCGCCAGAACCATCACAGGCCAATCAGTCGCCGCTGTCGATCTGTTTCACACCACTAGACCCGACGCCTCGCACGCAGGTCACCCTTGGCATTGGAAACCAGCCACCGCCGAACCCCGCGAGCGAATCCCAGAATCCAGAAAGTTGCACGCAGCCCGCGCCTTTCCCGCTTTCCCGCGTTCCCGCACTCCGCATTCCACCCACCACGCTCCGGACAGGTCGGCCCATCCGCGTGATCGTGCTTTAATAAATCTGGGACGTTGTCGCATCGCCATCACCTCTGATTCACCTTGTCCGTTTTCTTTTTTCTTCAATCATACCCATTTCCACACCGATCTCCTCCCAAACTCTTCACCGCCACCACCAAGATGACCCGCCTCCTCCCCCTCACCCTCCTCTTCGCAACAACAGCCCTCGCGCAATCCTCCTCCTCCGCCGCCCTCGCCTCCACCGTCTCTCCCGCCCCGCCCTCCTCCATCACAGCATCAGCAGCAAGCTGTCCCGCGGCCGTCTCCACGACCGACATCTGCAGCACGTGCGTCACGGCCGCGTGCGTGATTGAGGCGACCATCACGGCTGCGTGCGGATGTCCGAATCCGCCCGAGACGATCTTCAGCAGCCATCCGTGCAGTCTTGGCTGTGGGGGGTTGGGGTGTGCGACGGTTTATACGGTTGTTACTGAGCCTTGTGAGTCTTCCTGACAGGTGACACTGGTGGAGGGGGAAGGAGTTATGGGGGATGGGAAGGGGAGTTTGCTGACAGGTGATTATAGGCACTGGGAGCCCTGGGTCGGGGACTGCTACCGGGACGGTGCCGCCGCCTACGGGGAGCGATGGGAGTCCGT
>Ga0247758_1001100_pt1 | contig 21986 bp, 23 predicted proteins | sample UWRJL156409C4_FD_180950 | JGI IMG/M metagenome (GOLD analysis project Ga0247758, IMG submission 180950) | Plant litter microbial communities from Arlington Agricultural Research Station in Wisconsin, United States - UWRJ-L156-409C-4 | ecosystem: Environmental > Terrestrial > Plant litter >... | reverse complement strand
CTCACCCTCTCCACACAACTCGTAAACATACATCCTCCCCATCGCCTTAACCTCCTCCTCTCTCGTCTCCTCATCCATCAACGCCACCCTCCTCGCACACAAATCCCCCCTCACCCCCTCCGATCTCACAAAGTAGAAAATCGCCCCGGCCAGCGTCCTCGGATCCACCGGCATATACGGCTACCTCGAAAACAACAAAGACGCCACCAAAATCACAACCATGACTGCTAACACAGCTAAAGACGCAGACGTACTAGCCATCCATCCCCTATAAGTCTGCGTCAGCGCGAAGGGCACATTCGCAAGCAACGCAGGCAAAAAGATATCCGCGATGCCCGCCATAAGCGCCGCCACAAGCAACATGCCGTAGCGCTGCCGGACCGCTACCGCTGTGCCAGAGATCACATTAATTGTGCAGGGGGAAAGCAAGACGGAATGTTCGGGACGGCGTGGTCGGTGGGACATGCGCGCGAAGGGACCCACGGCTACGAGCCCTTCAAAAAAAGCGTGCCAGAAAAGGGCGATGGCGGTGCCGAGGAGGGCGAAGAGGAATTTGACGCCAAATTCCTGGCTGTACATGAAGAGCTCGAAGGGGGTTACTTCTTTAAGTTGGAAGTAGTAGCCTACGAGGGCGATCAGGCCGATCAGGACTGCGAGGAAGAGGATGCGGGATGTGTAGGTTAATGCGATGAAGGGCACCCGTCGCTTCCAGCTGGACTTCTTGCGTGGACGAACAGTGGCCTCGGTGATGGCGGGTAGTGATGTGACGGGGACGATGCCGTATTCATAGCACGGCTCGGTCCATTCGTTTCGCTCGCCATCCGCGCTGGCGGCTGCGTCGAACAGGGCAAGCTGGAACCGCCCTTCCTTGAAACGTTCCTTGAGACCAGAAGCTGATTGGAGTCCATCCGCCTGGAACCACTCGCGCAGTGCCTCACTGTGGGACATGGATGCTGTGGCCACAAGTGTCCAAGGATCCGCATTAACGCCTGTTTCCCATCGTCTCAACATGAATGCTGTTGCGATGAGCAGCACTAGCAGGGCTGCCAACAGTGCCACGAGAGCGTTTGCCGGGCCAGGCGAAACACCAGGGGTGACGCCGCAGCCATGGCGCTGGATCTGGTAGTGGTTCTAGATGAAGGCGTCGGGGGAATCTCTGGTCCGTTTGGATAATACTCGGAGAACACCATGGTGGGTTTCAGCTTGGACCTTTTCGATGTAGTCATAGACGTCGTGGCAGCTGGAGTGTTGGCGGCAGCGACTGTTTCGGGAGTTGGTGTAAGGGGCGCATTGATTGGGATTTCCGGGACAAGAGTGGTGAAAGACGTCTCTGATGTTGTTGGTGGTGACTGCGGAATAGAACGACTTCGGCATAGATGACGTTAAGCTGATTGACCGCGATGGCGGATGCCACGTACTCAACACGGCGTACTTCGCGGACGAGGGGTGGTCGGGCGGCCCGGCGTATCACTATGACGAGTACGGGAGGGCTATCATCGGTGCTGTTGTTATCAAATGCGACCGCCCGGATGACGGAGCGCCAGGTTGCTAGGGCGACCGGCACTAACCTTGCTGCTGGTGAGCGAATAGAGGCGCTGGTGGAGTTTGGGATTTTGCATTGGATCCCAGGGATGGGCGGTTGGGATTTTGACGAATGGGATTTGTGATGTCCGGAATGATACGTGTTGGGAAAGAAGGGAGCAGGCTCCCCTGTCGATTTTTGAGAATGTAGTGGCTGGAAAGTTGTTGGAATGTTGGTTCGATCATGGGGGAGATGTCGGATTGTAAAATGTGTCTTGATATTCGGCAGATAAGTCGTCGGCTAAACCAATGCCTATGACGAAGAAGCTTGCAACAGACGGAGTGAGCAGAATATGCACGCCGAAATTTCAGGCTCCTTAGCCACAAGCTATGAACATGAATTGAACTCCATATCACAAGACCGGCAGATAGCCCAAGATCCCTCGTCGCTCCGCAGTATCATCCAAGATCATAATCCCATAACTTCATAAAAAGCAATGACCCAAAACAAAACCCTTGAACCCCTAACTTCCACAAACTATGCAAAAAAGAACCCAAATGCTCGGGGGGTCCAGCCCAGTTACGGTTGTTGCCCCTGGGCAGCAAAGCAAGGGACCCTCCGCCGCTCGAACCTTCCCCACTGGAAAGAGCCAGCTCAGCTAGCGTTGATACGTCCAATCAAGAACTGAGGACCCTCCTCAGCACCCTCATCACCGTAGTTAAGATGAGCGGGCAAGACAAGCAGCGATCCGTTGCAGATCTAGTCACTCGACTCGCAGAAGGCGATGAGGCGGTTGGACGGGTAGTTGGGAATCTGACCGCTCCACTGCTTGGTCCATCCGAAGAGGGCGACATCCTTGATCTGCTCGCGGATGACAGCGCTGCTGTCCCGGACGGCGGCACCTTGTTGCCGGGACTGTTGCCCCACCAAAGGCCTTGTTTTCGTAGTTTTCGTAGTGATACAGGGTTGGAAGCAAATCCAGGGCAGTAGGCCACGTTCCTAAGCCGTAGGAAGTGTCTCCGTTGTCGTTGCCTATTCTGTAGAGGCCCCTGAATTTGAATATCTACCACTCCGTACCCCTGAATCGGCACTGGCTGCTCTCCGGCCCAAAGGAAGTCCACCAAGCATTGCATTGTAGAAATTCAGGAACCTGGATAATTGGTTAAATACGTGGATTGTGGTTCCAGAGTCTAGAATAGCCGAATTCTTCAAGGGGTACTCAGATATTTGGAATGCCCCCATTACAACAAAGGAAGAAGGGCAGTGGCCCACTCTACGGCCTAGTCAATGTGACTTTCTCTGTAGTTTTTCCACTTGCTCTTGGAGTTTTGGATCCACTAGGGCCTCCTGAACCCTAGTCCAAGTGTGCTCCCTTTCAACAAAGCCGTCAGGGGGTAATTCAGGAAAGGCGTAGAAGCATTTTTCCAGACGGCGGAACTGGCCACAACAGGGGCAAGCAGTAGGGGTAGTGCCTGGAGCCGTTTTTGGCTTCTTCGTAGGCCTTTCGCCCTCTGGGGAGTTGGCTGTGTCCTGGGCGTTTTGCCGCTTTCTGAGTCTTTTGCCGTCCTTATCGCCGTTCCATCAGTGGGGGCCGATTTTCTACACGGCAGGTGACAAAATCGGACGGACATTCGAGATGGTGAAGCAAGCGCCGGGACTGCTGAAGGAGGTAGGGTTTCAGGAGGTTCAGGAAAAGAGAATGAAGTTGCTGTTGGGGTCATGGCCTACCGATAAGAAGCTGAAGAACGTGGGGGTTTTCAATCTAGTAGAGACGGAGGTGGGACTCGAGGGCTTTGCGCTGTATGTTCTGACGCAGGTCCATGGGTGGGAGGCGGGAGAGGCGGGGATTTATATTGATCGGGTGAGGAAGGAGCTGAGGAATCAGGGGAAGCACCCTTATTACGCGTTGTGAGTTTTCCCTTTCCTGGCGTGGGGGTGCCGTTGTGAAAGTGAGCTGACTTGCATAGGGTGTCGGTGTTTGGACAAAACGCCGAGTCGGATAGGCCGGATGGTCACGCGAAGGGCGTCCAGAGATTCCGGAGAGGTTCGAAATGGGAGGAGAAGATGACGAAGACATCGAGAACAGCACAGCACAGCACATCGACGCTCCGCACGACACCAGGCGGCGACTGATTCCGAATGACAAGATCTTTCACGTATTTTCCTCAACTAGGACGTCTTCTTTTGCATACTCCGAGTTTCGCACGAAAGAGCGACCAGCAAAGAAAACATCCAGACTAGCAATAATTCACCCCTCTTGGACACAAACACAGCCAGGCCGTGAAATGCCACGCCATTCCCTCATACCTTCCGAAACAGACCTCTGACCGACCAGTCCTATCACTGACTGCAGCAACACTCAACAGTAGCCGTTTGTGGGTACCTGTCTGACTTTCGCAAATCTCGTTCAAACTGACCACCCATTCCTCGCAGGTCCACCTCCAACTTGCGTGGGCACACTGACCATGGTGAATAGATGTCATGACTGCGGTTCTTGTCGTCAGAGTCATCATTTGACGAATGCTGGGTGCGAGAACTCTGTTGAGAGGCTCCAACAATAAGCGACCGTGACACAGCATCAAAAGAGGCTGCGGCGTAGCAGATGGTGGAGGCGGAGAGGGCGCATTGACCAACGGCTTGATCCGCGATAGGCCTGTCATTGGTCAACAATTGCCGGGGGTGGTGGTTGCGTCACAACTTCTCACCAATCTTTGAATGCCATGCTGAAGAAAGTAGGCAGTCCGAGACGAGGCAGATTCTGAAGCTGTCACAGATATGAGCGTTCAAGAGGAAAGGGGATTGAACCGCCCCATGAAGATATGTTCGAATTTCAGTCAGTTTAAGGACCTGACGAGGACTGGAACTCACTGACTGAGCGCGCACCTGGAGGCGCATCAAGATGCGAATCTTGCGCCAGAACTCAACAACGCCAGTGCTTGGCGGGCCTGAAAGGGCTTAGCCCGCACCTGGATGCGCACCCAGGTGTGAGATACCCCTGCATGGCCTGGCCACGGACATCCAGAAAGAGGACATAACAAGCCGCAGTTCCTAACCTTTTCGCTCGGCTTTTGCTTCAATCTCTTCTGTCCATCGCTACCCGCAGTCGCAATCACCAAAGCAAACCACCAAGAATCATGGTAAGTTTCTCAGTCTGTATCCTCTTTTTTCTCGTCGTCTTCAATTTGTTTCTCTCCTGCCTTTAGTCGTGCTATGATGCTGACAGAAAACAGGGGGGACATCCAGCCCCCGCAGATCCCTCCAGGGAAGAGGAATCCAGACTCGTGCAAGGCCACCAGGACATTTCCAAGCTACCACCTGATGCCTTCAAGTTTCCCAACTTGAACAACGCCAGGTGTGGCGTTGAAACCGAAAGTCTTCGAGGTTTTGTTTTCAAGACACTGCCAATTGGCCGCGATCTAGACGACGTACCGACAAATCTAACCTGCATGCTTGATCGCCAGGTCTCAAGCTGGGAAGAGCCATACTGGGAAAACACAACCGGCGCGGTGACCCAACCGTCTGCTTCTCTTTCAGACATGGCTGCCCCATCTTTGTGCTCCAAGACCACATTACCATCTGAGGCTCCAGAGGACCGTGACCAACCCCTTCAGCTAGTACACCCTGTCTCGGTGATGATTCCGGGCGTTGCGAAGCTCGAACGTCTAGCGAACGGTCAGTCGGTCGCCACTACGTCGAATAACCCGGCCACGCTAGGGTACACGGGAGTTGGCCCTTTCCATGCCCACGGTTTCCGACATGGAGCGAACTCTCCCCAAGAAGCATTGTCCAGGACATGGACCCAGGCGGACAAGACGTCAGTCCCTTCCTGTCTGATGGTGCCCTGCGAAGAGTCCGATGTTGACTCAGATGTCGAAACAACCGATGAAGATCCCACAACTGCGGAGTACTCCTCTTCACCTTGCTTGACACCATACCCCCACAATGACACAAGCCCCCCTTCCGCCAATTCCTCTGACATTGGGTCACCTCGTCCCTCACGAGTCCAGTCGGGAATCGTGCGATCTCTGGCATGGATCCTGAGCTCTCGGTCGGTTGCCCGTGACGTGTTACTCCGCGCACTCATGGCGAATGACGGCGCCGATCAAGGGACTGCAACATCGTCCTCCGGGATGAACACAAGCTCTGGCGAGCAGTCCACCGGAAGTGACAGCCGATCTAGCGCCTCCGGCAAACGGCCTTGGGTCTTTTCTCAGCCTGATCGAGCTGGAAATGACGGCATGGATGAGGATCCCAACAAGCGCTTTTGCTCAGACCCAGTACTAAAGATTGCACCCACCAACCGACTTGCCTGCCCATTCCAGAAACTGCGCGGCCTGACTCCCATTCATTGCGGTATGAAGACCTCACGGAGGCGCCGGGGAGGATTCGAGAATTTCAGTCGGGTCAGGTAAGTTCCCGCGCGCTGCAGCACCTCCAGGTGATGTCTCTGACCACCGAGCGCTACTTGACAGGACACACGTCCTTAACCAGCATAATCCCGAACTTTGGTGCAGTAAGTGCTGGGACAAGTTCAAGGATAAGGACACAGCACAACAGCATCGTTCAAGCAATCGGTGCCGCCCTGTAGCTGAGCCATGCCCCGAGATGCTCCTCCAGCACGAGCAAGTCAAGGAACTCGAGACACTGAAGCTCAGGGGGAGGGCTAGCAGCCTGGACAGCGATGCAGAGAAGTGGTATGAGCTCATGGAATACCTCCTCCCTTGCTTTCCAGCTCTCAGAACTGGTGGTATTAGGGAGTGTTATAACGCATGTAAGTATGAGTAGACCATATGAGAGTTTTCGGATCCCCTCTGACCAGGTACCGCCAGATTACGAGCCATATCCCGTTACCGATCCTACACCTCTGCACATCTTGTCCCAAAGCGAAGCTACCGCGTCAACCATGCTTCAACCCTGCCAAATTCAAGGGTACGCAGAACAGATCCAATCTCCTATAGGTAGTATCAATCCTAGACCACTGACGTCCCAACCTACAGTTTCTCTAGCAGTTCCGGCTCTGAACCCCCCATTCCATCCGACACCGCAAACAGCGGATTTCTCGACCAGCTGACAAACATCACGGAAGACACTACCGCTTTCAACTGGGACCAGCCCATGGAGGGTTTAGACCTCCTAGACCAACAATTATGGGACCCATCACCCTCGCAGCTCGTACCGACGGCCGAAGACTCCCAAGGCCTCCTGCTCTCACAGCTGCGGGAAAATAACCAGGACCTCCGCACCGATGTGGAACGCTATAGACAGACTGTGAATGATGCGAGGAGACATGCCAGCCAGCTGAGTGAGTTACATGAGCGGCTTGCTGTGGAAATGATGCGGCGGGATGATGCTTCGGGTACTATCACCGAGGCATTTGCGGTCACAAGGACCTTGATGCGTGTCTTGGGTTGATGGCGCGTCCTCCTTACCTGGGTAGGCTTTCTGGTCCGCTGTATGTTTTACGAGGTTAGACGCAATTCCCAAACGCATTGCAGCTGAGCTCGAGCTGCGAGTGCGCCCAGCGAGATTCCTTATGCAACGAGGGCTCAGTCACTGACTTGGAGTTGATTCTGGTATGTCTTGGTGAGGTGTTTCTTTGGGGGTTACGTAGGTGGGCAAATAGGTGGCTATGAGTAGGTATAAATGATGGAGTATCCGCAGATCGTTTCGGTCGACTGTCTTGACAGCTCCATGACCGGGACAGGGGCCATTTCTGACGAATCATGAGAATCGCTCTGTGCGCAGGAGGTAATTAAGTAAGAATAATTCTTCCGGACCCCTTTTCTTGTCTGGCCGTGCCCTTGTTCGAGACGGTACACAGAAGAAAATATGCTGCGAGGAGAGGAGAACGAGGCTATGAATTTGTGAAGACGACCGCCGTCAATGATCGGAGCGCCCAACGACTCCGCAACATCATACCTCCCGTCGACCCTCTCGGTCGCTGTTGCGACCACGGTCCTGGTGGGCTTCTCCGATGACATTTGTATCTTCGTCGATGCTCGAGAGTCCCGATGCCAACGTGGCTTCATTACGTCGAGGCGTCCTCACAGACTTCGTCCCGATCGTGGGCGGATTGCGACTCATAGACAGTTCCCAGCTCTGATCCCTGTCGCTGGACGATAGCCGTACTTCGGCGAGACCAGGGAAAAACTTCGCGATTAACGGCTTGAGGGTCATAACGCACGCGCATATGATGGAGAAGTTGACCTCCACCGTCGTCCAGTATGCTGAGGTCGTGTAATGCCAGGTGGTATCCGCAACGTCAGAGCTCAGTATTAAGTTAACCATTCGGAGTATCGATATCCCACATAGTCTTGCGGCTGTCAGCACCCGCGATGATCCCGGCCGTAAATAGAGTCGGTAGGAGTAAGACTTACAGGAATCCGAAACCGAAGAGAGAATAGAGCAATAACTTCAAACGGAATCGCAGTCGAAGTGTCCGAATGGCGGGTATCGGCAAGACATAGATAAGTAAGTCGGTCACAACGTGCATGATTGAGGTCGACGCATACCAGCGGAAGTCGTGGCAAACGCCCTGGACGGTTCTATCCCAAAAGGCGGCAAGAGGAACACACGCCGTCAGCACGGAAATGAACGTCCAGAGCCCGAAGATGACCGTGATGGTGAGCAGGGTGGTCGTCAAGGTCTTCAGCCACGGATAAGTGAGGATGCGGCGGTAGAGCATCAGTATCGATAGTTTGGTCGCCCACAGCGACAAAAAGTATAGGAGTAGATCAAACCATCCTGCCTAGCATGCCGTCGTCAGTTTCTTTTCTTTCTTGCGCACACTCTGCGTCTAGGGCTACCTTACCATGGCCAGCGGTTTCGCGTTCTGAGGCGGAACGGTCCAAATATGCGTCCCCATACCCAGAACCGCTTCTGTGAACCATTTAGCTATGCGATTTTTCAGTCAGGCGGAGAGAACTGACGGATTATAATACTAGCTGAACACATGGCCGACAGCACAAGTGACAGGACGATAACCCAGTCTTCCCATGACCAGACCTGCAATAGCAAACGTCGGGTGTAGAACCTCGCAGCGACAAAGACGGCCGCGGCGACCCAGGTGATGACGCTGCAAGCGATGATGTTCGCCTGGTACGACACATGGTCTTGGGTGTGGTCAATGACAAGTCCAGGAAAGAATTGCGACAGCGGGTCCTCCGTCGCGCTGACAGGGGGCGCGGTAGCGGTCGCGCTGGACATGGCGACACAGTGCCGGCCTCGCCAAGCGCGGTCGATATTGCCATGGACGAATGCGATGCCGGAAAGACAGGCAACGGTACGATGGAGGGAGGGTCTTGAGGTTGCAGCGGCGAACCAAAATGGTCAGCATCGGCTGCTTGTTATTGTTGAATGAGGAGCAATCTGGGAAATTGGCCTCCAAAAATTGCAGGCCCGCCTTGTATGGTGCTAGTCAATGGGGCCATTGTTCGATGCTGTGGGCGACAGGGGTTGGAGCTGTGCGCCGCTAGTGCCCTAGTGCAACCGGTGTGATGAGCAGCAAAAAAGGAGGTGCCGTCTGTCCCGCTGTCTCCACAGCCGGGAAAGGCCATGACTGGCGTACACAATCGTGAACTGTTGAGCTGAGAGGCAACTGACACGCGTGTCCAGCAGGAGAGCCTCTCCTCGCTAACCAAGATGTTAGGATAGATGTCCAGGATGGGACACCAGGATGGGCTTAGGGTTACATATCACACCAATTTACTATGATCTTGCCATCAGATTTCTAGGCGATGTTGCTAAAAAGGTCGGAAGATCTGCCAACTTTGCATGTCTGCACAGTCCACAGGTCTTTGTGATGTCGTTTACTGTGTATTTTGTCAACCGTTTGCTACACATGTACGTAGGTCCCAGGCCCAAGGCACTGGTACTGCGTCTTGGCGAGGGCGGATGGAAACCCAGACGGCCATGGCGGAATTCCCCGCTTGCTTTCTGTCTGGCACGCAGTGCAAGGGAGCAGAACTTCTACGCAGGGGGGACAGGGGGCAAAACTTGGCACGGAGTCCCCGAGCTAGCGTCGCCGGCCTGCTGGATGGCGCTCAGCTGCACCAGCAAGTGATGGACAACAAAAAAAACGATGCACAAAGCGCCAAAGATCGACAAGCGCTCCACTAAATCCCAATTCTGTGCCGTTAGAGCCCCACTGGAGCACGGATTTCTTGTAAAAACCTGCTTGGTGTACCGATTATTTTGTCCTCACTTGACTAGCGACCCAGACGGGCGCTGACAGGGTTCTGTATCACAGCCACACCACTTAATTAGGCAGCCGGTGAAGAAATTTTCGCTCATGTCACAAACATCCAAACCTCACGCTCTCAATTCAATTAGTGAGCAGTTGGGCATGAAAACTACCTCTGCCTTGTGCATGTCTGTAAGGATGTTAGCTGGGTTGAGGGAGAAAAAAAAAGGCCTGGAAGTCGTCTACTCAAAGCGCGCTGCTATCAAGTATCAAGGTGGTCAACGCGGGTTCCCCCCAATTTTCTCTGGTTCCGGCGTTCGTGTGTGACGACTTGCAAGACATTAGTGACATTGCTGACATTGCTGACTAAGATGACGTCCGAGTTGTCCACCAAGGTCTTCAATGGCAAGTAAGAGGGCGATGTGCCCGTGGGCCATAACTGGGTCCAAGCGTCTGCTGTGTATCGAGCACTCTAAGCCAGCTCCACAACTGACCCCTGCTGTAGAAATACGAGATACTACTTAGACACACAAGTTATCGAAGAGGATCGCTAGCATCTCAACCTCGGCCGAGAGCCTGAAGGGGCCGTCGCGGACTTCGCGGAGTTGAGGATACCGGCGATGGGTTCACCTACGATGGGAACTGTTGGAGTCGTTGAGGGCTAAGCTACGTAATGACGTGGTATGTCCTTGCGTATATATTGCCCATGGACTTGCTCTGACTTTTCAGCATTGTCCTTCTAACTAATACATATGGCATCAATCCACAACCTCCGCAGCTTGTTCCGATACTGCAGGTGTCGGAAAAACTCAATTCTACGGATACAAAACCAGTGTGTCTCGATACAGGATGTTTTAGAGCCTCTATTCTAATAGTGTCAGTCATATGTAGAAGAGCGGGGAAGGATTGCAGTGCAGTGCAGTGTTATGTTATGGGGAGACTTTCAGTTGGAATGTAGCAATTTCTTTTGGGCCGAGAGAGTATTCAACCTTGAGAACCCGATACCGGCCAAGCAACAGGGCTCGGTCTGGAGCGTGGTATGTTGGATGAACCGGTGGACCGGAGCGGGACTTCTGTCTCAGGATCCTACTTGGTTCGCCGCCATAGCTCGGTCCGGCCCGAGCGTGGCCGGGATACCCCCACAGCCTCAGTGGCCCCGAGCGTTTTAAAACGGGTTGAAGCGGGCGGTCGCTACCGGCCGCATTAACTGGTCGTCCTGGAATTGGGGCACCAATTTAGACTCAAAGTGACCCATTCTTGAACGCTTCCTATCCTACATCTAATACTTGTGAGAGCTAGACTAGTAGATGGGTTGGTGACAACTAGCGAATCCCTGCTGTTGTATGTTTTTCATGCTTCTTTTTTATCCTAATGTTTCCTTCTTTTATACAGATTTCGCCACACCTCCATGCTCAGACGTGCTTAGCACGGTAGGTACGATAGATCAGAAGTTTCGTCCTTATAACTAAACGACCCCCTGCCGATTGCAATTTCCACTATTTATCTCCAGCAACCCCCCTATTTCCAAACACCATAACTCTCCCTATTCCACTCTAATCCTTATCAATTTTGAGATAGCTTCAGTGCACGAGCAAAAGATCCAGTCAGCCCCGGTGACGGATTGAACCTTTGGCATTTGCAAGGAAATGACGTTTCTTGGAGCGGGGAGGTCTGTATGGAAATCTCGCCATTTTACAGCCAAAATCGAGGGTAAAGTGGGCAGTGGCGATACAATACCAGCCACATTCAGTGTGTCCCCCGTCATGTGCATTGCTAATTGAGCCGGCCCGACCCGCGGCCGCCACCTGCTCGCAAACCATCTCGGACAGCGCTCAGACCTACACTTCTCCAGACCCGACAACCAGTGGCTTCCTCCCAAATTGTCGTAACATCCATACGCGGGGTAAACTATTAACTTAGATGTGCCAGGATCGGGCTAATCGCAAACCAAATTAACTGATGTAACGGAACGTCGCTAACCTCATGTGACAGCTGGATGGGAATAACAGAGGTTGTGAATAGCTTTAACGTTTGGGATTGTGAGGGCATCCATATAATACGAACTTACGACCTGCAAGGCAGGTTCGATGTCGGTCAAAGGCTTGCGACTACTTGCAACCTCCTTACCAACTCAAGTTAGTACCAGACGTTTGCCCAAGACCCTTAACAGCCCTTCTACCTCGACACCAAAAACTATGGCATCCCTCGCAGTCGTCCTCGCCGCCCTCGTGGCGACCACTGCCGGCCTGTCCAGTCCCCAGACGGTTGCCTCCGAGCCGGGCCTCCGGATTCTCCCTCGATTCTGGGGCTTCAACATCACTAGTCTCACGGGCCCGGGCTGTCCAAATGTCGGCGCCGCCGACCAAGTCCCCTTTTCCACCCGGCCGACGTACGGCTCCAACACGGTCGACGGCTCCGAGATCTACTACTGGCACTTTGCCTACCCGAGCCTCCGCGCGGCCGTCGGCCCGGGAACGGCTGCCGCTGAGGCCTCGACCTGGTGTGAGACGACGCTTAGCTACAACGAGCTCGACACGCTCGGAGCGCCAGTCGCCAAGCCCGAGTACCGGCTCAAGCTGCACAAGAATGGGACCGCGATGCAGGCGACGTACCATCTGGACGAGGGTGTCGTGGCGAGGTGGAGGTTTACGTATTATCCCGTTGGAGGGCCTCCTGTACGTGATCACTCAATATTCCCCCCTTCTTTGCCTGGTCTTTTGAGAAAACATGGTTGTTGACGTCGCACGACTATCAGGTTGTCGACACCATTGATGTCGCTGGGCCGATCTCGTCGTCGCTCTCGCTGCAGCACAACTCCCCGGCCATCATGGTGCCGGTGCGATGGGCGTTGCCAGACTGCGGAACGGGCACTATTAAGTTCAGGACGGAGCTTACCGTCTCGGCTACAAAGGAGAGTGCTAAGGGATCTGTCGGTTCTGAAGTGGTGCAGTACCAGGGCAAGCCGGAGTTCTATGGGGTGCAGCAGGGAGTTAGCTATGACTTTGAGAAGTGCGACGCTTAGCGTGTGGTTTTGGCCGTGTGGTGCGGCCATGCGTTGAGGTCATGCCGGATTTCCACGACAAGTATCTGATTCCAGTCCAAGACGATGGAAATTGAATGTAAATGGATTGGATCGGTCGATTGAGTGACGTAAAAGTTAAGTGGGTATCTACCTATGAATCAAGGCTATCAATGGATTTAGCGTATCCAGGGCTATTGGGATGAGTTGACCTTGACCAGGTCATGTGGTTGAACTAGGTGAATGAGTGAGATTATGGCATGTCATCTGGGTCCAGCTTGACAACCTAGGGCTCGGCTCTCTTGCTGTGACAGCTCTTGACAAAGTATACGAGGAGGGCAAAAGGCCACATCTAAGACCAGTCCTTTTTTTCAATCACATCCAAGTAGCAATTTTACATTCGAGGTATCTCTGATGTTTTCAAAAACAAATTGTATGAGTCAGCATAAAGATGGACAACAAACGTTGCGTGTGCCCTCGACCCTGGAGCCCGGCGTCTCTCATCACCCAAGTCAACCCAAGTCAAACCTCTACGCCTTTACTAAAGCCACTCTCCAGCCACTTCACCCTGGTAATGATGTGTTCCGCGAGCTTGGTGATCTACCGCTGTCCTGTGGCTGTGGAGCAGGACCGGTCTTGCCAGCACTGTAATCTCAGCACCCTGCGCCACCATGGCGTATAGAAGAGGCACTGTATGCTAGCCTCCAATGTCTACGGCGGCAAGTACCTAGGGCACCCCTCCGAATGCCCGAACTTTGGGATGACGCGCCACCGTATGACGCTATGGAGTACTCGTCGTGTAAGGCAAAGGAAGAAACCGATTTAAAGAGAGGAAGCGTCAAAAGACAAAGCTAGTGAGGCGGGCGCGGGAGGTAAAGAAGAGGCTGGAGAAGGAGAAAAAGAACGGCCAAGAGGAAGACAGGAGAATTCGCCAAGAGGTAACCTAGAATGGTTCAGCTGTTTTGCGTTTCCAAGCTAGCAGAGTGATGGGCCATCTCCTGATTCGTGGCCGCATCTCTCAAGACTTCCGGTGTGTCATGCACACAAACAGACTCGACTAGCGCGAAAAGTGGGACAGACTTGGTGTTTGACAGGCACAATAGGATGTCCACCAACTAGGGTGCTTGACTTATGTCGTAATTCGAAGTCAGCTAGCAAGAGGTAGAAAGTTCAGTTTCTTTATGTTTGCTGAGGGCCCCTCTCTTCTGTGTATGGGATTTTTTTCCGGGTAACCCCTCTGGAGTTTCGACTAGGTTGAACTCGGTTTTGTCGCCATGAATCATCTCGTTGCGGGTCCAGCACGCTAGTAATAGTTAATTCATAAAAGAAATTAGAGCTAAGACTAAAGCCCTATAGTAGTAGGTTGGAACCTATAAACTCTCGAGGCAACTAACTCAGACCCGCGAATTAATGGCTCAACTGTCCCCAAATCAGATACAACATGAACTGCCAAAGAGTAAGTGTTCGCTGAATTCTTATAAACATCAAATCTAGTTTGGTTGTGTGATTGACCAAACATAATCTTCTCCAGCGATTAATATTCCAAAAAGTGGATACCGGTTAACAATGATAACGATTAATGTGGCTGCCACGACTATCATCTCCTTAATCCATTTGAACAGCTGCGAGCCGTTAAGCTTCTCAAAGCTGTTCGTAAACTGGTAGGTAATTATGCTGAGCATCTTGCCACCCCCGCATTGCTTTGGTGCCTGATTTGCCTCATTGGCTACGCCTGGTATGGAGGGCCTCCGTTGGGAATTTTACTCCACCTACCTGCATTGCCACTAGACCGCCAGTTCGTTCATGGCCCAATCCTCCAGCACCATCACAAAATTTGACTGCAACTTCGAATATGAGACAAAAGAGAATCACGGAGCTTTTTCCTACAGCCGGCGCCGGCGCGGTAGCCGCGACTTTTCCCATCTCGAATTTCACAAAGCTGCCACCTAACGTCAGGCAAATTATCTATGGCCTCGCCGGGCTCAAGCAAAACACCAAAGAGGCCTTTATCGACCTCAACTGCTGGGGCTGCCAAAAACCTGCTACGCCGCTCCTGGACGGCTGCTCCGCGAGGACCGAGTCCGATGACTCAGCGCGCCTTCGGGTCAATTGGAATAGCAGGATTCCGGTCAACCTTCTACTCGTGTCCCGCGCCATCCACCATGAGGTGGAGGAAGCTCTATACCGCTCCCATGTTTTGGGCGTTTCTGCTAGTGGCCCTGGGGGTCTCGATGTGCTGGAGAATCTCAGCCCAAAAGCCATGAAAGCTATGAGATGCCTGCTCATCAGCCTCACCCCCTGCGGATGCTCTGGATGCTTTTTGACAAGAGTCTGTACCGATCCTACCTCGGTCGATGTACGGCTGGGCCTTAGCACGTACGGTTGTGAAGGAAGATTCGACTGTAGTGCTGCGAGCTGGGAGGACAAGGAGGCATACAGCAACGAGATGCCTCTGGATAGCCGCTCGAGCATCGATAACCGCACTGTCGCCCAGTGGGATAGAATCTGCTCGAAGCTAGCGCACCACGTCGAACCGCGGCTTTTCAACCTTTACGTTCACTGCGTGGTCAAGGATTTCAAGACGGCTGAGCTTGTGGCAAAGCCGCTCCGCCGGCTCAAGTTGCTCAAGGACCTCGGCATTTCTTTCGGGCGGCGCAAGACTTTACCGGCTTCACACGATGAGCAGCTTTTTTCTTTGGCGGAAGCCGCAGTTCAGGCAGCAAAGTACCGGCCCAGCTTCCCGTTCTTTGACCTCCCAACAGAACTACAACTTCATGTCCTGAGCTTCACACACCTTTTCTGTGATGAGTTCGATCTCATGTATATGGGCAAAGAGTGGGCGCTGAGCCGGCGGAATAGCGACGGCTCCGATGGGGAAATGATTGAGCCTTTGCGGATGGACGAGCATTTTGCCTGGCTCCTTGCCAAAGCGTTTTGTGCAGAGAGCAACATCGCGTTTAGGGACCGCTGCTGCTGCAACCGAGTTCCTGCTTCCTACCTCCTTGTCAGTAAGAGATTCCGCGACCTGGCCTTGGAGCTGTTCTACGGCCGCAACCGTATCGTGGTCAGGTTCAACGACATCCGCTGGTGCACGGTGGTCGGCGCACAGAGCTGGTCTGCACCGCCGCTCACACATGTGCTTCAGCACATCACCCGGCTAACACTTATCGCGTCAATTTCGCGGAACGTGGGCGCCACGATTGGGTTTACTCACCTCCTTGAACTCCTCCGCGCGCACGCGCGGCTACCGTCGCTCATCCTGGAGCTCCACGTGCGTGACAAGCATGATCGAGACGACGTGGTGGCCGCCCTTCACGGTGTGCCCGGCGTCCCAGGCAAGGCCCGGCGCAGAAGGCGACACGCCGAGATTTACCGGGTGATAGTCCGACAAGTCCGCAAGAAGCTTGCCGGCGGCGGCTTGAAGGCATTTCTTCTCTATTTGTGGTGGGAAAATTTTGATCCTCGGCTCAAGGGCGACGATGTTGAAGAGCGAAGAGAGCTAGAGCGGGAAAAGGAGATAGAGGCCATGGGTAAAGGATACGATTCAGAGAAATGGGGCAAAGAACTACAGCGCAAAGCGTTTCCTCGCTCAAGGATGTGGTAACGTTGATGCCCACCAGCCCCCACAAAACACGTATCTGTCCCGAATAGAAGAAGCAACATTAGAATCTCCCACTAGAGAGAAGAGGAAGCTATAGACAGCGAGAAAGCGTGTCTGAGACGAGTAGTAGGCAGCGCTCCTCCCGATCCCAAAAGTACAAGCGTCGCACCACCGCGGAAAGCCACGGCTGGCTTGAAAGCACCTGTGCGGCTCGTCCTCCACGTCCTTCAATACGTCGGGCGACAATGGCTGCGGATTTAGCATGTTCACGAACCTGAGATCGCTATTTTGGACAACCAGTTGCTGTATCGGACTCTTCAGAACGCCGGCGAGGGTGTTCGAAGCGGCATTGCCGTAGCGACAAAATATGGAGCACAAGACTCTCTCCGTCAAGTGGGTAATCCAGGACATCCGCAAGAACCGGGTCAGACGGCTCATCAGCATGGTCTTTCCTGCGCCGGGCCCGCCTTGGACCCAAAAGATGCCTTCGTCCCTTGCTATCCACTGCCGGAAGTGAGGATGTTGTAGAAGCCAGTCACCGGATCCTGGTAGTAGCTTGGACTCTAGATCATGTGCAAAATCGTTGGTGTCGACTTCTCCTAAAGCTCGCAGGCTCGTTGGGGTCACTGCTGTAGGGTGGACCCTAAGCGAGAATCATACCACTAGACCACCAGACCGTCTAACAGGAGATGTTTTACTATTGCTCGGGGAGGGGGGGGAGGGGAAGGGGATATAATCTCGCGACGACAGAGTGTGGTCGCAAACCCAACCATGGCTGAAGACAGAAGTTCATATCAAAGTTTTACGAGATTTGGTTACACAACCGATAAACATCTACCTTGTGTAACCCGACTACTCCTTGGGCACAAACCACTTGCACTTGTAATAGCCCGACGAGCGCGCCTTCATCTTCTCCGTCAAGTAGTAGAACCACGGGTCGGGATAGAACTGGATTCCCGGGCCCCCTGCGCCCCTGGCGTTGAAGACATGCACAAGAAGCGAGGCGTTGGCCGGCGGCCCCTGTGTGTCGTGCAATTGCTGCTGCACCGAGAATCGTCGAATCTTTACAGGCGTGGTAAGTAGACGCCCGCATCGTCAATGCTGGGGGAAAACTTACCCTGTCAAACTCGACATTGGACAAGGGGAACTCTTCCTCCTCTCCCCCGGCCGTGACCTTCACCTCGATGTGCCACACGGGAGGCCGGGAAATCCAGGACTCCGCGCGCGTGTAGCCGAGATTGCAGATATCCTCGGTGACAGCTCCCTCGGCGTCTTGGATAGTGAACGGTGCCCAAGAGTTTCCTTCGGACCACGGCGCGTGTCCAGTCTTGGTGCGGAGCTTACTGGTCCAGTGATCCTCGGGCTTGTATCTACCTTTCATGCATTCCTGGAGCCATTTAGAAACCTGTAGTGCTGTGGGTTAGCATCATCAAGCTCGTCTGGCCTGAACAACTTACTTCGCTGTGGCCGATGTACTGAAGCCCTTCGTCAACTTCAGGTGCCGCAGCCTTAGCCCCGTATCCAAATGCATCTCCATCAGATGCGTGCATCCTGTAACCTCTCGAGGATGCAACCGATGGTTTACTTCTGCCTGTGGCGGGTTTCTTGCTTTCGTCGCCGGAATCTTCCCAGTACCCAGGCATGGCCCCTATGGCGTCTCCGGGGGTGTGAATCTTCGGTCTCTTCTGGAAGGGGCGCTTCCCAGGGCCTTTAGGTTTCGCCGACTCCCGCTCTGCATGTGGTGTCTCGACCGGATCTGGCAAATCGCCTCGAGGGTCCCTCTCACTGTCGTCTTCGGCGTCGAGATCAGGTCTGTCCTCTGGGATGCCGCTCTCATCGAACCACTTCTCGATCTCTCCCACATCCGGCTCCATCAAGATGAGGTGAAGGAGCAAGTGTCTCTCCAATATTCCGCAATAACTGGCCAGCTGGGAGACAAGTTCCAGGATGTTCTTCTGCGTCTCAAGGTATCCCTTCTTGAGGTATATCCGAAGAATCTCTCCAGTGTCCATGGCGACGCCGCTTGGCACCTGCTGGCCCTTAATTCTTGCACCCTGGGATATCACAGAATACTGCTGGGTAACAGAATCGGCAGTGTAAACCTCGAGCTTTGGGAGCATGGAAACGGCCTTCTTCCTGGCTTCCTTATCCTCTATTGGGATGAGCCTGATAACGGTTAGTAGTGGTTAACATATCTGCCACGCTGGATGTGAAATACCTTCTGATGAACACGTGCTTGGACCGGAACGCTTCGGTATGCTGGACATGGTATTCCACCTTTCCAAATGTATCAGGTTCACTCCTGGCTGCCATGCTCAGCCGTCTGTCCTGGAGTCCCAGTTCCGTAAGGAAAGTCTCCATCCTGACCACTTCCTCGACCTGGAAAACACAGAGTGGTACCGTGCCTGCAAATCTATCCCCGAGAGGTTTCCGATCGATGATGAACCAGGTCCTGTCACTTGCGGCCCTCAGCTGACGATCAAAGCACTTGGAACGAAGTGTCGCTTCAGTTGTGGCAACGGGCCATATTTTCTTGCCCTTCAGCTCTTCGAAGTTCGATTTGTATGATCCTACCCCGGAGTTTTGCAGAATCTTGTTGATCTCAATGAAGACGTCTCTGATGTGGCTGAGTTGGCAATCCGAGTTGAAATGGGCAGCCTCGTTTACCAGAGTGCCGAGATTGTAGTTGCGAATCTCGAGGACAGTGACGAGCAAATACCTCAAGTCTGGAAACCTTGCTGCCAGGGACACAGTGCGTTTCAAGAACCTGGGCCCCTCCCAGACGCATTGCTGGATGCTGTACCAACGACCGGTCACCACGGCAGCCTCTGGCTCGTCATCGTTCTTCTCAACCAGGGGCTCATCGGGTACGCAGATAAGGCGATCATTTCTGAATGACTTTCTGCAAAACTAATGTCAGCGGCTGTCGACAATACGGGCTGGGTTTTTTACTTGACCAAATTCTCATCGTCCTTATACATCATCTGTATCTTTCCCATGAAGTGATGCGCCTCCTTTGTATGCGTGTTTGAGTCTTTGATCTTTTCGAGGCACCGGAGATAGAGCCTGACATGCTGCTTGACCCCGACACCAAAGTTGATCAGCTTCTCCCAGTGGCTATTGGATGGCTCAGGAATGTCCAGGAATGGGACCAAGCCCTTCGCGTCAGACACAAGATCATCCAGGGGGACGAAAGTATCCTTCAGAAGACATCTTCCGGCTGCGGGGTCCTTGCATGAGACTTCAATGGATGAAATGTAGTCCACCACCTTCTTTCTCGATTCAGGGAAGTCGATCTTGATAGCCGCACCGTGAGGGATTTCGAGGTAAGCTGAGTATTCTCGCCACTGCTCACAGAGGAGATGGAGGACCTCGGATGGTGATCTGCAGCTGACGAGAAACTTGAAATCCTCGGATACAACGAAGGAATGTCTGGTGATGGTTTCGGCAACAACCGCGACCAACCTGGGCAGGTACTGGATGTCCATGTTCTTCCTCAACCACTCCAGCCATCCCTCACTACCCTCCGACCCGACCGCGGTGAGATAATCTGAATGGATGAAGGAGAAGCGGTTGCGATGTTCTGCAAAGAGTTTCGTAGCAGCATGCGGGCTGTCGGAGTCGTGGTAGAGCGTCCGTGAAGGATTACATTCGCCACACTCCGTAAAGAACCAGAAGGGGATATGGGACTTATTTACCCAGTGACTCTTGTAGAGAAAGACGATCTGGGCGACGAGGTCATCGCGGGCACCTGTGGCTGTCCCCGAGTTGTTGAAACGGCGATGCATGTCCATGATCCTGTTGGTAATATCGATTCTTTCGATATTCTTGACGCCTAGGATCCTGTAGAGGCGAGCTCTGTCGTCGTGACTCGTGATGCTAGCGTGAGCCACCAGGAGTTCGAGTCCACCAGGAATACTCCAGTCGGCCTCGCTGGCCGAGAAGAAAATGGGGCCTGTGGCTGGGCTGACCCATTTTTCTGTCTGGAGTTGGATCAAAGGGACGTCGCGGAGTTCTTGGGGTAACGAAGTTTCCGAGATGGAGAGGATAGCACAAGCGAGCTGAGAGTGCCAAGCAGGCGGCTTCCCGGGCAACTCGTCCGGGACCTCGACCACCATCTCTTTCAGATGTTTGATGAAACAGCGGTTATCCATCTTAACAACACCCAGCCGTTGGAGATGTGGCGAATCGCTGTGGTTATATTTTTTCGAGACGTAGGAGAGGTGCTTTGACCGCGTCAGGGTAAACGGAACGCCTTGTTCATCGCAAAATCGCTCCGGGACGTATGTCAGATCTTTGGGCTTCGCCGGTGCGCCAATCCAGGATTCAAGAACCGGCATGTCGCGGAGGGTCTCGAGGATGCATTTCTTGAGTGGAGAAAAGAAGCAATCTGGCGTATCTGGCTTCTCGGGCACGAACCTGGGCCAGAGATATTTTAGGGGCCCGTCGTTGAAATAGTGGACACTGTCGAGAAATGCTTGCTCAAAGCCGTCTCTCAGCTTCCTATTCCATTCGCAAGAATTGCTGACGTCCTCGCGGCTAGCAATAAGAAGAAAGTCGGCTTGAAGGAGAAAATTGAAACCGTATGGACGGATGGGTAAGAACGCGTAAACGTGTTGAGGTTCGCACCGCGGCTGTCCGTTGTCGTCGATGGGAAAAGCCAGATGTATTTCGCTTTCGGTGAGGCCCTTCCGCTTCTGCTCCAGGGGCATGTTGGCTAAGGTGTGATGGCGGACGACATAGCGATGCGTTGTATCGTCCTGCCGAAGCGCAACCACATCACTATTATTCCCTTGATTTACGTAGGCGAGTGCGGTGCTGAATGAGGCGTGCTGGCTGCCAGGAGGGCTGTCAATGACCACGCCGATATTTTTCAAGCGTCTGAGAAAAATGAGAAGCTTGGGGTCCAGAGCCTTCAGCTCATACATGAGCTCGCTTGTATCGTAGTCCTTGGAAAGTTGGAGATAGAACGAGGTGCAGCCGGAGATTCTTTCAGCCGGAAAACTCTCGATGATAGGAGCTATCATGCCGAGCTTGGAGGCCCGATCGAACTTGAACGAGTAGTCGCCAGAAGCCACCCAGACGACATCAGCTGCCTTGAAGACAGACTTGAAGCCGATGCCCTTCTCTCCAACGCGCTGCTTTGAAGCGCCCGCGGCAGTTGTCTTAGAGCTCAATCCAATCTCACAGATGGCCTCGACATCTGCGGGGGAGAAGCCGACCTCGTTGCAATCGATCAGAACGTGACCCCTCCCGTCGTAGCGTATATTCATGGCCGGGCTGTCGCCAAGCTCGTAGTCGTTGTCATCGGCATTTTGGATGAGCTCGATGATGAAGCGGGTCGATTTTTGGTAGAGCTGGTCTGAGAGCCTGCGTCCTCGGAAATACAGTTAGCAAATGCACACAGGATGACCGGGCAAGGTTGGGGTTGTGCAGACTGACACGTTGGATGCCGCCTCGAGGTTCCTGATGAGAGCCTCGGGAGCCTCGCCTCCATCTAGACCGATGTTGCGGCGGATTCGGCGGAGGTGATCGACGGCGGTTTCGGGAGTGCGTAGATCATCGCGAGTTGCGAGCTCCACGAACGCTTCACGATGGCGAAGGGCAGGTGGAGGCGAAGGCACGTGGTGATGGATTCCGTTCGGGGGTTGGTGGCAATGGT
>Ga0247758_1001099_pt1 | contig 22017 bp, 9 predicted proteins | sample UWRJL156409C4_FD_180950 | JGI IMG/M metagenome (GOLD analysis project Ga0247758, IMG submission 180950) | Plant litter microbial communities from Arlington Agricultural Research Station in Wisconsin, United States - UWRJ-L156-409C-4 | ecosystem: Environmental > Terrestrial > Plant litter >... | reverse complement strand
GAGCTGTTTAAGCCGTTCTTGTGTAAGTTTTCGTGGATAGTACTTTTTCAGCTTGGTAATTCCAGCTTTTATAGCATTAATAAATGCTTTATACCACTCGGCCTATTAATAAATTAGTAAATTATCCTAATAATAGTAATAAAATGTGAACAAATACACACCAGTTGAGGCTGGTGTTGAGCCGAAATAGTGAATTCACTAATTAGGGCTTCTAATTTGTTGTAGATTGAATAAACAAATAGTAAAGCCCTGTTAATATTAATATAATACTCGCTCTGTAGCCTTACAATAGGCTGAACAAGTACTACAAACAACCTTTCCAGTTGCTTAAGGGTGATCCACTCTGCTTGTGTAAGGAATATTTTTTTATACTCCTTATTTACAGTATTTCTGAAAACGTAAGTTAACGGCTCTTTAACTTCTAAAGCCGTTTTAATCATAAAGTAGGTAGTGTTCCACCTAGTAGGGGTATCTAATAAAATAGTTAATTAGTAACTAATTATTATTTAGAAAATTTAATAGTAAGAAATAAACCTACCTATTGGTATAACACGCTTTTTAAAGGTTGCTGGAAGCATTTCCTCTTCTTTGGCTTTTGTAATGCCTTCGCGGAATAGTTTCTTTACTTCAGTTGTATATTTAACCATTGTAGCAATTCTTCTGATTCTTGAAGTAATGGCTATTAAAGAAAATTAATAAATTAAAATAATAATAATGATAAAGAATAAACCAAATTAAAAAAGGAATTACGTACTAGTAAATTTTAATGTATTAAATTCTTCTTCTTCAACCTCTTCATTTAAATTATTTAAATCAAGAAGCCTTAGATTAATGAATCGAAGAATTCGTTCGTCAATTTTGGGTGTTGAAGTGTATTCTCTTAACATATCACCTGCTACGAGGTTTAAAATGTGGGTTAAGCACTGAATATCGTATCTGAATTCTGGATGGAAATCTTTAAACGTTGTTAAAAACGTATTATTATTAGGTGCATTGTCCCGAGTAATACTGTTTTATAATAATTTAGTATTAGTATAATAGTTATTATTTTTAAGATGTAAAATAATAGGAATAGACTTATGATAGAATTTTTGCAGGTGTAATTGCAGGGTATGGCTGGATAGCATTTACGAACTCGTCGTAGATATAAAGCCCAGTATGATTTTCGTTTAAATCTTCAAAGGCTAGAAATTACAGTTAGTTAGTTATTAAATATAATAACAATAAATAATGAATTTACCAAGTAATTTATAGACTAATTTAAAGTCTTTATCGATATAGTTAATAATAAGGCCTAAATAGCTTGTCTGGGCCGTTGAAGTCCAAATATCAAATGTTAAGCAAAATGAACCTAACGATTCAATATTTGCCTTTAATTTAGTGTTGAAAATTGAGAAAAAACGATCAAAAGTGGAATCAAGAATAGATTTCATCTTATGTCGATTAATAGTAGGTGCTGCATTAGAAGGTATTATTAGTAAATTTTCTAAATAAAATTATTTAAATAAAAACATACTTGTTATAATACTTAATTAAGTCTTGAAATGAATCGGAATTTAAGGTGTTAAACGAGATGTTATTCTTAATAATAAAAGTTAAAACCTTTAGTAAGCCTTCTTCTTCGTTAAAATCCGTAATTGTATTACTGCGAGAGCGTTTTGCTAGGTTTGGCCGAAAGAAATCAGAGCTTGAATGCGTAGTAACTTCAGTTCCTAAATTAATGTTAGAATAATAATAGTAATAATAATAATGAAATTTAATGTAACTTACTTCTTTGCCTTGAACTCTCTGAATCTTCGTTGAACGAAAAGAGATGATAATAAGAAATTATAATAATACTTACGTTATACACTGTAGTTGTATTTGCCTTTCTTTCGTTACATTAATTGGTAATAAAGTTCTGGTGAATAGGCCGTGTTTTATAACGTAAATCTTCGAAGTTGAACTGGCTCCTAATTTGAAATCTGGCTTATTAAACGGAGAAGCCGAAAAATCAGGTTGGGGAGCTGAAGTAGTAATATTATTACTAGTTGAAATAATAGATGACTGGCCGGAAAGAGGTGGGATTTGAGAAGCTGAAGGCTCATCACTAGATTCAAAGAAAGAAGACATTGTAATAATGGCTTATAGTGATAGTGGAGAGTGGGGGAGGTAGAATGGTTATTGTAGCTGAATTGGTTATATTACTGTTTGTTAAACGTTTTGTTTTGAAATTAAAATCTGTTCTATAACGTTTATTATATAGAGGTTTGAGTGGCAATAGTGCTTATATAAACAATTGATAGTGTTACGTGGATGTGGCAAACTCTATTAGTAATAGAACCTTATAGAATTTGATTATTCATTAGGCTTAGTAATTAGAATCCAGATGATTCTACAAGTTGCCACTTTAGTAACTATAATCTAGAAGGTTCTAGATTTGCCACTTTAATCATTTTTTCTAGAAAATTCCAGAATTTGCCACCTTAATAATTCTATCTAGAAGATTCTATCATATTATAATCTTAAACTAAACTAGTTAGCTTATGTAGATAAGTAACATTATTACTATAATGTTAACTATTATTTATAATATACTATTATTTATAAGATACCATTATTTATAATATACTATTATAACTAAATATTAAATATATTTTATTATATATTTTATAGTAGTAAATAAATAAATATATTTTATTATATATTTTATAGTAGTAAATAAATAAATAGAAATTTCTTAAAAATTTTAGTCACTTTAGTCAGTCACTTGACTGACTAAGACTGACTAAGACTAAGCCTTAGTCAGTCACCTCGTTGACTAAGACTAAATTAGTCACCAGATTTCGTGACTATGACTGACTGACTAATGATTGACTAAGACTAAGACTAATGACTAATAGTCAGTTTACCAACCCTGCCTATTATTCTTTCTTGAAAACCCTTCCTTTCACCCTTCTCTGGCCGTAAGGCTTATAATTGGCTATTATGGTCAATTCTAAGGCTAAAACACCAGAAGTGGAACAAGAGTGTGAAGTTACGGCTTTCAACTACTCCACAACGGTATTTTTACCTTGTGACGTTCGTGGAGAGAGCTTTATAGCTGTTTATCCTACCCCCCTCCACGTAACAGTTACAGCTGAATTTCGAAGGAATAGCTTTCTGGATTATTTTACCAGTGTAAATAAAGGCTCTTCTAAACAACAACCCAGTTTATTACAGCTCCTCCGCTGAGGCTTCTGTTTATCTTAACCCTAAGAATATGGCTCCGAATATCGAATCAAGTGGTTTTACCATTGATGACATTAGTTTTATTCTCTCATTTTTTTCCGTTTCTCTGGATTATTCATTAGATTACTAACTGTTTTATTCCTTACTTTAGGCTTACATTTTAACCACCCCGAACGGCCCTATAACTGTTGCCCTACCTACTTTATTCTAGTTTTTACACTGGAAACTCGTACGTGGTACGATAAAACAGTATATTGGAAGAATAGAATAAGGATTCTAACGTACGCTAAAGGCCTAAGGAGTGGAACTAAAAAGCACTGTAAACACACCGTAAATAACCCTTATATTATTATATATTAACTAAACGTAACTACTATTACTAACTTAAAGACTGTTAAGAAAAGGACAGTTCTAGTCTTAAGTATCGTTAATAATAACTTATAATAACAGTTAATAGTAAACAAACCGTAAACAGACTGCAATTAACATGTACTTACGTCTTAACTAACTTATTACTAAGTAATTTAACCTTCTAAACTAATAAGACTGCTAAGTATAGTTAGACAACACTAGATAAAGTCCAAGCGCGTCTTAAGACGCTAAGCCTAAGCAAGCAGAATAACATCAACCTATAAGCTACCTGTAAGAATAGTAGGCAGAGGTACTTAAACAGCTTAAACTGGTATTATAAGACTGTTATTAAGACTACTGTAAATTATAACAGATGAACTTAAGTTAAAGGGAGTGGGAGGGACACTTTAACTACAGCTTAAACGCTTAATAACCCATTATTTAGCTATCTTAAGATTAAGGTAGAGAGACAGCTAGACTTACTAGACCGTATTGAACTAATCGATTAGTTATTACACTGTTGGCAACCTATATATAACTTAATAGAAGAAATTACTTATATCTTAATAAGCTAGAACAGCATTTAGTTTATAAGACGTACAGATTACTATAATAGCAATATAACACTTTAAAGTGTAAGTAAAGCTTAGACCTTAGATAGTTTAGTAGATAGTAAATAAAGCGTAAACGATATAAGAACTTACCATATAAAGATAATTATTATAACCGTCACTGCACTTCTAGTAACGAGCTAAGTCTATAATTAGTTAGTAAACGCCCTATAAACAGTAAGAGCAGTTACTTAATTTGAATAAGATAATACTTATAATAATTGAAAGGAGAGTTTAGATAGGTATATACACTAGGCGTTAACTACTTAAGTGTAGAGAGAGTATAATTGGGTAAGACTACATACTGTAAGTAATTAAAATCAATAACACATTAGTAAAATAAAAAGAAGGAGAAGAAGATTACAGTTATAAAATAATAAACACTGTAATGGTTACAGTCAGGGCTGTGATTTTAGTTCTTAGTATTTAGTTTTAGTTTTAGTTCTTATTAATTAGTTTAGTATTTACTAAACTAAGTTAGTTTTGATACAGAATAAAACTAAACCAAAATACCACCAGGGTTAGGGTTAGCTGTGTAATAAGAAGTTTGTATTTATTAAAATAAATTATATATTAATTATAATTTAAAAAATGTTTTAATTATTAAGATCTTATAGAAGATTCTAGTAGATTTTATCCTCTTCTACTAGATTTTATAACTTTCTACACGCTTCTATCTACTTTTACAGTATTGTACTACTTAATAATATAAAAAGTATAAGGATTTCACTTATTTAATAAGCTTTATAACTTATTATATATAGTAGTAGTAATTAGCTATTACATTCTAGATAGTTCTAGCTATATTTTAAACAACTATAAATACCTCTTCTACATTTCTTTTCTTAATCATTTTTACATTTATCATTAACTAAACAATAATATTGATAAGTCGCGCATTACACTACTTGTTAACTACTTATTAAGTTACTTATTTTAAGTCTTACTTATAAAATGGCTCCCAACGCTTCTGATGATTTGGAAATCTCCCCAGCCAGTTCCATTATAATGGAGTTACCTACTTCGCCAGTAATACCAGAGCAAGATAGTCAACAAAATAGCTAACATAAAATAAGTTCTAAGTTTAATAAGCTTAGCTTTGAATTAAAAGATAAAGATATATATATCTTTAAAATGGGCTCATTTACACGTGTTTTATAGCCAATCGATTACGCTAAAGAACGGGAGTTACTAATATAATGTACGACTTGCTCTCATAAAAAAGTAGAAAAAGTGGTCGGCTTTCAATCTTTGAATTACGTTGCTTATTATAAACGAAAACACCCTCGTATAGCTTATAATAAAGAATTAGAAAAAACTAAGCTATTAAAATAAAATATACCATTAACTACTACTTCTACAACTACTGCAGACTTCTTTGGAAAGCAGTTACGAACTAATACCATAGTTGAATTTAACAAGGATGAAGCGTATCACATGATTCTTACTTTTATTATTGAAAATAACTTATCCTTTAAAATATTAAACTCGGAATCTTTTAAGAATTTATTAACTTATTATAACAAGTCTACACCTATTATAAACCGCTGGAAAATGAAATAAATACTTGATAATATTTTCAAAATAGCTTTAAATAGCTTTATTAATAAGCTAAATAACCATATAAGCGAATACGGCTCTCTTTCAGTTATACTCGACGTTTGGACTTCGAATCAACAAACAGCTTACTTCAGCTTAATTTTAGCCTTCATTAACTTAGACTATAAGCCAAACTATAAGTTAATTAGTTTTGCTGAGCTTACGGAAAGCCACACAGGCTTATTTTTATACGATAAATTTCTTAAAATAATTAAACCTTATGGCTTTAATACAGCTAATATTATAAGAATTACACGCGATAACACCTTTAATAACAATACCTTTATACAAACTATTTACATTAAAAATCCAGCTTCAAAAATATATGATATTCACTATATGGCACATATTATAAACTTAGTAGTTTAAGATATTCTTAAAGAATACTTACTAAGATCAGCAGCAGAAGAATTATCCAATTATACAAATCCTCTTACTTTAACAACTAACACTAGTAGCCATACTAAAATTAAAGGCTTAACAAATAAGATACGACGTATTGCTACAATTATTAAATGTATACATGAAGGCCAGCAACTATATAAATAAGGGCTTGAAAAGTATTAAAAAGCTGGTAAATACCGGTTAATTATATTAAAAAAGTACCACTTGAAAATACTCTAAGATGGAATTCAACTAATTATATAATCAAAGTAACTCTTGAACTTAAAGAAGTAGTTCTTTACATATCAAACTTAATAACAAATAAGAAACTTAAGTAATATACTTTAACAAATACTAACTGGGAGGCTTTACATGAACTTAATGACATTTTTACAATATTTGCCAGCCTTATTATTAAATTACAAATCCAGGTTTATACTACAATTAATAAAAGCCTATTATTTATCTATCATATTTATCCTAAAATTAAAAACAATTACATATACTTGAAAATATGCTATAATAATACGCTTAATTATATTCCTAATCTTATTGAAGCTATAAAAGCAGGGCTTGAAAAGCCTAAAAATTACTACTCTCGCAAGCTTACAGCTACAATTATGAAAGAATCTAAATAGTATTGTTTAGTGTAATATTAGACCTAAGGTTTCAATTATTATATTTTCAAGAACAAGAGCTTTTCCACTTCTATACAAATATATCAAGAGATATTGCTGCTTTATTTAAAGCTGATTACTTTCGACTAAAAGCCGATTTAAAGGGCAAATCAACTAACCTTAATATATCCTTCAACGAATTCATAGAAGATACCTTAGGAGGAAACAATATATCTGACAATTCAGAAGACGAGTTATATATACAGTAAGAAAATCAAGAAGTAGAATATATATTATATTTTAAAGAGCGTAATGAAGGCGCTAAAATACACGCTCTTGAGTGGTGGAAAACTAATAGTTATCGATTTCCTATACTAGCTGTATTAGCTAGACAATATTTAGCTATACCAGCTACCTCTGCTTCTATTGAAGGTATTTTTAGTACTGGAGGAAATATAATAACAAAGTTAAGAAGTAGTTTAGAGCCTAAAACTGTAAAGAAGCTTATGTTATTAAAGAGTTGGGATGTTAAAGATTTAAGCCAGCTAAATAACGCCTCACAGCTTGAAGAAGAGCTAGAAATATAAGAGTATTATTGATTATTTTTACATAGTATTTTATTAATGTATAATGTTTATTTTAGTTAGAATTTTTTAACTTTTTAATAATTATCGTATATTTTTAAATCTTTAGTTTTTTTTTGGTATTTAATATGAGACTTTTGGTTTAGTTTAGCTAGTTTAGTTAAGTATTCATTAGTTTAGTTTAGTTTAGTTTAGTTTAGTTTAGTTTAGTTTAGTTTAGTTTAGTTTAGTTTAGTTTAGTTTAGTTTAGTTTAGTTTGAATAAAAACTAAACTAAACTAAACTAAATCACAGCTTTGGTTATAGTAATAGTAAAACACCTTATAATACTAGCTAGTATAATTAATATCTATAAATTAAAAGAAGCTTCCAGAGTACTGTTAGAGGAGCTCTTATACATTACAGACATCACAGTACTTAAAAGAAAACTAAACACAGGGAGCACGGCGTTAAAATAAGACAATAAAATAAAGAGAGCTGTGAAAGACGTAAGGAGAGTAGAAAGAATATAAAGAAGGTAACGCTCTTGCTCCGTAAAGAAGAAGTTAAGGAAAGCCAAGAGGTATAAAGATAAGGTGATTAGTAAGGCGTAAACGAGGTGCTGGTAAGGCTCCTTTAATAAGGCAGTAACTAATAAGGACTTAAAAGTAATATAAAATATTAAATGCTAGGCCAGATTACCCAGCTACCAACCCCTTAAGCCACCAGTCACTCCAGCATTTTAAGCTATAAAAGACAACACACCTAACAGACCCTATATAGCTATCACCTACATTAAGATGATAAGAGAGCTTAGTGAATGCTTTTTTCCCGCACTGGAAAGGTGCTTTAAAAGCGTTAAGATTAGATGAGATCTTTAATAGCGTCTGAAAGGCTTATGATAAGGATAGAAGACTGTCAGCTATTTTAATAAAGATCACATAAATAAACTTTAACTTTAACTACTACCTAAAGCGCTGGTACACCGCACATATTATAATACTATTAAAACTAGGGAAACTAATTAATAATAAGAAACACATTAAAGCATACCACTCTATTACCTTATTAAACGTAATAGGGAAGTTTGTTAAAACTCTTTTAATACAGAAGCTCTCCATTATAATGGAAACGGCCTATATACTCCTTAACTTCCAGTTTAGATTTAAAAAGATAAAAGTAACAGATATAGCTATTTAAGCTATCGTTAATTACATTTATACAGTATAGTTACATAAAGCCTGCACCTTACTATTATAGCTAGATATCATTAAAACGTTTGATAGAGTGTATTAAAACTGGTTATTTACCATATTAAAAGACCTAAAGTTTAAAAGAAAGCTTATCTTTTAACTAATCAGTTATATACATAGGAGAATAACCTAGTTACTATTTAATAACGGGCTGTTAACACTGTAAAACATTACCTAAAGGATCCCCTAGGGATCCCCTAGGGATCCCCCCTATTAGCAATCATCTTTATCCTTTTTATTAGTATATTATACGAAAAGCTAAAACATATTAAAAGCCTAATCATATTAGGTTTTACAGATAATATAAACTTTTAAGCCTTTACACATAATACATTAACGTGTGATAAGATTCTTAAAACTGTATATAAGATCTATAAGAAATAAGTAAAAGAAAAGGAGATAACGTTTAATTTAAAGAAAAGTAAACTTATTCACTTTTTATAAGTAAGGTACTTATAAAACAAAAAGTAAAGATTTTAAGAGAAAACGACTTAAGATTAACATTAGTAAATTTAGCTAGGTTTTTAAAAGTCTAATTTAATAGAAAGCTTAACTGGAAAGCTCACTACAAGAGGATTATCGGAAAAATGAAAACTTAAACCCTTACATTAACCTAATTTGTAGGGAAAATATAAAAAGTACAGACAATCCGTATTTAAGAAATTTACATTAAAGTTAATAAAAACGTCCTCGCTTACAAAGTAAATATATAATATATGTTAACAAAGCCTAAAGGTTTAGTAAAAGGGATAATTAAGAACCTGGAAACTACTTAAACTAAGGTATAACTACACACACGCTTTTAATAAATAGCAGTTTAATAAAAACTAAATAGGGAACTTTATAAAGAACTGAAAGTAAAAGGCTGAATTCTTACGCTATAAAACCCTAAAAACTGTTTGGATAATGGATTTGGAATCAGCGACCTAAACTGCCTCGCGCAGTAATGGCGCACCGATCGCGCACCGAAGGCGCGGCTGGCGATGGCGCTGAACCCTCTTTTAAGGGCGAAAACGTCCATCTGAACCGATGAGGAAATTTTCAGTAGAAAAGTGGGTTAAGCGAGCTGCAGCGCTTGCAGCACGCTTGCGGACCGATCGCGAAGGGGAAGCAGAAGAATAACTAGGAGGAAAATCTTTATAAAAACTTCTAAGACGCTGTGACAGGCAGGGGAGCTGAAGAGTGTATGTTCAGAGCAATCCTTAAAGCCGTAAGGGCCTACTTCGAAGCTGTCTTTAAGACGGAGCAGATACGTAAACACGTCGTAAGCGCCCTAAAAACACCTGTTAATCTAACTATTATTACCAGTAGCACCACTAATATAAGTATTTAAAAGATCCTTAAAAAAGTAACGAAAATCAAAGAAGCAGTTAATTAGAAGACCGGACTTAATAAAGCCTGCACTTATACAGGGGCGCTCTGATTAGGAAATATAACTGCCCTAACCCTAAACGTAACTTACACGTATTACGTACTTAAGAAGGCCTTTAGAGAGCTTACGATTATAAATACAAACCTAAAGAATAACACTCTTATAAAGATTATATAAAAGGTTAATTAAAATACTGAGAAGATAAGTGTAGTAGTAGTAAAGCTCCTCTAACAGTCTGGTAATGTGGTGATTACGTTTAAAGAAGATAAATGGGAATAGTATAATAACTTTAATAACGAAAGCTAGGTATAATAAACTTTAGGAGAGGGAGTGGTCCTTAAGTGATATACTTACACGGTATTAGTGAAAGGACTATGTATTAAATTTATCGACAGGTATAACTTTATAATAGATAAAGGTTAGATGATAGAAGACCTTAACGCTTATAATAATATGTAAATTAGGAAGATTAACTATAGGTAAGGCCGTAAACGACCTAATAGCAAACTAAACCTTACTATACAGCTTATTATTAAAGTATATAGCTTAAAAGACGCTATTAGCCTAATTAAGAAAGGTATAATTATAAAGTATAAGCACTTCCCTTATAAGCGTTATAAAGGTAAAGTGAAAGCGACCTAATATTTTAATTACAGTAAATAGGGATATAAAGCGAAGTTCTGTAAAAAGATATTATACTGCTTACTATACGTAGGAGCACTGCACACAAATAATATGAAGGTTAGCGAATAAGAAGTAACCTGCCTAATAAAACTAAAGCTAAAATAATATAAGTTAGTGTACGTTAACTATAACAGTAACCACTTAGCTTTCCATAAGGACTGTTATGTAGCGAAGGAGCATTGTAAGCGCGTTAGAGCGATTTTCCTTAACAGAGCCATAACGTACGAAAAACTGTATAAGGAAAGGAATAAGCAGAACCTAAACTTTACCTTTATTACTAAGTGTAAGCACATTACAGTTAACTAGTTTACAGTTACGTAGGGATATAGAAACTAGGTAGTTAATAAGAGAAGATAAATCCTATAAGTTAAGGTAAGGAGACTTAGTCTCCTAAAGAAAGTAAGAATACTTAACAGTAATAACATCACGTAATACATAAAGCTATTAAGCCCTAGCGGCACTTTAGAGACTATACTGACCTTACCTAAATAGCGGCCTGCAGGAGCCTTAATAAGACTAACAGTAACTATTAATAAAGTCTAATAACCCTTATAACCAGCTATATCACTACTTATAAGCAGCCCTTTATAAAACAGTTAATGAAGTTAAAAGTATTATACTAGAATATTAATAATAAGGATATAAGACTTAATAAGGTGTTAGAAATACAAAGTAACTATAACCTAATAGTGATATAAAAACTACCTTAAAGCTAGTTTACTGGCATTTTAAGATGTAAAAGAGGAGGGAAATTCAGTATAATCTACTATAATGGGAGGGCAGCGCTATATATTAGCAAATGGCTTACTAACGTAGTGTAGATTATAGACTTTAGCTTAGACTGGGCGTTAGTAACGTTTAGCTATAGAGAGGAAGTTATTACGGTTTACTTAATCTATATACTAAGTAAGAAACTAGATAATTAAGTTATCCCCCTAACTAAAATCAGGGTAAAAGTGCCTTAAGGAAGAGTAGTTATAATAGGTGACTTTAATGTATATAACTTAATATAGGATAAGGAGGGACGTAGGAGCCCTGAGGCTGAGCTGTTAGTAAGGTTAGTGGAAGACTGGGACTTAACGTTAAGGACCCCTTTTAGGGAACTAATACGACTTAAATGCAGAAATAGAGAAAGAGACAGTATAATAAACCACGTATAGGCGTCCTACACGCTGGGTGTTAACTACCTAGGTGTAGAGAGTATAGTCGGGTTGGACCATATACTGTAAGCAGTTGAGATTAATAACATACCAGTAAAATAAAAAGAAGGAGAGGAAGGTTATAGTTATAAAATGATGAATATTATAATGGCTGCAGTAATAGTAAAACACCTTATAATACTAGTTAGTATAAATAACATTTATAAACTGGAAGAAGCTTCCAAAGTACTGTTAAAGGAGCTCTTATATATTATAAATATTACAGTACCCAGAAGGAAACCAAATATAGGGACTACAGTGTTATAGTAAGATAACGAAATAAAGAGAGCTGTGAAAGACGTAAGGAGAGTGGAAAGGATATAAAGAACGTAACGCTCTTATATTGTAAAAAAGGAGTTAAGGAAGGCTAAGAGGTATAAAGATAAAGTGATTAACAAGGTGTAAATGAGGTACTAATAAGGCTCCCTTAATAAAACAGTAACTAATAAGGACCTAAAAGAAATGTAAAATATTGAACGCTAGGCCAGATTACGTAACTACTAACCCCCTAAACCATTAGCCATTCTAGTACTGTAAGTTATAAAAGACACCACATTTAACAGACCTTAAATAGTTATCACCCATATTAAGAAAATAAGAGAACTTAGCAAACGCTTCTTCCCTGTATTAGAAGCGGACCTTTTAAAACTTAAAAACCTTAACTGGAGAGCAGGCTCCTTCTTAAAGATTATATTAATAAACTGGAAAGTGAAGGACTTAGACGTGAAAGAGGTTATTTAGAGAGTAAGCGCCTTAAAAGCGCTAAGACCAGATAGGATCTTTAACAGCCTCTTAAAGACCTGTAATAAGGATAGAAAACTGTCAGCCATCTTAGCGAAGATTATATAAGTAAGCTTTAACCTTAGCTATTACCTAAAACGCTAGCACACTATATATATTATAATACTGTTAAAACTAAGGAAATCAATTAATAATAAGAAACACATTAAAGCATACTGCCTTATAACCCTACTAGACATAATAGGGAAGATCGTTAAAGCTATCCTGATAGAGAGGATCTCTACTGTAATGGAAACGGCTTATATACTTCCTAACCTCTAGTTTGGATTTAGAAAAAAAAGAGTGACAGATATAGCTATCCAAGCTATTATTAACGGTATTTACACGGTATAGTTACGTAAAGCCTATACCTCACTATTACAGTTAAACATTACTAAAACGTTTAATAGAGTAGATTAGAACTAACTATTTACTATATTAAGAGACTTAAGGTTTAAAAGAAAGCTTATCCTTTAGCTAATTAATTATATATATAAGAGAACGGCTTAGTTACTATTCGATAATAGGCTATTAGCGTTATAAGACATCACCTAAGGGATCCCCTAAGGATCCCCCCTATCGGTAATCCTTTTTATCCTCTTTATTAATACATTATACGAAAAGCTAAAACATATTAAAGGCTTAATTACATTAGGTTTTACAGACGATATAAACTTTTAAGCTTTCGTATATAATATATTAATATGCTGTAAGATCTTTAAAACTGCGTATAAGATCTGTAAGGAATAAGTAAAGGAAAAGGGGATAACGTTTAACTTAAAGAAGAGTAAGCTTATTTACTTCTCGTAAGTAAGGTGCTTATAAACTGAAAAAGTAAAGATTCTGGGAGAAGATTATTTAAGACTAATATTAGTGGAGTTAGTTAAGTTTTTAAAAGTCTGGCTTAATAAAAAGCTTAATTAAAAAGCTTATTAAAAAAGGATTATTAGAAAAATGGAAACTTAAACCCTTATATTAACCTAATTTACAGGGAAAACGTAAGGAGTGTAGGCTATTTACATTTAAGAAATTTACATTAAAGTTATTAAAAGTGTCCTCGCTTACAGAGCGAATGTATAGCATACGTTAATAAAGTTAAGAGGATTAATAAGAGAGATAATTAAAAAGCTAGAAACCACTTAAATATAATACTTACAGATTATATTTAAAGCGTATAAGGTGACCTTAATAAGGAACTTAAAGTTAAAAGCTTAAGTCTTACTACTTAATATTTACCTAAACTAATAAACAGTAAAAGTTAAGTAGTGACTTAAACGTATAAGGATTGTAAAACTCTTACGTAACATTAATAAGAAGATAGTTAAATGGGTGAAATAAAGATAAAGCGTAATAACACACACCCCTTTAACAAATAGCGGTCTGACGAAAACTGTGTAAGTAAAAGACTAGTTAAGGCTTATATTAAGAAAAGCGGAAAACCTAAACTAAGAGAAGTGGACAGACTGTGACCTTAACATCTCCACCTTTTATAACTAGAAGGAAAGATAATAAAAAAAGAGGTATAAGGTGTTTACGTGCTGTAATTATATTATTACTGTAACGGACATGTATAACCTTAACGAGAGTAAAATATTACTCTAACTTTATTAAAAACTTATAAAGGCTTAAAGCTTTATCCTTATATAGGTTAAAACGGAGAAGATTAACCTAAACGCTTTCCTTTATTAGAGAAAGGTCCCTAAGGTAATATCGCCCTAATACTAGTATAGTATCGCTTTAAAAACAGCAGCATATATAATCCTAAGGTGCTTAAAGTATAATAAAAGCAGCTTATATAGTATTCGGCTCCACGACTGGCAAGACTTAAGAGTAAGGCTATTACACCTAGTAAACGTAGTAATTATTACTAACTGGATTATGGAAACTAAAAGGCTGGAAGAATACAGCTTAGTTAAGATACTTAATAATAACGGGAGAAGCTTAAGTAAACTGTTACCAGATTGCACTAACCTTAATAACACATAAGGTACGAAAAAGAAGAAGATATTAAAATATTAGCTTAAATTCTAAAGCAGTATAATAAAGACTTAACTTAGAAGATAAGATAGTAAATAATATTAAGGGATAACTATATAATTAAAGACTTAAACTGTAAATATACTGTAAACGTACTGTAAACACATTATAAATAACCCTTATATTATTATATACTGATTAAACGTAGCTATTATTACTAACTTAAAGACTGTTAAGAGGAGGATAGTTTTAGTCCCGGGCGTTATTAATAATAACTTATAACGATAATTAATAGCGAACGAACTGTAGATAGACTGTAATTAACGTGTATTTACGTCCTAACTAGCCTATTACTAAGCAATCTGGCCCTTTAGATTAGCAAGACCGTTAAGTATAGTTAGATAACGTTAAATAAGGTTTAAGTGCGTCTTAAGACATTAGGCTTAAGTAAGTAGAGTGACATTAACCTATAAGCTACTTACAGGAGTAGCAGGCAGAGGCACTTAGGCAGCTTAAGCTAGTGTTACAGGACTGTTACTAGGACTGCTGTAAATTGTAACGGATAAACCTAAGCTAGAGGGAGTGGGAGGAACGCTTTAACTGCAGCCTGAACGCTTAGCAGCTTATTATTTAGCTATCCTAACATTAGGGCAGAGAGACAGCTAGACTTGCTAGACTGTATTAAACTAATTAATCAGCTATCACACTATCACTATAATGGTAACGTGACACTTTAAGGTGTAGGTGAAGCCTAGACCCTAAACAGTTTAGCAGATAGCAAACAGAGTGTAAGCGATATAAGAACTTACTACATAAAGATAATCATTATAACTGTTACTACATTTCTAATAATAAGCTAAGTCTGTAATTAGTTAGCAAGCGCCCTGTAAACAGTAAGAGTAGTTACCTACTTTAAATAAGATAGCATTTATAATAGTCTAAGGGGGAGTTTAAATAAGTATAGTTATTTAACAAGTTAATATAGGCCAGATAGGGTAACTTATTAATGTTATTACTAACGACACGTTAGTGATATAATAAAAAGGGGATAACGTAAATAACTAACGGGGTGTTAATAGGGCAGTTACAGGCAGCAGTAGTAAAAGGGTTATAACTAAAGCTATTAAAGTTACACTTATAAGGGCTTAAGATAGATATAATAATAGTAAAAGTAAGTAAGTAAGGGTATAAAGAGGCGATTACAGGATGTGTAAGGTTTAAAGCTTAAAAGGAGGAAGTTAATGGTTAAAGGAAGAAAAGTTTTAAAGGAAGGCTGGAGAAGAAGGAAGAATTTATAAAGGTTAGAGAGTGGAGCCGTAAAAACCGTAAAGGCTAGCTAACCTTAATAAAAAGGTTAGATAGAAGTTACAAGGCTATTAAAGGAGGCATACAGAGGTTAGCTGGCTACGTTAATAACCTTAGACAGAAGGAACGAAGTAATAACGGCCTAAAGGAAGTAAGTTAGTAAAGCGTAGAACTGAAAGTTATAACGAATAAAGAACCATAAACTGGTAATAACCAGAGCGGTGTAAAGAAGACTGGACTAAAAGGGGGAGATATTACAAAGTTACCCCTAAGCCGTTAGCGCCTCAGTCCCGGTTAAACCCCAGGGAGCTACCCTAGGCTAAAGGGGTCTCCCTTTCTACTCTGGATAAAAAAGGAGGTGACGTAGGACCTCCGAGCCATCACGGTTAAGGGGCGTAAGCGTAGCAGAACTGAGAACGACCCATTTACGCCCCTATCTTACTTATAACACACGCCAGTATAAGGTATTAACCCTATAACCTGTCACTGCGTTTGGTAGTCGAGACTAAACCATATGTATTTCAGTAGGATAAACAGAAGAGTAGGTGGGGTGGAAACGCCCCGACCACGCCCCGACAGTAGATAGTTAGCAGTAGAGGGACCGCTTGCCCTCACAGGCGGAGCTTTCAGCTCCTACGGTGTAAGACAAATAATAAAAACTAAATAGGTAAAAGACTAATTAGGGATTACATTAAAAAGAGCGGTAAACCTAAATTAAGAGAAGTGGATAGACTGTAACCTTAATATCTCTACCCTTAGTAGTAAAAAGGAAAGATAACGAAAAAAGAGGTATAAGGCGCTTGTACGTTACAGTTATATCACTACTATAGTAGATATATATAACTTTAATAAGAGGAAGATATCACTCTAACTTTATTAAGAACTTATAAAAGCTTAAAGCTTTATTCTTATACAGGTTAGAATGGAGAAGATTATCTTAAACGCCTTCCTTTATTAAAGGAAGGTCCTTAAAGTGGTGTCGCTTTAATACTAGTCGGGGTTGAAATTAAGTCAAGTCACAGCCATGACTTAAGTCAGAGTAGCCTGACTTGCAAGTTAGTCAAGTTTAACTTTTCTTTAATCTTATTACATTTAATTCGTTGACAGTTTAATTACAGGCTAAATTAACAGTATATATAGTATTTCACTGTTGTATTATTCTGATATTATCCTAACTTAATACTAAGCTGCCATGCAGGCCAGTTACACTTAGATTACACTGTTTACTTCATTATTTTCTATTCTCAACTCTTAATTATGGTAGAGCTACTACTAGAGCTTATATAACGTTAGTTAGTGCAGTTAAGAATCTTATTGGTTTAAAGGGTTAATTACCTATTAATAGGCTCTGTAAGATATAGTTTCCCTTTATTTATAATCCATTTATAGTTTAGTTGCTTATTGACTATTGTTATCAGCTGCTGTAAATAATACTTAAGATTGTAATCATCCTCTTTTTAATAGCTTTTTAAGTAGTGGTGGTAGTTTTAGGTTTTAAGGTTACTATAAGTGTATTTTAGTTATAATATCAGGTGGTTATAATGTATTTACAGTATGTTTACAGTCTAAGTTAGCGTTTTTCTTTAAGTTTTTCAGTTTACAATTAGTTACTAATATAACTTTTACATAATAGAAGGAGAGATGATAGGAGAAGAGACGTAAGGTGTGAACGTATTATAAATAAATTATAATTTTAGTGGATATATATAACCTGAACCTGAAGAAAATAACATTTCAATTACTTTAAGACTTAAGAGTACAACTTTTACACATTGTAAGTGTAATGATATTATAAGCTAGATTATAGGAATAAAAAGGGTAGATAAGTATAGCCTTATAAAGATATTAAAAGATAACAGACAGGGTTTTAATAAATCGATACTAGACTGCGTTCCTCTTAAAGGCACATAAGGTATAAAGAAAAAGAAAAGAAAGAAACCAAAACGTTGACTAGGCTTTTAAGGCTAGAAACTCAAATTTGATTTTAGAAAATAAGATAGAAGTGATATTAGTAACTAACTATAAGCTGAAAAATCTGAAGAAAAACACTAACCCGAACTGTAAATATACTGTAAATATACAGTAACTATAATATATTATAAGCTGGTTGTTAGAGGAAGAAAGGAATAGTGGAAGGCTAGAGAGGAGAGGAGGCTTTATAAAAGAACTGAAAGGTAGAAAGTGGAATTATAAACGTTAGCTGGCCTTAATAGAAAGACCAGACAGAAATTATAAGATAATCACTTAATAAAGGAGAGTAAAATTACAGAGGTTAGTTAACTATATTATCAAATACAGATAAAAGCCATAAGGTGCAAGCGCATTAAAGAAGGTAGACTTACAGAATGAAGAAACTAGAAGTGGTGATAAACGAAACTAGCAGCTAAAGACTGTAGAAGAAGACTAACCTAATTATATTTTCAAAGTGTAAACTAGAAGGATAGGCGGAGCAGTAACGCCCTGACTATACCCTGACAGTAGACAGTTAGCAGTAGAGGGACTGCTTGCCCTCACAGGCGGTGCTTTCAGCTTCTACAGTGTAAGACAAATAATAATAATACAATAAGACTAATGTATAGCGCTAGTTTAATAAAGTTTTAAAAGTAAGCAAATGGCTTGGAAGTATGAAGAACTGAGGTGGTTGTAGAAGAAAGAGCGTGAAGGGTAGTTATATATATATATTAATAACTAGTAAATTCTAATTAATGAATGAATAACATTACTACTTCTAAGCCTTATACCAAGTCTTATATAATGTCTTGTATAATGTCTTCTGTAGTGTCCTGTATAATGTTCTGTGTAATATTCTATATAATGTCTTATTAAAGAAAACTTTTTAATATTATTATTTACATTTATAGATCTTTACTTTATATTACTTAATTTAACTTTATTCCTCTTACATAATCTTACTATACTTAAAGGCAGCTTATTATATTATTTATCTACCTAGTTAACTAGTTATACCCTAAGGGTAAGGTGAAGAAGTGAGGTAATTAACGTCAATAGCTAGTGAATACTAGTTAATGGAAGAATAACATCTCTACCTTTAAATCCTAAGTCGAGTCTTATATAGTGTCTTATATAATGTCCTATTTAAGAAGAAAAGGAAAAGGTCCTGTTTATAATAAACACCTTTATATATTGTGAAGATTTTCTTAACGTACACTACCCTTAAAAGGAGGCCGCGCTCTACAGGTCTTTAAACCACATATCCTTTAATAGAAATCTAGCAATTTCACTATAAAAATACACTTATAAGAATACACTTATAAGAACACTAATAACCTTTATCCCTTTATTACTTTATATAAAGCTCCATTATATCCTTGATTTCTTATATGTTAGATTTGTTTTATGTTACGCTTTATCTTATACTAAGTTCCATCTTATATTAGATACGTCGTTATTTTTACCATATTAGTTTCTTTTATATCCCTTTAAATTAGAGGAAGAGTAAGCTTACAGTCAGATTTCTAGGATTGTAGGCTTATAGCTAAGATGCCTCGTCTTTATTCCTACGCTTTCTAAACTTATATTCAAGCAGCTACTTCTTATAATATATCTCGTTATCTTAAAAGCTGATTTATTACCATATTCGTAAGGTTATATAGTAGTAACATCATTAACTGATATTTAACCTATAATTAAAACAGGTAGCAACTCCCTCTCCATAACTTTCCTCTTACTAATCTTAAGTTATAGTGATAATTTATACTATATTTTCTGGTTATCATTATACCTCTGTAAAATAATTATTCATAATAATAGAGTATTTATTTGAGAAATGAATAATTTAACCTAGATGTTATAGGCTTAGAGGCACTGGAAAAGGTCTACAGCAATGCTTTCAGACTATGAAAATATATATAGTTTACTAACGTATTAAAATTACAGGTGTTTTTCTCTCCTGTTATTAGAGTAAAGGAAAGCGTGGCTAAGTAGTAGTGGTAGTAGTGCGAGGTCCCAAAATTAAGTCCTCATAACTCCATCACCAGTTTAGATAATGGCAATTATAGCTAAGGCAGCCCAGAACAATGGCTTCCTCTCTTAGTCTGGCTTAGGCTAAAGCGGCAACTGCTCAGTTCCGAAGAAGGAAAAGAAGACTCGTGGTGTCCATTTTAGGGTAGTGAAACCGCTGTTTCAAGTCGAGATGTTCCGTATAAACTTTATGGCTCTAGTACTTACGGACAAGGCTGACAAATACCTACGGATTATGTATGCTACCATTACGATGTGCTACCCACCGCACGACGGTATACCTCATCATGATCAAACCGCTCACCCGCCACACTTGACCTACGGCGCATATTTAGACGACCCAGCCTTTAATGCTGTTAAACTTCAGGAACTCACAGGACTGTAGTACAGCGCTGTGGCTCAGAGGAAGAAGTGCTGTACTGGTCCAAGCCAGCTACAGTGCCGTAGGCACTATAGGAAGCAAACAAAGGCCTGAATTATAGGGCAGTGCCACTGTAAATAAGAGTGTTACAGCGAATATTAACGCTGGAAACAAGAGGATCTGAAAGGCAGTGCCTTGTACAATGACTTGAATTGAGTAGAGTTGCTTGCTTGACTAGAATTAGATACAGGAGAGGAGAGGGCCTGTTATAGGCTGTGGGAGGCTCTGGAAGAATTCCAGAGCCTTCTGTAAAGTGGAACTAACTAATACAATAATGGAATAGTACTGTTCTGAACCATTCTACATGGTTCTGTTGACGTAGTGGCTGACGTGGCCACTGTGATGTTCTAGTTGATTCTGTGGAGCAGTAGCCCCACTGGATTCAGGGGGTTCCAGAAGATTCGGCTGGTGGTTTCGGGGTACGCAACCACACTACAGGGTACCCGGTACAGGGTACTTAGTGGCTAGAAAATTAACAAATGCTGTATCGCGAGAATTGCGAACCCTCATTCAGCGATGTTTATATGACGACCCAGCCGATAGGCCCACACCTGAAGAACTTCTGACAGCCATCAATCCTCACGCGCGCAGAAGAGAGACAGACGTGCGCTGCTGGATGAGCACTCTAGATTACCCTCCCGCCGCCAGCCCAGATGAGGCGTATGCAAGACCTCTGTGCTGTGAGTTGAGCCTCGCAGATACCAATTTGCCAGAGTGGTGATTGGGATAAGAAAGGTTGCAGGCTAATTTCTGTCTAGTGGCTCGACAACGGTACACCCCTCCCCGGGGGACTACAGTAGCTCTCGGAGGTTCCGGAGACGGCGTGTCGAGCTACGCGGCAAGAGATGCGGATAGATGTATGGACTTTAGATATCGATATCAATCAACACGCATTTAGGTGGAGTATATATTGCATTCTCAGAATCCTAAAGTCCGGGCAGCGTCTGGACTGGCGGTGCCTATGGCTGGCTTTGGAGTCGTTCATAGGAGATACTGACTTGCGCCACTCGAGAGGGGAACCGCAAACTCTTGATGGCCTGGGAGGATCACAGTTTAGACTTGTTTGTGATTTTACGTTCTTGGATTTGAGTTCTTGTGGCTGGAGGAATGGCCTTCGCGGTGTGTGGTTGGGCACGGAGGTGCAACCGATATCAGACTCCTCAAGCCTCTCGCGCAAACTACGATATCGGCTTGCGGTTTCCCCTGTATCGGAATGGGGGCGGTTAACCAGCATGGGGCGCGCGGATACATCCGGGGCGAGTCGGCGTTGTCGGAGCCTGACGTCGGGACTGTGGAGCCATCTTCCCCACCGTTCCGGTCACTCCGGAGCCATGGGCGGCCTACACCCAGGGTACCACACATCTCCCGAACAAAACGGATCTCGTACCGCTGGCACGCCGAAAGTGTAAATCCTCGCATCCCCGGGACCTTTGGGGGCCAAACACTCGGATTGCAGCAGCGGCAAACACACATTGTTTGCACTGTCGGAGCGGCTCGGGGAAACCCCGGTCGTGCAGTACCACCTCCGGAAGCGCCACAGCGATCAACGGGAGCGGCTAAACCCGGGCCTGACTGGCTAGCTGCCCGCTTATCGGTCAATTGTCCCGACCTACTCTCATTGGGATATAAACCCTCCCTCCCTTCTCCCACCGCCTCGCATTCCCCTTCCCCTTTCCCCCCCCCCCCCCTCCCCCCTCCCCCCCTTCCACAT
>Ga0247758_1001097_pt1 | contig 22049 bp, 19 predicted proteins | sample UWRJL156409C4_FD_180950 | JGI IMG/M metagenome (GOLD analysis project Ga0247758, IMG submission 180950) | Plant litter microbial communities from Arlington Agricultural Research Station in Wisconsin, United States - UWRJ-L156-409C-4 | ecosystem: Environmental > Terrestrial > Plant litter >... | reverse complement strand
TGACTCGGAATCCTCTTAGTGTCCACCTTGGACCGTCGCTTCCGTCGCCCACCACGCCGTTGCCCCATGTAATCCACCCCGCGCGACCAATAACGGCTACGGCCCTCGCCATGGCTGGACCGCGCCGAGGCACCTACTCGCACGAAGAACTTGAAAGGAAAAACTGCCAGCCAGCGGCACGACAGGATGCAAAACACGGCGAGCGGACGCCTGTCGCACAGCGTAACAATTCTCCTTTAACTGGCAGGTAGGATCCGGCGAATGCACCACGTTGACAGGTGACCCGGCCCCGTGGGTGTACCGTCGCATGCGCCCCATGCTGGCCCGTGGTCGATGTACCTGAAGTGCAGGAGATTGGCACCATAACAACCCTGCGTCGAGTGTCAAAGCAACGCACTATTAAAATGGTACCCCACATGCCGGCCGCCGCCGACCAATTTCCCGACTGGGATCCAGCACTGCACGCAAAACATGCCAGGACACCACCCCGGCGGCCTTGACGCCTTTAGCCCGCGCTCACCATAGTCACTCCTCGCGATGGGGACATCCATCCCCGGCACCGGACCGGGGCAGGCGGCGCAGCCACGAGGGAAACAGGCAGGAGAAACAACTACTTATGAGCAGGGCCGGGCCCCGATTACCATCATGTTTTTTCTTCTCCTCATCACCATCGATCAGTCACTCTTTTACATTCCTTCATCATGGTGGCTTCCAAGAACCTCAGTTGGCTCCTTTGGGCCGTGTCGCTCGTTACTGCGCCCGCTGCGGCCGGACGCATCCCCAAGCGCGATGAGTTCACCCAGGAAGAGATCGTCGAGGGCAACGCACTCTCGGCTCTCGCCAGCCTGGCTTACAACGAGACCGTTCCGATCGTGTCGGCCAAGGCGCGCCGCACCTTTGGTGGCTCGTGCAATCTCGGAAACCTCAAGATCCGCCGTGAATGGCGCACTCTGAGCGTCGCCGAGCGCAAGAGCTACATCAGCGCCGTCAAGTGCCTGCGCACCAAGCCCTCGCTCCTGGCCCCCGGCGTGGCTCCCGGCTCCAAGTCGCTCTTCGATGACTTTGTGGTCATCCATCTGCAGCAGACCCTCTTCATCCACTTGACGGTCAGTCCTTCGTACCCCCCACCTGCCCCCACTTACACCAACGTCCCTTCCCCGCCTACCACCGAACCCCAACTGACACACGTGGCTCCCCAGGGCTCCTTCCTCACCTGGCACAGGTACTTCACCCACGTCTACGAGACGCACCTCAACCAGTGCGGCTACAATGGCGCCATTCCTTACTGGGAGTGGGGACTCGACGTCAACAACCCGGCCGCCTCCCCCGTCTTTGACGGCTCGGCCACCTCCCTCGGCGGCAACGGCCAATACATCCCCCATTCAGGCCTGATTCTCACCGAGCCCCTCAACCCCGCCGCGCTGATCCCCCTCCCTGCCGGCTCCGGCGGCGGCTGCGTCACCACCGGTCCCTTCGCCAACATGGTCGTCAACATCGGCGCCGTCGCCCTCGCCCAGTACGGGTCCACCGACGTCTATGCCGCGCCTGATGCCCTTGCCGACGGCAACCAGCGCTGCCTCAAGCGCGATCTCAACGCCGGCGTGGCCAAGCGTTACACTTCGTTCCTGAACACCACCAGCCTCATTCTGAACAACAACAACATTGAGAAGTTCCAGGCCGTCATGCAGGCCGATCCCCGCTATGTCCACGGCGAGCTTGGTGTCCATGGTGGAGGCCACTTCACCATGGGCGGTGACCCCGGTGGTGATCCATTCATCAGCCCCGGTGACCCGGCTTTCTTCCTGCATCACGGACAGATCGATCGTGTCTACTGGATTTGGCAGATGTTGGACTTCAACAACCGCAAGGTATGTGACTCGTCTCTTGCCTGACTAGAATGAAAACAAGAGTGAAGCTAACATAAACACAGAACGTCTTCGGCTCCAACGTTTTCATGGATATCTTCCCCAGCGCTAACACCACGGTTGAGGACATCATTGATATCTCGCCGCTTGCGCCGCCGATCAAGATCAAGGATCTGATGAACACAGTTGGTGGCTCGCCGTTGTGCTATGTCTACCTTTGAGTTTGCTTGGAAGAGTAGCTTGAAGTATGGCTGTGGGGTCTGTTTGCCGAGGGTCTGTGTGGAGGATCTTTCATGTGTTTATGGTAGCTCTAGTCGTTTAATTGAAATTGGAACTCTGCTTAGAACGTCCGCTTAATAACACATCCACTTAGGCACTGTATGAATTTGACCACTGAAAAGCATGAGGTGTATATTCATGAAAAAGTTGACATTTCTTTCTTGCTACGCTACACACCCACCATAATTGCCACTCGTTAAAAACCTGACTATCATGGAAGCATACTCCCTATGCTTCCTGCTGCGTCGAGCTTACACACGAAGCCCACCGGTTGAAATTGCATTCTCCAGCCACATAAAACATCAAGGACAAGTAAAACCCATATCCTCCTTCGTAGATAGATTAAATCTGGTACTCAACCCATCAGCCGGGACTCGTCCAGTATCATTAGCCTGGTACTTACCTACGCCCTTGAGACACGCTAAGGTACAAGGTATCAATGGCAGGCATATACTGCACCCATCATCTTGCAGATAGGCTCAGGGGCGGGTTCAGGATCACGGGCGATGATGTGTCCATTGTCCGAAGGAGTCGGGACCGCCATGGCCAGGGCGGCAAGCGTGAGGATGACGGTGAGGATTTGCATGTTGGAATGGACAAGGGCTCGTTTGAGTTGGGAGGACTTGTGTGTGTTGGCTGTGGGGGGAAAAACAAAACAAACAGATGGGGATGATGCCGGGGTTCTGTTGTGGCGAGGGTGGGGATGTTTCAAAGTTGGCAGTGGGCGAGGTCCCTTGTTATAGAGGAAATATCCACCCTCTTTGGCAACCAGAACCGTGAACGTCGTAGATAGTTGCCCCTCTCTTGTACATCGCGAGTGTGCGATGCCTCTCTCACCTTCAGGCAATGCATTGAGAAATGATAACTTACATGACGTTTATTGGACACCCGCTCCGCTATACGGGAGTCGTATGCGGAGTGTGGTGTGGTTTGGGGGCGGTGATGGTCAGTTCATAATATGATTTGCCAACACTTGCTTCATTGGGGGGCCAAAGGTTTCAATAAGTTCAGCCATTCCAGAAAATAGACCCCTTGTTCCGACAGCTGAAAATGCATTTGGATGAATTCAATGCATGCCCTGCAAGCCCGATCACACGACCCCAAGTCTCCACCTCAGCTCAAGCAATGATGACCACCCATCATGGGTGCTGGGACTTCACTCCACTGCCACCCAAAGCATACTCAAATTTGAAACACCCCAACTTCCCAAAATTAATTTTGCTATCTAGGTATCTTAATAACGAATCCCGCACGACGACCTACCAACGACATTTCCCACACACCCCTCCCAACCAGCCATCGCTTATCATTCCCACACCAGGAAAGCCACCATCAATCCACCCCTTAGATGATCACCCGCCTCCCACGAGAGCTCCGGCAGCTCCGGGTCAACACCCCCCACCCGGAAGGCCAAGGCAAGCAGGCCAGACCGGCTCAGGGGCAGCCTCAGGCTCGCGCGGCTGGATGTGCGGGATTGGAGCCATGGTAATGGCGTGGGTGTTGAGAGCGAAGACCGCGAGTAAAAAGATGGCGATGATTTCCATTTTCGGCTGGGTTGGCAGGTTGGGAAAGTTGGTGACTTAGTAGGCAGTGTGAATTACTCGGTAGTTTGCTTGTAATGGACTGCTGGTACAAAGTAGACGGCAGTATTAGGTAGCTAGGGGAGTTGCGAGTGACGAACTTTGTTCTGTGAGGAGGGTTATTCTTAGGCCTGAAGGAAAAGGTAAGGTAAAGCCATTGTTTAGGAGAGAAGGTCGTTTTTACAGAGAAAATGGGGGCATCTTTTTTCACAGTCTGGCTTTCCTCGAGATCGAGTCTGCCAGTGTTTTCGGCTGTGATTCCGACTTGTCCTACCCTTGGTTCGACCAACGATGACAGAGAAGTGGCAACAACCCGCCGACACACGATAACCCAGTTGTATGCCGATTGGTTTCTGCTTTCGTTGGAAGAGCACGAGCCGGGATGAGTCGAGACAGATGCGACACAGTACCTACCGAGCCTTTAAAAGAGGATGACACAACAGATCGAAGTCAACATAGCCCTTGGTGACTGTTTCTGGCTATTCCTTAAACTCCTCAGCAATCTCCTCGATCAAATCCAAAATCTTGTACCTCAGCCTATGCTCCGCCTCCACCACAATCCAACAAGTAAAAGCAATGACCTCCTCAGTAAGCTCACCCGAATGCGACCCCTCCAGCTTCAAGTCCTTCGTAAACTTCTCAGCGAACTTCTCTCCATCCCGGGGAAATGGCGGTGACCTTATGCTCTCCAACACCGCCTCTGTCGACAGCGTATCCGCCCCCTTATACCGCCGCAGCTTACCCAGGTACTGCCTCTTCCTATTCGGCGGACCACCCGTCCTCTCAGACCTCTTATACGAAGCCCATCTATCCTTCTCGAACGTCGCCACAACCTTCGCATCCCCATCCACAAGCTTCAAATCATGCGACCACCCCTTCACCCTCCCTCCAAACCCCTTTCCCTTCTTTAAACTCCTCGTCCCCTTCCACTTATACTCCTTCCCCCCCAGTCCCCATTTAACCGTCCTTCCCAGAAACCCCTCCCTCCGCATCTTGAATACCATCACCAGCCCCTCCACCTCCTGCACCTCCTCAAGCGGTTCCTTCGGCGGCTTCTCCCCCCTCCTGAAAAACCTCCTCACCTTCTGCCTCCTTTCATACCTCCTCCGCTTTTTCACACGTGCCTTGTTCTCAAGCACCTCGTTGACTCCATCACCTATCTGGATCTGGAAGGAATTCCAGAGGCTGGTGCGGAGCGCACGCGCAATGGGCGAGCTAGTGTAGCTGTAGGTGTTGTTGGGGCTGTCGGGGCCGCTAGCATACTTGGGGTTGTCGCCGCGGTAGAAGATGGGGCGCCAGGTGTTGTGGTGCTTTTGGGGGGTGGGGTTGACGATGAAGTATTGCGCGGGTTGGGTGGGGTCGGAGTGGGCGAAGAGGTGTTTGCGGCCGAAGGGGAGGCGGCGGTAGAGGTTTAGGGTGTAGGTTGGAGGGGGGGATGGGGGGGATGGATCTTGGTTCTGTGCCGTAAGAGGCTGGTGGGGTGGGGTGTTGTTGGTGATCGAGGCCATCGTGGCTTGTTTGGATGGTGGGAAAAAAGCGGTTGAGGTGAAAGTAAGTAGAGGTTTCGGTCTCAAATGGTCGCAGGAGACGAGGCCGTTAAATGACGACGAGTTGACACACCGACGTGTGGCAGGGCGCAAATGTCAAGCCAATCAACCGGGCTCGTGTAATCCTAATTGGGGTTGCAACCCCTGCTGGGCTGCAGGTAATGAACCATCAAGGCGACCATCAAATGGTGGTGCTGGCGGCGAGGCGGGGGAACAAATAAGCCGAACACCCGATCGACGTACGGCCAAGACTCCAGCTTATTTTTTTCCGCCGCCCTTGAGAAAAAACATTTTTTTTTAGGCTTGATGCATTACGAAGCCCTGAAACGAGTTTGACGATCGAGAGGATGCGGTACCTCGGCTGTAAACAGTGAGATTTCCCTTCAAACTAACGTCATCAGCTCCACCTCACCCTGGTCCTTCCCATGCTCAAGAGGCCAAAGGTCTCCCGGAACCCCTTTGATGACAGCCGACCCAATGAAGCGGTAGTCGTCGCCACAACGTCGAACGACGATAGGCAAATGAGAGCCATACATGAAAGTGACAATGTCTCCAAACTTGTAATTGGGAAGGTAGCCCATGCCAACACAGCCGTTTGACAGCACCAGGGGCACTCTCATGGGACTTGGGTGGTATAGTTCGGCCATTATGATCAACACACCCGCGATTGTTTTCTTGACTGGGTTTATCGTGTCGAAAAGCGAGGCTGCCGCCCTACTCGTCCTTTCAAGCACGTTGCCCTCTGTATTATCGCTTGCTTCAGCCTCGACTCGGTGTTCTTTTAGAATATGCCCGTAGTCGTTGATGAACTCATCAAACATGTCCAAGTCTCGAACTGATGTCGGGAGGAGGCGTGGTACGCCGAAGCCCCGCTCCCGGACCCCGACGACTGGATAGACCGTCTCGAGGAAATCTAGGGTCTCGTAAAACGCTGACCGATGAGGTGTTCCGTCAGGGAAGACCTCATCTTTTGCTGACGTCAGTAGGTCTTCGACCCAGCACGAGGCGTCAAAGATGAACAGGCCGCGGTTTTTCTTGTCGTCCCACTGCTCCTCTAGTGGCTGATAGAGAATGGAGCCGATGCTGACGATGGCTCCCAGCTGGGTTCCCTCAACCATGAGTCTCCCAGGCTGATGAACCAGTTGAAATATTGGACGGAAGCGCGACCCGCTCGCCTCGCAATCATCAGTTGACCAGAATAGTGGTGAGGAAATCGTTTGCTCTTGATCGATCCCCACCCCGGGATTCGATAGATTGGGAACCCACGACGGCCAACCAGGAGTGTCGTTGACGTGCAGGAGGGACGTCAAAACCATCAAGCTGTTGGAACGGCGCATCATAGAAACAGCGAAGTCTTCGTATATTGCGGATAGGAGCCTTCGATAGTTGGGTTCGGGGAGCTGAAAATTGAGATCCGTCATGATTCCGAGGAGGCAAATGACAGCATCGCGCGGATCTGACCTCTGCCGTTAGACTGCGCCGACAAGAAGCAGGCAAGACAAATAGTGCATCAACTGCGCGAAGGGGTCCATAGAGCCCGCCATAGATTGATCAGCCGAATCTGTCCTAAACCTTTGCTAATCCGAAGGCTTCAAGGTTTGCCGGTGAACAGTTCTCTGGTGATAAATCCCTGTATGAGACCATCGGAGGGTAGTTGGTCTGGCGCAAGCAGCACGTATCTGTCGCAGCGCGTAGTAGACTTGTCTTGTGAGGCAAGTCACAAACGCGGGCAGTTTAATGAAGATGTCAAGGTGTACTCCAGAGTGTTGCCAGTCGCCCTTCCACGATTGAGCAAAGCCCCTTTCGTAGGGCGAGGACTCGAAGCCGCAGACGAGGACTGGGTAGCTCGCCAGCACCAGCTCCTGCAGTGTCCGCGCGCGAATGAACCATTCTGCAGGCAGGTTCTTGAGCGGGATCCATTAAAACAGTGTGTCGCACACAACCTCCAGGGCCAAGTCACAGGCGACTTGCGGCACCAAGCGGAAGCCTCGCCGAGCAAACGCGCGCGGCGCAAAATGGCATCCGACTTTGCATCCCGTTCCCCAAGCCAAACGAGGACATTCCTGGCGACCTTGTGCACATCGCCCATCAGTTTGACCTGCTAGTTTCGCTATGGTATGGATGTTTGGTCGATGCAAATGGCGTCAACCCAGAGGACGCGCGTGTTTAACTCAAGGCGCAGGTGTTTGAGTGCAATGAAGCAGTTTCTTGTGACGGTGATGATGCGGCCATCGCACAGGATTTCATGGTTTCGAGTTGCGGACCCCCAGACGTATGAGAGGGCCTTGTATGAGGCCGACTTGAGCTTGCTGTCAGTGACGCGATCGAGCGACAGCTGCAGCAGCGAACAGCGCAAGGACGTCCTGGAAGAAGCGGTTTGTGGCGGTGCGTGCCAATCAATGAGGCCTCACGGCGTCTCTCCGCCTGTCTTTCTTCCAGTAATCCAATGATATTTATTGACGACCGAGGCGGTGAGAAGGGCGTGTTCGGGCTCGGCATTGTGAGCTAAACAGTGAAGAAGCGGGGGGGGGGGCGGAGAAAATGGTTTGAGGGTTATACATGGAAGCTCTGAGGTCGATGATGAGAATAGAGAAGTTCAACAAAGTGGAGGGCGGCTGCGGCGTGATTATGGGTCCGGGTTCAATTGTGTAATTGCACGTGAAGAGACCAAATGGTGGCGCTTGGTGGTGCATCGTGCGTGGTTTCAGAGTGATGAGAATCGCACCAAAGCCTGGGACGGATTCCCTTTGAGCATGATTTGCAGTCGCCCGCCAAATTTCTGTCTTGCTTCGGGCCTCAAATGCCAGGAAACCCCAACATGAGAGTTGCGTGATCCGCATGCCCAATGACGAATGTTGTCCATAAGTTACATGCAGATAAGCAGTTGAGGAAATGCAGCAGAGTTGAACCCCCAGAATGCTACATCTACACGCATGTACTGTAAATTTTGCCCACCTCAGGTTGATCATCCCGGTTCACCTGGATGAGCGAAAAGGTGAGCCGGATTAAGCCGAGGTGAACTGGAGGTGTTGGACCACAACTTTGTTCATTCTTTTCGTCGTCGCGAGTGCATCTGGAATCCAAGCTGGGGGATTTTGGTGCCCGTAAACACTGGAATCATTGAATATTTCGCGAGGGTCGAGTTTTGGAACAGTGTCAGATATGAGAGATGCCAGCCTGATTGGTCAATTTAGGCTAATTTTAGCATCGTCGCGCTGTTTCTTCGGCTCGCATTCGCACTCGCACGCGCCGCTTTTTGGGGTGTGCGGTTCAAAGTAGTGCCGATGACGGTATTCCATCAGCCCGCCGGAACATGGGTGTTTTGGGTTTATAAGTGCAATGGCTACCACCTGTACTCTTTTCTTGACCGATTGAAAAGCTACATCAGCCCGGCCAACAAAATTTTACAACCACAATCACCCCTTGAAATGGCTGCCCCCCGAAAAACCATTCTCGTCACGGGTGCCACGGGCAAGCAGGGCGGCGCCCTCATCCAGCATCTTATTGCCGCCCGCAATGGCGACACAGACGCGGATACGACCGCCCCTCACATTATTGCCGTGACACGCGACGTCACCAGTCCCCGTGCTCTGAAGCTTAGCAAACTTGTCAACGTCTCTGTTGTAGGCGGCCATATGAGCAAGCCCGAGGCCATCTTTCAACATGTCGGGCCGGTATGGGGCGTCTACAGCGTGCAGGTCAACTCGGAAGATGAGGAGGCGCAAGGGATGGCCCTGGTCGACGCGGCCGTAGCGCACGGGGTGCGGCACTTCGTTTACTCATCCGGCGACCGCGGAGGGCCGGAGAAATCGGCTGTCACGCCCACCGACGTCAAGAACTTCGCCGCCAAGTACCGTATCGAGAAACATCTGCAGGAGAAGGCCCTTGCCAGCCCCCAGAAAATGACGTACACCATCTTGCGCCCGGTGACGTTTTTCGAAAATCTCACGACCGACATCCACGGGAAGGGCTTTGCACGCATGTGGGAGCAGATGGGCGATAAAAAACTGCAGTTTGTGTCGACCCAGGACATCGGCTGGTTTGCCGCCAGTAGCTTTCTGCGTCCTGACGATGCCCGGAATGTTGCTGTGACCTTGGTGGGTGATGAGCTGACCCAGCAAGAGGCGGACATTTTGTTCCGGTCGGCCGTGGGATCGCCCATGCCGTTGGCCCCTTGTCCCGTGGCTTCTGCTGTCAAGTTCTTCTTGAAGGGCACCGTTGGCGATATGTTCCGTTGGTTTGAGAACGAAGGCTATGGTGGGAATGTGGCGTTGTGCCGCCAAATGTACCCTGAAATGAAGGACTTCAAGGCTTGGATCGAGGAAAACAAGGGGCAGTGGACTCGCTGATGTCCGGTATTGGCCGACGAATAGGCGGGACACGAACGAAGCGGAAATTAAGAGAAGGGGCGAGCGTAATCGGCCGGGATGATAGGGTGCTGTACCTGATGGCTGATACAATAGAAAGTGCGACCTTATAGTGCAACTTGATCTGCAGGGCAGCCCCTTCCGTAACCAGTGCCTAAAATATCCATTCCTTTACTAATTTCTAAATAAAAAAATGCTCGGAACAGGGCCTTGCGAGTCCCCGACGGGTTTCGGGGACGAATTTCATGAATGGAAGATTGACGATCTTAACTTGTAGAGCAGGGAACTTGGCCGCACGAATCCTAACCCGATTTCGGACTACACCACCCGCTCTGCAGGTGTTAACCAATGAAGGCACATCCCAAGGTCGGAAATTCCTCATCGAAAAGGCGAGCCGTTGCTACCTGCATATCGGAGCGGGGTAGCCAGAGCCTTGCATTGATATCCCGCAAATCTCACGACCCGGTAGACTGCCATCAGGATAGTTTTTACTCCTGCCGTCCATTACCACTCCGATCGGCAACATCGCCTACGATGCGCCTCATCAATGTGGAAACACTGGCTCTCCACGAGTTTTACGGCGACGACATCCCCAAATACGCCATTCTTTCGCACACATGGGGCAAGGAAGAAGTGACTTTCCAAGATTGGAATGACATTGAAAACGCGTCTAAGAAGAAAGGGTTCGCCAAGATTCAAGGAGCCTGCAATAAGGCACGCGAGCATGAACTGGAATGGGTTTGGGTCGACACAAACTGCATTGATAAGACTAGCTCGGCTGAGCTGACCGAGGCAATCAACTCCATGTTTGACTGGCACGCTCAAGCCGAGGAGTGCTACGCCTACCTCGAAGACGTCAGAGATTACGATGAAGGATCGCTAGTGTCCACATTGCAGAAGAGTCGATGGTTCACCCGTGGGTGGACTCTTCAGGAACTGCTGGCGCCGGAATATGTAGCCTTCTACGATGCAGACTGGGTTAGGCTGGGGTCTAGGAGCGGGAGTCTGGCCGACACTGTCTGCAGCATTACCGGAATCGACATGCAATACCTGCGGGGAGAGATCAACGTCATCCGAAGAGCCTCTGTTGCGCGCAAGATGTCGTGGGTGGCCAGGCGGACGACAACCCGGGTCGAGGATATCGCCTACTGCATGCTGGGGCTGTTCGACATCAACATGCCGTTGCTATATGGTGAGGGTATCAAGGCCTTCACTCGCCTTCAAAACGAAATCATCAAGGTGTCAAACGACCACACAATCTTCTGCTGGACTTGGATACCAGACGTTCCGGAGAACTGGACAAGTCTGTTGGCACGTTCGCCAACACAGTTTACCACAGCAGAGATCGACGAGATCTCCAGCGAAGGGCCCGGCGATGAAGTATCAATATACTCCATGACCAACGCGGGGTTGTCCATACGGCTCTCGGTAGTGTACACCAGGAACTTTTATTTTTTTATCTTTCAGGCAAGACCGGCCGGTCTTTCTCGGAAACGCCATGTTGCGTTCGCCATTCGCGTCAAAGGCAAAAGGAGGAGCGGTGTGCTTCATGTCTCACGCCAGCGGATTCCGCGACGGCCGGTCATTCTGGATGTATCTTCCAGTAACCATCTTCGCACCGAATCACTCTTGGCAATGAACAAGCCCGAGTGGAATTTGCCAGCCGAGGGTTTTCGGGTCTCCTCCAACTTGCTCTCCGACCAGCATGCCATGATGATCATGTTTGACACGCATGAGCTCACGACAGGGTGCTCTATGTGGACCGCGAAGACCAGGCCCTCGGTTCCAGGCTTCCGTGAGAGGCTTGGCGCTGTCGTGTTGGATACAAGTGTGCGCAGCTCAGAAGCCATTGTTAGAGCCACCATGCTAAAGGCCAGGCGGTTGACTGAACGAAATGGTACCAGCCGTATCATACCGGAACACAGCATACTACGGCATTTGAACCAGAGTTGTCTTTCCATCTATTTCTTTGCTGCAATCAAGGAATCCACCAGCAGTGGCCGGATATCCGGTTACTGTCAAGTTTTCATTCATGATGGTAGAGTCGTGGCAGAACATAGCCAGTCCAGCTCCGAAAGCGATTCAAAATTTCTTCCCAGGGGGGGCTTGAACCCAACCGAGGAGAATCCGATGTTTGCGGATCTTCAACGTCAAGTCTTATGCGCAAAGTGGAAACAGCCTGCAATCTATTCTCCAGAGCTCGACATCTCGGTCATCTTGGATACTTCCAACGCAGCATTGCAACCTGGGCATGGCATGCCATGTCTCCGGTTCTCAAGAGGAATGAGAATTGTTGTGTCGAAGCACAGTGTAGAGAAGCCGGAAACACGGGAGGATGATGATGGTAGCGGAGACTCCATGGCCGCTGCGCTCGACCAGACAGAGACTTCGGAGATTCCATCCACCGGCAGACTGGAAGACCCGGGATTGGAGTACGATTTTAGAAGATGGAAGAAGAACCGCGAAGATCAGTTACGAAGTGGCAACCGTCGCTCGATAGTGTCTTCTCGCCGCTGAGAACCTAGGCCGTTGCATCTGTATAGGTATACAGCCCAGTTATGGTAAATAATATGCTTTCAGGTAGTATCCAAGTTTGATTTCACGCACATATTTACTGCATGAACTTGTATTATCCGTTGAAAGCTTCGAGTATCCGCACATAATATTTTGCTTCAGATGCCTAGGTAGGTACAGTATCCAGCCTCCTTTCCTCTTCTTTCATAGGGACTCAGCAATAACCTCTTACAACTTGCAAATCATACACCGCAAAGTATGACTATGGGTATCTAAGGTAGACACTCGCAATGTACGCACTTAACAAATACCAATATCGCGGCATAAGACTCACAATACTTGGGTACATAAGCGGAGGATACCCTCCATTCAGGTTGACAGACACACATAAGCCAAATAAGACCGAGTTCCACAAACCCTCCTGACGCAAAGCCAACAGCTACCCAATCCCCTGGTAACAACCCATACGCCCTTCCTCAATCCATGGCAAAACTCACTACCTAGGTACCTACACATTTCCTGATAACACTTGACCCCCTCCACCAACACCGCTAAACAATCACATACAGAACATTTTCGAACAGTAAGGTTCCGGCTCTGGCTCTGGTTCCGGCGCGGCCTCTCGCTTGGAAGAACCGTGAGAGATTTGTGGCTCGGGCTGGGGCGAGAGGCTGCGTTTGATGTCGAGGTACACGGCTGGGCGGATGGCGGGGGCTGGGGCTGGAGCTGGGGCTGCCAGGGCGAGGGTGGTGAATGTGAGGAGGAGGATGGCGGAGAGCTTCATTGTGGTGGTTGGTGGTGGTGGCGAACGTGATTGGTCTTGGCTATAGAGATGAAGGCTGTGTGGCCGTTGGATAGGTAGGGTAGGTAGGCCGTCGGGTTGGATTTTGGGGGTGGTAAAGCGTGAAGTTGTTGTAGGTATTGGGAGAGAGCAGTGCCTTGATGGAGAATGAAGATGCTGGAATAGAGGAGCTGACTGTGTCTGAGGAGAACAATCACGTCGAAATTCGAGGGCGACAGGCCCTCCTTTTATACACGAAATTGCCACTGGACATTGCTGGCGGCCTTTTTTCGGCCAGGTTCAAAGCCGCTTTGCTGAAGTCGTCTCGGCCTTCTCGACAGCACGACCTCGATGCGTCGGACTTACTATCAAAGCTTTGTGGAAGCAATTGGCAATGTTTGGTCACATTGTATTAGGGTGGGGGTGTTCAACGTGGTTGGTGGAGGGGAGAAAGTGAGAGGTCCATTGGGGGTACTCTAGAATCCATTCGATTACATTACTGCTGCACGATCTAGGGGCCGTTGAAGTCCCCGCGGGCCGCACTACCTTCTTTCTTGCATGGCCGTGTTGACTGAAGGGGTCCCTGGTGAGACGTATATAATGGAACCTATTTCGACTCTACGTCGTTTTTATTAAGTGACATCATTAGCAACCCCAGAAAAGAGTGCTGTCTGGTATAGCCCGAGAAGCTCACAGCATTGAACTCCTCGATGTCAGAAACCGAAAAGGCTGGGAATTTGAAATGCGAGTTTCTAATTCCATGATTGAACCCCTCATCGCGACGGGGCCATGGTAAGTACAGCCCAGCCCATCGGCTACATCTAGTATGATTCTCCTACCAGCGTTCAACACAAAAGCCACGGATGACCTCGCTTAGAGATGACGGCTGGGATATGCGAATCATGTTGGAAGACCGCGCACCATAGATGCTGAGCTCCAGTCAAAAGAACGGCCTTTCCCGTGCAAAGTCACTTACTAAGCCCAGGGGGAGGTGGACATGTGGCACCGGCGGGTATTTGGACCCCAATGAGTTTCAGCACCGTCACATTCGCCACGTTCTACTCATTCGGCAAGAGATTGTAAATGTGTTTGGTTAATAGTAAAGCTATGGTATCAACGTAAATGAAATGATGTGTTTGTCATGGCCAAGTGCCCTTCCTTGTTCTATTTCAGGGGGGAAAGGGAGTTCGGGGGTGATACTAATATGGAAAGAGACGGACCTCGCCAGGATAAAGCACAGGATTAACAGAAATTGCATTACTACCGCATTTGAAAACCCTCGCCCCCTCGAAACTTTATCATTCCTTCATTATCCCTCGTTCAAGTTCTTGAACATGCGCCTATCCCCTTCCCCTGGTGAGACTGCTCTTCTGTCAGCTCATTGACTTGTGTCGAGTTCCAACAGCCTGACGGTAACCCACCATCTTCGTGCCCTATCAATACTCTATCTTCAAGTCCTCTTCGCCTTCGTCCAGCAAATATTCCCCACCAACTGTAGTGATGTTTCCGGGCAGCGAATAGTTCCCAGCCAAAGTTTCGTTGTAGGGCAGCGAATAATTCCCGGGCAAGGTCTGGTTGGCAGGTAAGGAGTGGTTTCCCGGTAGGGAGGCTCCCCCGGCGACCGTGATGTTGACAGGGCTGGGATCCGTGGTGTTTTCGTAGGAGGTGCAGGTGACGTTTTTGGTAGGGGGGGTCGGCTCAGGGGCCAAGTCAATGACGGTGATAGTCGATTGGACGTCGGCCGCAGACTGTGGCTCAAGGGCGCGGTTGAGTTCGGGGGCCGGGGCTGCTAGAGCCAGAGTGGCGAACGCGAGATGAAGTATGGTTCTGACCTGCATTGTCACGGTGCGTGCGTCTAGGCGGACGGTGATGATTGGGCGGGGGTGGTTGGCAAAGACTGATCAGTTGTGTGGGTGTGAAATGGGGGCTTTTGATGGAAGATGAGATGGAGTCTGGAAGAGGAGTTTCTTTTTGATGTAGCTGAACGGGCTTTTGTATCTAAAATATTCCATTCCACTCAAATTACCTTGTTCATGTCAACAATGTCTCCGGGCTTCATCCCATGTTTGAGTTTCTGCCATCATCGACAAGATTGCTGCCCTTAGGTACCACTCAAACAAGGTGACGCCGAACAGGTATGGGATGAAAATCTTTCGCTTACTGTATAATGCGGCACAGTTCCAATTACGGCGTTTCATTGGATGCGATGCTTCGAGGTGGGGGTGACTTGGGGGCGGTCGGGTGCAAGAGATCGGATGCAACTTTCCCGCGTGGGAGAATACCTTTCTAACACTTGTAATTACTCACCGCACCTTGAGCAAATTCCTTTGGGCTGACGACTCCCTTGCCAAGACCTCGAAATCTTGACATCTGGAACTGCAGGGTGTCGTCAAGACTTTTAATTTCCACAAGGGGTTGCGAAATGTCTCGCCAGACGGATGGGTCTCAATTGCAACGGCGGCAACGAATGCATTCACACCCGTTCCAGACAGAAAAAGGGGGTTTTAGTACAGTGCTACAAATACAGTTTGTTAAATTAGTAGTGCGACAGTCGCTATTGCGCCAGCTGAGGGGGTGGAAAGTTTGGGATGGGCTGTCGAGACTTCAAAAGTGGCGTGCTCGGCCCCGTGGGGCGCTGTTGCGGACGATGTGGGGGCTTAGAATGATGTCCTTCGTAATTGTGCTCTTCGCGTTGAACTTGGAGTGGTCGGACGGCTCTGATAGTATCTTGTTTAGCATTACTAGGGGTAATGGATGCTAAAGAACGCATCCATCCTGTTTTGTCGAATTGAGAGGCTAAAATATTAGTTTGCATCAGGAACTTAGAGCAATATGCTAGGTTCAGAGTGGATGTCACTGCCGAGTTTGGGTAAGGTAGATTCTCGCGAAGTCCGCTCGTTCGGTTCCATTGTGACTTTTGGTCAGTCTGCATGTAGGCCAAGCCGGCGAGTTCAATGTCTGGCTGCTCTTCAAGGCCGCGGCTCAGGGCCTTGCCGAGTGTGGGGCCGAATGTCCACTGCTCAGCTGTAAGATCTACGGTTAGAGTGTTGTTGTGGACACCTCCATCAGCCCATCGATGACACAGTTTGCGGCCAATCATGGCCGAAGTGAAGAGGAATGCCGCAAGTGAGGGTGATTCCTGCGGCTAGCTGAGTGAAGAATTAGCGGCTCTCTCTAGTTCTTTTGGGGCCCAAGTGTGGTTGCACGACCTGAAGATAAGAGGCCTAGCCCGCACCTACCTCAAGCCCCATTGCAACGCCATTCAAGTCAATTGGAAGGGTGGGGACCCCAGCGGCATTTCCTACCCTAGCCTTCGACCTCAGCGTCGGTAAGCATTTTTGACAAATGATCTAGACTTCTCCTCACGATGCAGGCCATCGGGCTTGATAGGGCTGAGCTGCGGTTAGCCAAGCATCCCAACCACCCCAACCCCGCGTCTCGAGATCACACCGACAGCCCTACAGGACTGTGTGGCTGACTGAAAGGTTGGTTGTGCTCGCCACGGTTCTAGACCCTTCCCCGCTTCGAGACACCGGTGAACCCCAGGTGCCATGGCTGGCTGAAGGATGTGCTCGGGCAATCACAGCTGCAAATCGGACAACGGCTTCAAGTTTCGAAATGGTAATGTTTTCAGTCATGGCGAGGGGGTCTTGATTGTGACGGCTGCCGAGTTTGCAGATATTGCGTGATCGTTGTTATCGGCCAGCGGTGATTGGTGTGCGCCTGCGTCAATTGATCATGGCTGAGGCTGTGGCTAGCTGAGGTGAGGAAAGAGCACTCGGAGTCGACAGTCGAGTCATCAAGCTGACGGGCCCGTGGAGGACTCGGAGCTGGGTAGGTGGGGAAAGACCACCGGCCAGACCAACATCTTCGACGCCGTGGGGAGTAGGTAAACTCCAGCTTGACCAACATAACAAGAGGTTTCCCGGTACGAGTGCTCGCATTCTGTATCCTATGCCGAGAATAATCACCCCCATTTACACGCTTGTCCATTTTCACCCTCACTGATACCCGTGGCTAGTTCGCTACCAACTTGAAGCCTAGTTCACAGTCAAAATGGCACCCGAGCAGGAAGGCAGATGGGGGGAGCCCTTCAAGCTCAACAATGTCGCCGTGCATGTGAATCTCCTCCCAAGTGGAAAGGTGCTTTACTGGGGGCGACGTGAGAACCCCAATGTCGCTCCCACGCCACAGAACATGGACGAGCACAAGACCAGGGCTTTCGTTTGGGACCCGGCGTCCAAACCAGGTACCCCGAGTATCCCGACGGCCAACAACCCGCTCGACATGGGCGGCGATGAAGTGAACCTTTTCTGCTCCGGCCATGCTTTCCTCCCGGATGGCACGCTCCTCATTGCAGGTGGCCACCTCACAGACGGCCGAGGGTCCAACCAGGCGTGCATCTACGACCCAGACACCAACAAATTTCACCCCAAGTTCCCTATGAACATGGGCCGCTGGTATCCTTCGGTCATCGCTCTTCCGGACGGCAGAGCTCTTGTTGCGTCAGGCAGCTTTGAAGGCTATCACCCCAACAACATCCCGCAGATTTGGCCTTACGCCACTGGCAGAGAAAACCTCCATGAAACACCCGATGACAACCTCCGTGCCTGGATTGAAGCGACCGACCCTGTCGCCCAGTGGAGTCTGCGTGAGGGCGATGTCACTCCCCTGTACCCGCGGCTGCATGTGGCCCCCTGGGGCAGTATTCTGGCAGTGGGTCCACAGCCCCGATCGTGGTGGTTCGACTTGAAAGACAAGGATGGCAACGACATCAGCCCCAATAAAAACAAGGTTGTGGGCACGTGGACAAACTCAGGGCCCAAGGGTGACCGTCTGGAGGGGTATCGCGACTACTGTCCTTCCGTCATGTACGCCCCAGGAAAGATCATGTACATTGGCGGCGGCCTTACCGGTGATAGACCGGAAGAACCCGCGAGGCCTTCGAACGTGGTCGAGTTCGTCGACATCAGCAAGAACTCGGAGAAGCAGCCTTTTGAGTGGACCCAGATGGCAACCTCGAACATGGAATTCCAGCGTCGGCAGTTCAACGCGACCATCCTACCAGACGGATCAGTCCTCGTCACGGGAGGCACAAACGGCAGCACCTTCAACGACGTGGAAAAACCAGTGCGCATCCCAGAGCTGTGGACGCCCGAGAGCAACAAATGGACCAAGATGGCTATCGAAGGCTTCCCCCGCCTTTACCACGGCACGGCACTGCTGCTGCCCTCCGGACAAGTTCTTTCTGCTGGTGGTGGTGAATACCTCACCGACCTGAAGAACTGCCTGACCAACGCCCAGCTTTACAACCCGCCCTACCTGTGCAAGAGCGGGCCTCGGCCTGCCATCCTGAAATTTCCTCATGTGATCGTTTACGGCGAGACATTCAACATCAAGATCGGCACCGACCCCGTGAGCACCTCCATCCCAACTTTGAGGGGCCCCACCAACGGAGTCAGCTGGATTCGCCTGGGCTCCGTGACGCACTGTCGGAACATGAGCCAATCCTTCACCTTCCTGGCATCCACCCAGAACGGCGCGAACGTCAGCGTGGCCGCGCCTGCCAACTCCAACATCTCACCGCCGGGCCACTACATGCTCTTCGTGCTCGACCAGCGAGGCGTGCCTTCCGTGGGCCGCATCATCCGCATCGCGCCCACTCTTTCCCCACTACCCTCTCCCACCAAACACAAAATTGTGAACCCCCGCGTCCCGCCCGCCCCCAATTCCACTCCCACCCTCCACAAGCTCTCGGCCCGCACGTCAGCCGCCCCCATCCCCCCTCCCACCATCCAGCCCACGCTCGAGGAGCACAGCGCTCAGCTCGCGGCCGAACAGAACCGCCCGCCCATTGTCGTCGGCCTCACTCCCCTTTGCCCATACGGCCTCGGTCCCTGTTGGAGCGGTGCCTTTGACGCCCTCCGCCGGATCAGCGACGTCGATGTCGTTGCGCCCATCCCAAGCCAAGCCGACTCGCTGGCCTTTGTGTACCCCCATAAGCGAGACTTGATCCCTGACATTGACGTGTGGAGGAAGGAGCTTGCGCAGACGATCAACGGGTCGTATGACATGCGTGGTATCGAGATGAAGCTAGAAGGGGAGGTGGGTAAGAAGGGGGAGGAGGTGGTGTTGGCTGTGGCTGGGGCGCAGGAGTTGGTTCTTGCGCCGTTTACGCAGGGGAGTCAGGTGAAGTGGGATATTGAGAGGAGTGCGCCAAAGCCGGTGACGGGGGTTGAGATTGGGGCGTATAAGAGGTTGGTGGAGGGGCTGAAGAGCAAGCTGGGGGGAGGGAAGGTGAAAGTGAGGGCTACGGGCACGCTTCAGAAGAAGGGGGCTGGGAAGTTTGCGCTGGATGTGAGAGAGTTTGAGTTTTTGGATGTTGCCTCGTCTTGATCTTTATTTCACGGCCATTTAGCGTACACGGAATCACGCAACCGATTCACGTCCTGGAATATTTTCCACCAGTTCACTTCGCTGTCCCCTCTGCCTTTTCCTTCGCAAGCACCGCCTGCCCAATCCTCTTCAAGTCGTCGTTGAGAAGCGGTTCCTTCTCGAACCCTTCGCGGATCTGCTGTACCATGGCAGCAGCAATCTCATCGAGACCGACGCTAGGGATGACAGGGAGCCATCGCGCAGCGGTCCCCCACACAGAGCGCGCGAGCGTAACGTTGCTGGTGATAATGGACGGCTTGGCCGCACACGCCTGAACGGTCCCACCTGGCTGCGACGCAGCGTACGCGAGGATGCGGTTCTCCGCCTCGCCCTATTTCACTCGTCAGAAATCTTATCAACCAATACAACAGAGTCATCGTCAAGATCATGTCAGGAGTGCACATACCCGCAACAGACTATACGGCCCCATCAACCACGGCTTCTTCGTCTGATCTCGCTCCCCAGATAAGCCGCTCATGTACATGAAGCGAAACGGTTTTCCCTCGCGGGACTCCACCATGGCTTTCATACCAGCAATTGCGCAGGTCTGGCACACGCGCACCACCTCGTCCCACGGCTCGACCTGCGCTTTCGCCGGCGTGATGGCGACGGTCCTGCATTCACTCAATCAGTCGCCCATTCGCCAACTCCCCAACCCAATAGCATCAAACAAAAGCGTGTGGAGATAGGTAAACGCACCAGATACACGCATCTGCATCGGCAAACTCCCGTCGCGCATCCTCGGGGTACTCCTCATAATCCTTGATCACAACGCTGCGGAGCTTGGCTGCGTCAGCGGCGCTCACGCCCGGTGGGGCCGTGACGGGTCTGCGCGCTAATGCGAGGACCGTAGTGATGTCCTTTTGGCGGAGGCTTTGGCGGATTATCTCGGTGGCAACGAGGCCGGAGGCGCCGGCGATGATGAGCTTCATTTTGAGTTGGTGGTTGATGGGTTGATGGATGTTGTTTGGGGGAGGTTGGATTCTTGGCGATGCCACGCTGGGATGCGAATCAAAAAGCGTTATTGTGTTTCAAGTCTCGGTCGGTGTTAGCGGAGATAAGACTGAGGGCTCTTCCGCATTGGGTTCTTCCGTTAAATGGGGTGTTGTGCGGGACGAGAGCAACGTTGCTCGGGGAGCTTCAATCCGCACTTAGGAGTGTACGGTTTCTCGATAGGTACGGTTAATGAATAGTATTTCTAGATGGTACTTTAGATCGGTGGTATTCCAATCTGCAGTCTCAAACCACCACTATAAGGTACCTACTTTCAATGAGAAGCCATACCTCGTCCAGTCAATCTAGATCACATCTAAGCTATCTTGAAAGCCAGAGTAATCCACATATGTTCCTCGTGCAGCATCTCCTATTCGCAGTGCGGGATGGAATCTTTTACCAAAGACCTCGCCATACACCAACCCCCCCCCTCAACAGGAAAGGAAGATCACTGCCACCAAAAGAACGGCAATAGTACCGAGGCTCTCACCCCTTGACCAACTTCACCCTCATCTTCACCTCCCCATTCGGCCCCGCCGAAAACCGACTCCTCTGCCACGCATGATCCCCCAACTTGGTATCTAAATCCGTATGTCCCAACCTCTGCACCTCCACCGGATTGTGCCCCCTCAACTCAAACTCAAACTCCCTCGCGAGCGTCACTAACGCAATCCTCATCTCATCCATGGCTAAGTTCTGCCCAATGCACGACCTCAACCCCCGCTCAAAAGGCCTATACGCATTCCTTGGGAAGGATGGGTCTTCCTCGAGGAATCTCTCTGGGCGGAACTCAGAAGGGGAGTCGAATATGGCCGGGTCGTAGTGCGAGGCGTAGCACATGATGCCGAAGAGGTGGGTTGGTTTGACGGGGTAGGTGCGGCCGTTGAGGGTGAAGGAGGTCATTCCGGGGGGAGGGACGCGGATGACCATGCCGATGGGGAAGAGGCGGAGGGCTTCTTGGATTACGGCGGTGGTGTAGGGGAGGTCTTTGGTGATGGAGGGGTTTGTGCGGAGGAGGGAGAGGGTGTCGGCGAAGGAGGGGGGGAAGACGCGGGCGTGTTCGGCGCGGAGGGTGGCGAGGACCGAGGGGAAGACGGAGAGGAGCATGAGGATGTAGCTGGAGGTGTCGGTGGTGGTGCCGTAGCCGGCGACGAGCATGCCTTTGGCGCTGGGGAGGTGTTAGTTGGGATGGGAGAGGGGTGGGAGAGGGGGTGGCTTACTTGTCGTTGATGAGTGTCATTAGTCTGTCATCCAGGGGCAATCCGTCTTGGACATGGCCGAGGAGCATTCTGTCTAGAATACAGGTTGCTGTCGTTCTGGTGGGGAGGGTTTTGAGTGCCTTCAGCTCTGAGAAGCGAGCGCGTGCAATGTTGGCAATCTCATCTCCTAGGCGCTTGGAAATCGTGGCTCTCTCGCGCTTTTGCATATAGTTGACAAAGGGATTTGCTTTGGGTATCGCCGGGCTGATGTCGGCTTGGCGCTTAGTGATGTCGTACAGTTCCGCCATGGAGTCACCGCGCGCGTTTTCTCCGAACATGACGCGCCAGATGACTCCAAAGGGGAGACGGCCAAGCTCGGCGCCCATGTCAACGACTTGCTCGGATGCGGCAAGCCGGCCAACGCGATCGTGCAGCAGCTGGGCTTCGTCGAGGATGGAGTCGTGGTAGGTCTTGGTGGCGGTCGGCGTC
>Ga0247758_1001096_pt1 | contig 22115 bp, 12 predicted proteins | sample UWRJL156409C4_FD_180950 | JGI IMG/M metagenome (GOLD analysis project Ga0247758, IMG submission 180950) | Plant litter microbial communities from Arlington Agricultural Research Station in Wisconsin, United States - UWRJ-L156-409C-4 | ecosystem: Environmental > Terrestrial > Plant litter >... | reverse complement strand
TTGAAGGTGATTAATTATTTCTATCTTCGAGAGTGGAAGCCGTGTTATTATAGCCGTGAGGGTGGCCAGTGCACGAAGTGCATTGGCCACACTCGCTTCTGCGAAGCGAGGTTGGCTGACTGAATACAAGGTTGGCAGTGGAGTCTAGCGTTCTTGGCTGTGCAGATCCACGAAGCTAGTGGCTTCGTGGGTGCGTGGATCCACGGATCCAGCCGCAGAGCGGCTGGGTGGATCCAGCCACACTGTTCCAGTCACACTGGCCGGGTTAGGGTTGTGAAAACCCAACATTAAGTTAGATAAGACCTTAAAGATAGATAATTATTATAACTTAAATGTTAAAGAAATATAAGTATTATTCTGTTAATATTAATATAATAAATAGAAAAGGGAGGTTATTTAAGGTAAGAGTAATAATTAATAGCGGGAGTACTTCTAACTTAATGCACCCCTTATTAGTTAACTGAAGGAAACTCCTTAATAAAGAGTATAAAAAGGCTATTCCCATTTAAAATGGAGAAAGAAGCTTATATTAGTATAATAATAGTAAAGTTACTTACTACTTATTACTCTTAATTAAAGTGGATAAGGATAAATAATAAGTGGACTTTAACGTTATATTAGTTACAGGTTATAATATAATATTAAGTTTACTTTAATTAGAAAAGTATAACTTTATAATTAACTAAAGGAGTAGTTACTTTACCTTTAGTAAGTCCTTTAGCTATAATTACTATTTAAAGAAAGTTAAGAAGGTATTAAACCGTTTTAAAGATATATAAAGTATTTAGAAGCACGTTAAACCTTTAAAACCAGGTATAGTTTAGGTTAGGTTTATTAAGACGGTTAAAGGATTAAAAAGTCTACTGTATTGTTTAAATGACGATTTAAAAGGTAAAAAGAAGTTAGAAGCTGATTTATAGATAAGTAAAGAAATTAATTTATTTAAAGTACCTGTAAAGTATAAGAAGTTTACCTTATTTTGAAAAAAGATACTGTAATTACTAAACTATAGACTGTAAGATTACGAAATTAAGTTAAAGCTGGGAGCGAAGCTTTGTAGCTTTTAACTTTATTATTTAAACCTTTAATAAGTTAAGGCTTTAAGGGAGTATATTAATAAGAATTTAAAAAATGGGTTTATTATAAAGTTATAACAACCCTACAGGCCGTCACTTGGGCTGGAGCGGCCCGACGAATCCCCCGCATAAGGAACAGTGCAGGAAGACAGTACGTACAGTACTGCGCACTGGGCTAGGGGTGTAAAGACTCGAAGCCCTTACGATTAACTAGCAGTTGCTTAATCTTAGCGAAGGTGCTCACCTACTAAGCATCTGTAAGACCTCTAAGCAAGAGGTGCTTAATAACAGGTCGCTTAGTTCCTTACTAAGTAACAGACTACTAAGTAAGGTATAAAGTACTTTTAGCTAGTTAGTATAGATAGTTATAATTATACTTATAATTACTGTAAAGGACTTTAATTCCTTACACTAATATTCAATTATTCATTTATATCCTACTGTTTAGACTTACCTTTATATATTATAGTAATAACGACCTATAGTGACATTAAACCCTTATTTAAGAGTATTAGCTTAATAAGTTATCTTCGGAATGCCTTTTACTTATTAACGTCCTACTATACGTTTTATCTTAACCTACATTAGTCCTCTTAAAGCCTGTATTAGGTGTAGGTTGTAATACGATATTAACGTTACAGTTTTAAACGCTGTTTGTTAAATTCCTAAATATTACTTATCTCTTACTAATATATCAACTTCTAGAAAAAGTAAGGAGATTAAGGAAATATAAGCTTAACTTCAACCCCTTACTATTAATAAGTTAATTACACGTTTTGAAAACTTAAACTTTAATTAGTAAGGACTAGTTAAGGAACTTAATAAAGCCTTCCTTAAAGATATTAAGAGCTATATCGGTCTTATCGAAAAACTCTAAACCTAACTTAACGCTGTTAAGCTAGAGAATAACGACCTTAAAAGCTTATAGAAGAAACGAGTGAAACTCCCCTTACTATTACGCTTTAAGGGAGACTTTACGTAATTAAAGTCTTAAATAGCTTAGCTTTAAAGCTATATTACCTACTATAATAAGTAGTTCTTTAAAGAAGAAAGAAAGGTTAAGTTTATTAAAGCCTTATTAGATAAAGTAACTGCTTACTAATATAAACCTTATATAAAGATAATTAATAACCTCTCTGTAAATAGAGTACGAAAGGAAGCTCCCGAGACTTAAGCCCTTTTTAACGACTTTAACGTCTTTATTAACTAACTCTAAACTAAGTTTAGAGAACTAGATACCTTTAAACAGGCTAAATAACGCTTTATAACCTTAAGGCAGACATCCTTAGTCTTTAAGTTCTTTATACGCTTTAAACTAGAAGTAGTAAAGATTAAACTTAGCTAAGAAGCCCTAATAATGCTATTTTAAAGTAGTTTGAAGGAACACGTTACTAGAGACCTTTACCAGGAAGATTATCCAGACTGTCTTCAGGAGCTAGTTAAGATAGCTATTAAAGCTAATAATTAGTATTATAATTACTATTATTGAAAGAACTTTTAGAAGGAACAGACCCCTTACTAGCTAAATAAGCTTAAAAAGGGGAATTAATCGACTGTGATAAGTTACCACCTTAGATTAATAGATATTAGTATAGTAAACCATTAGAATTAACCTAACTGTAATAAACCTTAATAATAACAGTAGTAAAAACAGCTTAAGGACTTATCTTAAGTCTAGTGTTTTAATTATAATAAGAAAAGTTATATAGTATAGTAATACTTATCGTTAAAGTAAGTTAGTTAGAAACCTGTTCTAGAAGGAGAAAAGTACGTTAAGTTTAACTTAGGAGATATCTACGTCTAAATAATAAATAACGAAGAAAATTACACTTAAATAGATAAGTATAACGTAGGAGATAAAGGAGAAGAGGAAGAACCTTAAAACGTAATGTATTTAATCCTTAAAGGTATTTTAGAAAAGTTAGCTACAGAGGTGTAAATTGCAGAAGACTGACTCTAAAGTGGAAACTTAAAACCATTAAAAATGTAAGTTACAGAAGACTAACTTTAGGAAAAGATATTCTAATTAACTATTACAGGCTTTAAAAACTTTACTTTATAAGCTTAAAAACTAAAGAAGTTTAAGAAAGACCCTAACTTAAAAATTACTAAAATAGTAAAAGAAGTTAAAGAACTAGCTTTTTAAGTTACTTAAACGGTAAAGTAAGCCTTAAAAGGTAAAAGAGAATAAGTAAAGAGAATTAAACTGGAAAAATAGAAGTTCTTTTTAACAGTACCCCTTAAGACTTTTAAACACTTTAAGCACATTAAGTGGATTAATACCTTTATCTTCCTAGAAGAAGGACAGCTTAGATAATTACCTTATATTAAAGCTAATATACTTTAAACTAATACCTTAAGGGTTCTTTAAGAAGGTATAAAGTAAACATATTAGTAAAGGGTTTAAAAGTTAAAGGAGAAATATTAAAAGTTAATAGATAAAGTAGAAGACCTGTAAGTTAAAAGCTTTACTGTAATGTCTAAAGATAAAGTAATAGAAATTAAGTTGTAATTCTGTAATAGAGTTCGCTTTATTAATTAACTTAAGTACTGACTTATTAAAGAAAGTTACTTTATAGAAGAATAAATTAAGTTACTGTTATTTAAGTTTTAGGAAGAGGTTTAAAAGAAATAACGTATATAAAGGTAAGTAGAAGAAGAGAAAGGATAAAGTGCCATTTCCCTTATTCTATACTTTATAATTACAGTACCTGTAGTTAATATTAACCACTTTAATTACAGAGATATACTATAGATTAATTACGTATATGATAATTACGCTTTTAACTGGTATTATAAACTTAAGGCCCTTTATAACTACTTCTTAAGTATATAAAGATAAGATTACGCTGTTATAAAGGTAAAGTTAAAACTAACTTATTACTAAATCTCCTACTTCTTAATAAGAGAATCTGGTAATAAGTGGAAGGTTACTATAATTAATTAAGCCTTTACTATATATTAGTAAAGAGGAGTACTTAATAATTGCCTAATTGTAACGTGCTTATTACACCTTAATGGAAAAGTTAAAGAGTAGCAGAAGTAAGAAGATTATTAGCAGATTTAAGAGCAGAAGGACATTACTGTAATCTAGTCTTATAAAGTATATTATCGATTTATTAAAGATTTTCAGAATATAATACCGTTTAAAGTTAACTGGATATTAAGGTGTGAAAACTTAAGAAAAGTTAATTACTAAGTCTATTAAAGTTACCTGTTTTTCTAGAAGGAATTAAGAAAAGGTTATAAGCCCTTTAGAAAGGCTAAAAACTAGTAGTTTATTAGTTAGTAAAAACCTTAAGAAAAAGGAGAGGCACTTAAAGGTTAAGCTATATAAGACTTTAAGGATAAGTAATTATTATAACTTAAATATTAAAAGAGTATAAGTATTATTTTATCAGTATTAATATAATAGACAGAAAAGGAAAGCTATTTAAGGTAAAAGTAGTAATTAATAGTGGAAGTGTTTCTAACCTAATACACCCCTTACTAATTAACTAAAAGAAACTTCTTAACTAAGAGTATAAAGAGGCTATTCCCATTTAGAATAGAGAAGGAGGCTTATACTAGTATAATAATAGTAAAGTTATTTACTACTTGCTACTCTTAATTAAAGTGGATAGGGATAAATAATAAGTGGACTTTAACGTTACACTAGTTATAAGGTATAATATAATCTTAAGTCTACCTTAGTTAGAAAAGTATAACCTTATAATTAATTAAAGGAGTAGCTACCTTACCTTTAGTAAGTCCCTTAGCTGTAATTACTATTTGAAGAAAGTTAAAAAGGTACCGAACTGTTTTAGAAATACACGAAACACTTAAAAGCACGTTAAACCTTTAGAACTAAATATAATTTAAGTTAAGTTTATAAAGACAGTTAAAGGACTAGAAAGTCTACTATAGTACCTAAATGATAATTCAGAAGGTAAAAAGAAGTAAGAAGCTAACTTATAAATAAGTGAAAAAGTTGACTTATTTAAAGTACTTACAGAATATAGGAAGTTTACCCTGTTTCGAAAAAAGATACCGTAACTATTAAATTACAGACTATAAGATTACGAAATTAAGTTAAAGCTAAGAGTAAAGCTTTATAACTTCTAACCTTACTACTTAAACCCTTAATAAGTTAAAGCCTTAAAGAAGTACGTTAATAAGAACCTGAAGAACAGGTTTATTGTAAAGTCCTAGTCCTTAACAGGGTACTTAATGCTATTCGTCTTAAGAAAGGGAGACAGTAAACTATATATAGTCGTTAATTACCGAATATTAAACGAAAATACAATTAAGAATCGTTACCTATTACTACTTATTACGGAAATGCAAAAATGGATTGTTAAAGTGAACTGGTTCTTTAGCCTCGATTTCCCTATAGGATTTAACTACATTAAAGTGAAGGAAAAGAATAAATATAAGATAGCCTTTCGGACTTGTAACGGGTATTACTAGTACTGTATTATGCCGATAAGATTAATAAACGCCCCTATAACCTTTTAAAGCCTTATTAACAGTATCTTTTACCCCTTCCTTAATAAGTTTATCTTTATATATTTAGACGATATTTTAATCTATTCCGAAACTTTAAAAGAATACTAAAAGCACATACGATAAGTTCTGATAGCTTTTAAGAAAGCAAAACTGACAGTAAACTTAAAGAAAAGCTATTTCTACGTTTAAGAGCTGAATTATTTAAAGTTCAGAGTAACTTTTAGAAGGCTTAAAATGTAATTAGAGAAGATAAAGGTAATTAAGGATTAGCTTACTCTAAAGAACTAGAAAGAGTTATAAGCTTTTATCGGCTTTATAAACTTCTATCGTTATTTTATTAAGTACTTTACGAAAATCGTAAGATTACTTTATAAACTTATAAGTAAAGGAAAGCCGTTTAAGTAGACTGATAGATAATAAAAGGTATTTAAAGATCTTAAGTACACTTTCGTTATAACGTTAATCTTAACCCTCTTTAATTTCTTAAAACTTTTCTAAGTTGAAATAGACTTTTTAGAATTTACAATCGGAAGAGAACTTAATTAAGTTTAAGACGATAAGAAACGTTACCTAGTTACCTTCTTATCGAAAGGAATCTACAGGCTAGCCTTACAATATCTAATTTATAATAAGGAACTAATAGCGATTATTTAGTGTTTTACTAAGTAAGTGCTGTATTTAAACAGTACGGAAGAACTAGTTTAAGTCTTTTCAGATTATAATAACCTCTAATACTTCTTAATAAAGGAACTTAGTTTACAGTAAGTATAGTGGGCAGAGTTAATAACCCTATTCTACTTCTAGATTCATTACGTTAAAGGAAAAGATAATAAGTAAGCTAATACTCTTAGTTAGAGATAGGATTATAAGGATATTAATCCAGTCTTAATTCCCATTACTGTATTTAATAAAGCTAAGAATAACACATTAAAGTATACGTTATAAGTATTAAATAATTAAATGTTAGAATAAATTATTAATATTTATATAAACTTATAAATAAAGTATAATATTTATTAGTAATAATAGGACTTTTAAGTAAAAAAGTTAACAGAAAGAACTTATAAGTATAAATACCCTTTAAAAGACTTCTTAAAACACGTGTAAGATTATAATAAAAAGTGCTTAAAGTATCTAAATTATAATAAAACTAGTTATTAATTAGAATAGCTGTTAGAAGGTATAAATAACATACTTAAACTAAGAGTAAAACTCTAATATTAAGAGAAACTGTACATTTACGACTTAGATAAACGAAAGGAGTATATTTAATAGGTTTATAAGTCTTAACTTAAAGGATATATAAGCTGGATTAAAACTCTTAAATAAGCTTAGTAAGCGTACACCTTCTTAAGAATAAAGAAGTTAGTCGAGAAAGTGGTTAATAATTATAATATCTATTACTAAAAGTAGAATTAGCATTATAAGCCTTATAAGCTTCTTAAACCACTCCCTGTATTATAAGCGTTATAAAGTTCAGTCTTACTTAACTTCGTTATTAAGATTTTAAAGTCTAAAGACCCTATTATAAGAGTTACCTATAATTAGATCCTTATAGTAGTTAACAGATTAATAAAGTAAGCTTACTTCTTATTAACTTTAAAGGATATAATAACGGAATAACTTGCTTATATCTTTAAGAAAAAGGTAATTTTATAACACCTTTAATTAGATAATATTATTACTGATTAAAATAAGCTAATTGTGTTAAAGTTCTAATAAAGATTAATGTAAAGAATAAGTGTAAAAAGTAAGCTTTTAACAGTATTCCACTTATAAATAAATAACTAAACAGAATAAATTAACTAAATACTTATAATGTATCTCTAAGCTTACGTTAACTTTAAATAAAATAATTAACTTAAGCTATTACTAATAGTACAGATAACTTATAATATAACCTTAATTAAGTTAATAAATATATTACTATTCTTCACTAACTACAGTAAAGAGCTTAAGCTCTGTTAAAGCCTGCTTACTAATACCTCTTAAGTTATAATCTATGCAGATTAAATATAAGAACTGTATAATTACTTATAAACTAAACTTAAATTTACACGCGAATAAATGAAGAAATTTACTAATAAATATTAAACTAAGTAATTAATACTTAAGAAAGGACTTTATTATAATAGTAAATAAGTTAAGAGACTGACTCTTTAAGAGGAGGACCACGTTTACCTTTTCTCATAAAACCTACGTTCGAAACAGCTTAATAAAAAGTTTAACTTTAAAAAGTACAGACTGTTTTAGATTAAGAAAAAGGTTATTACCATTAATTACAAACTAGACTTACCTGTTAGTATAAAGGTGCGGACTAAGGTTTTTTATATCTTATTTCTAGAACCTGCCCTAAAAGGAGTTTCTTTAGAAAAGAAGATTAAGATCGATGCTGATAAGGATAAGTATAATATTAAGGAAGTTATAGATTTACAGAAAGGAAAGGATATATTTAAATATCTCGTTAAGTAATTAGACTACAGCCCTGAAAGTAACTTATAAAAACCAGTTAAAAGTCTTAAGTACTTAGACTTAATCGCGGAGTTCTACTGAAAGAATCTAGACTGATTAAAACTAACGATAAGAATTAGAAATAAGATAAGATCTAATATCTAAACTATTATATTAAAGAGTAAGACTACCGTAGGACTTAAAGCCTAAGAAGTAATAGGAAACTCCTTAATAAGTACAGAAAGACATTTGTTAAAACCTTTAGTTAAGGTTATAAGGACCTTAAACTTAATAAGGAGGCTGGGCTTCCGGAGCTCCCGATAAGCTCCATATAGAAAAAAGTACTGTTAAGAAAAAGAAGTCAGGAAAAGAAACAAATACGTTACTGTTACGTTAAAAGAGCTATTTCATTTATTAAAAAGAAAGTTACAGACTAAGTTAAGAAGAGGTTGTCAGCTGCGGCAACCCCTTAGAGAAAGAACTAGTAAGTGTTCCTGCTAAAAAGCCTCTTTAGTTAAAGGACTTGCTAGTTTCGGGAGGAGTAGTTAGACAGGTTTCCTCTTGCTTTTAGAAACGGAAGATCTTTACCTCTTAACTAAATGTAGAAAAAGCTCGCTCTTCCGTTTTACAGTGCTGGACTTTAATCCGCTCAAATCAGATAGCAGTTTCGCGGAGCTCTTAAGTTTTCAGCTTTAAGTTCCGTATAGTAACGTTATACTTAGTGTCGAGATAATGTTTCTTAAAAAGGAGCCGTTAAAGAAAAACGTCGCTATAACTAAACGTGTTATATAAAAACAAAGCCTTTACTAATAAGTATTTAAAGTAACTGTCTAATTATACAGTAATAAGATAAGAAAGCGATTTTAAAGAATAATAACTGTAAGGTGATATTTACGATCTAAAAGTCGAAATAAAGTCTGTAAGGTTACAGTAATAAAAGGTACTGTTTTTTAAAGTGCGCTTTTACATACAGTTAGTAAGTATAGTTACGTTAAAGAAGAAAGAACACTTTTATTAAGATTCTTTATAGAAAAAGAATGTTAAAGAGGGGGAATTATATAACGACTTTACAGGCTGTTACTTAAGCTAGAATAGCCTAATAAATCCCCTATATAAAGAACAGTATAGGAAGACAGTATATATAGTATTACGTATTAAACTAAGGGTGTAAAAACCTGAAACCCTTACGATTAACTAGCAGTTATTTAGTCTTAACGAAGGTGCTTACCTACTAAGTATCCGTAAGACCTTTAAGTAAAAGGTGCTTAGTGGTAAGTCGCTTAGTTCCTTACTAAGTAACAGACTATTAAGTAAGGTATAAAGTACTTTTAGCTAGTTAGTATAGATAATTATAGTTATACCTATAACTACTGTAAGGGACTTTAGTTCCTCACGCTAGTATTTAATTATTTATTTATATCTTACTGTTCAGACTTACCTTTATGTATTATAGTGATAACGACTTACAGTGACATTAAACCCCTGTCTAAGAGTGCTAGCTTAATAAGCTGTCTTCGGAACGCCCCTTACCTGTTAGCGTCTTGCTATACGTTCTGTCTTAACCTATACCAGTCCTCTTGAGGCCTGTGTCGGGTACAGGTCGTAATAAAAGTCCCAGTCCTTAGTAAGGTACTTAATGCTGTTTATCTTAAGAAAGGAAGACAGTAAGTTACGTATAGTTATTAATTACTAAACATTAAATAAGGATATAATTAAGAATTGCTATTTACTGTTACTTATTATAAAAATGTGAGAACGGATTATTAAGGTAAATTAGTTCTCTAGCCTCGATTTCCTTATAGGGTTTAATTATATTAGAGTGAAGGAAGAGGATAAGTATAAGATAGCCTTTTAGACTTATAATAGGTATTACCAGTACTGTGTTATACTAATAAGATTAATAAACACTTTTATAACTTTTTAAGGTCTTATTAATAGTGTTTTCTGCCCCTTCTTTAATAAGTTTATCTTTATATATTTAAACGACGTTTTAATCTACTTTGAAACTTTAAAAGAATACTGAAAGTATATATAATAAGTTTTAATAGCTCTTAAAAAGGTAAAACTGACAGTAAATTTAGAAAAGAGTTACTTTTACGTTTAAGAGCTGAATTATTTAAGGTTTAGGGTAACCTTTAGAAAGCTTAAAATGTAACTGGAGAAGATAAAGGTAATTAAAGATTAGCTTACTTTAAAGAATTAAAAAGAGTTATAAGCTTTTATTAGCTTTACGAACTTCTATCGCTGTTTTGTTAAGTACTTTATGAAAATTGTAAAATTACTTTACGAACTTACAGGTAAGGGAAAGCTATTTAAATAGACTAATAAATAATAAAAGGTATTTAAAGACCTTAAATACGCTTTTGTTATAACATTAGTCTTAGCTTTTCCTAATTTCTTAAAGCCCTTTTAAGTTAAGATAGACTTTTTAGAATTTACAATTGGTAGAGAACTTAGTTAAATCTAAGACGATAGAAAACATTACTTAATTGCTTTTTTATTGAAAGGGATCTACAGCTTAGCCTTATAATACCTAATCTATAATAAAGAACTAATAGCGATTATTTAATGCTTTATTAAGTAGGTACTGTATCTAAATAGTATAGAAGAACTAGTCTAGGTCTTTTTAGATTATAATAACCTTTAGTACTTCCTGATAAAGGAACTTAATCTGCAGTAAGCGTAATAGGTAGAGTTAATAGCTTTATTTTACTTTTAGATATATTATGTTAAAAGAAAAGATAATAGGTAAGCTAATACTTTTAGTTAAAGATAAGATTATAAAGATGTTAATCTAGTCCTAATCCCTGTTACTATGTTTAACGAAGCTAAAAACAGCACGTTAAAATATACGTTATAAGTGTCAGATAATTAAATATTAGAATAAATTATTAAAATCTGTATAAACTTATAGATAAAGTATAATATCTATTAGTAATAATAGGACTTTTAAGTAAAAAGGTTAATAGGAGGAACTTATAAGTATAAGTGCCTCTTAGGAGACTTTTTAAAGCACGTGTAGGATTATGGGAAAAAGTGCCTGAAGTATTTAAATTATAATAAAACTAGTTATTAGATAAAATAGCTGTTAGAAGGTGTAGATAATACGCTTGAATTAAGAGTAAGGCTCTAGTATTAAGAGAAACTGTACGTTTATAATTTAGATAAATGAAAGGAGTACGTCTAGTAGGTTTATAAGTCTCGATTTGGAGGATATATAGGCTGGGCTAAGACTTTTATATAGGCTTAGTAAGTGTACGCTTTCCCGGGAATGAAAAGATTAGTTAAGGAAGTAGTTAATAACTATAACGTCTATTACTGTAAGCAAAATTAGCATTATAAGCTTTATAAGCTCCTTAAACTACTCTTTATACTATAGGCGCTATAAAGCTTAATCTTACTTAACTTCGTTACTAGGATCTTAAAGTCTAAAGACCCTATTACAGGAGTTACTTATAATTAGATCCTTATAGTAGTTAATAGATTAACGAAGTGGGTTTACTTCTTGCTAACTTTAAAGGATATGATAGTGGAGTAACTTACTTATATCTTTAAGAAAGAGGTAGTTTCATAATACTTTTAGTTAGATAATATCGTTACGGATCGAGATAAGCTAATTATGTCGAAATTTTAGTAAGGATTAATATAAAAGATGGGTATAAAAAGTAAGCTTTTAACAGCTTTTTACTTACAGACAGATAGTTAAATAAAGTAAGTTAATTAAATACTTATAACGTATCTTTAAGCTTACGTTAACTTTAAATAAGATAATTAGCTTAAGCTGTTACTAATAATACAGATAGTTTATAATATAATATTAGTTAAGTTAATAAGTATATTACTATTTTTCATTAACTACAGTAAGGAGCCTAAACTCTATTAAGGCCTGCTTACTAACGTCTCTTAAGCTGCAGTCTATATAAACTAGATGTAAGAACTGTATAACTATCTATAAGCCGAACTTAAGTTTATACGTAAATAAATGAAGAAATTTACTAATAAATATTAAATTAAGTAATTAGTGCTTAAGAAAGGACTTTATTATAATAGCAAACGAGTTAAGGGACTGACTTTTTAAGAAGGGGATTACGTTTACTTTTTTTTACAAAACTTACATTTAAAACGACTTAATAAGAAGCTTAACTTTAAAAGGTACGGACTATTTTAAATTAAGAAAAAGATCGTTACCTTTAATTATAAACTAAACTTACTTATTAATATAAAGGTACAGATTAAGGTTTTTCATATCTTACTTTTAGAACCTGCCTTAAAGGGAGTTCTACTGGAAAAGAAGATCGAGATTAATGTTAATAAAGATAAATACGACGTTAAAGAAGTTATAAATTTATAAAAGGGAAAGAACACGTTTAAGTATCTCGTTAAATAGTTAAACTATAGCCCTGAAAGTAACTTGTAGGAGCTAGTTAAAAATCTTAAATACTTAGACTTAATTACAGAGTTCTACTGAAAGAATCTAGACCGACTAAAGCTAACAATAAGAATTAAAAATAAGATAAGATTTAATATCTAAATTACCATACTAAAGAGTAAGATTACCGTGGGACTTAGAACCTAAGAAGCGGTAGGAAACTCCTTAATAGATATAGGAGGACATTTGTTAGAACTTTTAGCTAAGGTTATAAGGACCTTAGACCTAATAAGGAGGCTGGGCCTCTAGAGCCCTTAGTAAGCTCTACACGAGAATAAGTGCTATTAAGGAAAAGAAGTCAGTAAAGAAAAATAAAAAAAAGTCGCCTTAAACCCTCCAGCCCCGAAGGGTAAGGATTTAAAGCGACAGAAGACCTTTATAGGACTTAAACTTATAACCTCTCACTTTAAGAAGTAAGTACGCTATTATTATGTTAAAAAGCCATTTTCGTTTATTAGAAAAAGGAAGTTACAAACTAAGCTAAGAAGAGGTTATTAGCTGTAACAACCCCTTAGAAAAAGAACTAGCAGGTGTTCCTATTAAAAAACCTCCTTAGTTAAAGGACTTACTAACTTTAGGAGGAGCAGCTAAACAGGCCTCCTCCTGCTCTTAAAAACGAAAGATCTTTACCTCTTAGTTAAATGTAGAAAAAGCTCGCTCTTTTATCCTACAGTGCTAGACTTTAATCCGTTTAAGTTAAGTAACGGTTTCGCGGAACTTTTGAGTTTTTAGCTTTAAGTTTTACGTAGTAACGTTGTGTTTAGTGTCGAGACGGCGCTTCTCAGAAAGGAGCCGTTAAAGGAAAACGTCACTGTGACTAAATATGTTACATGAAAACGAAACCCTTACTAGTAAGTATTTAAAGTAACTATCTAATTATACAGTAATGAGATAAGAAAGCGATTTTAAAGAATAACGACTATAAGGTAACATTTACAATTTAAAAGTTAAAATAAAGTCTGTAAGGTTATAGTAACGAGAGGTGCTATTTTTTAAAGTACGTTTTTACACACAGTTAGTAAGTATAGTTACGTTAGGAAAGAAGGAACACCTTTATTAGGATTCTTTATAGAAAAAGAATATTAAAGAGGGGGAATTATATAACGACCCTGTAAGCTAACACTTAAGCTAGAGTAGCTTAATAAATCCCCTATATAAGGAATAATATAAGAAAACAGTACTTACGGTACTGTATATTAAGCTAAGGGTGTAAAGACCTAAAGCCTTTATAATTAACTAGCAGTTACTTAATCTTAATAAAAGTACTTACTTATTAAATATCTGTAAGACCTTTAAATAAGAGGTACTTAGTGGTAAGTTACTTAGTTCCTTATTAAGTAATAAACTATTAAGTAAGGTATAAGGTACCTTTAGCTAGTTAGTATAGATAGTTATAGTTATGCTTATAATTACCGTAAGGGACTTTAGTTCCTTATATTAGTATTTAATTATTCATTTATGTCTTACTGTTTAGACTTACCTCTATGTATTATAATGACAGCGACTTACAGTGATATTAAACCCCTGTTTAGGAGTGCTAGCTTAATAAGCCGTCTTCAGAACACCCCTTACCTGTTAGCGTCCTGCTATACGTTCTGTCTTAACCCGCGCTAGCCCTCTTGAGGCCTGTGTCAGGTGCAGGTTGTAATACTTTTATAGTGCTTTTAGACCCTAATATACACCCTTCTGTTACTTAATCCCTTACACTCCTAGTATATTACGCACGACTCCAGACTCACCTTTTGCAGTGTAGAGTACAAACCCATGCCGTATCGCCAAGCCGAACGTAAGTGCTATAAGATGTTTAAGCGGGATAAGCAACCTTAACCCCTCGGACCCTAAGGCAGATACGCGGAGAGTTAAGGCATCTTAGTTTAGGAGTACTTTGTTTTGGACGGAGCTTGCTAGCAGTATAGCAGGGGGGGATAGGAGGTTATAGGAGAGGGGCTGGAGAGGTGAAGGAGTGCGAAGGAGAGGGTAGAGGGGATTGTGGAGGGGTTATTGAAGAGCTTAGAAGTGTAAGACAGAGGCGGAGGAGTGTGAAGGGCTGGGGGGCTTGTGATGGAGTGATGGGATAACTGAATAAAAAGTATTGTTGATAAGCTATTTACGAATATCCCTTGAGCCCCCCCCCCCCCCAACCACTCCATTCCCTCCTCGTCTAACTCCAGATTGTGGATTGTGGATAAATATCACATTACCACACTAATACCTAACAGTAAAACATGTAGATTGCCGCGCCATTAGTACAGTGGTTAGTATATTTGCTTCCCATTCTCATTGTGGAATAGCAAGGGACCCAAGTTCGAATCTCAGATGGCGCAATACCGCAGATGTATATTTTTTGGTGCATTTTGCTAATTTTCCTATCTATTCTAGAGATTTTATGATGTTCAAATAAGGTAGAGAGACAAATTCATTGAGGCCTGGAGGACGATGTATTTTACATTCCGGGCTGCCTAAAACAGACGTTTATATGTATTCGCAAACTTACTACTAGCAATGACCGAAATCAGATCTCCACAGTTGCTTTCCACATCCCATTCAACTCAAACCAACAAGTTCAAAAGAAATCCCAAACATGACACACTACTCATTCAGCACTCACACCTTAACACCACCCCCAAAAGGCTCATCGGTAGGAATATCCGGCTGCTCCGCATGCGGTGCTTCCTCCGGCGCCGTCAGACAGTAGCACGCATCAGGTGGCGAGCAGCACTGATTATCAACAAAATTAAACGTTAGCTGCCCTTTGCTGACGTCGTTGCCCGGGTTGGTCGGCACTGAGCCGCACTCCTTGCATTTGTGGCCTTGTATCTGCTCGGCAAAGACAATAGCCTGGTCCAGCGTGCCGCTCGCGCCGCTCTGGAAGAAGGCGCAGATGCCCGGCTCGCCGAGTAAGTTGCCTGGCTCGGCGTCGATGCAGGCAATTTGGGCTGTGAGACGGGCAAAGTTAGAAATGCTGTTCGTTGAAGTTGCCGTGTGTTATGGGTACTTACCGCCGCTGGCAAAGTTGTCGTTGCCGTGGCCAAAAGAGGAGGCGTTCTTCATTGTGTCGATCAGCGTGTTGACGGCGCCGCCGGCTGAGAAGTCGCATTCGCTGCTTCCGCGGCAGTTGATGCCGAGGGCGTCGGCGCCGTGGAGGACGGCAAGGGCCGAGAGAAGGTTGGTGATGGTGAGCTGCATGGTAGCTGTTTGAAGTTTCTATGTTGAGTTTTAGTGTTGTTGTTGTGTTTTGTGACAGATGTATGCTGTGAGAGTGATGCTGTTGTGAGAGTAGATAGTGTGCTGTTAAAAAGGTCCGCCTGCAGCTTCTTATACAAATCGGCCACGCCATGAGAATGACACTGTCGCTGGACTGAAGCCGTCTAAAATTAGTAGGCATGTTCCAGCCCCCGACGCGCGCTGTTTGATGTTATTCAGATATTCTCAATACAGTGATTTGAGCCGACATGCTGACCTAAGAGTCCCCGTCGGAGGGACACTGCTCCCCCGGATGGACATCTGGCCGGGCTATGGAGAGCAGTCAAGGACAACCATAACCGTCCTCCGTATTGTTTCCGTCCCATTCGCCTCTTTGGCATCTCTCCGGAGGAAAACATGTCGGTAGCAGCGCACCGTGCAGGCCCGCCGTTGCGGTTGCTGATCGACGGGAACAATGGGACGGCGCGAATTCCCGTTAGCCTCTGTCATCCAACTCAGCTAAGGTTTCGGGAGTGCAACCTAAGTGGCTAGGGCGCCTTATGCAGCTGTCAGCCCCGTCGGCATCGGATTCCAGTTGCGGCAATGCATGCCGACTGACTATCCGCCGCTGGTGCGCAGATCGCAGATCGAACCCCATAAAAGAGGCGCAGGGGCAGGTATCGACTTGCCGGTAATAACCTGAGGAATCCTTTTGCTAATGATTATCCTTTGTTTGTTCCCTCAACCGAACGAAGGTCGGCCGTGTGCTTGCATCAACTCAAAATGACTGAAATATGAGCTTTGCCGCCACTAGCCCGGTTTTGTTCAGCCCAGAGAACATGCATCCGTTTTTTTTTCTCTGCCTATCTCGTGGAAAGTCATCGGCGCCCGGCAAGTTTCCTGCGATTGCTGGTCTGACGCTGGGTTATTAGGCAACAGGTATATTTTCTGCACAAGTTCTCGTACTGAATTCGTCGAAGTTGAGACACTGCCACCACAGCTCAGTCTTGAACCACCGGCGCTCAAGACCTCTCGGATGGACGGCTTTCGCCGCGACTGATACTTTGAGACAAACGCGCAGTTGAAGCACCCCCCGTGGATAAAGGCAAGCCAGTCAACGACGTCCTACTAGTTATTGAGTTTACCGACGCCAACACCATCCCACAACGCAAGCAGTCGGTTATACCAATGAAGAAGTTGCTGGCCCCGGGGGTATAGCTATGTGAAGGGGACAGATAAAATGCCATTGGTGGGCATGTCGTTTTTTTCTTTCAGTTTAGAAGGTGGTTTTCGACGCGGGGGCTCAAGGGTTGCGGACTCTATCGGTCATTTTTACCCTTGAGTGATTATGGCCAGATGGATTCTGCAGGGGAAAGATACTGATTTGATTCTTTGCTTTTCCCATAGCCGACCACTCGCCTTTCTTTCAAGCACATCCAATTAGCTTTTCTTCAAAATCATGATGCTTTTCCAACAATGCCCTTACCCCAGCCCAGCCACTGCAGTCCTTCCCACGCGATTCCATCTCTCCCCCCTCAAAACACACTACACAACATGTAACTCCCCATCGCAAAGCTATACCCCAGCTCGTGGAAGTCTGTCTGGTGACAGGTATTATCCACCTGAGCCCCTGAAGCAATACCTCTTCTGCCAGCCCACGCACCACGTGTGGTCAAAGGGGTGCAGCTTCTGGTATGGCCCGCCGGGATAAGTGATGTTAAATGACTTGAACTTATACCGCTTCCAGATGGCGCACGAGTTGTCCCAGACGGTTTGGCTGGCGATTTTAAGGACTTAGCAGTTTTCGTCTTCGAAGAGATCGACCGTGGCGGAGGAGGCAAGGAGGGTGAGGCTGAGGAGAGCGAGCAGGGATAGGGGGTGTATTTTCGTTAAAACTTCGATGTCTGGTTGATTATGGGTGCGATGCTGGGGATAGATTCTTGGCCGCTAATCAGGGTTGAATGTTTGTTGCCCGCCGGGATTACCGAAAAGGGAAGGGAATAAGAGGTTTAGTATGGCTAAGAGTTGGAGATCCTCGGCATGCGATTAGAGATGACGCGAAAGTTAGGCTTCGCACGTTCAAACGTGGCGAGATAGGTGAATAGGTACGCAACACTCAGCTACTGCTGGGGAGGTATACCCTAGTTCTCGGCAACGAAGGCGAACGCTGAGTAGCTGAGCCAAGGTTTTAACCTGCAAAATCTATCCCCGATAGTTAGAGACATAGTCGAGGCAACTAGATCCCTTGGGTTAGATTACCTTTGGGTTAATGCTATCTGTATTATCTAAGATAATCCCCTCGACAAGGACCACGAGATTGAACGAATGGGCGACATCTATAAAAACGCCGTGGTTACTATTGCCGCGCCCTCTGCGACCGCTAACACAGATGGATTCTTAAGGTCGCCACGCCCAGGCGAAAGAACATGTATTATCCCATTCCCCCTCGGCAGCTCTGGGGAGGTTAGCACAATTTCGCTCGTGACCAAAGAGCCTGGTCTTAATTTGACGAAGATGCCACTTTATCGGCAAGGATAGACTTTTCAAGAATTATTTTTATCCCTACGCAGCCTCTTATACTCTACTGATAAACTTCTCTTGTACTCTCTGAAGTCCAGATTAAAATGCGTTACTAACGTAATTATCGAGTATCGCCAAAAAATCAAGGATATATTTTCAAGGCTCTGCCGGGAAGGCAATTCCATAGCTGGATGGGGTTGAATGTGCTAGTCTAGGTTCTGAACCTTTGCCTTGGGCTAACGTATGGTATGTTTTCTGCGATGTCAATCTGATCGCTGTGGAACAATATAGATATAGTCGCTGTTACTAAATGCTGGTATCAGTGGATTCACTTTTGCGGTGTTTTAGTGCAGCGGTTTTATATCACAATCGCCCTTTGTCATCTTGGTCGCAGTTCCTTCTGGGTAAAATTCCAGAGGAACAGCAAAGTTCAGGAATCCTGCTCGCGCAGCATATGTTGAGGGGAGGTCATACTCGTTAGGGAAGACGAGGGCGTCCAAATTATTCTGCTTCAAAGTTGCCAAGATGCCCTCATCTGCACAACAACGCAGCATCTTTCTTAGCGCGTCTTGGGTGACTGGGGCATTAATTCCCGGTGATTCCTGAGCCGCGATGAGTCTCTCGATATTTCGCTGGGATACGCCTCGTTGGGGTCCTTCTTGATAAAGTCAATCAGGTGGTCGAGGCTTTTGATATCTTCTGGGTTGGTGACCAGCGAGCCGCACCAGCGAGCCGCACCAGCGAGCCGCACCAGCGATCAATGGACGCCTTGAACTCTGCCTCAAGTGCTCATCTTCGTTTCCTAGAGTCCCACGCATCCCACTCATCCTGGGATGGTATCTCAACGTTGTCCACTACTGTGGCCCCAAGGCTCACTAACGTCTTTAAGGCTTCTTCGAAACTGGCGATGAGTGTGGGGTTAGTCGAGCGCTCACCGGACTTGGAGAGAAAGCAAGGCAACATCCGGGGCCCGCTGCATAGAATCCCAATCGTGCTCAAGGCCGAGAGTTCCCGGCCCCATCACATCGCGCGACCGACTCTAACAATACCTATCTATTGCAAGACAATATTGCTACTGACCCTGAGCTTGGCATGGAGACGACGGCCGGAACCTATGCTCTCGTCGGCTCGAGGGTGAAAAGGAGTGCGCCGCTGGTCAAGCAACTTCAGGATGCGGGAGCTATCGTCCTCGCCAAGGCCAACTTGAGCGTGAGTCCCCAGTCTGGTGCTCCGGCAGGAGAAAAGCGCTAACAGGGGCGGTCAGGAGCTGTCAAATTTCAGATACAAGTCCCGAACTTCTCGCCAAACTATCGGCACATTCTGACCAACTACCTCTAGGGGATTCCGCATGCCAGTGGGATGATCAGCAGTCGGCGGCCTCACGCAATCCCCATACGCCGTCGGAGGGAAGAAGTGGGATGATGGCTGTGGCGGCCACAGCGTAGATGCCACTGGAGCAGGGAATGAATCGTGACCCTACCGTACAATGATGATATGCGGATAATAGGCAGTGGGAGGATCTTCTTCTGGCTCTGCTGCTGCCGTAGCAGCCGGCCTCGCCCCGGCCTCAGTAGCCACCGATGCCAACGGATCCATTTTTGGGCCCGCATCACGAAACGACGTTTTCGCCATGAAACCTACATTGCGCCTGATCTCCCAGGAAGGAATTTGCCCCACCTGCTGTGAATTTGGCTCGGCAGGCCCAATGGCGAGGAGTGCAAGGGACATTGCGCTCTTGATGGACGCATGGTCAACCCGGAGAACGCACACGGAAAACCGAATGGATCCTAAACTACCCGGCTGACGGGCGCATTTGACAGCCTTTGGATCGGCGTCTTGAATCCCAAAGACTGGCGTTTATCTACCTTTCTGGCGGTTCCAAACGAAGCCGTGAACAACGAGTTTGTGAGCACGCTTGACCCATTACACCTCTCTTGTGTTTGGTGTTTCGTCCGTCGGCCATCGGTTTTACTAAGACTGAACTGTTAGGATGCGAAAATCTCCGATGTCTACGAGAAGCTCCGCTCGCTCGGGGTTGACGTAAAGGAGGTCGAGATCGCTTCCCTTGAGGAATTGGAAGTGGATGGTATGAGCCAGATCGCACGTGTTATGAATAAGAACACCAAGCCAAAGTTTCTCTTTGCTTTTATCTAGCTACATGGATTGATGCTGATAGCAATATGTATGACTACTACACCGCCGCAGGGTACCCGATGGCCAATGTTCCCCTTTCCTACTCGAGCTTCAACAAGAGGCCATTCGGCCGCTGTGCTCTCGCCTCGCAGTACAAGGAAGGAGACTTGGTCCAGTTCATGAGCGCCTGGCAAGAAGAGTTCAATCTGGAAAGGGTCTTGCCCACCTGGGTCAACGGTGACCCGGATAGCAAGCACGAGGGATGAGCTTCAAATGAGGCCCAAAAATAGCACGTATTTCCGTTTCATCGATATCACATAGGTACATAGCCTTATGTCTTGAGTTCAAATCATTTATCTCACCCCTTTTTGTTGAATTCAACGCAGTTAACCAAGAACACAGTAATTACCGCCATCAAGTCTTGTTCTATTCCGGGAGCCGTCCTCTCAGCCAAGCGAAGCTCTGGTGCTTGGCCGCGCTGCGGTTCTGTGGCGCCAAGGCGCGATTACGTAATTTGACACACCCCCTTAATCTTCCACTTCTAAGTGGTTGATTAACTCCTGAATAAGAGCTTTAAAACAGTTGAAATAACGCAAAATAGTGTAGTTTCTAGAGCCTCCTTAATCGCTCTCACCCATACTTATACTCTCGTACTCCAAATCCAGTAATAACCGGTCTGAAACCGCCACTTCACCACCTTTAAAAAGGTCTTCCCTAGCCTTTAAGTCCTCTGCTGTGATCTTGCGCGTCACGTGCGCGGCCAGTTACGAAGAAGCGTCTTATACGCTTATAACGCTTTAGAATAATTTGAACTTTAATGTTAATAAGGCCTTAGTAAAGCTATTAGTAAGTATCTTATTAGTTAACTTATAGTTAACTGTAATCCTCTTATTTATAGCCTTTTATTAAAGTTAGTAATTGTAAATATCCACATACTTAAGCTTAATTTGTAATGTAGCTATTTCCTTATTAATTAAGCTGATTATTTACTAATTATCGTATTAAAGGATAACTTTATAATACGTAAGGCAAACGCTTAGTTTACTTAATAGGTAATCTGTATACATTACCTCTTTTACTACTTATATTAAAGTAAAGAGTTTTATTTTTATAATAAATATAATAACAGTATTTTATTTATTTACTTACTACCTTACTATATTACTAAGGAGCTTTATAATGTAGGCTTATAAGCTCTTACAATCCTTAAAGTTATCGGTAAAACTAGCGTTACTTTAGGTCTTAAAGGTATCCCTACCCCTAAAAGTTAACGCGAAATACCGTAAGCTTAAGAGGTAGTAAATACAGTAATTAGCTACGTAGTGATAAAGAGGTCTAAGGTTATAGTTAAATTACAACACAACATTACAGATAACTTATAATATAATATTGAAAAAAAGGCTGAATTCTTACGCTAAAATTGCTGGCGTCGCTTCGTTCGTCATTCCGCGACGGCCCTTCGCTACGCTACGGGGCGCTCCATTCCTCACTTTCGCTCCTGGCAATTTTGGCGTGGGGTATTAAGCTTATTTAAATAAGTGCAGCGAACAAAGCGACAAAAACCTGTCCGGAGGCCAATACATCTATTTAAAGAGATTAAGAAATAATTAAAAATAAATCCTACTTTTTAAAGCTTTATTTTTTAAGATTTAAAGACTTTATTTTATACACTTTACAGGCTTTCTTTTACAGAGTTTACAGGCTTTATTCTACAAAGTTTACAGGCTTTATTCTACAGGGTTTACAGGCTTTATTTTACAATTTACAATTTACAGTTTTTTTTTCACTTTCATAAATGCAATTCGAACTGGGAACCTCTTTAATTAATATTACGC
>Ga0247758_1001095_pt1 | contig 22116 bp, 21 predicted proteins | sample UWRJL156409C4_FD_180950 | JGI IMG/M metagenome (GOLD analysis project Ga0247758, IMG submission 180950) | Plant litter microbial communities from Arlington Agricultural Research Station in Wisconsin, United States - UWRJ-L156-409C-4 | ecosystem: Environmental > Terrestrial > Plant litter >... | reverse complement strand
GTTGGTGGTTCTTGGCTTGGAATACCCTCCCCCTTTTTTGTTTCTAGACTGGTCTGAACTGCTGCCTATCTATCTTTGTATGGTATCGGGGCGTTGCAAAGCGGGATCAATGGGAATGGCAGGGGACTGTGTGTCTTGCGAGGTTATGTCGGGTTTTTATTTTCCATATTCAGGGATTTGGTTTCACGGGATGGAATTAGTAGAAGGTAGCATCTAAATTTAAGCAATAATAAGTAGTCATCTTAAACCATTTATATCTGGTGCTTGTGTTAGTTGGTGGTGGAGATGAGTTGTATTGTGTTGTTTTTGTCCTTGGGGACTGGAGCAAGGTTCATAGAATGCACTTCCGCAGTGTGTTTTAACAAACAATCGGGTATGGTGTAGTGGCTAACATCGCTGACTCTCACTCAGCAGCCCGGGGTTCGATTCCCCGTTCCCGAGTTACAATTTTTTTTTTTGCCATTTTTATCTCCCTCAGCCCACCGTCTCCGGCTTCGCCTCTGGCTTTTTGCTCGTTCCAGTTGCTGGGCCGGGTTATTACCGGAGCGCCGGAACAAGAATGGAAACTTGTTCAATTGGGAATGATCCCACGTGACCCTCTTCGGCAACACGGGAAGGTGTTCTGAACAACCTCGCTCCAAGAGACCCCAACAGGCTCACTGAACCATAAGAACGATCGGGCCCGCAGAAATGCAGCCCCGTGAGACGAGATGGCAGCCTTGACAGCGGAACAACAGAGACAACTCGATCGGTTTTGCTGGCAGTATTTACAGCTGGATTTGGCGCCGGAGCTGCCCGATGATGAGACTCTGCGTGATGCCGAAGCCCAAGAGCTTCTGTACCATCGCTTGTTCGCACCAGATGCCACCGCGCTCTCACCACCGCCGCGATACCAGTTGCGAGTCCTGAAGCAGCTCATTGCCAAAATCGAGTCGTGCATCAAGGACTGGGACGAGCACGTGAGTATCCAATTGACGCTTGGGCACAGCGCTTCTCACACACAGGGAGCAGGGCATCTCAGATGACCTCATGACGAGTCTGGCGAACCTGCTATCCCTGCGCCTACCACCTGAAGCAGTTGCCGTACAGCAAAGATGCTATGTCACCTACCATCTGTCCCATCTTGCACGTGACGGTCGCGACCCGGACGCGCACATCACCCTCCTCGAGTCGCGCACGCTTCTCTCGGCGGGAGGCACTACGGGGCTGCGGACTTGGGAAGCCGGGCTGCATCTCGGGCAGTATCTCTGCGCGAACACGGACCTCATTGAGAACAAACGGGTGCTGGAACTGGGCACCGGCACCGGGTATCTTGGCGTCCTGTGCGCCAAGTATCTGGGAGCGGAGCATGTGCTGGCGTCGGATGGGTCGGAGGATGTCATCAACAACCTGCCGGATACCTTCTACCTCAACGGGCTTCAGGGCGCGAGCTGCATCTCGCCAATGGAGCTGAAATGGGGCCATGCGCTGCTCGGGACAGAGGAGGCGTCGTGGAATGGCGGCCGGCGCGTGGATGTGGTCCTTGGATCGGACATCACTTACGATGCAAGAGCGGTCCCCTCGCTCGTGGCGACGCTGGAAGAGCTGGTGGGCGTCTTGCCGGCTGTTACAATCATCATTGCTGCGGCCGAGCGAAACAGGAAGACGTTCCAGACGTTCCTGGATGTGTGTCAGGCGCGGGGCTTCGAAGTCTCGAATGAGGCCTTCCCCGTGCCCAAGAGGAGCGAGCAGGACGGGCCCTTTTACGATGATCAGGTCTCAATACACATCTGCAAGCTCAGGCGCCTCCCCAATTGAACACAGATAGGTTTTCGTAGCACAAATGGCGAATGCGGAGATCCTGAATCCTGATGCAATTTTGAGACTCGGTGCGGTCGCTGGTGAAGGCGGGCTTGGCGGGCGAAAATGGGTCCAAGCTTCGGCCCCCACAATTGCTGCCTCGCGGACCAGGCCACAACTCATTAGGGCTTCGCACCCAATTACCCGACACGGGACCGGAATTTTCGAGCTCCACCCAATTGCGCGCAGCCCGCCAAAAATCACCCACTGCGTAGAAAAATACTAACCACCACAACCTCCGGTCTTGATCGTCAACCTCGCAAGACAGACTAGCCATCCAACCGCGAAGATGGCCGATTCGGACTCCCCCGTCACTCTGCGCACGCGCAAGTTCATCCGCAACCCTCTGCTGGGCCGCAAGCAGATGGTCGTGTGAGTCTCCCTCGATTGCCCTGCCCGCACACCATTTTCCCACCGCCCCGCCGTCATCAACACCATCAACGCGAAGGTTCTGCCCGACCGAAGCAGAAGCGGGGGAGCTGCGAATATTTTTCCTGCTTTCCCGCCGAAGGTTGCGGTCGTGGACGATCGGACGCGGTGGATGGGAACTCGGATGGCGGGAACGGACGCGATTGCCAACATTGAGCGGATTGCTAATTTTATCTTCGTTGTGCAGGGACATCCTCCACCCCAGCCGCGCCAACATCTCCAAGGAGGAGCTGCGCGAGAAGCTTGCTGGTCTCTACAAGGCCAACAAGGAGCAGGTCAGCGTCTTCGGTCTGCGAACACAGTTCGGTGGTGGCAAGACCACCGGCTTCGCCCTTGTCTATGACTCCCCCGAGGCAATGAAGAAGTTCGAGCCCCAATACAGACTCATCCGCGTCGGACTCGCCACCAAAGTCGAGCGTGCCAGCAGACAGCAGCGTACGTCAAAATTTGTTCTCTGCGATCAAAACGCTGGGACACAGCAGCTGACATTTCTCTCTCCGCACAGGCAAGCAGCGCAAGAACAGGCAGAAGACTCTGCGCGGCACAGCAAAGGTCAAGGGTGCCAAGGCGAAGAAGGAGAAATAAATGGTTGGCGTTCGTTTTTTGCGTCATCTTCTACATCGGGTTTCGATCATCAGGGACGGACAAGGGTTGTGGCTCTGTGCATTACAATTTGGAATGCAACTTTGCATCCGGCAATCGACATGACTTGGCTCGGCATCGGGAATCCAACATGGAGGCGTGACGGTCAGGCTTCGAGTGTTATCTGCAGCACATAGCATTCAATACAGGGGTGTTTGGTGTTGCTTGCACACGAGAGGAATCCCAAGAGGAACGCAGGACGGCATCGTGACCATGGACAGTCTGCGTGCGGTGAGGATGAATTGCTCAGAGCGAAAGGCATTAACTGCCGGGTATCATCAGACATAATCTCGCGAAGCCCCAAGTCTCTAACAACCAAAACGCCTTAGGTAGATCCCATCCCTCCCAACCCAACCGCCAGGTCCCGGCCCAGCAAGAAGCAAGCAAAACAAACCCCGATTCCTCCAACTCCTTTCCTCCAAGCCCGACGGAACTATCGCCCCATTAGATACGCAAAACCGCCCGCAAGAAGCCCAACAACCGCCGCCCGCCCTCCAATCCCCGTCCCAAACACCCCCCGACTTGCCTCTCCCAGCTCTCCAGCCCCAGAAACCTCCAAAATCGGCCGGTGCCACCCGCAGTGCTCCGCCAGCCCCAGCGTCACACACGTGTAGTATGTTGTCTGCCGGTACCGGAATGTGTCCCCGTTGCCGTCGACGCCCGTGTGCCACCACTCGCCGCCAGAGGTGTCTCCGTCAGGGGCGGGGGCCGGTGTGATTACCGCTGAGGGGGGCGCGGCTTGTGTTGCGGCAGCGGGTGCTGCGGCGCGGAGGTCGAGGTTGTGTACGAGTTCGTGCTCAGCATCGTGGGGGGATGGTGGTGGTGCTGGTATAGTTGTTGGTCGCGCAAGCTTCAGGAGTGGCTCTGAAGGCGGTAGCGCCGGTGGTGTTGCAAGTGATGGCGGTTGCAGTGTTGTCTGCTTCGCGCTGTGGCGAGCGTCTTCTGGTGCGGGCGCTGGCTCTGCTGGCAAAGGAGCGCGAGGCGCCGCGGCTGCGTGCGTGACGAGGGGGCACAGCAGGAGGGGGAGGAGTGTCGCAAGGACTCGGAGGCGGGCGTTGAGGGGCCTCATCTCTGTTGGTCGCGGCGGGCGGATGGGTGCTTGTGCGAGGGAGCGAGTAGCTCGATCGATCGGCTTGCGATCTTCGCTCGGTGTTGAGCTCTGCGATGCGGGCGAGCGGGCGAGCGAGGATCGGGAAAGACGCGATCCCTTGCTTCTCGTCTGTCTCGCTTGCTGCCTCAGCGCCGTAGAATAGATATGTGCCTGCACAGTGACAAAGCCTTGTCCAGATAGAAGACCCAAAATTCACCTTGCTACCGCCAAGATCAAAGGAACAAAGAACGTACAAAGGGGCATTGCCTCGCCCCAGTGGGAACAGCGAGCCTTGAGGGGTTTATTATATCACATTTCCATCCATCCACGCTTCCCGATGCGATGCGCATCCATCCATCCCCACGGTATCACGGGGGCGGAGGGGATGCGCTCCGCTGCTGCAGGCGAACAGGCAAACCACAGCCCATAATGTGCCGCTCGAGGACCGCGCGCTGCGGCGAGATGGTGGGCAGCGGCAGCGACAGCGGACGACGTCCACACGATGCGGTCGCGCGCGACATGTGATGTGTGGACGCCTGACAGTGGAGGGGATGGAGGGGTTGCGTTTCCAGAAGTGTTGGTGTCGGGCCATGGCCCTATGACGCAGTGCTGATTGGCTGTGTTTCAGCGCCCACCCCTGCAGGCCGTCTGGAGCGACCACCACGACTGCATTGTCGAACAAAGACCATTCTGTCTCAAAATGCCGCCCAATCATCCAGCCGAGGGGAAAAGAAACAGCTCAGGTCGCGAAATGTAATTCATCGCGCATCGACGCGTACATATTACTACACCCATTGGATTTTGGCCTACACATTACTACCTGTACATGTCAAGTGTGCCTTGCTCACGCGCTGTGCACCTTGCCTGGGGGGTTGCCCTCCCATTGCGTGCCGTTCCAGCCCTATTGTTCCAAACTTCCAACATTGCCAGACCACAACCTAATAACTCCTGCCGAACCAGACGCCCATGACCTCATCACGTAAAAAATGCCCGCATCCCTTCCTACAAGACCCTAGCCATCGTCTTCCTCGGACGCGACGATGCCAAGGTTCTGCCCTGCGAAGCAGACGGCTTTCTCGCCGCCTGTTGGCGTGGCACTGAGGAAGCAGGTACGCTGACGCCTCGCCGGGCAGCCCTGCTCACCCAGCCCGATCCGTTCGACATCTGTGATTCTTCGTAAGTCCCGTCGATGCTGTCGTCGGCGTAGTGTTCAACAATCTCAGGCTCCGGAGGCTCCGGGCTACTCGGTATCACTATTACCTGTGACCCTGGTGGGATGAACGAGCTGGGGGGCTGTGACGATCTGCGAATTCTCGGCCGAGGAAGTGGTGATTCACGAGGAACCCTCGTCACCGGCTTGAACTTGGGTAGTACGGTCTTGGCGATCTGGCTCTGAGATATCTCTTTCTTAATCTTGATGATCGCTGGTTTCTCAGGCTTCTCAATGGCCCTCTGAGCCAATAGCTGGACATAGCTGGTGGGCTGAGGTTTCTGGTTCGAGAGCCCCTCTTTCATGAAGGTTGTATCTCCCTCGTTAAACCCGTCGTCCACGCTGTCGTCTTCGTTGGCTTTGTCGTCTTCCCCGTCCTGGTCTTCATCGGCCTCATCGCTTATCTCATCCTCCTCTTCGTCATTTTCATCGTCCTCGTCCTCGTCGGCACCCGATTCTTCGCCATCATCAGACGCTTCATCGGTGTCACCAACCTCATCAAGCCGACGCATCTCCTCCTTGTAACCCAGGTCGGGGGAGACAGCTGACTTTCGTGCTTGGAGGGCTGACATGATGGCCGCTTTGGAGGGCGTACGGGCGCTCTCAGACGTAGACGCTGTGACAAAGACCTCGCTCAACGACAAAAACGAGTTCATGGACGAGACGGAGACGGAGCTGTTGAGAATTGCAGAGACTGGGCTGTTGGGCACAGTATCGTTCGGTACAGGCGAGCTCTCCCGCTCGCCGCCGGAACTCGGCGCCGCCCCAGAAGTCTCAGGAACAACTTCGCGCGAGTCGGGCTGCGACTGGTCAATGTGATTATCGGTGACCGACTGGAAGCTAAATCCCGGGTCAGGCTGCCGTCCACTCACGACGCTCCCACTGTCCGAGTGTAGAACATCGAGCCTCGGGTAACCAGCTCGTGAACTTGGGAAAGGATCGCTGCTGGGCTCATCGGAGAAACCGTTGAACGGCTCGAGCACGATCAGCTGAGACTCGACGTCGTCAGAGCGAAAAGTGCCGTTGGTAGTCCCGAGAGAGGCGGGCTGAGTATCAGGTTCGAGATGGTCGCGATGGCTTCTCGGTGACGAAGCAGGCGGCGCGTTCGACGAGAAGCTAGGCGCAATCACTGTCCCCGTCGTCGTGTCCTCAAAGGTCCTTTCCTGTGACATCTCGTCATCGAGTTGTCGCGACGGGCTGCTCAGATCGTCCTTCTGCTGCTCGACCGAAGGATCAACCTCCTTGCGAAACCCGGCTTCGTTGTTCATCTCGCTGGTTTCACGCAGGCGTTCCTCTGTTATGGAAACGTCGGTGGCGGTGCGAGGCTCAGTGGTCTCAAGAATAGTCTCGGGAATGACCGTTTCACCGGTGTGCTGCGCGTCGACGTCCATCCTGTCCTGTTGCTTATCCTGTGAGGGTTCGTGGTCAAGAGTGGCCGACAGATCCGTAGCAGACCGGGAGACTTCTGGCTGCGCTGGCTTCGATATGTCCTGGCTGTGCGCAGAGCCAGCTTGTTGTTCACTTGACTGCGTGTCGGGGTCTTTCTGCTCGCCTCCTTGCAGAACTCGGGGGTCAATGATTTCATCAAAGAAGATGGTTCGGTAACCGAGTCCCTCATCGTCATCCATCTCGTCGTCCATTCCGGGGAGCTCAAACTTGTCGTATACACGTTTGCCGTCATCGTCATAGATGGCTTCGTTGCGGTCTAGGTTCCGATCCCGTTTCGCGAGACGGACAAGCAGGCTATCATTGTCGTAGACGTCTGTGACAGATCCCGTCATACTAAGCACCTGGGGTTGCCAGTTCGTGGCCTTGGAAAGCAGGAATTGCTTCCACGTCAGAACCATTCCAGGCTTGACGTTCCCCGCCTGGGCTACCGGAAGAACGGACAAGTCATCAGGCACGGAGGGCAAGTCGTCCTCGTCATCGGCAACTTCTGTATCCTCGATGTGGTCTGTGTCCATGGACTCCGGCTCTGGTTCATCGTCGTAGTTGAGCGTAATGTTGGCGCTCGTAGCCTCATTCGCAGCGCTGAGATATGAGTCCTCAAATTGTTCGTATTGATCCGCATATTTTCGCTTCTTCGAGCTCGGCTGGGTATCTTCCTCGTAGAATTCCTCGTTGCTGCGCTGCTTTCTCTTGCCGCGGCCCTTGCCCCACCGCTGCTGAGGATCCCAACGCTGAACGAAGGGAAAGGGAGGCTCGCTGAGATCGATGTCTTCCTCGCAGCATTCCACGGCCTTGTAAACAATCTTTTCACGCCAGGCCTCGGTGTCTTCCTCTTGAGCGGGCGAATGGCAGGAGTTCTTGTGTTCTCCGGCTTTGTCAGGACTCTCGAGGCGAGCGTTGGTATGTACTCGAACATCTTTCATCAAAGAGTCGCGAATCTTGTCCTCGTCGGCCTTGGTCTTGGGGTTCTTCAATCCCAAAGAGCCGAAGAGCATTCGACGGCCAGCACCCAGGTCAAGCTTTGACTTCCGCTGCGAAGATGCGGAGGCCTCGCTAGGGCTTTGCCGGCTGGCGGAACGAGGGGTGTCCGTCTTCTTGGCCCCGCTGGCTTGGCTCGGCGTGTTCTGGGTGACAGGCTCATCGAGAAGCTTGAGTCTCTCGAGCAGAGCGGCCTTCTTGGCGAGGAGGGTCTCTTGTGGGGCAATGGGAGAGAGACGTTCGTGGTCAGGAGCACCGTTGGCGGCTGCCTTTACGGCCTTGTTCTTCGCCCTTCTCCTGGCGTTGCGGCGCTGCGTCGAGGTCAAGCCGTGGAGTGGCGGGACCGGTGTGGTAGTGTCCACGGGGGCGGTTTGCCGGCGAACTGTCGATGCAACATTGGACGCTTTGGGGACGACTACGGTGGCGGCTCGGGTTGATGCATCAGTAAGGGTAGGCGTCTTCTGCTTCACCTCTTGCTCCTTGTCAGAGTCTGAGTCGGAATCCGAGTCATCCGAGCTACTCTCATCCGAGCTGCTTTCGCTTGAGGAGGATTCGCCAGCGCTTGGCACAATCGTCTTTTTCAGGCCGGTGCCTCCAGTTTCGCCATCGTCAGAAGAATCACTGTCGCTGTCACTTTCGCTGCTGCTGTCGTTGCTGCTGTCGTTGCTGCTGTCGTTTCCGCTGTTATCTCCGTCCTCGCCCGAGTCAGAGCTGCAGCTGCTGTCATTATCGCTCTTTGCACCACCCTCGCTCTTGCCGTCGTCCTCAGACTCTGAGGCGTGGCGGCGTTTCTCGGAAACCTTCACGCCTCCTTTCGGCTCGCGCTTCGGTTTGGATGACTCTTCTTCGGGGCCGCTGTCGCTACCCTCGTCGCTGTCAGGATCACCCTTGGTGTTGCCCTGGGATGGATCGAAATCGTCGTCAGATTCGTCCGAGTCACCATCGTCAGATGCCGAATCTTCCTCCTCGAAATCAGATGCTGATGACGACTCCTCATCGTCCGATGCGAGCTCATCCATAGGCGCATCGTCCGCAACATTCTCAGGCTCTGGGGATTCCTCGGCTCCAAACCGAGTGTGAACAGGCATCTTAACCTCCTGTCCCGACTTGCGGAGCATCTCGGCCATGTGAGCCGAGGCGGAGCCGTCCATGACGGTGCCAGCGGGGAACCCGTGCTGGTCATAGTGCTTGATAAGCGAGCTCACCGACTCTGCGTCGCTACCAGAAAGGTCGCCATCATCTTCGCCCATAGCATCGTCATCCCTAGTATTGGTCCATGTCCTGGCTGTAGCTCCAGATTGAAGTCGCTTCTCGTGCTCGTACATGCCGTGCAGGGACAGGGCTGGCATATGTGTTTTACGAAGCTGGCTGTAGGCCCTCTTTGGGCTTTTATTGCAACCCAACAGGGTCTTCTCGCAAAGAGTAACGGGTGCATCAGGAAAGGCCGCCCGGAGCGCCGTGATCTTGTCGAGAGTCGGGAGGTCCAGCGCGGCCGGCTGTGCTGAAGCAACATCGTGCTTCTCGGGGAGCTCGGGCTCGAGGAGCTGTTGCTCTTGCTCCTTTTCCGCCTCCTCATCATCCATGAACGAATCTCGGAGCTTGGCATTTTCTTCCTGAAGATATCTGAGTTCATCCTCGAGCTCAGATTCGTCGATGTCTTCCGCGTCTGCATCCACGTCATCGTCGGCATCCTCGGCAGCTCCTTCGTCGAAATCTTCATCTTCGTCATCTTCGAGCTCCATATCATCGAGTCGATCGAGATCGTCGAAGACGACAGTCACACGGGCGCTATCGGGATCGTCGTCTTCGTCTTTCTCGCCGTGCTCCGTGAGAAGCAGTGGGCTCTCGTCGTCATCCTCGTCGGCCTCGTCTAGTTCCTCGTCATCGTATGCAATCCTGCGACGCTTCAGAGGGGGAATCTCGATCGTCGGTCGGTCTCTCGGGGTCCTGAGCCGGGGCCGGCCAAATGCAATACCGTCGATGAGGTGTTTGCCATCGCTGGATATCTGGTCGCGTCCGCTGAGGCGACGCTTCTTTCTGTCTTCAGTGACGAGCGGGCGGATACTGTAGCGCAAATTTTAGAGCAAGCAGACATTCGCAGGGCAGCAGAGAACTCACTAGACCTCCTCGTCGTTCTTCAGCACGACCGACACCTGCTGGAAGTGCATGCAATCGAAGCTATGGCCGTCGGTATCGCGGAGCTCGACGGCGTAGTCCTCTAGACCCCACTCTGTGCTTTCCAGCGGTATGACCTCATTGACTTGGTCGAGCAGGCTCGCGATAGTAGGGTCGTTTTCGAGCTGGACGCTGAATACGACTCGCACCTCGGGCAGCGCATGGCGTCGAACCACTAGGCGCAGCCGCATATTGCTGTTCTGCATTTTCGGCGTTTGCTGGTGCCGCCGAGACAGCTCGGGGCGTTTCCGAAGAGGGCGGTTTCGATCCTATCTTCTTGCAACACGGTGAGCAAAGAGGATCGTAAATTTTATGGAAGAGAGGAAGTGTTTGCAGCTTTCGGGGGCCATTCGAGACTCGACGCGTGTGATTTTTGGCAAGCGCACGCCGCGCAGCATTCAGCTTGGAGGGGCAGGGATTGGCAGAGCTTACCAGTTTGGGTTTTAGCGGATTGCGGGGCTTGAAAGAGAACTTTGGTTGGCCAGTGGGGGAACCCTCGGAGGACCCACACCGGCCACAGTGCTGAATGGGTCACACACATTCTTGATCTTCAACCCACCTTGCGAAGACCTCAAATGCTCCCAACAGCTTCCTTCTTTGGGTGGTTCTGGTCATCTGCACAGTTCATTTCCTTTTCCCCAGCTCTTGACGATCCCCCCGGTTGTCATATAGGTGCTTTATATCAGGGAATTTGACCACACAAACAACGACACTTTTCAGTCAACTAGCCAGCAATAACTACATCTCTGGCGAAAAGGTGTACCCCTAGCCGACCACCGTCTGACTAACCAAAAGTACGAACAAAGGGTCCAGCCAAAGGACGAGAAAGGATCTAGCCGGTGCGGAAGATGTCTTCGCCAACGGTCAAACCCAAATACAACAACAACCAGGCCTTGATGTTCTAGAACAGGGCCGTGTAGGGGCCCCCACAGTGTCTTTCCTGGTGGGGGAAGGTACTTAGCTGAGCGCTCACTGCATTTTAGCCCTCGAGGAGGGTTGGGAGGGGATCCCAGAGATCCAGCAAGTTTTAGGCACCAGCAGGTCTCTTAACCATCTCCAGAGCCACACCGCAATCATGGTCTTCACCTCACCTCACTCGAAAAGAATAATAAAAAAAAGCGTCGGGATTCTCTCGCCGATGCAAATCTGATGGTGGTACTTTCGTAAAGTTTTGGGTGACCATTAGGCGTAGAAAAAACGTTCAAATGTAAGCCGGGCAAATCTTACCTCACTGCATTTTTAGCCCTCCCAAAGGCCTTGACACCCACCCTCCCTGAACCAATCATCATCAACTATGAGCCCTCTCGCCAAGGATGATACTTATTCATCAACCTCCCACGAACTCCATACTCAGAAGTATCAAAATCGTATAAATTTGAAGGAAGAGCCTCTCGATTTACATCACCAATGCTTCCGATGTCAGACCACTACCTCCAGTCGCCCACCCCTCCCGCCTCCTGTTCACCACACCACGCCACACCAACTCAAATGCTGCTCATCTCTGATGCTATATCCAGATATACGTACGTATGTAGTAGATAGACTGCCCTCTCCTCTCGGGAATGTATGTTTATGCTAGTTTCGCGAAGCCTAATTCTCGGTCGAAAGCCGATATCAAATCTAAACATGATCCAAACATAAACCCAAATCCAAGTTCTGCCCCCAAAATCGAACCCGTGTCAATGTCCCTTCCCATAGGTCCCAAGCCAAAATCCAAATCCAAGTCCTGCCAGCCGAATCTCAATCCTTTTCGGGCCCCGTTCTAACAAAATCTCAATATCAAGTCCCGGGCTAATTCCCCAAACCCCATTGCTAAAGCGGAGCAAACCAAAACCAGATCCAAAAGAAAATATTTTCAAAAAAAAACCCCCCCGTTTACTTTCTATTCCCCTCTACGCAATCTCCACCACCTTCCGGCTCTCCTCCCTCCTCCTCCTCGAGTCCTCCTCCAACGTCATCCGATCACACTTCTTCACCAGCCTATCCAAGCTCCGATCGATCCCCGCGGCTCTTGGGTTCTCATATACCTTGACGCCGGGCAAAGGCCACTGAGACCGACACTGTTTCGCAATGAACATATCGTCCTCGTTCCACTCAATGAGGTTCACGCTCGTCTTCAAGGCGTGGAGATCCTGCTGTGACAGACTATCCTTTAGAACGCGGTATACGACCTCCGAGATGTAGTTGTTCTGTCCCTGCTCGTTCATGCCCTTCATGCAGAGGAGAATTGTGGAGCGAAGGGTCTCCATCTGATGCGGGTCAAGCAGGGGCTTGTCAGAGTCGCCCATCGTCTCAAGAGTCGCGCGGGTGAGGACGGAGAGATAGTAGACGAGGAAGGAGTCAGAGAAGGAGAATGAGTGGCGAAGGTAGTACAGGCGGATGACGGTCTCGAGGCGCATAATGGCGCGGGTGGCGATGCTACCGGTCGTGTCGATCGTGGGGCTGGGAGGGGGAGAAGACGAGAGAGAGGAGATGCTGGGTAGTGCGTCGCGAGAGACGAGGGAAGTGAAGAGCGTATAGACGGCAGCGTAGTATGTGGTGCTACGAGGGGAGTCAGCGACCATCTGAGGATTGCATCCTGAGTGTGACTTACTGCATCTTGAGGTGCCATGGGAAAACTACATTCTTCGGCGACAGGACATCCGGCAGGGTATGGAACCAATTGTCAAGCATCTGTTTGAATTCCATGGCTTCTTCCCACGACAGCCTCCTGGTGCTCTGCCCATTGTGGAACGCGCGGCACGAGATGTTGTGGAGGATAATGTGAAGCTCCGTCATCGACTTGATCGTGTGGCCGTGCTCAGCGGGGATGGGAGCTGGGCTGACCGGGTACAGCAGCCAGCACTCGCCGTACCACGACGGGTTTTGCTTGGGGTCCGGCATGGGTGTCGCTGGCATCGTCTTGACCAGGGGTTCCCGGAAGAAGTAATAGGCTTGTACTCTACGGATGTTGTCAGCAAGATGTTGAGACCAATGCTGGCATATCACTCACGTCAACCAACTGAAGAGAGACCACGAAAAGTATTCCCAAACGTCTCTTAGCTTCTTGTCCTCAATTTTCTTCTGGACTTCGAGATCAAAAAGGCCAAAGTGCTGAGCCATGGTAGTAGCCTGGGAGATAAAGTCATTGCCCAGCATGTCTAAACCATTGTGGTTAAATTCGATGTTCAGGAGCAGACCAGCCATTGCGCATGTGAGGCTCGGCTCCTCCAACTTGATTTCGAGCTCCCATAGCCTCCTTGCTTCGGCGAGGAACTGGTATCCCAGGGACTGCGGTTTCCAGAACTTGTGACGGTCAGGGATACCGTGGTAGCAGTGCTGGCACTGAGGTTAGCTCGCTTTTGACACCTGCGAGCCAAGGATAGAACATTCCCACTTACACAAGCCGATGCCATCATCGCGTTCACCATCAGCGACGAGCAGAATCGCTCATCACCTGAAACCATGCCATCGAGGAAGCTGTCCATGTGAATGTAGGGGTATGTCGTATGCTCGTAAAGGATGTATGCCTGAAGAAGATTCCTGAAGAGATTATCATCGTCCGTAACAGCCGTCCACCTCGACGCGCGAATTTTTGAAAACCGGGGATCAACGACCTCAGCAACATGGTACGGCTTCATGTAGACACACTTGTATTGACCGGAAAGCTGATCTGGGGACGGCGAGGGATTGCTGCTGTAGGACGCCTCGAAGATGGATGACCCGACGTAGGGGTTGTCCGGCGACCGCAACTTGCTGGGCATATCGGCAACATAAGGGAATGAGTAGCGGAGACGGGATTCCGGGGAGAGGGCAAGCTGGAGCAGCAAGCACCCGGTCTTGACCTGGCGGACAATGGACGAGACGTCCTCGCTAGCGCGGAGCCTACGGACGATCTCGGCCGACTCTTTCTCGGGCATCTTGCGGATCAAGTTGCACAACTCCTCGTAGACGGTCTTTTCCTCCCGGAGCACCTCAAACTTGCGCTTGAGGGCTTGCGAATGCGTCTCGGTGGGGCCGGCGATGTAGTTGCACTCGGCGCCGCTCCGCTGGCAGGCGGTGCACTTGGGTCGGCCACCGGAGCACTGTTGAAATTCAATCCATCAGCCACGCCATGCACTCGCGCAAGCTCTGTGCCGGGGTCACAGTGTGAGGCGACGGTGGCGAAGTGACACAGTGATGGGCCCAGGACAGGAGAGGATGAGACGTGATAGGATAGGACAGGCATGCTCACCTTGATCTTGCGCCCACGACAGGCATCGCATGCCCCTTTGACATGGATGTTCTTGGGCGGCACCTTGGTGCGGGAGGCCGATGCGGCGTGGAGGGCAGCGTGGAGGGCAGCGTTCCCGGCCAGCGGCGGGCCTGCGGGCAAGATGCGACGGAGCGGGTGCTGCGGGGAAAGCTGGGATATGGATGGCGGCGGCTGCAGCTCCCCGGCCGAGGGTGCCGCGACAGCAGGAGGGGCCCGAGTGAGTTCAACGCCCGACGCCATCTTCCTGCCGCCGCTGGTGGGTTGTTAAGGCCATAGAACTGCAAAGACGCGACTCTTTCAAACGCTGCAACAGGTCCTGAAAAGCTCGCGAGCACGTTGCTTGCGCTGGCTGTCCCCAGCTGGACGGGAGTTGGGCCGCCGGTGGGCTTAGGCCCGTTATCAACTAAGGTCAGTGGTGGTGGGAAGGAGGCCCTTGTCTGGCTCCCATGTTGCAGAGGCGGCCTGTCGTTGCACCGGGAACATTTTCCGCGGCGCTGCGATTCGCCGAATGCTTGCAGTGTGGTTGCTGTGTCATGCGCGCCCAGCCCCTCCCCAGGGAGGCAGGAGTGGCCACGACAGGGCACGATGGCGCCGCCACGACCCACCAGCATTCCCATTCGCGCTTCCCATCTGTTTCTTTTGTGCTCACCGCATCACCGTCTCCCGTGCCGTTTCGACGCATTTGCACACTGCACGTACCGGACTGGGCCCGGGGAGCGCGCGGGGTTCAAACCGATGACGAGGCTGCTGAATTCGGCACAAAGAACATGCATGGTGCTTGCGAAGCGCGTGGCCCCTCATCCCCGAGTGGCGAGTCTCATGATCGGGCCTGTCGAGTGTCCGAGGAACCTCACAAGATAGGCTCGAAAGTTGGCAGCAGGTAACCATTTCTGCTCCAAATACCTGCAACATGGGCATGAGTGCATGTAACTCGCCCCGGATGCTGGTCCCCGGGGATGTGACAGGTCAAATGCCGCAGTGCCTGAAGCGGTCCGGGTATCGAGATCACATCATGTGGGATGTGCTGTTCCCGGGGATGTCGCTGAGGTTTTCAAACATGCGGCGCGGCCAACTTCCTCACCCTATCAAACAGCCCGGAAACGAAGCTCAGCAAGCATCTGACGAGCAGCTGGTCCGGATTACTGGTTTGGAACGACGGCCACGCATGGCGGCCCTGTCAGGAAGCGACAGTCCTTCCTGGGTCTCACTCCTGTGTTGGATGCCTATTGCGGAACAGGAGCACGAGACATTTTGCGCCCAATGGTGAGGAAACCAATCTTCATGCCTGGCAGTCGTGGCAGCGCAGATCTTTCCGATGCTGCTCCGGACTGTGATCTCGAGATTGCAAGAGCCAGCTCTTGGAGTTTGATTGGGGAGTCAGTAAAGCACAAGATGTGAACGTTGAATGTTTTGACAGTGCCATATTAGACACCCTTTGATGCCCAAGCAGGCATGTGACGGGAGAGACATCGTATCTCAGCCGACCCCATGTCTGAGATCCGATCTCACGGCTCGGCAGTTGGGATGCAGGTTCCGATGGCGATGAGTGAGACAAAGAACGTCGACGGGTAAGGACGGCTCTATCCTCTACAATGCACAAAACTTACACCCTTACCCCTATGAAATACAAGCACAAAGTTACACAAACCAGCCCGATGCGATTCGCTGTCTGTTTTGTCTTCCCACTGGCATATTGACTAAGTACAACCAAGAACGCCAAACACGTGTTCTGCCACCGCCGTATCTACAAATGTTATGCTAATATGTATGTCACGAATTACCTTCCCCCGAAGACTCAGCCACGAAACTATCGCGGAAGAGCCTCGACGTCCAGCAAATGCCCCATCTTCTCGATCTGTAATAATCGTCAGCACATCATCAACCCTCAAAGGACACCAGCGTAACTCACCTTGGTCTTCAAGTACCCCTCCACCTCAGGCGCGCGGAAGCCGCCTCTCCCCTTCCACGAAAGCGGAACCATCGCAACCCGCTCCTTGACCACAATCTCGCGATTGGGGCCCTCGACCGCCCGAATCTTGTCCGGGTTGTTCGTCAGCAGCCGGATATCCCGCTGCCCCAAATCCCTCAACATCGCCGTAGCCAAGCCGTAGCTCCGCGCATCTGCCGGATGCCGCAGCAGCAAGTTCGCCTCGACGGTATCATTCCCCAGATCCTGCAGGTTGTACGCCTTGAGCTTCTCCCCCAGCCCAATCCCCCGCCCCTCCTGGCGCAGGTAGATGATGATACCGCCGGCCTCGGCATTGGTCGGCAGCGACATGAGTCGTGCCGCCTCGTCGAGCTGTTCGCCGCAGTCACACCGCGCAGACCATACCGTCTCGCCCGTGTAACACTCGCTATGTATCCTGACGAGTGGTGCAACGCCCCCTTGTAGCTGGCCCTCCTCTTCTGTCCCACCGGCCGCATTGACATCGCTGCTCGTCCGGCCAGGGTACAGCCTCCCCGTGTAGGCGCCCCTCACAAGACGATCCATCTCTGTCTCGCCCTCCTGCACGGCGTCGAGGCTCTTGCTGCGGATATTGTCCCCAAATACTATCGCGAGATGGTCCTTGTTGTCCATGTTGTTAGTGTAAAGGTGCAGGAACATCTCGGCGCCCGTCGTGGTGGGTATTCGTGCGCGCACGACGCATTGCACTTCGGGGAGGGTCTCGAGCAGTCGCGGGTGCTTGGAGCCGCAGCCGCCGCCGGTGGGGAGGGTGCTGTCGACGGGGATGCTGCGGGGCTCGGCGAGAAGGGCGTTGCTGGGCGTTGCGGTGCCGGGGGTGGAGGGCGGTGTGAAGGCGGGGGAGAGGAGCGACGGTGGTGGCAGCGCGGCGTGGGTGAGGGGTGTTGAGGGGGCGCGCGACGGGGTCGAGGAGGATGTGGGCGAGGGGTTACTGATATTGTCTGCGCTGTTGTCGTTTGTGGTTGTGGTTGCGGTGGTTGACGTGGGAGGGACGGAGAGCGAGAGGTCGTCGTGGTCTATTTCGACATCGCTGTCTGACGAGCGGGGCGCATTGGCGCGCGGCGAGTAGAACGAGGGTAATTGGCCGCCGGCGGCGCCCTGCCATTGTTCGGGGGTGACGCCCGGCATGATGAGTGTGAGGATGTGATGGGTTTCGGCTGATGATGACACCGGTGATGGAGGAGAGGGACGCTGTTCTTTCCCCAGTGATCGCTCTCGGCCCGGAAATTTAGTCTGCCAGCCGATGTTGGAATAGCGGGGCAATCGGGATGCGCCAGAGAACCTTCATGGAAATGCCGAGCCGGATTGAGGGTTGGTTGAGAAGCGCGCAACAAAAGCTAGACCATACTGTTTTAATTTATTGTTTGTCCTCGATCGGATGGGTGTTCAGGTACGCAGATTCGGACGGACGGGGGCGGGCGCGTGGCTTTCTCATCATCAATTCAGCAGGCGCGCGGTATTAGTCATGGCCGCAGTTGCGGCGCCAGACGGCGATTGCTCGCCTGCGTCGCAGGGCCCGCAGATGACAGATGACGCTGACGGCGGGGTTTCTTCGCTCGCTGAGCGTCTTTGCCGAGGGATGCCAGTCTGCGGGGTCGCCGGAGAGCGATCGGAGATCTGGCCCAAGCACGGACCACCCGGACGATTACAATTTCCGGCGGCTTGCCTTTTTCTTGGCTCTCGGGCAGACCCTGAAGAAAAAACCAACGATTTCTGCTGTGCGACGCAATCGGCACGCGAACAATGCATTTGTGGCAGATGCGAGCTGAAGATGTTATGTACTCCATTAGTCCCGGAAGCCCAAACCCACTCTTCCTCCTTCTTCCCTCGGCTGCAGTTTTGCTTGGGTCATCTTTGCCGCGCTGCTCATTTCGCTGAGCGTTTCCATGCCAACTGACGTCCCGTGATCGTCCTCGAGCCCGTGATACAGCACGGCAAGAAGCGAGTCCTTCCACAATCCGGCAGCCCGTCTCTTTCGACACACTATGGCGAGCAAGAAACCTACGCCGAGAACTTCGAATGCCACCGGCAGGACGAGCCACCACCACCGCACCTGCAGAATTCTTTCGTAGCTATCGAAGCCTCCTGTCGCTCGATCCTGGCTCCTGGCGCGCATCAGCTGGTTGAGCGCCTCCGACATGCTGTGCATCACCTTCCCAAGTCCCTTGGTTCCGATCTGCTCGAACACGTCCTGCGATGTTTTCTTAGCGCCCTGTTCCCAAAATGTTTCCCACTCGTCCTGGCGTCCGTTGGGGAGGACAGCCTGCGTCTTCTTCGCCATGTCGCGACTGCTCAGGCGGGCTGAGATGTGGGCGCCCCAGTCAAATGTCGAGGCGCAAAACGACATGGAGGACGCATTCCCAATGAACGGCACCCCGTCGAGTGACTGAGGAGGGCCCATCGCGTTATCCGATTCGGCGTCTTCAGATGGACGCCAGCACAGGGCACCCTTTCCAAGCGGAGTGGTGTCATCGGGATAAAGAGTCCCATACGTTGACATCTTAACCGAGGAGTTGGCGATTCCGTCAACAACAGACACAGTACGTCGAACATCGCATAACGTGAGGACGGAGTATTCGGCCCTCTCGAGCTTCATCCTTTGCGGAGTCGACTTCCCGTCAGCGCCCCTGTCCACAACGAAGCGCGCGTAGCCCATGGCTAGCACGGGATTAGCCACGCCCACCACCGTCTTGTTGCCAGGTCCACCGATGTACATTGGGGCGATGATGGTGGTCGGGAACGTTGTGATGAATGATGGCTCTCCGTAACCAGGATTCGTCGCGGCAGGAAGCCCGTTTCCGGTTGGAAGGAGGCTGAAGACAATTGGGGATGTCAATGGGGATGACTTGTTGGGCCCCATGTACACGGTACAGCCCCGGCTTTGGGTCAGCGCGCCGCCAGTCCCAGTTGTGTACAACTTGTATGGCGCCTCGAAATCGGACTTGTTGAAGGCGATGCTGCAGTCTGTTTCCAAGCGACCGGGGTCTTCAACAACATGCGCATCGGCACACCACTCCAAGGTCCGGTAAGACGAGAACGTGCAGTTTCCGGATGGACAATGCACAGGGCGATCGTACATGCTGGCGTCATTCCATACCGCGCCGCTGACGGCGTTGAGATAATCCTCGTCCGTGCTATTCGCCTGCGGAAGGAAGGTCGGACCCGTCACCTTCTCCACCCATGCTTCACCAGACTCGACGAATCGATGGTCGGCAGCAGAGTCGACGACCTGTTGAACGAAGGAGTCCACTGCTAGGGATAAGATCACGACGACGGCGCCAATCGATCCGATAGAGCGATATGTCGGTCCAACGAGCATCTTGACTGCTCCAAGAGGGCCTCTGCTGGCCTCGTCCAAGGTCTCAAGGTCCTCCAGATTGCGTTGCCGCCCGTCATCGTACCAGTCCCATTTCGATTGCCCGATGGCTGCTGAAACCGAGTATATCAGGAGTGATTTTCCAACAGTCGACAGAATAGCAACCACTGCGTTGAGCGTGATGTCGGCCGGAAGCTGGGGCACATCGTGGCCTTCATAAACCCCGAGCACGATGCCGATGGCGGCGAAACAAACCATTGACAGCAACGCCGACCACAACTCCGAACCCCAGTTCTTGGACGAGCGGCGCTGGAACGATGGCCATCGCTCTCTCTTCCGCTTCGTAGGGACGAAAGGCCTCGGTTTGGCCGCGGGATTCGAAGCCTGTGCTGCTGGCCTAGATGGACTGAGGTGTTGTTCTCCGATTTCACCGCATGCCGAAATTTCGCTTTGTCGACTTGAAACGGAGAGTAGAGATACCGAATCTGTCGTGGATGGTGTTGTTGGCGCTGGCGAGTAGGCCTGTTCATTGTCAGGGCGGTCCATTGTTCTGGTTGCGCTTACGACGTTCAACAAAGGAGATCCTGGGCGTCGGTGTGCTTTTATTTGGCCGCTGGGCAGGCAACAGCCGGAAGGCGGCACGGTGTCACCGACTCAGAGCCTCATACAGCGGCACCACTGGGGGGTCATCCACTGTGCCTTGCGCACCGGTGCACGGATTGGGGTTTGACGGTTGCACGAAAGTCCAGGTCAAAAGGACGGCCCCCAATCCAGCACTGAGGATGCCTTCTTGCTGTCTGGCCACGCTGAGAGCCTGGTATCAAGGCCTTGCAACACCGCCCAATTGTATCCTAACACTCGAAGATCGGTCAAACCGTGTGTGAGGTTTCTCCAACACCTGTTCGCACGGAGTAGAGACGGCCTTTTGAGTGGCTGGTGCCCCCGCACTTCGCCTCGCCAGGTGGGGGCTGTAACACGGCATTTGGTCTGAGCCACCCGTCTCATTCACACCGCGACGATCATGTCTATATTCGTGACCTGGAATTCACCTGGAGAGCGAGGGGCAATGACCTTTGATATCGGAGCGTCTGGTTGCGGTGAGAGGTTTGTGCCGTTGTTGACGAGAGAGTTGAAAAAAGCCAAGGTCGTCAACGGCTGGGCTGTCCAGCGCTGGCCCGAGGCCTTCGTCGGGGCTAAAATTGCAGTGACTGGCAGAGCCTCACAATCTACAAAGGCTCAAGCCAAAAGAAGGGGTCCCCTTAGCCAGTGCGAAAATGCCTTCCACTTGGAATTTTCACACGGTCCTGCTCAGGAAGGGTAAAGTCTGGGCTTATCGCATCACAGGCCGTTATAACATGCAGAAAGGCATCATTGAAATTTAAGAAGGCCTTTCTAACATCTGAAAAGGCATGTTTGGTATTCACAAGAGATGGCTTGTAGTACGAAAGCCATAAGTGTTCTTTAAAGTAAGAAGGCATCTTCGCACTGGATAAGGGGACCATTTTTTTTGGCCCGAGCCTTCGTATTGGTCTATCGCCAGACCCTCACTGTCTAATGGTTTATCGCCAAAGCCGCAGACGGCCATTGGTTACCGCCAGGTTGGGTGCTGCAAACGTTGGAAAGGCAGCTTCTGAGGACCTACATCGCATCCTGGGAGCTGCAAGGACTCAGGATGCACCGCCCCCGCGGAGCAGAGGATCGACCAAGGCCACTAAACTCGATCAACGGCTACATCAAGAGATCTACGTCGATGCACTTGCGCACAAGGCAAAAGGGCTCACTTGATACCTACCCAGGTGGCTTTTTCTCTTCTGAAAGTATCGAGTTTTGGAACGAGAATTCAACGACGGGTCACCCGGACAATAGCTCACGCTCGCCTCTGGGGTGTTTATTTCGTTCTACCTAGGTGTGGGCAATTTTTTCTAATGGATCCCTAAAGAAGCCACATTCACAACTGCAACACACCAACAACGCTCAAATGCCTGCGCTCCCCTTGTGGAGATTGATACCGCCGAGAACAGACAAATAGATAGGTTCAATGTTTTCCTGTTTTCCGCCGGCCTCGGCGGACATGAGCCTCATGCAGGCGTGGTTGTTGGCTGTGCTCTCATAGCTTACCTAAATGGTGCAAGGGGGCATTTTGTCAGCATGCATTTGTCAGGAAGGATGCAGCGTATTTAGCGCTCGGGCATTGCCTATTGTAGCGGTTTCTCACCCAATCCCAATTTCCTTACGCGGTTTTACCATCTATCTCCGCCAACGTTGATGTTCGCTTGGGAGGAGCCTGACTTCGGATCCTGACACAAAGGCCGGCAGGATTACAGGATCACAACAACGATCAGTCGTATAAAGACGATGCCATTGCCACCGGAAGAAAACGCTTTCGCCAGAACCACCATTGTTTACCTCTATCATCCATATCCATTCTAATCGTTCGGTACAATGCGTCAGTTCATGTCATTCCTCGCCCTCGGGCTCTCTATCAACAGCAGCCTCGCAAGCCCAACCAAACCGCCTCATCCCTCACCCAAGGTTACCAACCTTGTCCAATTCCCCAACGGCACCCGGCTCGAGAACCTCAAAGTCCTTTCTAACGGCCACCTTATCATCACCACCCTCTCCTCTTCCTCCATCTTCACCGTCGACCCCTCCGCCAACCCCCCCAAGCCACAAAAACTCGTCACCCTCCCCGGCGGCGACGCCCTCCTCGGCGTCACCCCCCTCGACCGCGGCCTCTTCGCCATCGTCAGCGGCACCCTCTCCCCCCCCCCCCCCAACCCCCTTGTCCCGG
>Ga0247758_1001093_pt1 | contig 22189 bp, 13 predicted proteins | sample UWRJL156409C4_FD_180950 | JGI IMG/M metagenome (GOLD analysis project Ga0247758, IMG submission 180950) | Plant litter microbial communities from Arlington Agricultural Research Station in Wisconsin, United States - UWRJ-L156-409C-4 | ecosystem: Environmental > Terrestrial > Plant litter >... | reverse complement strand
CGTAGGGACAAGATAGTCAGAAGGTGCAAAGGTAGGTGTGTGTGTGAGGATCAATTGAAGCGTGGCCTCCCTCTATTCAGAGGTGCGGCCACCGGACTATTTATGCTTATTCTTGCCTACGGGTTCCGTCGGCTCCCGAGCCTCCTTCCGTGGCCGGATCCGGGTAGCCATCGCCATTGCCGGAAACGTGAGCCGTATCGGTCCGATTGCCGCAACCGGCTCCGTTCCGTGACCCGTGCAATCCAGCCCCACCGCCACTGGTATTCCTGCTCCACAGCCGTATCCGTACGGTCGGTGGTGTGCCCTGGAACTGCCAGCCTCCGGCTTGGGATCCGCTGGCACGATTGCCCTAATCGCTGCACCTCTTGGTCTGCGCCTGGCCTCGCAACCTCTGGTTCAGGGCTGGCCCCTGGCCACCCTGGCCACCCTGTTACAATAGCCCTGTAAGCGCTAAACAAATCTATCCTGAACTCACAATAATTGACTATAGCCTCAAGGGTCCTTGCCCTTTGAGATGCATTCTGGTTCTGATATACTGTCTACATACTAAGGTCCTTCAGGGACCGAAGTTATCTGCCATTCCATGAATTCTAAATGATAATCCGTAGACGCTCACTAGCGTAACCTTTCGGGTCGTTGGTCGTTATAGGTTCGATACGAAACCTTCCTAGCCATCATGGCTCCTTCGATCATCGCTCCAGCACCTGTATTCATCCAAAGCACCGGCATCATTCGACACCAGCCTCCGGAGGAAAGGCAACGATCGGAGCGCTGCCAACTCCGAGCCGGGGTTTAAGTTGGCGTTGAAAATGAGCGGGTAGAATCTCGAAGCGAACTCAACATTGCTGCCGTCGACGAGAGATCGCATCAATGTCACATCATCCCGCTCTTTGCTTGTCAGGAAGCATTTTATCTTGTCACTGTCCCAGGTGGGCGGCCCAAGCTGGTGGGGGGTTGTCAAGCACCAGCGCGCGCTTGGCGCTGAAAAGAGGGGCTCATCTGGCGCGCGTGTCTCGTCGGGTTCTGAATGCCCCGGGGAGTCTCTGCGCTGCCGCTTTCTGTCGGGGCTCGGCTGCGACATGTCGGTAGTTGGCTGTTGGGATTGAAGACTGATGATGATGGAGTTCAGTGGAAAGGATGAGCTGGGTTTTGATGAAATTCGCAATGGTTGCCTGTTCGTCCATCATTGCTGGGGCTTGGCGCTCGGGGCTGTTTAGACAGGGGTCATCAGGGGTTCCGTCTGCCCCCAGGAGCTCTGGGACTGGCAACCCAAAAGCGAAAGCGACGGGAGACACTGGCAACAGATGTGAGCCTGACGAAGTGGGGTTCATTCGGGACGGTATCGCAATCAATCCCGAAGTTGCGCCTTCGAGCAGAGCTTCAAGGCGAGGAAAGAGCACCGAGAAGGGCGGGGGCGAGCGAGTGTTTGTTTGCAGGGGGCCGTATGTAAATGGGAATGTCTTTCTAGTGCCCTTGGGCTTTGCCATGTTGTTGTCGGTTACCTGCTTGTCAGGAAGCGGACCTGGCGCGGGCGCTGCGGGATTCTCCAAAAGCCGATACGCAGCCCTTCCTGGTTTAGGGTCTTGATGCTGCCGAGGAGAAGCTCCCAAATGTCCTTGTTCTTCGCCTCACCACCATCGCGCAACTTCCAGCCGTTGCGTAACTAGCCAAAGCGCTCCTTCCCTTTGGAATAAGCCGACAGTGTCGAACGCGCGATCGCCCCGCAAAAAAAAAACCAGCCAGAGGAATGGAGGAAGGAACCACGAACTGGGCAGCCCATCGAGGTTTTGTGTTCTGCTCACTTGCTGGGCGGTCCCTCTTCTCTCTTTCTTCTCTTCACGCTCACCCGCTGTTTGCCTTGCGATTTTCGATTTGCGATTTCGTCCTCCCGCTGCCGCCTCACTTCGATTCTCGGTATGGTTTAGTCCCTATTGTGATCTTTTCTTTGCTGACAAGGCTTGAAAGCAGACTACAAACAGCAATCTCGCGTTTCGTCACCCCGCCTTTGCCCACCATGGCTGCCCCAGTTGTGCGTCACCCAGGAAATCGCAAGATTACCTAAAAGAATGGAGACGCAGCGATTCCCTTCTTTGTGTGCGTGTCTGTGAAGTGTTTGGTCGTACTGACGGTTTAAAGACCAACATGCAGAACCTCCGCTTTGCCCTTGGGGGAGAATTTGTGAGTATGGCAAGAAGTATATTTTTATCCCATCCTAACATATTCGAATAGCCTGCCCATATCAACGTCTCCGCGCTCACCTTTTCAGACCGCATGGCCTTTGAGGCTCAGCACTGGGCATGGGCCCAGTTTGTGACTGTTACCGTCACCAGCCTCGCCCTTCTTGTTGTAGCGATTGCCACGTTGTGTGTGACCGCGTTGAAGAAGTCAGATGTTAACGTCAATGTCACACCCAATGTTGGCGCCAAGGGTGAGAACGGCAAGGACGGCCAGAACGGCACAGATGGTAAAGTGAGTACTTCCCTTAAGCCAAGCCTCCCATTATCCCCTTTACAAGTTTCCCTTTCCCTTTCTCAATATCTCCGCTGTCTATCAACCGCCCAAATTGTCTCGAAGTGTCTCCAAGGGGAAAATTGGCTGATAGTAACGCTATCTAGCGTGGGCTACGTGGCCGTCGTGGTCCGCAAGGCCGCGATGGCAAGATCTTTTTGGTGAGACTGTCGCGTCGCCAGCCTCGCCAGCCTCGCCAACCTCGCCAGCCTCCATCCGAAGCCCCTTCCTCTCCCTTCAACCTCTCTCCTACCTCGTCCCGTGAGCCTTCGCCGGGACCGTCCACCCCCGTCACCACCACCACCACAGCCGCCGCCACCACCCCCAACAGCCGCGATAGAAACCGGGCCATCGCCCAAAAGTACAAAGAGGCCGCCACCGCTGCCCGCCAGCACCCCGCCCCGCCCACCTAAACCCTCACAACCTCCTCATGGTCTCTTATGGCCATGAGGGGGGGAAGCAAAGTCGTACTCTACCCCTCCGCGTTGGGGCTGTCTGGGAACATCATCGATTCAATCTTCAATGATTCGATGAAGCCAAGTAGAGACGCACAGGGATGGGGCTGGCGGGAACGGCGCGTGGCCAAGGGGTCGCAGGTCAAAAATAACGGTTCGCCTTATTCACCATGTCGACGAGCTTCTCATACACCTTTCGCGTCTCTTCGGAAGCCCTGCAAGCCTCATCAAAAACCATGTTGCCGATTCGCGATCGAACGAGGTCGCCGATAGGTCGGTCGGAACTGGTCGGGGCAGGGTGAGCCACCCCCCATTTCGCACACTTGGGCGTCGAGGTCGAGGATGAGGCGCAATTTGATGAGGTTGAGCGACACGAGATGAGAGAGGCTCATATCCCTGGTGTCGAGGGCACCCAGTGCCTCAAAAACGGTTATATTGCGGGGTTCAAGGTACGGCAGCGCTATATCTACCGAGTTGTAGTTCCTGTCGACCGTGGCTCACTAACGGATGAACTAATAGCATTCTTGCTCACGGTCGAGCCCGATGAGAAGACCAGGCACCGCATCTCGGACGCCCATATTGTCACTGCGGCAGAGATGCACCATGCCCATGTAGTGCTCAAGAGCCTTCTCGGCACCAACCGCGGTGTTTGCCTTCATGACAAGTTGATCGGCAAGCGCCATGCGGGCGAGCATGTAGTCTTTTGTTTCGACAATCTTCCAAGACTTGCCAGCCTGGAGGGAATCAGCAACCGTCCTTCATCAGGGCTTGATCAGATCAACAACTTACGCCTTGGCGAAAATTGTCCGTGTGTGCTGCGCGGAGCTTGGCCTCCTCGTGCTTAAGGTGGGAGCGGGAGGCGCAAATACCGTCACATGTCTCCTTATGCTTCGACTCGACCGAAACTCTCACAAAGTGGCAAAACCCAGACCTGAGAGTCAAAGAGGCCGCTGCAGCACAAACCGATTTTCCTCCTGGCCGCATCTCTCCCTGATTCGCCATCTCCCTACCGCAATACCCAACGTACATCCGGCGAGGTAGCTGTTCATTTTCCCAAATCCCAATAACGGCAAGCTCATCACCTCGCTCAACCATCGACCTGGGTGCCCGATTAAATGGAAGAAGTTCCACTGATCCATCGAATTGTGTGTCGGTCAGTAGACGAACGTGGCTCTTTTGGTGAGAACCTGCAGTGTCGCGTGCCCAGCCACTACGCCGTCCGGAGGGCCTTCAGAAACAGCAAAGGAGGCCTTGGGAATGCGAAGCATTTTACCAAGTTGCGGTTTGCGCTCAGTTCGCCACTCGGTTTTGACACCCTCCGAGGGTTCAGCGACGTCGATTTCAAGTTCGATCTCGAGCTCTCGGTGCTCATGATGAAAAAGGAGGACATTTGGATGCCGTTGATGTTGCAAAACGGCTTGGCAACCATCGGCACCCTTTATGGAATCGGCGCTTCCATGATGCAGGACCTTGACGGCATTTGCAAGCATCTCGACTGGAACGAGGAATACTATTTCTTGAAGCCCAAGATGTCCAAGTTTTCCTCCGAGATCTCCCAAACAGGCCTGAGTGAGGATGAGAAGAAACAAGTGCTCGACTTCAGACTCCCCGCCCTCAAACTGCTGCTCGAAGAGGGCCCGATACCAGACGCACCACAAAGGGTTAGCAAAAAGCTGAACTGTGCGCTGTTTCACGAGGTGGGGTGTCAATGTCCAGAGAGCACCCACTGGGGCGCCGTGTATGTTCACACCTAATTTCTTTTTTTCTTTTTTAAAAAAAACTCACTGACCTCAACGGTATTATAGGAAGAGCTGTGCGAGGTGCTTCACCGATTATGCCTTCAGCGTTGCGACCCTCGAACATCATCCAAGTCTTCCCAACCTCAAGGAATACAATAACCGCTGTCTGGTGTTTTCGACATGGAAGCATCTGAGCGGCGAGGAGAAGGATCGATTTTGGAAGAGCCACATGGACACGGGAAACGCAATGTTGCGATCCCAAGAGCCGGGGTGGTCGTACAGAAGGTTTGAGGTGGGGAGTGGCGCTGCGACAGGCGCACATCTGTGTAACTACGAGGCGCAGGCCAGGCTGCAGTACAACCTTGTTCCCCCGCCCAATTATGGAGTCTAGAACTAATGTAACTCATTACTGTCTCTGCCCACGCCCCGCAATACCTGGATCATCTCACGATTTCACGACGAAAAATCTCGCGCAACCATTCTAGGCGCCTCGCTACGCGATAGGCATCAGCAAGGGCTGATGGTTCCTGGCTACAATCATAGTACAGGCTCTGTACACACCGTCCCGCAAACCGCCCGTCACCTGCGCACGAAGAAGCCCCTTTCCGTCGCCCACATCATTCATGCCCCGGAAGAAGACGAAACCCAGCAGATCGGGCGCTGTCACACGCTGAATGCCCCTGACACCTGGATTGGCACCACGGCTCACCGAATCTCGGTGGTTCCGGCGAACCTTGATTTGCGCCAATTGAGCGGAATGAGGCCACGATGGCCAGGAAGGTTAGGCCAGTGAGCGCCTACGGGTCATCATTCAGAAGCCATGGAATGGCAGAGGACTTCGGTCCCCGGAGAACCTCAGTATTTAGAATAGCTCATCAGACCCAGATTTGTATCCCGGAGGACAAGGACCTTCGAGGCCATAGTCAATTATTGTTTGTTCAGAATAGATTTGTTCAGCGCCCACAGGGCCACATTCTGTTCCACGTCACGGTGCTGCTGTAGAGGGGAAAGTGGATGGCCTCGCAGATTACATTGAGGGATGCGGTCGTCTTCAGCAGGTAGTCGACCACGGCCGTGTAGATCTCTTTGGCCGACAGACTGTAGTCGGGTGGAAAGTCGTCGCAGATCCATTGCGGGAGGATGCCGAGGAGGCCGAATACCTTGTCACGGGGGTCCGCGGCGAACTTGCGCCGGCATGAGCAGAGGGCGCCCAGAAGAATCGAGGCATCGGGTTTGCCCTCCGTGTCTTCGTGGAAGCCCCGGAAGAGCCCGGAATCGGGGAAGCTCGCAGGTCCTTGGTGGATCAACACCTGGGGGACAGAGAACTGGCTGCGCGGTGCAGCAGCCTGGCCCCGGCCCCGGCCCCGGCCTGCTGGGAACAGGGCATTAAGCGGTTCCCTGTGCTGTTGGAAGATGACGGATGCGCGAGAAAAGGCGCTGTACCAGAGGCTGGAGCTGCCGCAAAAGACTTGGACGGCCCTGGCGTTGAAAATCTCCTGCACAACCCATAGTCGGCTCCAATAATCCCTCTCAAATGGCGATGCTACAGCCACCAAGTCCCGCTGCCGCTCCGACGACAAAAAGTCTTACACCGAGCTTGTGTCTTGCGACTCATCCTCATCGGCGAGGTCTTCGAGGAAACGGAGGCCCAGACAACTGTCATCGGCCTCGCCGCCGAGCCACACAGCCACGTCTTGCGCTAGAGCGTAAATTTTTGTCATGAGCCGCACCTGCTCTGACCGCTCATCGTGGTTCTCCTGGTCGATGCACAGACCCAGAGCAACATGTTCTTCTTCCTCTTGCGCTTCCAGGGCCCCGTACAGGCTGGTCGACACGCACACGCGGACGCGTTCGACCCAAATCGGGCCGTGTCCCCAGTGTCGCCCCAGGCGTACGAGACCGCAAAATACGGCGGGGGCGTGAGGAGAGACTCGTGGATGATCTCGCAGTTGATCCCCATCTTGCGTCGCCGACGTGGAAACAGCCTCACGAGGCGGAACTCGGAGCTACCGAGCCGCCTGTATTGGTGAACTCTTTCTCTTGGCGCGCCACTTGTCGATAGCGCCAGCGACAGCCGGGGCTGGGGAGGGGATAACGTTAAATCGGATGCGTCGTCGTCGTAAAACGCAGGGGGCTACCGGGAACGGAGGTGGAATAGCGATGGTCCAGAGTAGGCTATTGAATTTGCGTTATGCAGTACAATGGGAGAGGGAGCGATACCGAGAGATCAATCAGGGTGCTTCGCAGGTGATGAAATTCTCGGCAGCATCAGGTCGGATGTGTTCGTAGAAATTGATTGTTTCTGCCAGCTGAAGTCGACTCCGAGCAGTTACTGCGGGGTTGTGCCCTTTTTGGGTTGTTGCCTGACCACAAAAGGCTTGATGTCCAGCCACTTGGAGGACGGAGGTTCTAACCCTAATCCTGATGACTGCCAAGCACCTGACCGCCAAACGGTGTAATCTCCCGCTCTGTGTTCCCAAACCAGCTAACGCTATTAGTGTCACAACATTAACAAGTGTGGTAGCCATTCCCCCACCTATCGTTTCGAGCTGGAGCTCGCGGGAAAGGCAGATGACCTCAAGAAACTGCCGTCGCCCAAGTTTCCTGGATCACCACAGCGAGTGAAAGGGTTACTGTAGAAACAGAAGGCAGGTCATGACACCTATAGCTTCTCTTGAAGCTTTTACAGGATGGTTTCATACGAGGATCTCAAATGAGGATCTAAGCGACTTGGTGCAACGGTCTCAATAGATTTCTGCTTACTGTTAAAAAGAAGATACGATCTACAAAATGGACTGTGGCGTTGGTTGGCAAGCATGGCGATCTACTTCATATATTAAATTCATTAAAAAATGGCCCTCTAGCTTCGTCAAAGAGTGTGACGACCTCGGGTCGCCGCATGGGTCGGCGTGGCCTGACAAATCACCAGCAGGAACTACAGTGCGGAAAGCACAGTGGCTGTGCCCATGCACTGTGGCCTCTGTGGCTGCCGGTGCCTCCGTGCACAGAGGCGCCAAAAGCAACAGGGGCGCTAAGCCTCTGTTATTAATAAAGGTAAAAGTTATAAAGGCAGGTATAAGTTATCTTTAAATAGCTTAATATAAATACTATTATTATAACTATAATAGGTAAAGGACTTAGAGTTCCTTACGTAAATAATACACTGTTCTATTACACTTTACTGTTCAGCTTACCTATTAACTTAAAGCGTTTGTTTAGGCCGACTCTGTTATTCTTTTTAAGCTCTGTGTGTAATATTACTGTAGCTGTTTATGTACATAGCGATGCGTTCTCTGGCGTGTGCTACTGTTAAAAAGGAGCCGCGCCGCACGGTTCTTTGAACTGTGTTTCTTTCAATTAATAATAACTTGGGGTGTTTGTTTAGGCCAACCCTGTTGTTCTTTTTAAGCTCTGTGCGTAATATTACTGTAGCCGTTTATGTACATAGCGATGCGTTCTCTGGCACGTGCCACCGTTAAAAAGGGGCCGCGCCGCGTGGTTCTTTAAACCATGCTTCTTTTAATCAATAATGGATCCGACGATTTTCACCACGAAGACCTCCTATTAAAAGCCCAGTGACATTCTGGCCCTTCGATCGAAGGAAGATAACCTGATCCACGGTTGCGTTTCCTTTATTATTCCATGCTAGGCTCTGTTCTATACTAGGTACCATTATATATTAGGTTTTGTTTTATATTAGGTACGTATCTGTTTTTCTACGTTAGTTACATTTATGTCCCTCCGATTGGAGGACCAGTAGTTTGGGAGTTGGCCTTTTAGGCTGATAATAACGTTCTGTAGGTGTAGTTCTCTTTGTAGTTTCTTCCCTGTTATGCCATCGCACTAGTTCACTATGTATTATAAAGCGATGGCTTATATTAATAATTATATCCCCCTTACCCCTTTAAAAGTGCTTACCCCTTTAATTACCCCTTATTACCTAACTTAAATTAATACTTACCTTTCACCTCACTTACGTAACGCTTACTAGTAACCTGTTAACCTATTATACCTAAGTGTAATAGTATGAGCTGTAACACGTTACTTATGTTTTTTAACACTTAATACCTTTGAAGAACTACTTTTAAAACCTTTTAACATATCTGCCCTAGGATCTGTAAAGGGGTTTACAGTTAAGGGGCCCACCTTAATAGATACTCTTTGTTAAACTTTAGGGATCTATAGGGTTATAGTACAGCGCTGTGGCTTAGAGGAAGAAGTGCTGTACTAGTCCAAGCTAGCTACAGTGCTTACAGCACTGTAGGAAGTAAACAAAGGCCTGAATTACAGGGCAGTGTCACTGTAAATAAAAGTGTCACAGTAAATATTAATACTGGAAATAAGAGGATCCGAAAGGCAGTGCTTTATACAATGACTTGAATTAAATAGAGTTACTTACTTATCTAGAATTAAATATAAGAGAGGAGAGAGCCTGTTATAGGCTGTGGGAACCTTTAGAAGAATTCTAAAGCCTTCTGTAAAGTGGAACTAACTAATAAAATAATGGAATAGTACTGTTCTGAACTATTCTAAGTGGTTTTGTTAATGAAGTAGCTGACGTGGCCACTGTGATGTTCTAGTTGATTCTGTGGGGCAGTAGCCCCACTGGATTCAGGAGGTGGAACCCTTTTGAATTCCAGAAGATTCAGCTGGTAGTTTTAAGGTACGTAACTACACTACAGGGTACTTAGTGGCTAGAAAATTAACAACTACTATAAAGTATGCTTAGTCTATAGGCTTATTCGGCCTTATTTATAATTATAACTTATAATTTGAGAACAGTTTAGTAAGGCAGTGGACGGAACTCTTAAGGTGTAGTTATAAGGGGTGGGAATCTAAGTGCTAAGAACTGATAGGTAAAGTAGTTATTAAGTAGGGGCTTTAACTGTTATAAAATGCAGAAAAGCCTCCTTTATATCTAATAAGGCTTAAATTAAAGGAAGGAATAAACGTTAGCATTAGGGGTATAATGTAAATAAGTAGTTATCTATAAAACTAAGTAGTAATTGCATATATATAAGATATCTAGCCCTTCTTAAGACTGCTGACACTGTCTCTTTAAGAAAGCGGTCGAAGCACTGCGTATCAGGATGGCATAGGTGAACTGGATGAAGGCATGTTTAGTTGAACTATCAGGAAACACGGTGTATATAACTGCACTCTCGAATTGATGGAATTGATATGGCTGCAATTGCTTGTTCTTTGCAGCTCTCTAGCATTTGCCAGAGAGCCCGAATTTGTAATTGTGAATAGTAACAAACCATTGCATGGCTTGGGATAGTGGGACACTACCTACGGATCCATCACTCGCACCTCAGACAGCCGGCCTCAAGCGGCCTATCTGTATCACGGCGGCTTGCAGTTGCGCATTGGCGTGGCGGGCTGCCTCTTCCATCTTAGGGTGTTCCACTTAGGGTGAAATGAGGGGGGTTTTCGTTAGTTTTGCGTCCGCTTTTTAGTTGGCCAGTAGGCGTCGCTTGCGTCTCCAGCTGGGGAGGAGGCCGGCGTTACACCCGGCTTGGCAGGGAGAGGGCATGTGGGTGTGCGTTTAACGGCCACCCCCATCACGCCGCCTTTCGGGTTCGTTATTCCTAAGATACCCTTTGTCAGAAATCGTCATCGTGGTCATCTTCGTCATCGTGATCATCGTGATCATCTTGTCAGAAGCGCTGCACTCTTGATTCTGTAGAATTGTAGGGGTTGCAACTACGTGATTGTATTGCTTGTGTTTTTCCTCTCTGTTCCTCTAGCTCTGGCTTCCAGCCAGAGGCTTCTTTATAGACTATTCTGCAGGATTCAGGCTTCGTCACTCCGGTAGCTGAGGCTCACTAGCGTACTGGCAGTGCTAGGCATCCAGTCAGCTTCGCTGACTAGAAGCCCAGGGTTTAGGGTTCCTAAACCCCCTTCTTTCTAATACATCTTCGTCATCGTCGTCATCGTCGTCGTCAAGTGGCAGGCACATAACTGCAAACACTAAGGGCGTAAAAATCTGCAAATTCATGTTCTTCAGGATTATCTGGAGTGTGTTTTAGCTTTATTAGTGGATTTTAGAGGGTTATGGTACTGCTGTTTAAATGGAGCAACGAGGGCCCAGAGAGCGCCTGCCTCGGAGCGGACGAAATTCTCCACAAGGGTGGTGAAACTTCTTTAAAGCTTAACATCGAAGCCTACACCGTACATTATAGCAGTTAATTAAACATATACTAAGCTACAGCCTATAAAGCAATAATGAGCAATTGGCTATAACTATACTGCGTACCCTAAAGTAATATAATTGCGTACCCTGCAGCCGTAACTGTGTACCTTATAGCTATAAAATATTATTCCATTTCTGGAATTTCTCGGCTAGAAGTCCAAGGGGTTAAAAGTTATGTAAACCTTAATTTAAGGAAACAACAGCCATGAAAAATTGGTACCAGTCTGCTGGGAGCGGGACTGGGTTTCGTTTTGTTAGAAGCACTGCACTCTGGATTTGGTAAAATTGAAGGGGTTGCAACTGTGTGATTCTGTTGTGTATGTTCACTCTGTTCTTCTGGCTCTGGCTAGAAGCCAGAAGCTTCTTTATAGACTATTCGGCAGGATTCAGGCTTCGTCACTCCGGTGGCTGAGGCTCACTGGCGTTCTGGCAGTGCCAGGCATCCAGTCAGCTCCGTTGACTAGAGGCCCAGGGCCTCTGAACCCCCTGCTTTCTGACACGTTTTGTTTCAGAATTAGCTAGAGGAGACGGCCACAGGGCGTTGGCTCTTTGATAAGATTAGTTCGCAAGGTTTTCCAGCCGGAGCAGTGAAATGCGCCGACTGGAGAAAAACACACAATCCCCAAATTAAATTACCAGTCCAAAAAGTATGCAATCCCATCCATCAGCGCACTCCCCCCCGCAGCCGCGTGTTCCTGCCCCTCGTATCCCTTCAACACCACATCTCTCATGCTCCCGCTTCCGACCAACCGATCAAACAATTCATGGGCCATCCGCCCCAGCGAAAGTCCCTGCAGCACGGTTCTCCTCGTCTGAAATTGCGCCTCCGTTTGCCGCGTCCTCCTCCTCACCGGCCAATCCTCCTCCTCGCCGTAGCCGATGAACACCGCCGGCCTCGTTGCATTCTGCGCCCACTGCACCTGCCCTTTCACCCCCATCCTGTCGCCAAACTGCGCCGTAACCTCGCCCAGCACCGTCGTCGCATTCCGCAACGATAACGACGGACTCACGGCAATCCACGTGTCAAAGGCCTGCGGCCGGTGCGTTAGCGCCCAGGTGACAAACAGGCCCCCGCTGGAATGCCCGTAGAGGGCGTCCCGGGAAAAGGTCACGCCGGGGAACAGGGAGCGATGCAACCAGGGGCGGAGATGCCCGTCGATAAAGTTGAGAAAGTCATCTGCGCCGTGGGGGACGAGAGGGACGCCGGCGATGGGGGCGCCAAAGTCGATGGAGCGTTGGGTGCGGGCGTAGACGCTGTCGGTGAGGGGGTAGCCGATGCCGACGACGAGGGCGTCGGGCTGGGAGGAATCGACGGGTTTGCGGCGCTTGAGGAATTCCGAGGCCGTCGTGACAAAGGCGTTGCCGTCCACCACGTAGATTGTCTGGGCCGTGTGGTTGCTGACGGAGGTGGTAGGGAGGGAGTCAGGGCCCCATTCGAACGGGTAGGAGAGCGAGATTTGGTAGGTTAAGTTGGACGACGTAGCATTGTAAAAGGCCGTGTTGGGGAAGAGGGTCGGGGGGAGAGGAGGCAGGGGGGTGAATGTCCACGGAGTCAACGTCATTCTGGTGGTCACGATCTGATACGGTAAAATATTAATAGGGAACTCAAGAAGCAGTAAAAGTGGCAGCTGGATATAACGTTTTATACCGTCATTACGGAGAAATGAGGAGGGGAAGCTCCTTCTGGGATTCTCATGACCGATAACCCTCTTTTGGATGCGTGCGCAGCAGGGAAGTGATAAAAGGTGCAAGGCTGCGTGTCTAAACCACTTTCAGGGTCGCATTGGCATAGGCGATGCATGGCCCTGGAGGAAACGGGCAATGATGATTTGTCCCCCCACCTGGAAAAGAGGGCCCGGGAGCCGCGTATACGGGATGTGAGCTCCACAACCTGCTGCTGCCTTCCGGTGTGGCGCGCCTAAACTGGTCCGCTGGCCCGGCGACCCGGCGCAAGACCAGGCTCGGGCCGTGCATTTGAGCGATACTTTTTTTGTCTTCTGTGCTATCATGGGCCTGCCAGGTAGTAACAGGCCCCGCACAGACCACCCCATCAATGTCAGAAAGTTTATAAGCTATAATTATAAACAGGCCGAAATATGCTTATAAACTAAGCGTACCTTATAGCAGTTAATAGAACATAAACTGAGCTACAGATTATAAAGCAATAATAACTAATTAGTTATAATTATATTGTGTACCCTGGAGCAATATAATTGTCAGAAGGGGGTTTAGAGACCCTAGGCATCTAGTCAGCGGAGCTGTTAGAAGCACTGCACTCTAGATTCTGTAGATTTGAAGGGAGTTCCAACTATGTGATTGTATTACTTATTCTGCTCTCTAGCTTAGCTAGAGAACCTTCCTTATAGCTGTGAATAATGGCAAGCCGTGTAGCAAAGCCACGCGGCTACAATTGCGCATCTGTAGTAATAGTTACAAATCTATAGTTCTAGTAGTTTCCAGACTCTTCTTTCCAACAGGAGTTAACTGGACGCCTAGCACCGCTAGAACACTAGTGAGCCTCAGCTACTAGAGTGGCGAAGCCTGAATCTTACAGAATAGTCTATAAAGAAGCCTCCAGCTTCCAGTTAGAGCCAGAGGCAGAGAGGAAAAACACAAGCAATAGAATTACGCAGTTACAACCCCTTCAATTCCACAGAATCTAAAGTGCAGTGCTTCTAACAGTAATTATATACTCTGTAGCTGCAACTGCATACCCTATAGCTATAAAATATTATTCCATATGTGGAATTTTATTACAACCTGCACCTGACACAGGCCTTGAGAGGACTGGCGCGGGTTAAGACAGAACGTATGGCAGGACGCCAACAAGTAAAGGGCATTCTGAAGACAGCTTATTAAGCTAGCACTCCTAGACGGGGGTTTAATGTCACTGTAGGTCGTTATCACTATAATGCACAGAGGTGAGTCTGAACAGTAAGACACAAACGAACAATTAAATACTAGCGTAAGGAACCAGAGTCCCTCACGGTAGTTATAGGCATAACCATAGCTATCTCTACTAACTGGCTAGAAGTACTTTGTACCTTGCTTGCGGTGTTGTAAGTGCTCGCCCTGCAAGCACTTTACATAAAGCAAGCGCTCTGCTTGTGAGGTTTTCCTTACTTATGGTGCGAGCACTTGGCATGCTGCGAGCAGCACCTTATTGGCCGTAGGGGCTTCAGGTCTTTACACCCCTAGCCCAGTGCTGTTGGACAGTATACACCGTCCTCCTGCACTGTTACTCCAGCAGGGGATTCGTCGGGCCGCTCCGGCCTAAGTAACAGCCTGTAAGGTTGTTACAATTTCTAAGCTGGAAGTCTAGAGGGTTAAAATTTATGTAAGCCTTAATTTAAAGTTTAATATAGCTAAGGGTATTTAAGCTATAAAATAAAGTATAAACTTTTATATTAGCTTAAAGCGCTTATTTAAAGTGATTCCAGTCTTCCAGTTTCGTTTTTATAATATTACTATAACCGATTTTATACATAGTAATGCTTTTCTTAACGCGCGCTATCTATAAAAAGGGGGCCGCGCCACACGGTTTAAAGAACTATATAACCTTTAATTAAAAATTAATAACTTTATTATAAATACTTTTCATTTAAAGCCTAGTGACATTCTAACCCTCTGATTAATAGAAGATAACTTTATTACACTTAAGGAACCTACATAGCTGTAGTACAGGCCTGTAGTCTTTGTGTGACGACCTTACAGGCCGTTACTTAGGCCAGCACGGCCTGACAAATCCCCCGCAGACTGAGCAGTGCAGGAAGACAGTATGCACGGTACTGTACACTGGGCCAGAAGTGCAAAGACCCGAAGCCCCTATAACCAATTAGAAAGTGCTCTGTTGCTCTAGCTACTCTATCACAGAGTAGGAGAGCAGACAGAGCAAGTTGCTCTATCTGCTCTACCGCTAAGCTAGAGAGCAAATAGAGCAAGGTACAAAGTACCTCTTAATTAGTTAGTATAGATAGCTATAGTTATGCCCATAACCACCGTAAGGGACTCCTAGTTCCTCACACTAGTATTTAATAATTCATTTATATCCTACTGTTTAGACTTACCTTTATGCATTATAGTGACAACAACCTACAGTGACATTGAACCCCCATCTAAGAGTGCTAGCTTAACAAGCCGTCTTCGGAACGCCCTTACCTGTTAGCGTCCTGCTATACGTTCTGTCTTAACCCGCGCCAGTCCTTTCAAGGCCTGTATCGGGTACAGGTCGTAATACTTTAAGGAAGAAGTGCATACTAGTCCAAGCCATACTACAGTGCTTACAGCACTGTAGGAATCAAACGAAGGCCTAAATTACAGGGCAGTGCTACTGTAAATAAGGGTGTTATAGCGAATATCAATGCTGGAAACAAGAGGATCCGAAAGGCAGTGCCTTATATAATGAACTAGTGCGATAGCGTAACAGGGAAGAAACCACAAAGAGAACCACACCCACAGAACGTTATTATCAGCCTGAAAGGCCGACTCCCAGACTACTAGTCCTCCAATCAGAGGGACACAAATGCAACTAACGTAGAAAAACAGATACATACCTAGTATAGAACAAAATCTAGTATGTAATGGTACCTAGCATGGAACGGAGCCTAACATAGAACAATAAAGGAAACGCGACTGTGGATCAGGTCATCTTCCTTCAATCGAAGGGCCAGAATGTTACTGGGCTTTTAATAGGAGGTCTTCGTGGTGAAAATCGTCGGATCGATAATTGATGAAAGAAGCACGGTTTAAAGAACCGCGCGGCGCAGCTCCTTTTTGACGGTGGCACGTGCCAGAGAACGCATCGCTATATACATAAACGGCTACAGTAATATTACACACAGAGCCCAAAAAGAACGACAGGGTCGGCCTGAACAAACGCCCTAAGTCAGTATACAGGTAGTAGAAATAAATGAGTGGCGAAGAAGTGGAACATTTTCAGGAAATAAACAGTCGGCGCTAATGGTGCGAGCGAGGGTGGGGTGTTGATTTGACGTTTGTTTAATCGCACACCTTTGGGTGGCCGAAACCGGTAGAGAATTTGCAGAGAAACGATATTACACAGCGCGTGTAATTTACACCTGCTTTTCGATGGCTGACATAAACGGTCTTTCAATGGTACCATACCAACAGGCGCTTGTGCCGCCAAGCCGCAGCAGCATCTTCGCGCTTGGAAATGCTTCGCGCCGCGGGATTGATTGGAATCCATGTTCCGCGATAATCGTGATTCAAAACATAATTGGTTGCGAAGAAGGACTTTGTAGTCCCGATTGCGCAGTGGGCGAATGTGGGTCTTTTGCGCCTGCCCGATGGTGCCTGCAGATTCCTCTATCGGCCTTTCCCTAGACCCTCACTGGCACTGAACCCCTCTCCAAAGAACAGCGGGCGCTCACAAACAACAAGGTCCGGGCATCCTTCTCGTCATCGCAAAACACTAGCCATGTTCATCACACTGCGCAGCGCGGGGCAGGGCTCCGGAAAACAAAAGGAGACGGCGGCGGGCGGGATGGAGCAGGTTGCACAGCGGATCGCGGCCCACACGCGCCCCGGCGAGCGTGTGCGTTCGCTCCGCCGTGTCGCCTGTCTGGCGTGCCAGGCTAAGAAGGTACGCGAGCATGTCACCCGACGTTCTAGGAAGTTTCCGACCTGGCCCACCACAGTGCTAACTCGCTTTGTAGCTTCGCTGCACCGGAAGCACGCAGGAGAGATGCGATCGATGTCGGTCGAGATCGATCGATTGTGTCTTCCCGTCGAGTAGCTCCTCCCAGACCGCAAATGCGCCGAGCTCACCAAGACCCTCACGGCCCGACACAGGGCCCGGCACCGGGGACAGCCCTCCCAGCCCTACAGGCAGTGGAGTGGGTCAAGCAGATCCCGTATCACTCACCGCCCAGTCGCTGGCGCCAACCGACCCAGGGCAGCCGACACTTGCATCGGTAACCCCGCGCGGTGAGCTGCCGGATGCTCTCTTTTTCGACCGTAAGTCCAACTCCAAAAATCACTCTCAACCTCGGGTGGCATGGCTCATCGATGTAGTGGGCATGGAACTCGACGTAGGAATCGAGGAGCTCGACCAAGGAGGTGCTCCTCTCGGCGTCCAAGACAGTTATGGCCTTCCCCTATTCAGCTCTGAAGGTGATGACTATCGACAAACCATGCTTGCCCCGCCTGGGAACTCCCTTATCCAGCAGCCTGAGCATACACAGCCTCCCATCGCAGGACCCAGTGCATCGAGTAACTTCTCGTTGGACGCCACGCCGTTCTCTTTCAACCGCTCCCAGAGGATACCGGATCTCCAAACCCCACAGCGCAGTGGGCAAAGCAACGTCGCAGGGTGCAGCTGTCTCGGCGATCTCCTCGGCGTCATGCAACACCTAGATGAGGATGCATTCAAGATCACCACGTTGGCCATGGATCAGGTCCTCCAACTACAGAAATGGATTATTTTTCAGTGTTGTAGGCCTCTCGACTGCTCAAGCTGTTTAGGGCAGGCCACGGTTACCACGGTGCTCTGCGACCGGTTGACGGAGATGTTCGAATGCCTCTACAAACGCCTTAAAGTCCCTGCACCCAACGCTATTCCTGAGCCACCAACCGATGGTTCGAGCGTCGGGTCTCCCTGGTCTCACCAATCCGCTGTATCGGCTACCTCAGCTCCAGTAGCTGCCCAGCTCTTTGACAGCACAGGACAAGCTGCCAGCAGAGCCGCATGCAATCCTATCCTATTTTCTCAGGAATTCCGAAACCAATACTCAGACGAGGAGCAAATCCACATGATACGCGTCCTCCTTCGACTTCAGATCAGAAACTTTAGGCAACTGCTCTTACGATTGCAGGACACCATAGACGTTGCTGCCAACCAGGCTCGGAAGTCCAAGGTGAAATCTCTTAAAGACAGACTCACAAAGGCATCAACCGACCTTGATAACGCCCTGCATTCAGTGTTGCAGTCATTATCTGTTGGATGATCAAGCAGTTTCTTTACTCCAGTTGGATAATCCATGTCGCAGCCAAGGCAGTATGAAATACGAGAGCATATCTGAAATATATTTTATACATCGTAATATTTGGTGTGTTCTTTAATCCACTCCTAGTGTCTTTTCATAGCCCCCCTGCAGTCACCTTTCGTGGCGTCTTCCTCCATCCGGCGGCGACCGAAACAGCACTTAGCAAAGTGGAACGGTCAAAAATGCGATTGGTGCTGTCATTCATGTCTGAGCCCAAGTAGCTTTGGTTTGCCATCGACGACAGGGGAAAATAAACAGACTTTTGTAATGAATTCCTAATCGGGCAGTCCCCGAGCACTGAAGTTCGGTCAGCCAGTCACTGAGATGCAGTCTTCCCAAACAGGCAATTTACTCGGACCCCCATTTTGGGTTTAGGTTTAGATGTCGCCTTGGGGGCTACGATCCTGTTGGCTCTCCAATCCCCACAGCAGGGACAGTCCAAATGGATTGTCAATCATATCTGCCCGTATCTGCGAGACTAGGTTCCCGGTGCTGACTTGTGGTAACAATACAGTACGGTACGGCAATACGAAAGCCCCAGCCAAAGGAGAAATACCTCGCAGCCGTGCCAAGAGCATGTCTTTACGACCCTTGGATTCTGAGCGGGATCCTTCACCCATGGTTACCCACTGTCTTGTGGATCAAGACTAGGCGAAACACACATTGTTTCTACTTTGGGTATCTGCCGGATCTGATAAGCATGTGGCTAGTATACCTACCTTCTAAGCAGTGGTGTTTGAATGCGGATTTGTAACTCTCGGTGCAGTCAACACCCCATGCCCCAGCGAGTCCACGCCGATAAAAACGCGAACCATGGCGTCCTTTGGGGGCCATGGAAGTTCGGAAGCATTCATCGCCATCGGAGAGTGAACTTAGCATCACATCCTCATTCTCACATTTGCCTTTTGGATCTGAAAACTCCCTAAGGACGGCCGAAAATATGCCTTCCGAGCAGCGGGACGCTGTCGCCACCGAGGCGCCTGCTGAGAAGACAGCAGACTACAACTCGGCATCGAAAGTTGAGGCAAACACCCTGGCCGAAACGGATAACGACAGCAAAGGGTGCAGAGGCTGAGCAGCCACCAAGAGATATTCACGGGGCCTTGGTGAGCACTAGAGGCTTGGACTCAGGGGTTGTGAGAATCTTGGCTAACGTTCTTGAATCTAGTGGGCTCTGGTTGTCATCGCCATTTTGTCGAGCATCTTCCTGTACTCACTCGACAACACGGTAGTTGCCGACATCTCGCCCGCTGCTGTCAATGCCTTCGGAGATGTGTTCAAGCTGCCGTGGCTGTCTGTTGGGTACGTTGCAAACTCAAGCGATGCCGATGGTACCCAAAAGTCTGACCGTGTCCGGTGCTAGGTTTCTTCTCGGTGGATCGGCCGTTGTCCTCCCATTCGGCAGGTTGTATGGCGCTTTTGACGCCAAGTGGCTCTATATCGCCTCGATGGTCCTCTTTGAAATCGGGAGCGCGCTCTGCGGTGCAGCGCCCAACATGGACGCCCTGATCATCGGTCGCGTGCTGGCTGGCATGGGCGGCAACGGGATGTATCTCGGTGTCATGACGCTGCTTTCCGTGAACACTTCGGATCGCGAGCGCCCGGGTTATTTGAGCTTTGTTGGTCTTGTCTGGGGTATCGGGACAGTCCTAGGGCCTGTTGTTGGCGGTGCCTTCGTCGAGTCCCCGGCAACGTGGCGGTGGGCATTCTACATCAACCTTGTCGTCGGCGGGTTGTTTGCACCGGTCTACCTCCTCTGGATCCCCTCGTTCAAGCCGAGAGCTGGCACCGCATCCAAGATCCTCGTTCGCGAGTTTGACATTGTCGGCAGCGCCCTCAGCATCGGCGCCATCGCCACGATTGTAATGGCCATCAACCTAGGCGGCGCTCTCTACGCCTGGAACAGCCCGCAGATCATCACCCTGTTTGTCGTCTCTTTTGTGCTGTTTATCGTCTTTGGGATCCAACAGACCTTCACCATCTTCACCACGGCAACGACGCGCATCTTCCCTACCCAATTCCTCAGCAACTGGAACGCCATGTTGCTCTTCTGCTGCGCTGCCGCCGTCAACACAGCTGGATCCATCCCCATCTACTACGTGCCCCTTTATTTCCAGTTCTCGCGCGGCGACAGCGCCATCACGGCCGCAGTGCGTCTTCTCCCACTCATCTTCATCCTCAGCGCCGCCATCCTCGCCAGCGGCCATTTTATGTCCCGTTGGAGTTACTTTCAGCCGTGGTATATCTTCGGCAGCGCCCTCGCCCTCATCGGCGGTGTGTTACTCTGTATGTTTCCCCCCATCCCCCACCTACCTAGGTACCAGTCGCATCTGACTAGCCCCCCCTACCTGAAGCACAAATCACCTCCACCACCCCCGAAGCCCAAATCTACGGCTACGAAGTCCTCGTCGGCCTCGGAACAGGCTGCTTCATCCAAGCCGGCTACGCCGTAATCCAATCGGTCGTCCCCCCAGCCGAAATGGCCTACGCCATCTCTTTCATGATGCTCGCCCAGCTAGGGGGCATCGCCTTCGGACTGGCCATCGCTGGAGCGGTGTTCATCAACGACGCAGTTACCAACTTGAGTGCGGTACTTCCTGATGCGACGCGCGAGCAGCTGCAGTTTGCGCTGGCGGGGACGAGCGGGCATTACCTGAGTTCTTTGGGGGAGGAGGTTAGGGCCAAGGCGACGGATGCGATTGTGAGGGCGCTGGGGAAGGTGTTTGTGCCAGTTTATGTGGGGGCTGCGGTGTGTTTGGTGTTGTCGGTGATGTTTACGGTATGTGGTTTCTTTCCATTGTTCCGGGTTTGGTTATGCCTGCCAGCGATCCCACAGGAATGGGAGGAGTTCCCCATCAAAAGCTGACGTGGATGTGGATACAGACGCGGAAGATGTTCAAGGATACGGTTGCCATTGCGATGTGATCGTTTCCGGTGTCGATTGTTTCGTTCGAATACCCAGAAAATGGATCATCTCGCGGCGCAATAGGTGCGCCTGCGCTTGATGACGAAGCACCGGGATGAGTAAAATATCTGGGATAGATTTCCTTTGCAAAATGCATACTGGGCCAATGGAGTTGTGTGTTGAGCCCCATCTTTCTGTTCCTCCTCAGGGGTACGTACATCCATGGTTATAGAAGAATATTAGATCTACGCGTCTTCAGACTTTTTCCAGCAACGGGGCATGGTCGCCATATGACCTGTCCGGGATTACTCCCGATTTCAGTACAGCCGCGATCGAAGACCAGGAACGCACTGCCGACATCCGACTCAGCAATCCGATTGCATTGAGTTGTCGCACAGAGACACAACGCTCCCTGGCCAGAATCTGCCAAATTGGCGAGTTTATATCTGTCGGAGAATCTCATCAGTCGACGTAACCGTGCAGCTCGCTCTGGACGCAGATATATGAAGGGCGCCGCTGGCACCTGCAGGACGCCCCTCGCCAACGTTGCACGTACGATAATCGATGCTTTTTTCGGACTCCCCTCCTTTTAAGCGTACCAACTGATCGGCACACTCTCTGGGCCGCTCCCGTTTGCGGCTAAAATACAGGGATGGCCGTAATGTCCCGCTGCTCCCCGCACATGGAGTCTATATCTCTCGTATGCACGGGAATGGCATTCGGGAGGATATATCCCACAGTCGCTATAATTCTGTGTGGGGAAATTTCTCTGGCTATAGGGGGCTATCCAGCAAATTGTCTGCTCGATCCGCATCGCTCACCACCAAGCATTTCTGGTGGTGGGACGCCCAGGGAGACAGACAAGCTCGTGGCTAAATAAGGGAGCCAAACTTGGCATTAGCCATGCTTTGTCTTGGAGAGCTTGTCTAGTGGTGCCTTCATATGCCGTCTTGGGGCTGGCGAGCACGCGTCAGCAAATCACTGTGACCGGCTGCAATTAGGGGTAGGGCTTGGCCTTCTTTTTTTCCCCTGGACGAGATTTTCCCCTTCCCTTCCCAGCACGGGGAGCGAGATGAAGGGCGCAAAGGCTCGGAGAGATTCTGCGTCGTGCCTTGCAGGCTGAGTCTGGACTGGTGGTTATAAGAAGCGTACCGCACCCCCTTCCCGCAGACCACGATCCGGGATGAGAGAAAGAGATAAAAATCGCGGCTGTCTGTCTTTTAGGATTCTCTGTTTTTCTCTCTTCTCCGTCCTACCTACTATCCCATCTTACCTCTCACCACCACGACCACCAACAAAATGCTCCCCCTAACCACCCTCCTCCTCCTCCCCCCCCTCGCCCCCCCCCCCCCCCCCCCCCCCCCCCCCCCCCCCCCCCCCCC
>Ga0247758_1001092_pt1 | contig 22203 bp, 6 predicted proteins | sample UWRJL156409C4_FD_180950 | JGI IMG/M metagenome (GOLD analysis project Ga0247758, IMG submission 180950) | Plant litter microbial communities from Arlington Agricultural Research Station in Wisconsin, United States - UWRJ-L156-409C-4 | ecosystem: Environmental > Terrestrial > Plant litter >... | reverse complement strand
AGGTTGGCAGTGGAGTCTAGCGTTCTTGGCTGTGCAGATCCACGGATGCAGCCGCGGAGCGGCTGCGTGGATCCAGCCACACTGTTCTAACCACACTGGCCGGGTTAGGGTTGTAAAAACCCAACAAAAACCTTAATCCGTACCTTTATGCTAGTGGGTAAGTTTAGTTTATAATTAGAGGTAGTGACTTTTTTCTTAATTCGGAACAGTCTGTACTTTTTAAAGTTAAGTTTCTTATTAAGCTGTTTAAACGCAGGTTTTATAAAAAAAGGTAAATGTAATCCCCCTCTTAAAGAGTCGGTCCTTTAACTTATTCGTTATTATAATAAAGTCTTTTTATAAGTATTAGTTACTTAGTTTAATGTTTATTAATAAATTTCTTTATTTATTCACGTGTAAACTTAAGTTCGGCTTATAAGTAGTTATACAGTTCCTACATTTAGTTTATATAAACTATAACTTAAAGGGCGCTAGTAAGTAAGCCTTAACGGAGCTTAGGCTCTTTACTGTAATTAGTAAAGAATAGTAATATACTTATTAACTTAATTAACGTTATATTATAAGCTATCTGTACTGTTAGTAATAACTTAAGTTAATTATCTTATTTAAAGTTAACGTAAGTTTAAAGGTATGTTATAAGTATCTAATTAACTTACTCTATCTAGCTGTTTATCTGTAAGTAAAAGGTTATTAAAAGCTTACTTTTCATACCTATCTTTTATATTAGTCCTTACTAAAACTTTAATATAATTAGTTTATCTCAATCTGTAATAATATTATCTAATTAAAAGTGTTGTAAAACTACCTCTTTCTTAAAGATATAAGCAAGTTACTTTGCTGTTATATCTTTTAAAGTTAGTAAGAAGTAGGCCCACTTTATTAATCTATTAACTACTATAAGGATCTAGTTATAAGTAACTCCTGTAGCAGGGTCCTTAGACTTTGGGATCCCTGTAACGAAGTTAAGCGAGATTAAACTTTATAACACCTGTAGTATAAGGAGTAGTTTAAGAAATCTATAAGGTTTATAATATTAGTTCTACTTTTAATAGCAGATATTACAGTTATCAACCACTTTTTTAACTAACTTCTTTATTCTTAGGAAGGTGTACGTTTATTAAGCCTGTGTAAAAGTCTTAGCTTAACTTATATATCCTTTAAGTTAAGACTTATAAACCTGTTAAACGTACTCTTTTCACTTATTTAAGTTATAAATGTACAGTTTCTTTTAATATTAAAGCCTCACTTTTAATTTAAACGTGTTATTTACACCTTCTAATAGCTGTTTTAATTAATAATTAGTTTTACTGTAATTTAAGTGTTTTAAATACTCTTTATTACAGTCTTATAAGTACCTTAAAAAGTCTTCTAAGGGGTATTTATACTTATAAGTACCTTCTGTTAGCCTTCTTACTTAGAAGTTTTATTATTATTAATAGATATTATACTCTGTTTATAAGTTTATACAGATATTAATAATTTATTTTAATATTTAGTTATCTAATACTTATAACGTATGTTTTAACGTGTTATTCCCTGCTTTATTAAATATAATAACAGGGATTAAAACTAAGTTAATATCTTTATAGTCCTGTCTTTAATTAAGAGCATTAGCTTACCTATTATCTTTTCCTTTAACGTGGTAGATCTGGAAGTGGAACGGGGTTATTAACTCTACTTATTATACTTATTATAAACTAAGTTCTTTCGTTAAGAAGTATTAGAGGTTATTATAATTTAAGAAGACTTAAACCGGTTCTTCCGTATTACTTAAATACGGTACTTACTTAGTAAAACACTAAATAATTACTATCAGTTCTTTATTATAAATTAGATATTATAAGGCTAGGTTATAAATTCCTTTTAATAAGAAGGTAACTAAGTAGCGTTTCTTATCGTCTTAGACTTAGCTAAGCTCTCTGTTAATTACAAACTCTAAGGAGTCTGTTTTGATTTGGAAAGGCTTTAAGAAATCGGAAAAGGTTAAAACTAATACTGTAATAAAGGTATACTTAAGTTCTTTAAACGCCTTTTACTGTTTATTAATCCACTTAAATGGTTTACCCTCTCTTATAAGCTTATAAAGTAGTTTTACAATTTTTATAAAGTACTTAATAAAACAGCGATAAAAGTTCGTAAAGTTAATAAAGGCTTATAACTCTTTCTGGTTTTTTAAAGTAAGTTAATCCCTAATTGCCTCTATCTTCTCTAGTTACATTTTAAGCCTTTTAAGGGTTACTCTAAACCTTAAATAGTTTAGTTCCTAAACGTAAAAGTAGCTTTTCTCTAAGTTTACTGTTAGCTTTACCTTTTTAAGAGTTATTAAAACCTATCGTATATACTTTTAATATTCTTTTAAAGTTTCAGAATAGATTAAAACGTTATCTAAATATATAAAGATAAACTTATTAAGGAAGGGGTAGAGAACACTGTCGATAAGGCCTTAGAAAGTCGTAAGGGCGTTTATTAATCTTATTAGCATAACATAGTACTAGTAATACCTATTACAAGTCTAAAAGGCTATCTTATACTTATCCTTTTCCTTTACTCTAACGTAATTAAATCTTATAGGGAAATTAAAGCTAGAGAACCAGTTTACTTTAATAATTCGTTCTTATATTTCCGTAATAAGTAATAATAAGTAACAATTCTTAATCGTATCTTTATTTAACGTTTAATAGTTAATAATTATATGTAATTTACTATCTCCCTTTTTTAAGACAAACAGTACTAAGTACTTTATTAGGGACTGGGACTTTATAATAAATCCGTTCTTTAAATTCTTATTAATATATTCCCTTAAGGCTTTAGCTTATTAAGGGTTTAAGTAATAAAGCTAGAAGCTACAGAGCTTTACTTTTAATTTTAGCTTAATTTTATAGTTTTATAATCTGTAGTTTAATAACTATAGTATCTTTTTCTAAAATAAGGTAAACTTCCTATACTTTATAAGTACCTTAGATAAGTTAACTTCTTTACTTATCTGTAGTTTAACTTCTTACTTCTTTCTACTTTTTAAATCGTTATTTAAGTAATACAGTAGACTCTTTAATCTTTTAACCGTCTTAGTAAACCTAACTTAAACTGTACTTAGTTTTAAAGGTTTAACGTGCTTTTAAATACTTTATATATCTCTAGAACGGTTTAATGTCTTCTTAACTTTCTCTAAATAGTGATTACAGCTAGAGGACTTACTAAAGGTAAGGTAGCCACTCCTCTAGTTAATTATAAGGTTATACTTTTCCAGTTAAGGTAGACTTAGGATTATATTATAGCTTATAATTAATGTAACGTTAAAGTCCACTTATTATTCGTCCTTATCCACTTTAATTAAAAGTAGTAAGTAATAGGTGACTTTACTATAATTATACTAATATAAGCTTCTTTCTCTATTTTAAATAAGAATAGCCTTTTTATACTTTTAATTAGGGAGTTTCCTTCAGTTAACTAGTAAAGGGTGTATTAAGTTAGAAGTATTCCTACTATTAATTACTACTTTTACCCTAAATAGCTTCCCTCTTCCGTCTGTTATATTAACACTAACGGAATAGTATTTATACTCCTTTAACATCTAAGTTATAATAATTACCTATCTTTAAGGTCTTATCTAACTTAACTTTTAAGTGCCTCTTCTTCTTCTTAAGGTTTTTACTAACTAATAAACTACTAGTTTCCAGCCCTTTTAAAGGGCTTATAACCTTTTCCCAATTCCTTCTGGAAAAATAGGTAACTTTAATAAACCTAATAATTAACCTTTCTTAAGTTTTTACACTTTAATGTCCAGTCGACTTCAAATAGTTTAATATTTCTAAAATCTTTAATAAGATAATAGTATACTCTGTAAGACTAGATCGTAATAATGTCTTTTTACTCTTAAATCTACTAATAGTCTTCTCACTTCTACTATTCCCTAGCTTTTCCGTTAAAGTATAATAATCACGTTACGATTAAGTAGTTATTAAGTACCCCTCTTTATTAATACATAATGGGAGCTTAATTAACTATAGTAACTTTCCATTTATTACTAAACTCTCTTATTAGGGAGTAGGAGACTTAGTAATAGGCTAGCTTTAACTTTACCTTTATAACAGTATAATCCTGTCTTTAAGTGTTAAGGAAGTAGTTATAAAGGGCCTTAAGTCTATAATATTAATTAAAAGCGTAATTATTATATATGTAATTAATCTATAGTATATCTTTATAGTTAGGGTAGTTAACGTTAACTGTAAGAGCTGTGGTTATAAAGTACAGAACGGGAGAGGTAATACCCTGTTTCCTCTCCTTTTCTACCTCCCTTTAAGTTTGTTATTTCTCCTAAACCTTTTCCTAAAACTTAAGTAATAATAACCTAACTTATTCTTTTATAAAGTGTCCTTCCTTAACAAGTCGGTATTTAAGCTAATTAGTAAAGCAAACTCTATTATAAAGTTGTAACTTAATTTCCACTACTTTATCTTTAAACGTTATAATAAGGCCCTTAACTTATAAGTCCTCCACTTCGTTTACTAGCTCTTAATGTTTTTCTTTTAGCTCTTAAACCTTTTATTAGTGTGCTTATTTTACACTTTCTTAAAGAACCCTTAAAGTACTAATTTAAAGTATACTAACTTTAATACAGGGTAATTATCTAAGTTATCCTTTTTTTAAAGAGGTAAGGGTATTAATCTATTTTACATATTTAAAGTGTTTAAAAGTCTTAATAAGTACTGTTAAGAAGAACTTTTATTTCTCCAGTTTAATTCTCTTAACTTATTCTCTTTTACCTTTTAAAGCTTACTTTACCGTTTAAATAGCTTAAAAGGCTAGTTTTTTAACTCCTTTTACTATTTTAATAATTTCTAAGTTAAGGTTCTTCTTAAACTTCCTTAGTTCCTAAGCTTACAGGGTAAGGTTTTTAAAACCTGTAATAACTAACTGGAACATTTCTTTTTAAAGTTAATCTTCTATAACTTACACCTTTAGTATTTCTAAGTTTCTACTTTAAAGTCAGTCTTTTACAACTTACACTTCCATAACTAACTCTTTTAAGATACCTTTAAGGACTAGGTACATTACATCCTAAAGTTCTTTCTCTTCTTCCTTATCTCTTAAGTTACATTTATCTATTTAAGTACAGTTTTCTATTACGACCTGCACCTGACACAGGCCTCAAGAGGACTGGCGCAGGTTAAGACAGAACGTATGGCAGGACGCTAACAGGTAAGGGGTGTTCTAAAGACGGCTTATTAAGCTAGCACTCCTAGACGGGGGGTTTAATGTCACTATAGGTCGTTATCACTATAATGTATAAAGGTAAGTTTGAATAGTAAGATATAAATGAATAATTAAATATTAGCGTAAGGAACTAAAGTCCCTTATAATAGTTATAGGCATAACTATAACTATCTATACTAACTAATTAGGAGGTATTTTATACCTTACTTATAATATCGTAAGTGCTTATTATATAAGCACTTTACACCATATAAGCGTTTTACTTATAAGGTTTCTCTTACTTACAATATAAACACTTAATATATTATAAGTAGCACCTTATTAGTTATAAGGGCTTTAAGTCTTTACACTCCTAGCTTAGTACACCTAGATAATATACACTGTTTTCCCACACTGTTCTTTTTACAGGGGATTTATCAGGCCGCCCCGGCCTAAGTAACAGCTTACAGGGTCGTTACACAATTCCCCCTCTTTAACGTTCTTTTCCTATAAAGAACTTAAAAGGTAAGTTTCTCCCTTTACCATTTCATTATATAATAAGTATCTGGCTTTTAAGTCTTAAAACAGGAATAGGGTAAAAGCACTAACTACTACCTAAACCTTACAACTTATATATATGCGTTTAATAACGAAATGTCCCTTTATTCTTTTTATAAGTCTACTAATCCTCCACTTATCTGTCGGGTTTTAAACCAGTCTGACAGTTATAATTACTGTTTAAAGAGGCACTAGCCTTCCCAGTGTAACGCTTTTAATGTTAGTAAAGTGAAGTTAAAGGCTCTTTTTATTAAAAAGTAGAACCTTAACTTATAAGTTAAATCTGCTACTTAGCAGCTTTATAAGGCCACTGCTAAGCTTTAAGAGGTGTCAGCGCGCTTGGCGCGCCTTTATAAATAGTGGTCCCACCTTAAGGACCAGGCTGTAAAAGCGTTTAGTTATAAAGCGGAGCTATTAGAGTTTTAGGAAAGTAAAGAGGCTAGGCTAAACGCTTCTTCTAATAACGTGGAGTCTTTTAATTAGGGGAACTTTCTAATGGGGTCTTTATAACGAGTGGTTACTTTATAACTTAGTTTATAACTATCTTCTTTAATAAGGGGTTATAAGTTTAACTTCCTATAAGAGTTTTTAATAACTTTTTACTTATTTTTCTTTTTACTGACTTTTTTCCTTAATAACACTTATTTTCGTGTAAAGCTTTACTAGGGCTTTAAAGGCCTTACCTCCTTATTAAGTCTAAGGTCCTTATAACCTTAATTAAAGGTTTTAATAAATGTCCTCCTATACTTATTAAAGAGTTTCCTGCCACTTTTTAGGCTTTAAATCCTATAATAGTCTTACTTTTTAATATGGTAATTTAAATATCAGATCTTATCTTATTTCTAATTCTTATCGTTAGTTTTAATTAGTCTGGATTCTTTTAATGGAACTCCGTAATTAGGTCTGGGCACTTAAGGTTTTTATCAGGCTTTTATAAGTTACTTTTAAAGCTGTAATCTAACTACTTAATAAGATATTTAAACGTGTTCTTTCCCTTTTATAAATTTATAACTTCCTTAATATTATACTTATCCTTATTAGTATTAATCTTAATCTTCTTTTCTAGAGGAACTCCCTTTAAGGTGGGTTTTAAAAGTGAGATGTGAAAAACCTTAATCCACACTTTTATATTAACAGGTAGGTTTAGTTTATAATTAAAGGTGGTAACTTTCTTTTTAATCTGGAATAGTCTGTACCTTTTAAAGTTAAGCTTTTTATTAGGTTGTTTTAAATATAAGTTTTATAAAAAAAGATAAATATAATCCCCCTTTTAAAAAGTTAGTCCCTTAACTTATTTATTATTATAGTGGAGTCTTTTTTTAAGTGCTAATTATTTAGTTTAATGTTTATTAGTAAACTTCTTTATCTATTTACGTGTAAACTTAAGTTTAGCTTACAGGTGGTTATATAATTCCTATATCTAGTTTATACAGACTACAGCTTAAGGGGTGCCTGTAAATAGGCCTTAACAGAGCTTAGGCTCCTTACCATAGTTAGTAAAGAATGGTAACATACTTATTAACTTAATTAGCGTTATATTATAAGTTATTTATGCTATTAGTAACAGCTTAAGCTAATTATCTTATTTAAAGTTAATATAGGTTTAAAGATACGTTATAAGTATTTAATTAACTTGTTTTATCTGGCTATCTGTTTATAAGTGGAAAGCTGTTAAAAGCTTACTTTTCACACCTATTCTCTATATTAGTCCTTATTAAAACTTTAACACGATTAGCTTATCTTGATCTGTAATAATATTATCTGGCTAAAGGTGTTATAAAATTACCTCTTTCTTAAAGATATAAGTAAGTTATTCTATTATTATATCCTTTAAGGTTAGTAGAAAATAAGCCCACTTTATCAATCTGTTAACTATTATAAGGATCTGGTTATAAGTAACTCTTATAATAGGGTCCTTAGACTCTGGGATCCCAGTGACGAAGTTAAGTAAGACGGAGCTTTATAACGCCTATAGTACAGGGAGTGGTTTGAGAAGCCTATAAGGCTTATAACATTAATTCTGCTTTTAGTGGTAGATATTATAGTTATTAACCACTTCTTTAACTAGCTTCTTTATTCCCAGGAAGGCGTACACTTATTAAGCCTATACTAAAGTCTTAACTTAACCTATATATCTTTTAAGTTAAGACTTATAAACCTACTAAACATACTCCTTTCTCTTAACCAGGTTATAAATGTACAGTTTCTCTTAATATTAAAGTTTTACTTTTAATTTAAATATACTGTTTACACCTTCTAACAGCTATTCCAGTTAATAACTGGTTTTATTATAATTTAAATACTTTAAGCATTCCTTACTATAATCTTACATATATCTTAAAATGTCTTTTAAATAACATTTATACTTACAGGTCCCTTTTATTAACCTTTTTACTTAAAAGTCCTATTATTACTAATAGATGTTATACTTTATTTATAAGTTTATATAAACGTTAATAGTTTATTCTAATATTTAGTTATTTAACACTTACAGTATATACTTTAATATGCTGTTTTTAACTTCGTTAAATATAATAACAGGGATTAGGACTGGATTAACATCTTTATAGTCCTGTCTCTAATTAAAAGTATTAGCTTACTTATTATCTTTTCCTTTAATATGGTGAATCTGGAAGTGGAACAGGGCTATTAACTCTACTTACCGTGTTTACTGTAAATTAAATTCCTTTGTTAAGAAGTACTAGAGATTATTATAGTTTAAAAAGACTTAAACCAGTTCTTTTATACCGCTTAAATACAGTGCTTACTTAGTGAAGTATTAAATAATCGCTATTAATTCCTTATTATAGATTAGATATTACAGGGCTGGGCTGTAAATTCCTTTTAATAAAAAGGTAACTAGGTGGCGTTTTCTATTGTCTTGGACTTAGCTAAGTTCTCTACTAATTATAAACTTTAAGGAGTTTATTTTAACTTAAAAAGGCTTTAAAAAATCAGGGAGGGCCAGGATTAGAGCTGTAATAAAGGCGTGTTTAAGGTCTTTAAACACCTTTTACTATTTATCAGTCTATTTAAACAGCTTTCCTTTACCTGTAAGTTTATAAAGTAATCTTACAATTTTTGTAAAATACCTAATAAAACAGTAATAGAAATTTATAAAGCTAATAAAGGCTTATAACTCTTTTTAATTCTTTAAAGTAGGTTAATCCCTAATTACCTTTATTTTCTCCAGTTACATTTTAAGCTTTTTAAAGGTTATTTTAAACCTTAAGTAGTTTAATTCTTAAACATAAAAGTGGCTTTTTTCTAAATTTACTATTAGCTTTACTTTCTTAAAAGCTGTTAGAACTTATCACACGTGCTTTTAATATTCTTTTAAAGTTTTAAAATAGATTAAAACGTCGTTTAAATATATAAAGATAAACTTATTAAGGAAGGGGCAGAGAACACTGTTAATAAGGCCTTAAAAGGTTATAAGGGCGTTTATTAATCTTATTAGTATAACACGGTATTAGTAATACCTGTTATAAGTCTGAAAGGCCGTTTTATACTTATCCTCTTCCTTCACTCTAATATAGTTAAATCCTATAAGGAAGTTAAGGCTGGAAAACTAATTTACCTTAATAATCCGTTCTCACATCTCTGTAATAAGTAGTAATAGGTAACGATTCTTAATTATATCCTTATTTAACGTTTAGTAGTTAATAACTATATATAGTTTACTGTCTCCCTTCCTTAAAACGAACAGTATTAGGTACCTTATTAGGGATTAAGACTCTATAATAAACCCATTCTTCAGGTTTTTATTAATGTACTCCCTTAAGGCTTTAGCTTATTAGGGGTTTAAGTGGTAAGGTTAAAAGCTATAAAGCTTTACTCCCGGCTTTAACTTAATTTCGTAATCTTACAGTCTGTAATCTGGTAATTATAGTATCTTTTTTTAAAATAAGGTGAACTTCCTATACTTTACAGGTACTTTAAATAAGTCGACTTTTTCACTTATTTATAAATTAACTTCTTACTTTTTTCCACCTTTTAAATTATCACTTAGGTAATATAGTAAACCTTTTAGTCCTTTAACTATTTTTATAAACCTAACTTAAACTATATTTAATTTTAAAGGTTTAACGTGCTTTTAAGTGCTTTATGTAACTTTAAAGCGGTTTAATACCTTTTTAACTTTCTCTAAACAGTAATCACAGCTGGGGGACTTGCTAAAGGTGAGGTGGCCACTCCTTTAGTTAATTACAGGGTTGTACTTTTCTAGCTAGGGTAGACTTAGGATTATGTTATAACCTGTAACTAATATAATGTTAAAGTCCACTTATTATTCGTCCTTATTTACTTTAATTAAGAGTGGTAAGTAATAGGTAACTTTACCGTTATTATACTAATACAGGCTTCTTTCTCCATTTCGTATAGGAATAGCCTTTTTATACTCTTTATTAGGGAGTTTCTTTTAATTAACTAATAAGGGGTGTACTAGGTTAAAAGTACTCCCGTTATTAATTACTACTTTTACCCTAAACAGCCTCCCTCTTCCATCTGTTATATTAACACTAACAGAATAATACTTATACTCCTTTAATATCTAAATTATAATAATCATTTATCCTTAAAGTCTTATCTAGCCTAACTTTTAAATACCTCTCCTTCTTCTTAGGGTTTTTACTAATTAGCAAATTATTAGTTTCCGGCCTTTTTAAAGGGCCTGTAACCTTTTCCTAATTCCTTTTGGAAAAACAGGCAGCTTTAGTAAACCTAACGGTTAACCTTTTTTAAGTTTTCACACCTTAACGTCCAGTTAACTTCAAACGATATAATGTTCTTAAGGTCCTTAATAAGTTAATAATACGCTTTACAGGCTTAGATTACAGTAATGTCTTTTTACTCTTAGATCCGTTAATAATCTTCTCACTTTTACCATTTTTAAGCTTTTCTATTAAGGTGTAATAAGTACATTATAACTAGGCAGTTATTAAGTACCCCTCTTTACTAGTATATAGCGGGGGCTTAATTAACCACGGTGACTTTCCGCTTATTACCAGACTCTTTTATTAGTAAGTAGGAGACCTGGTAGTAAGCCGTTTCCAACTCTACCCTTATAATAGTGTAATCCTGTCTTTATGTGTTTAAAAAGTGGTTATAAAGGGCCTTAAATCTATAATGCTGGTTAAGAGTACAGTTATCGTACACGTAGTTAATCTACAGTATATCCTTATAACTAAAGTGATCGATATTAACTATAGGTGTTACAGTTATAAAGTACAGAACGGATAAAGTAACACTTTCTTTCTTCTCTTCTTCCACTTACCTTTAAGTACGTTATTTTTCCCACACCTTTTCTTAAAACTTAAGTAGTAATAACTTAGCTTATTCTTCCACGAAACAGTCTTCCTTAATAAGGTGATATTTAAGTTAATTAATAAAGTAAACTTTATTATAAAGTTATAACTTAATTTCCACTATTTTATCCTTTAACGTTATAATAAGACCTTTAACCTTTAAATCCTTTATTTCGTTTACTAACTTTTAATATTTCTCCTCTAGCTCCCAGATCCTCCGTTAATATACTTACTTCATACCTTCCCAGGGGACCTTTAAGGTACTAGTCTAAAGCACACCAGCTTTAATGTAAGGCAGCCATCTAAGCTGTCCTTCTTCCAGGAAGGTGAGGGTGCTAATCTACTTAATATGCTTAAAGTGTTTAAAAGTTTTAAGGGGTATTATTAAGAAGAACTTCCGTTTCTCCAGTTTAATTCTCTTAATTTATTCTCTTTCACCTTTTAAGGTTTACTTCACTACTTAAGTGGCCTAAAGGGCTAGTTCTTCAACTCCTTTTACTATCTTAGTAAGGTTTAAGTTAGGGTCCTTCCTGGACTTCCTTAATTCCTAAGCTTATAAAGTGAGGTTTTTAAAGCCTACCACAGCTAACTGGAATATCTCTTCTTAAAGTCAGTCTTCTATAACCTATACCTTTAACGGTTTTAAGTTTCCACCTTAAAGTCAGTCTGTAACAACCTACACCTCCGTGGTTAACTCCACTATAACACCCTTAAGGACTAAGTATACCATATCCTGGGGTTTTTCATCTTCTTCCTTATCTCCCAGGTTACACTTATTTATTTAGGTGTAATCTTCTTTATTACTTACTATCCTGATATAAATATCTTTAAAGTTAAACCTAATATACTTTCCCCCTTTTAAAATAAGTTTCTAACTAACTTATTTTAGTAACGGGTATTACTATGCCATATGTCCTTTTTTATTACAGTTAAAGCACTAAACCTAAGACAGGTCCTTAGACTGCTTTTATTATTACTGTCATTACGGCTTATTATAATTAGGTCAGTTCTGTCAGTTTACTATACTAATATCTATTAGCCTAGGGTAATAACCTGTCACGGTTGACTAGTTCCCCTTCTTTAATTTACTTAGCTGGTAAGGGGTTTATTCCTTTTAATAATTCTTTTAATAATAGTAATTATAATACTAATTATTAACTTTAATAGTTATCTTAATTAACTTTTAAAAACAGTCTAGTTAGTCTTCCTAGTAAAGGTCTTTAGTGACATACTCCTTTAAACCACTTTAAAACAGTATTATTAAGGCTTTTTAGCTAAGTTTAGTCTTTATTACTTCTAATTTAAAGTGTATGGAGAACTTAAAGATTAAAGATGTCTGTCTTAAGGTTATAAGGCGTTACTTAGCCCGCCTGGGGGTGTTTAGTTCTTTAAACTCTATTTAAAGTTAGTTAATAAAAACGTTAAAATTGTTAAAAAGGGCCTAAGTCTTAAGGGCCTCTTTACGTGCTTTATTTATAAAGAGGTTATTAATTATCTTTATGTAAGGTTTATATTAGTAAGTGGCCACTTTATCTAATAAGGCTCTGGTAAACCTAACCTTTCCTTCTTCCTTAAAGAACTGCTTATTATAATAAGTGATATAACTCTAGAGCTAGGCTATTTAGGACTCTAGCTATATAAAGTCTCCCTTAAAACGTAAGGGTAGGGGGAGCTTTACTCGTTTCTTTTACAATCCCTTAAGGTTATTATTTTCTAGTTTAATAATATTAAGTTAAACTTAAAGTTTCTTAATAAGACTAATATAACTCTTAATGTCTCTAGGGAAGGTTTTATTAAATTCTTTAACTAATCTTTATTAATTAAGGTTTAAGTTTTTAAGGTATATAGCTAACTTGTTAATAATAAGGAGCTAAGGTTAGGCTTATACCTCTTTAATCTCCTTACCTTTTCTAAAAGTTGATATATTAATGGTAAAAGAGAGGTAATATCTAAGAGTTTAATAAACAGCGTTTAAAACTAGGATACTAATATCGTATTATAACCTACACCTAATACAGGCCTTAAAAGGACTAATATAGGTTAAGACAGAATATATAACAGGACGTTAACAGGTAAGGGGCGTTTTAAAAATAGCTTATTAAGTTAACACTCTTAAACAGGGGGTTTAATGTTATTATAAGTCGTTATCACTATAATACATAAAGGTAAGTTTAAACAGTAAGATATAAATAAATAATTAAATATTAACGTGAGGAACCAGAGTCCTTTACGGTAGTTATAGGCATAATTATAACTATCTATACTAACTAATTAGGAGGTATTTTATACCTTACTTATAATGTTATAAGTGCTTGTTATACAAGCACTTTACACTACGTAAGCGTTTTACTCGTGAGGTTTCTCCTGCTCACGATGCAAGCACTTGGCATGCTGCGAGCAGCACCTTATTAGTTGTAGGGGCTTCGGGTCTTTACACCCCTGGCCCAGTGCGCCTGGACGGTGTGCACCGTCTTCCCGCACTGTTCTTTCTGCGGGGGATTTGTCGGGCCGCCCCGGCCCAAGTGACGGCCTGTAGGGTCGTCACATTTTCTTCGTTACCTGCTATCTTAATATAGATATCTCCTAAGTTAAACTTAACGTACTTCCCTCCTTTTAAAACAGGTTTTTAACTGACTTACTTTAATAATAAGCACTGTTATATTATATGTCTTTTTTTATTACAGTTAAAGTATTAGACTTATAATAAGTCTTTAGACTGCTTCTGTTATTATTATTGTTAAGGTTTATTGTAATTAAGTCGGTTTTAACAGTTTATTATATTAATATTTATTAGTCTAAGGTAATATCTTATTGTAGTCGACTAATTCCCCTTCTTAAGCTTATTTAGCTAGTAAGGGGTCTGCTCCTTTTAGAAGTTCTTCTAATAATAGTAATTATAATACTAATTATTAGCTTTAATAGCTATCTTAATTAGCTTTTAAAAACGATCCAGTCAATCCTCTCAGTAAAGGTCTTTAGTAATATACTCCTTTAAGCCGCTTTAAAATAGCATTACTAGAGCTTTTTAATTAAGTTTAGTTTTTACTACTTTTAGCTTAAAGCGTATAAAGAACTTAAGGATTAAGGACATTTACCTTAGGGCTATAAGGCGTTACTTAGCCTGCCTTAAGGCGTTTAGTTTTTTAAACTTAGTTTAGAGTTAATTAATAAAAATGTTAAAGTTATTAAAAAGGGTTTAAGTCTCGGAGGCTTCCTTTTATACTCTGTTTACAGAAAAGTCGTTAATTATCTTTATATAAGGTTTATACTAATAAGTAACTACTTTATCTAGTAAAGCTTTAACGAATCTAACCTTTCCTTCTTCTTTAAAGAACTGCTTATTATAATAAATAATGTAACTTTAGAGTTAGGTTATTTAAGACTTTAACTATGTAAAGTCTCCCTTAAAGTATAATAGTAAGGGGAGCTTTACTTATTTCTTCTATAAGCTTTTAAAGTTATTATTCTCCAGCTTAACAGTATTAAGTCAGGCTTAAAGTTTTTCAATAAGATTAATACGGCTTTTAATATCTCTGGGAAAAGCTTTATTAAGTTCTTTAACCAGTCCTTACTAATTAAAGTTTAAGTCTTTAAGGTGTATAGTTAACATATCGATAGTAAGGAGTTAAGGTTAAGCTTACACTTCTTTAATCTCCTTACCTTTTCCAGAAATTAATATATTAAAGGTAAGAGAGAGGTGGTATTTTAAAGTTTAATAAATAGCGTTGAAACTAAGATATTAGTATTGTATTATAACTTATACCTAATATAAGCTTTAAGAGGATTAGTGCAGGTTAAGACAGAACGTATAATAAGACGTTAATAGGTAAAGGGCGTTCTAAAGATAGCTTATTAAGTTAGCACTTTTAGACTAGGGGTTTAATGTTACTGTAAGTCGTTATCACTATAATACATAAAGGTGAGTCTGAACAGTAGGATATAAATAAATAATTAAATACTAACGTGAGGAATTAAAATCCCTTACAGTAGTTATGGGTATAATTATAACTATCTATATTAACTAACTGGGAGGTACTTTATACCTTACTTATAGTGTTATAAGTGCTTGTTATGTAAGCACTTTATATTACGTGAGCGTTTTACTCGTAAGGTTTCTCCTGCTTATAGTGTAAGCACTCGGCATACTGTAAGCAGCACCTCATTAGTCGTAAGGGTTTCGGGTCTTTGCACCCCTGGCCTAGTGCGCCCGGACGGTGTGCACCGTCCCCCACACTGTTCCTTACACGGGAGATTCGTCGGGCTGCCCCGGCCCAAGTGACGGCCTGTAAGGTCGTCACAATTTTAACTAACGTTACCTTCTTATTCTTAATAGCTATTACAGTTATATAACGTATAAGTTTTTATAGTAATATTTTAGTAATAAGATTTAACTCCTTTATTTATTAGTGTATTACTCTTATATATTATAATTATTAAATTTAAATGTGTTTAGCTTATTAAAGAATGTGTATTAGAACCTGGTTAACACTTAATAATATAAAGGATTAGATGGATTATTTATAAATAGTAAACAATCTTTTTAAAGTGTTATTCTTAGGTATAAAGGGTTAGGTTTTTAAATTGGAATATTTAAAGTGGTTAGAAGGCTGAAGGGTTATGGTTAGTTAATACAAGTAAGCTATTAATAAGCTAGTATTTAGTGGAAAATGATAAGGTCTTTAAGCTGTAAAATAACTTTAGTGCTATTATAAAGTCCTTAACTCCCTATAGGGCTAAATTAGAAGACTATAGCTACATATGCCCCTGGATTTTGACCCTTAAGAAGGCTAAGGAGCTGAAGGCCCTTTTAAGGCCCTTAGACTAACCTACTGTAACGGAGAGGTTTTTATTTTAGAAGATTGAGAAGGCCTTTAATGAAAAGGACTTCTAATTAGCTATGTAGAGACGAAAAATCAAATAGCTGGAAGCTACTGTTAAGAGGTTAATGCTTAGTAAAAGGAAGAAGGTGGTCCCGGATCCGAATCCTGTATTTGTGGATATCGAGAAGATTTATAAGGCTTAGAGATAGGCCAAATTTCGTCAGAATCTTCAAATTCTTCAGAAACCGAAGATTCTGAATTAGAAAGTTCAGAGGCATCAAGTTGTATTGTTGTGGAGATATAGGCAGTTGAATAGAGTAGTTTTTCATACCCCTGTTTATTACACATTGGTCGAAAACAGGAGTGGTCAAAAAGTGGGCCCCCGGACTTATAAAGAATACTCTATACAAGCTATGAAATCGACTGCTAGTTTGAAGTTCTCCATTTTCATTTCATTTGCTTTTCTCTTCCGTTTCTCTTTTTCAACTGGAGTGAATTTAAGCGAGTGTGTTTCCATCCAGGCAGGGTCGCAGAGTAACCAAGGGCATACTGTGCGTTTCATTTTCCATTCCGCTCGTGACATCCGAACCATCTTTAAGTGGTTAGCATAAGTTTGGCGGCGGCCCGCCCCACTTTTACCCCAGCGCGAGTTTTGCCAAACCGTGGCGACGGGTAGCGCACAGGTCACCACCGACAGGGATCTTCAGGGCCATAACGGTTGCGTGAAAAACCATTAACGCAATTCTAAAAACACGCGTCGCCCGACGTAACCAGTTCCACAACGTCACCCTACCGCCACTCCTGCCAGAGGCACTGCACACTGGATTCGGTGAAATTGATGGAATTGCAATTGCTTGGTTGTATTGCCTGTTAGCTTTCTAGCGAAGCCAGAGAGCCCTTATTTATTGTTGTGGATAGCGGCAAGCCATTACGCGTACCTAGGCGTACGCGGCTGTGACCAATCTTGAAAAATCCACCGTTCTGGTATCTTCCAGAACCCCCTTCTTTTCCGACAACTCCCCAAGAAACACACCAACATACTCCGTACACTCACTGCCATGGTGGTGTGTCCTATCTGTAGCCGGGGCGTCAAGTCGCTCACTGGCGCTCTGGCAGTGCCAGACATCCAGAGCTAACTAGAGGCCCAGGGCCCCTGAACCCCTTTCTTTTTAACAGTTTCCTTGCAACACACCACCCCATTTATAGTCACAGCAAGTATAACCGGGGCAAATTTCGGGTCAGGCGGGCCTCAGTGCAGCGCACCCCTAGCTTAGGATTTGCGATTAATACGGACTCGGACAGAAAGAATTATCGGGTGAGACTATAAAGGTAGGTTGAGATATGTTAGTAGCGGGTGTTGGAAGGTGAGTTCTGCTTTTCGCGGTGTGGACTGAGGTTAAGCGGTCTGGTGTATTCTTTTTCCTCTTTCCGTCTGTGTTCGCTGCGTGTCATCCGTTAGCTGACGGGACGCTTTGAAAGTGTCCGGGGAGCTTTTTTCTTTTTGTTTTTAAGAAAACTTACCCTTGTCTAATCCCTACCCGTTGGCGTCGGTGGGCCGACCCCGCGACGCCAAACCTCAAACCAGACAACTCCCCAACCTCTTGAACACGGGCTCACACCAACTTCTTCCCAATATCATTGTCCCTCCCACAACGAACTTATTGATGCGCGCTGCTGCGTCGGATCAGCGCGCACAAACATAGAGATTGGCGACCAAAAGACTCGACGGATGGTCCTGATGGAGCCGCTCAGCGCTCTTAGGGTCGCCACGACCGTTTTCCGCTTCCTCGACTTCTTTACTAAAATATGCGCAAACCTATCCAGGATACAGACAGAGTATGGGACACGGGCTGCCCCCGGAATTACATCCCAACTTCTCCACGAGCTTTGTTTGTTCTGGGACATCGCCTGGCATCTGTCGACTGAAGATAGTCGACTTAATCGCGACCTAAAGATCAGCGGTATACTGACAACCGTGCTTGCTGGATGCAGACCGATGATTACAGAGCTTGGCCTATACATTAACCGAAGGGTGCTCGCCATGGCCCGGGATAAAGGCACACCGTTTTTGCCAACAGCTGATGATGTTGACTACCTCCGATTGATGCACGCCTTCGCCTGAGAGAGTCTGGTGGAGTGGAGTGGTCGTGTAAACGTTTCCACGTAGTTTTATTTCTTTGCGCCATCCTAGGGTCTGGCATCTTGAGCACATGGGAGAGCAGACACGAGATTTGTGCTGAGATGCAAACCTGCCGCGATTAAAGTCTCACACTGTCTTGGGACCGGTAAGAGTGATCCAACCAAGATGCCTTCGCTATGGTCAGCTGTGGAACGTTTGACTGAGGAACGAGGGGCTCAGGAGCAGCGGAAGTGCAGTTGCAAAGTGACTTGATTAGGTAGAAAAGGGGAGTGCGAAGCACTCCCCAGTTATATACAAATGGAAGCTCCCTGTGTGTGGGGAGAGCACATGATCCAAGGCCCCTGCGCTCCAGCTTGACATCAGCTAACAGCATCCATCTCTAGCTGTCCTACAATACCCACGCCACAGCCATTACCTCGGTAATGGGCTCGCCAGGGGCGCTACTCATCGGAGACGCAACAACAGACCTAAGTTTATCAACATTACATGCATTGTACCGCGACAAAAAGGCTCGAGACCCCTTGATCATCGCGTTCGTCTTAGTCGGTATAATCACTGGTCTTATTGTGGTACTTCCTGCAATGAGCGTTTTGCTACGCGTTGTACCGTGGTGTGGCATTGCCGCTTTGGCTTTGACTGCGTGTGTCGGAGGAGCGAGCTCCAGGAGACAGATTCATATCAAGGAAAACTCCTTCTTTGTGAGGGGAAACGCGCTGAATCTCCCATTCTGAGTGAAATTATTGGGCCTGAGGTGGTTCATCAACTGCTCGATATGGGGGATGGAGGCAGCGGGAAATAATCGCCGCTTTTCATCTGAGACTTCGTCTGGGAGGTCCAGGTCTGGTCAACTATTTCAACTAGGGCGGAGCTTTCGGCGTTTTTTTTCGGTTTAACTAGGAACATGTTGGAAGAGTCCTAGCCGGTGTACGGAGCACGGGGGGTGAGGTACCTAGCCACACAACAGCGTGGTATTCCTCGATATCAATTTACAGCAATGCTCCACCGGCCTAGGTACCGACGTCCCGCAAAGCCCCGAAACCCCCGCCATACACTATGAGCAACACACCGCCGCATGTATTGGACATGTGCTTCATTCCCATATCATAAGGTATCCAATCAAAATGCAGCTTGGGACGTTCATACGGTCAGGACCGCGGTCACGGATAAAGTCCTCTGAACTAACTACGCCGCTTGGTCGCAGGGCGGATACTGAAAGTGCACTGCAATGTGTTTAACCGCGTAACAATTTCGAGCAAGAAACGCAAGCAGGATACTTGAGGTACTGATCATGCAGATGGCTACCTAATTCAGTACCACAAAAGGACCCGATTCTGCCTTGGCGATATTGTGCATCTGCGTTCGACCGTGATGTGCAGGTCGGGTCGTAGTGCCGAGCCGCGGTTGCTATCGCCTTCGAAACGCACCACGACGACCGAACCGGGGTATTGCTGCTGAGGAAATAACAGCATTTGGAGGGGGCCCATGTAATAACATAACTAGATAGGCTGCCACGTCCACACCTACCAGTTTTCTCCCCTTGCAAATTCCCACCACAGAGACCCGGTACGGCGACAAGAAATCTGGAACGTTGGGCCGAACGCCAATTCGCACCGGCTCGAAGGTCCCATGGCCGGAGACCTTGATCATTATATCGCGCTGCTCGATGAGGAAGACGTAACCACCTTCGGGATACCCCGTTCCACCACTTTCCCGTCCACCCCGAGCCAGAGCACCGAGCAATTCTTGCCACTCCACCGCGAAACCGATGGCAACTCCATCTCCTCATGCTCAACACACACATCCATGCGCATCAAATCGGCGCCGGCTTCACGACTTGACGTCCAAGTTGAGTTGGCAAATGCACAGCGTGATGCCGGAGACATATCCGACTTCCCGACACGTCTGCCAACGTCTGGCGGAGATATTGAGTTGGAAGACCTGGCATTTCCATCCTCCAAGCCGGACTGGCGCAGCGCCGAACACTTGATAGCACCACCCAAGCCAAGCCTGGAGCCGAAGGTCTCCAAGTACAACGGCCGTCCAAACCGGAAGCAGCAGCCAGACTACAAACCGATCGCCCTCCGCTGGCCATTCCACCTCTTCTTACTTCTCAGCATAGCTGGATTGTTTGCCTTCCTCGAATACCAGGTGCACGATCTCCCGCCACAGAATTTCAACCTGCTGCAGATCAATGTGGAAGGTAATCAGGGTGTGTGGGCCCAGCGCAATCTCAATATCGCCCCGGCATTAACAGCGACACGCGATATCACGACTATACCTCCGATGACCCGCCGTCCGGTGATGAGAATCCCCGACCCAGCGCTATATCCAACGCCAGCGGAGACCATAACTACATATTGTGTGCTGCATCCACCAACGCTGTCGGTTTTGGAGATGAAAGGGTACCCCGGGAGGCCCGGGGGTCTATTCACCCATTACAACTGGTTGAAAGAATCTTACCCAGATGACAGCAACATAACCCTCTCATACTACCGGGTAAACGAGCAATTTCCGATCTCCTACACCGATGATCCCTCTTGGTGTCCGTGCACCATTACAGCTTTCGACGAGGATGTCGGGGCCGCTCTCATCGGTATTGACCCGCAAAGGAAGCTCGTTTCCGCTGAGTTTTCAACAACGGCGAGGCAGCAGATCGGCCGGTCAAACGTCAAGGGGTGCGATTCAATGCTGAGAGCCATTTCTTCCATCTCAAGGACCCACTGGGGAGGCATTCTTGCAACTGGGCAGTTTACGCTCATGGTCGGCTTTTCGGCCTCCCTGCAGCAATGGTTTCCATACCCAGCCCCCTCCACCGGCTCCGACGGCGGTATACTGATACCCTTGGACGTCATGAAGTTCGGGCCCGATGGGGATGCGTGGGCCGACTCCGAGTTCGACGTCTTTGGCAACAAACCCGAGGCACCAGACTTTACCGGCCTTTTCCCTGCCAGGGGCACTGGATACAGCGCTCTAAGCACTCGCTGGTGGACCCTCCCGTTGTCGATGCTGGCCCCTAGCAGCACGGCAACCATGACCACAGCGACAACAACAGACAGCGACAGCAGTGCCCGTTCTACCACTGCCACGGCGAGCCCGGCCATCACGGCACATGCGGCGGGCACCACCAGCCAGCCACATCCTACCAGCCTGTCATCCGAGACCTCAAGCATCGCGTATAGTAACTCTCGGGCTTCTCGCACATCCGGATTCGGCGACCCCACCACCGTCACGGTCATCCAAATCAGCACCACCGAAATACCGACAACGCTAAATGGTGGCTCGGAAGCAGCATCACTAGAAACTCGCCCAGGATTAGTAGCCGGGAGTCCGACAAGCATCGAGCCTAGTGCCGGCTCTCATGCAGACAGTCCTTCTTCCAGTGGACCCAATTCTACTACCAGTACTACCAGTAGTAGAGATGCCACTGATACATCAACCGCGACAGCCGCCCCAAAGCTCCCCGGTAGTTTAACCACAAATACGTCTCAGCCCACATCTCAACGAGTGGTGCCTATCGTAGGCACCACGCTCTCGTCCATCGTTACCAGTCACGCACAGACAACACAAGACGCCAACCCTCCCAGCAGCGCGTACCATCTTGCGATAGGAACAACAACCTCGGCCACAACATCCCACCGCTCCTCGAGCGACGACGTAAACACCACCGCACATCCCAACGCATCCAACACCACCACCACCACCATCAACCAAACAAACACCACCCCCACCAAACCACCACACCCCGGCCGTGGCCCCATCGCCCCCGGCGCACCCGCCCGCTTCTTCAACCTCGGCTCCGAAGCCGGCTACCTCATGGCCTCGCTCGTGCCCGTCCTCCTCGCCACGCTGCTCTCCATCCCCATCCAAATCATGACCGCCAGCCTCACCGCCATGCTGCCCTTCCGCGCCATGTGCCACCCCGCCGCTGCCACCGCCCAAGATTCTCTGCTCCTCCCGCACCGGCAGAATCTCCTGGCGGGCGCGGCGGCTGGGTGGCGGACGTGGATGCGTGTGGGGGATCCGCTGCCCGGGCTAGGGGTGGTGATGGGTGTGTTGTCGATGGTGTTGATACCGCTGTCGAGCGAGGTGATACGGTTGGAGTTTGCGAGTAGTTGTGATAATGGCGGTGGTGGTAATGGTGGTGGTGGGTTGGGGGGTGGGTTGAGGGATGAGAATGGAGATGGGG
>Ga0247758_1001090_pt1 | contig 22310 bp, 14 predicted proteins | sample UWRJL156409C4_FD_180950 | JGI IMG/M metagenome (GOLD analysis project Ga0247758, IMG submission 180950) | Plant litter microbial communities from Arlington Agricultural Research Station in Wisconsin, United States - UWRJ-L156-409C-4 | ecosystem: Environmental > Terrestrial > Plant litter >... | reverse complement strand
AATAACAGTTTCGGTGGAAAGAACAGATTTTTGTGGAGTTGGCAGCGCTCCGCATTCGTCAGGCAGCCACGGGTGCATGCACGAGCCAGGCAGGAGGTGCCAAGAACTGGTGACTCTGACCAAAGTGCCCGAAAGGGCGACCTCCAAGAACTTGATCAGGCAACCTCCGCACTATTGAACCCCTCCCGTCCCTCCGTGGTCGACAATATACGATTGAGAGCGGTGAAGACCACTCGTAAAACTGATCGATTGAATCACGAACAACTTCCTCAATGATGCGACGGGCACGTTCTCAACAAACAAGCACAAAATCAGGGACCAGATTTTGGGAGAATTAACCTCTCAACCAGCTCACCGTCAGGAACGAGGCCTTAGACTACACGCCCGTCAAGTTTGGCGCCTCCCTTACGATTGCTGCTATCAAACTCCCCGTGAATCTCAAGTATCTTGGACACTACGAGCCTAGACGGCGAAGTTGCCGGAACCATTGCCGAGATCCTCGGCATGAAACACGGCCGCCTGAGAATCACCATAGCTTCTTACCTATACCAATCAACACCAACGAGGACGTTGATACATGAGATCCATTTTCCCCTGCAAAGTCTAGTTCACTCGCCAGATCGCCCGCCGTATCCGCGGTTTATCAATCGATTCGACTGCCGCGAAATGCTGCTAGTAGTCGACGGCTTATGCATCAACCCTACAAAGATGGCAGCGCGCTTGGCGGCGAGAACCGCTTGTGGCATGGGGAACACGCAGTATACGAAACTCTGCGGAATTATGCTTTGAGATGCTGGGCTAGAGTTAGACAGGTTGGAGTTATGCTGGGCACCTCGCAGTCATCTAGCAGCGGAGACTGGCTCGCCCTCAAAATCTCTTGTTCTCTCCAATACCGAACGAGCAACATACTGCCAGGGCCTGTCGGTGTTCCCTCCTATACACTCAACGTGCGTTTTTGATTGCATTACTAACTTTCCAGATACATTAAACCAAGCCAACAACGGTCCAGTCCTCCTCCTCCTCCTCCTCCAATCCTTCACCTCAATCCGCCTTAGAAAGCCACCACCGGTACAGCGGCACCGTCTCCGCCTGCCCCGGCTTGAGGAACACATATCCCAAGATGCCCTCCTGATGATACCCCACCGACTGCGCGTTCTCCCCCTTGGCATGCATTGTGTAAAAGTGATCGGCCGTCTCGTTGTTATACCAGCGATAGAACGGCATCGTGCCGGACTGCTGGTCCGGGTAGACCCAAAATACAATGCCTTCGTTCTTGTAGCCCGAAGAGGCGGCAATCTCGCCCGAAGCGTCGGTCGTGTAGAAGTGGTCGCCTCCTGCGGCGCGGTACCAGCGGTGCACGGCGACCGTCAGGGGCTGCTGCTTGGTGTAGACCCAGGCGGCGATGCCTTCGGACTGGTAGCCCATTTTGGGGGCGAGCTCCCCTGTGGGGGAGGTGGTGTAGAAGTGATCGTGTTGCGGCATTGTGATGTGTGATGTGAGATTATTGAAGGAAATAAATTGTTTTTGGTTTGGTTCCGAGGCTCTAAAATTAGGTTTTCGTTGAACTTGGTGATGGCGATGGTGACCCCAAGGCGGAGGGAGAGTGTGTTCTTATATCCTTGTTTAGAACTGCCAGGTCTGTATCATGGTGGGATCATGAGGACCCATACCATCCCGGTTAGCATGATGTTTTTTTTTCTCTAGCGGGCTCACTCTCGGGAGCTTGGAACTCCATGATCTTGCAAATATTCCACTAAATCTGTTGCTCTCGGCTCTTTCGTCCCACTTCTACATTCTGCCTCACGCGTTCGAGAAAAGTGACTGATCCTGAACTGACACTCTTGGTGATCGGAGTCAAATTTGTCGCCCACCTGCCCCTACACGCCGATTTGTCGTGCGTCCAGCGTGTAGTTGCTCAACTTTCTGAAGGCTATGGATATTTTTCCTGTCCTTGAACAGGGGTTGGAAGAGATCGGGGATCAGGCCACTGGTAGACACGGTCGACCCGTTCTATTCGCCAGTAATTCTCACAATGCATGCGGACACACGCATTTCCGAAGCATCAACCCCTCAGACGTCTTCTACAGGGTCGCCACTAGCAAGCCACACTCCGGACTTCGGAATTGTGATTGGTCCTGCATATGGTCTATCTGCAAAATCATCACGGACTTGTCGTCCCACTAATCCGGCACTTCGTGTTGATCATGCAAAAGTCTGTCCTCCGAAGTCATCACACTGTGATCAGGAATTGGGGCGGCATCATAGCGAGTCAAGGCTGTCAGCAGTGGAAAGAAGAGTAGAAGGGGGTTCTGCGAATTTATTCCCCGCACCCCCAAGTATCACGCAAACTCCAAGGTTAAATCACGAACCCCATCGACCAGCGACGTCCGAAAGGATGACCATTCGTCAGATATCGCCCTCTTGAGTGGTGTCATGATCAAGCCCCAGGATGGGTCATAATCAGTTTTGAATCGACCGATCGTGGCCATCTACGCGCAGCCCGAGTCGAGGAAACTGAGACAGCTTAAGGTGCCTGCTATGCCTTGTCAAAGTCCTGGCCTGCAATGAGCCGGTAGAGGCCCCTTCTTGGCTGTGAAGCCCATTCCGCGATTTGAGGACGGAGAAATGTGGATGAGAGAATGGGCTGCATCCGCCGCTCGACGGTCTCCGATAATAAGATCGTTCCTATCAATATTTCTCTTCGCTGGAGGCTTCCATGGGCGCGCACTTTCTATTTGGTCACCTATGTCAGGGCGTCAATCTGCGCCACAAAGGATAGGTATGTCAGCATCCAACGTGAAGATTCAAAAGGCGTCCAGACTTGGACCGTAGCATGCGTGCCAAGGCGTGTCCTGCGCGTGAACAATGCGTTCTGCAGCACGCTACAAGACAGTCAGTAAATGGAGTCAGATCGTGATCGAATCATACTAATACCTAGAGTGGATCTGTGAGAATAAAATAAAGTAAAATAATAAAATAAAGCCTTACTTCGTCTGTTGAAACTCTCTAATTTAATACTATTAGCCGCACGTGGAAAATCTAGCTAAATTAGCAATTTTCTACTAGAATTATTATAAGTACAAACGTTATTATACAGAGTTAAAGTAGATTTAAAATAGTTTAGAAAACCAAGCCTTCAAAATTTAGCTAATACCATAGTGTAGAAGATATAAGAGGTAAATCGACAGCCAAATTTTTACTTTAAGGGTAAAAGGGAAGAATATAGTGGCTTAGTAGTCAATTTCCATTACTTTAATTCTTTTTTCAAAATTTATGACCTTATAATCTTTAATAAAATACTGTACAGAACACTACATATAAAGCTATTTACAAGACTTAATATAAAACTTAGTTACAGTTGTTAAAGTGTATCACTCTTACAGATCTTACAGGCCTGTTAGGCTCTGGAATATAGTAGCTTATATGCTATAATTCGTCACTGGGAATACTAAACAGCTATGTAGTACAGAGCTGTAAACAACTGTTATAGTAGGCTAGTCAGGCTTCATAAGGCTTATTGCAGTTGCAGGTGCAGTTGTATTATTTCTACTACTTGTATATCCTCCAGGCTGCAGTCAGAGCCCCGCACGTCAGTTGGAGCTCGTATAGTAGCCCGTGAATTCCGCAAAACTATTTAATATGGAAAATTTTACAAATCGACTTGCAGCTATACAAACGAACCACTTCTTTGCACAACAAAAATATCCACAAAATAACCCCTTATAATACAGTGGTCTACATTACTATAAGTAGTATAATTACAGGGCATTCCAACCCTAACCCTGAAAACAATGGCTGCCTAGTTAGGTTAGGGAAGTGATTCTAGAAAACAGAAATTTTATAGGCTTATCAGCACTTTAATACAGGGAGTGACTACTTGTAATTCCATTACAGGATACGCAAGCCGTAAGTACAGGGTACATAGGAGCGTTGTAATCCACAATGTTCTAACTAGTGGCCCGGAATGGAGGCTTGTAATGACCTAATGCAATAGATCCTATAGCCTATAAAGGCTATAGCCTACAGGCCTAGTAAGCCTGTAGGGCCCTATAAGCCTCTGGCTTGTAACAGAGTTGCTTGATGTCAAACTAGACCGCTGCACCAAAACACTGCAAAAGTGAATCCACTGATACCAGCATTTAGTAACAGCGACTACATCCATATTGTTCCACACTTGAATTACACTAGAGGGTACGCACTAGAGTGATGGTCTCTGTACTGCCTATAGCCCTCTAAATTAGAAGCCTAGAGGGCTTATAAGGCCGTATAACTGTATATAGTTTAATAATAATGATATTACAAAACCAAAAAGAAAGATAAGGGTAATTTAAACAAGTGCACTAGTCAATACTATACTGGTTTTTTCTAATAGGTCTGGGTTATCCTCTATTCTATTCATACTAAATAAAACATCTTTTATAAAGTTCTTTAAAAACAAAAGGTCAGAAACGTTAGTACTAGGGTAAGATTTAGTAAACCTGAATAGATAATAGGTTAAAGAGCATGTTATTAATAGAATTAGTAAATCTTAATAGTTTTATAAGTCAGTTATATAACGATAGTCTCTTGTTATCTTATCTGTTATCTTTTTATAAACTGTAAAGCCGTCTATTACTTCTATATAGTTCTCTAAGCCCTTTACCTTTCCTCAGCAGAAGAACTCTGCAGCGCTTTTCTTTTGTAACATTATTAAATTAGGTATATATTACGACCTGCACCCGACACAGGCCTCGAAAGGGCTGGCGCGGGTTAAGACAGAACGTATGGCAGGACGCCAACAGGTAAGGGGCGTTCCGAAGACGGCTTGTTGAGCTAGCACTCCTAGACGGGGGTTCAATGTCACTGTAGGTCGTTGTCACTATAATGCGCAGAGGTGAGTCTGAACAGTAGGACACAAATGAACAATTGAATACTAGCGTGAGGAACCAGAGTCCCTCACGGTGGTTGTGGGCACAACCATGACTATCTATACTAACTAGCCAGAGGTACCTTGTACCTTGCTCAGTGGCCTGTTGCTCAGTGAGGAACTGAGCAACCTGCTACTGAGCACTCCTTGCTCAGAGGTCTCTCAGATGCTCAGTAGGTGAGCACTCCTGCCAAGACTGAGCAACTGCTGGTTGGTCGTAGGGGCTTCGGGTCTTTGCACCCCTGGCCCAGTGCGCAGTACCGTACGTACTGTCTTCCTGCACTGTTCCTTGTGCGGGGGATTCGTCGGGCCGCTCCGGCCCAAGTGACGGCCTGCGGGGTCGTCACAGTATAATATAAAGTAAACTAAACTTAATATAAGGTAGAACAGTAATGGCTAGTAAGCGCGATAGGATATAAGAAGAAGTAAGGATCTAAAGGATATGCGAGAGAGAGACAACTTATGTAATAGTTAGTAAGGATCAAATTACCTCTTTATCTAACTGACGCTTAACAAAGAGCAGTCGTGTAGTGAGTAGTAAAGGATGGATTAAGCTACCTTTTTACGTCTGGGAAAAGATTAATTACGCAGTAGGTAAGCATAATTACTATAACGTAGAACCTTAAAATGGAGAGTATGCGCCCAATCACACGCCGCGCGTGGTCGTGGGTAAGCGGCGAGACTTACTGGGTTTAAGCTAAAGTCTTGGCATGTCGAACGGAGGCGAGTTGGCCACGGCACACCTGTCCATCAACTGCAACAGATTCGCGTCACATAGACAGGGGTAGGCGCCGAGGGTATGTGCCGCATCAACGGTAGTGCTCAAGCACGACGAAGCACTGATCTGGGTCTGGGTACAGAACACGGCACGATCGGGGCCACCTCGGTAATCACACGACGCCACATCCCGAGGCTCGAGAGAATTGCTGGCGACCGAAAAAACGAGTGTGGGACCCCCGAATCGCACAATAACCGAGTTTCCCAACTCGACTGTTCTCTCCATCAATTTGTATCTTTTAGCACATCAACGAGATGTCCTCCCCGCCAGGCGCAATGAGCGATTGTGGCATGAAACGACAGAGTCATCGCCTCGGTATTGATCGGAAGCAAATCTGAGACGTCCTTGCAGCCCATTTCTTTGTCTTCATAGGCCTAGCTGTTTTGGTGATTCTCACCGTCTCCCGCAATGGCTTTGCAATGGGCCCCACCGCAAAGAACAGTGTATTGGATCCTTTTGGGATGCAATGGGACATTCTTTGGCAGTCTGGTTCTCCATTTATCATCTCCTTGTTCGCCTTCTGCCGAAATTGGGTGGTTGACGAGGCGGTATATCACATAACGCGCGTGGATATTGAAAATAACAGCAATTCTGCTCCATCAAATCGACTAGAGAGGAGCTCTGCAAACGAGGAGAAGGCTTCGCTGTTGGGCACAACATTCGACAAGCGCAGCTTCAGTAAGACCATCCCAGGACCAGACGACTTTTGTACGGTGGAGACCTGCTAGTACCAAGCTAACCTCAGGCGCAAGACTACCTTGAAAAAGCGACGATCACGAGGGGTTGGCATGCATACAAAAACCACGACTTCAACTTGATGACAGGACTCCTCTTCGGCCTCCTTGTCACATACATCCTTCAGCCCCTGATGGCATCCCTGATCAAGGAGCAGGAATCGACATTCATCAGAAACGTCCCAACAAACCGACCCATGGACTTCAGCAGCAATAGCCTTGCAAATCTGGAGCCGGACGAGTGGGACCTGATCCTCGACTCCACTGTGGCCGAAGATCTGCACACAGCCGAGCCAAGCCCCTGAACAAACCGAACCCACGCCTTCCGACCGCTGTATCCCCAAACCAGCTTCTCCGACCGTGGAACCCTGACCGCCGCATCAACCGCCTACGCGGCCTATCTCTCGTGCGAACAAGTGCCGCAAGTCGCCCTTGAGCTTGACGATCTTGGCGTGAGTGATGGCTTCGTCCACGCCAGTCTCACCGCGATGGACCGCAACTGCGCCATCGCATTCGCCTTGACCTTCAGCCCAACCAACCGCCCCAACGTTCATCTCCTTCGACACCAGATCCCCTGTATTCCCAACCAAAACCGTCATCCAGGAGGCATTTTGAAGCCAGCCTCCTCGGTCTCCACGAAGTGCAGTACGGCACGAACCGAGACCAAGTCGCGAACACTGAGTTTGCCGACTTTGCCATGGCGATTGCGAGGACACTGCTTCCTCTCACCCCTTTGCCCCCCGCCTCCTCGTCTGTCGATGCATCCTCACCTGTTCCTGCCTCTTCTTCTTCTTCTTCATCAACATCATCATTATCATCATCATCGACAGAGATGACGATGGCCATTATAAATGGACCAGAGCTACTGCTAAGAGCGGTACCGTCTCCTAATAATCACACAGAACCTATATCTCAAACCCCATTCCTTAATTACTCAACTTGTGTCAGCTCAGAGCACGCAAATGATTGCCTTTGGCCCTGATTCTTCATTTCGGTTGGAAAACAATTGCATTGCTTATCTGCCCTGGAATCGTTGGTTCCTGTAACGGGCAAGGTAGTGTGTTGCAACTAGCTAGGCCTGCTCTATGAGTACGCAGAACATGAGGAAAGAGAAGCGGGGAAGGAAACGTTGTGGGAGGGCATTCTCTATATGAGCGGGTCTGTGCTGGTCCGATCGAAGGGAGACAGAAGATTCCAGAGCAGTCATGGGTCCCGTTGTGGTTTAGTGTTGGGGTCCGTGTGCGTGTGTTGACATTTCTAGGAATGGCTTCATCCAGAGGTCGCCGGTGGGGCTCCGCCCCACCTCCGTAGTCCTGAATGCCATGGCCCAGGATCGCTGAGACTGCACCAGGGCTCAGCCCGTTACATATTAAATGGTTTGACGATGAAAGCATAGAATATGTTTCATCTGTCTTTAGTCTTGGTACTGTCTTTAAGATACCTTTGACTGTCATTCCTTAAAAAAGGGGATTCTGTTAAAAATTCCTAAGGTCCTAAAGGCTTTGTGTTACGGGACGGTTTAAGAACGAAAAATTTCGGGAACTTAGGGCTTTGGCCCACTAAATAGACAGTTTCAAAGATTATAGATATTGGTGGGATTTCGACATACTAAACAAGGTCGGTGGATTAATATTATGTAGATGGCTCGTGTACAGGATGTGGAATATTTACAACGTTGTGCCCTGTCGGAGCCCGTCTTAGCGCTCGGTACGGTAGGTGATCGGGATGGCCACGGCGTTCCTAGGAAGCTTCTGCCGAGAAACGCAGGTCCGTTTGAAGTCCGACACAATTTCCTGCTGAAGCGTAGCTAGCTCCGACACCTCTAGCAATAGTCAGATGATGGTGCTCGAGACTCCACACGCTAGTACCGAGAACGCCTTCTACCTACGCCACGGCAGCACCGGGAGAAGGAATGCTTCCATCTTCGGGATTGTGCGACAGAGTCAGCACCCACGAGTGTACAATATGAGATCAAGATATAAAACGTTGGGGACGCGTCAGTAAATCTTACGAATAAGTAGGCGGTGACGAATTCTCCAGGTCGCTTAATCCGAGCCCAGATTTTCGGTAATACATCAAGTAGGCGGTGAGAATAACAAATCTTCCAGGCGCTTCACTTGGGCCCAGATCTTAGCCCATCAACTAGTAGGCAGGCGGTGAAAGGAGACAAATTTCGGGCCATCAAACTGCAGCTCGAAGTGGCTCCAAAACAACTGAATAATTACACTCCAACACCGTCGTATTGCGTCCGTTGCGTCTAATAGTGCGGAGGTAGGTTGTTTTCTAGTGTAAGCTTCGCCGTAGAACGTGTCTGGACTTGCATAAAAGGCATTTGGTTTGCAGAAGGTGATGTGGGCTTCCTTATCACAGGGCGAGCCTGGCTCACGGGCCACCGTATCATCAGAACGGTTTGATACTTTGTTAGCTCGTGCACTTTTAGAGTCTTTAGGCTGATTGAACCATTGTTACACACAATTGGAAGGATAGGGTTTTTGCTGGCGAAATTTTGGGTACCCATGGGTGTGTAGTTCCTGGCCCACGCAATTTATCAACGCCCGGCGGCTAAGTCGAAAGGGCAACTATACTAACATGTATAATTCTCAAGCTGCGACTTGATATCCTGATCACTTTTTCCGAACCGACAAGCGCCCTACAGATGTCTATCTAGCACCCTGCCGGCTCTTGTGCCACCAGCCAAAGCTGCCCGCTCAACGCTCGTTGCAGCTCCACGCGGTAATGTGGCTGTTCCAGCTGCCATCTTCATCGGCGAGGTTGACATTCCTGTGGTTCTCTCGCTTTCCGCTTCGCCGGTCCAAATGATGCGCCCTGCCAGAGGGGTTCATGGTGCCCGGTCACCGCCATGACGACCTGGTGCTTTTAGGGGCACCCTAGGAATGATCCTCTCCCTCCATCTGGTCTCCGGATCCGGATCGCCATTGTTGATCATCGCTTTCCAGCAGTGTACACCCCATAATGCTTTGGTCCTAACATCTCCCGGGTGCCTCATCATCACTAGCACCAGGATCCGATCTCCTGGCATCAGAGACTTCAGTCTTGCCTTCTCCAGGTGTCGTCGCACAGTCCTCAGTGCTCGTTGCGGTGCCGGTATTAAAGGGGTCGGGTTCTCCCCGATGGTTCACCTGTGGCTCACACCTCTCGTTGGCTTTCGCTCCAGAAGAGTCGTGATTTTCAAGGTGATAGAAGGTCGGACCGTACCGGCTAGAGATGAGGCCCATCTTAACAAGCGCTCTTTCGATCAAATGCTTGATACATGGGACGCAGGCGGCGATGATGCTGTGAACGACACTCGTAAGCTTTCTCATCGAAACAGAGGATTCCGGAAATGGGAACGCCTACCCAAGCTGGATCTCCAGTATCCCCCAAAACGTGACATCCACCCCGTCGCGAAGCGGATCCCCTGTGAGCCTCTTCAACGACACGGACACGATCTTGCAAATGCTCGCAGCGCTCGCGACCAGACCCAAACCCATGATGACCACGAGAATCGCCCTCTCACGCACAGACCTGCGAATACGCCGAATGAACGTCATGGGTAGGAGACTCAGGACGAAGTCGGTGGCCACGGTCAAAGCGGCAACTCCCAGAATCCCTTTACTCATAAGCGAGCGGGGGAGACACACAGCATTCGGTGTTTTTGGGTTCCACACCGCTGACAGCGGCTTGCAAGAGGCAAAGAGGAAGCTGCTTGTGGTGATGGCAATTGCAACGGGGATGACCATCATTGCCAAGAGGAAGACGCGCCATAGTGTGCTATCTCGACGGAGCTGGAAGAGTGAATAGGCGATGCTGAGCTTTGCGAAGCCGATTGCCCATCCTGAGCAATGGTTGGAGAAGTGAAGACATAAACGCGCGGTTGGGATCTGGGCCTCAGGGACATAGAGGGATGCTCGACCGAGCCCGTTGTGGACAGCGATGAGGGTTAGGATCCACTGGGCGAGATCGAAGACCTGGCGAGACTCAGTAAGAGAGCTGGAGGCTACAAGCAGAAGGGTAGTGCCTCACTGCAGCGGCGATGATGGTCCAGTCATCCCATCCCAGCCGTAATACCGGCCGACAACGGCTCCATATGCGGGTGATAAGGATGGGAATGGAGATACCATGTAGAACGCAAGACAGGATGACAATCTCGGGGCCTCGGTCCATGAAGGGCGGTGGCGGCGCTTTGGGGTCCATGGCGTCGGGAGAATGGCGAAGGTTTCTCCCCTATGCCATCCCTCATAACGTGCAGATAGGGTCCGGACCGGATGTCCCTTTGGCGACTTGCAGAGTTGAAAGCATAGGATTCAGAGCTCAGCAAAAACGAAAATGCAATTGGGAGCGAGACAGATGACAATTCCTATGGGAGCAGGAAATCGCCGCCCATGACCCAGCACTCTGGGTCGGAAGCTTGATTGCCCCGCCAAAAGAAAGGAAACCCCCTTGCAAGCCTAGGGGCTGCGCTAATTGAGCCTAGGCCATCTTCTAGGGTCGCCACGATTCATTATCCCAAGCGCCATCCTCTTGTTCGGGGAAAACGCGGGTCGGTGAACCCAATTGTGCGAGCCACTACGCCGAAGACAGACAGCAAGCGTTGAGTTCGGTGGGCATTTGTGGACTGATCTCAGCGAGCTCCGACCCCCTGCATTACAACTCCACAATTGGAGTATCTGGAACAGTCTGGATGGCAATTGCCACACATGACATGTTGTCAAATTGGACTGGCGCCCCTGTGGCGCCTTCTGGGGCAGCCGGGCGCCACGGCCCCGCATCGCCTTGGCGCGCCACGAGCTATTGGAAGGCCCTGCTGGGAGTGACCAATGCTCTTTCAATCACACCCAACTTGCAACTATCCAAAACCTCGTCAATTGCTTGACTGCGTGATATTCGACAAATGTCAATGTGGTTGCAAGAGGAGGCTGAACGAAAGTTTCTGTACGCACACATGCGCACACACATGCACACACACACACACACACACACACACACACACAAACAATTTATTAACGCCCAGCGGCTAAACCGACGGGCAAGATAAGAGGGATGGCTACGGCAAACAAACCAACCCGCATGGTAGCACCGACAAATAACTGTGCTCCTGACTCTGGCTGTCCAGTTAACTCGCTGTCGAGCCGCTCGAAGGTATACTGAGACTTCTTCACGCGCGATGCCTGCGCGAACTTGGGCAAGCTGCGACTCAAGGTTGACACTACCGGAAATTTATGATTTTAAACCAAAAAGATGCCCTCGAGTTCCTTCGTACCAGCCACTGCTTCACCGTCCATGACGCCGTACACAAATGCCTGACTAACAAGGCTATAACACCCTTCCGAAACATTTCGTAGGATGACAGGGGTCGAAGAGCCCCCTAAGATCCAAATCTGGTCGCCAGCTTGGGTCGACAACGGGGCAATAGCGAGCCGCTCGTCGCTGGTAAATACTGTTCGCCGGTGCAAGAGGGAAGTGCCCATTCTGTAGATGAGCTGTGTGAAACGTGCATGATAATCCGGATGATAGTCTTTTGCGAGTAAAGCAGCGTTGAAGATGCTTGTGAATTTTTCGGCATCGCAGGCCGGCAGCGCCTGTTGGTCGGCAGAATCTTCGTCAAGCAGGTCCTCCATATTTGCGCAGATCAATCCCCATCGCTCAGGGGGTTCACCAGAGGAATGAAGCCGAGCTGCCGACCAGGCCATGAGTTCAAAAATGAGCTCTCCACCGGCGGCGGGGGCAGGTTGCTGTTTGTCGTAGGAATCAAGCAGCATGGTCTGCCAAAGGACTTCGAACCGAGTTCTTCTGCCGGATTGTCAGAATCAAGCACGGAGATTCCAGCAGCGGTGACTTACGTATCGGTGCTATTGCGTTGAGCTGCGCCAATGTTCTTGGCGTGGTGGAACATCTCAGCCCACACTAGATCGTTCTCGGGGTTGGCATTTCTCCCTAACGAGTAGAGTAGCGTGGTTAGTATCGTATCTAGGCAAAGCCCTTGGACTTGAAGCTCCTTGTGGCCAAGTGGGGTCTTGTCAAAACTCCAGCGGATGTCGCCGTTTGCCTTGAAAACCGGCGAATCGTGCGCATCTCCGAACCATGGGTTGGGAACCAAGCGGGCGCTATAATCCGGAACCCACGAAGGAAGGCCTTCAATGTTTTTAACAGATGCATCCTCAACATGTTCGAAGAATCTCAGGTCCCCATAGCCTTCTAGCATCATCCTAGCCGTACGCGTATATACCGTTTCCACATCGAGATGATAATTCGGGACGAGCTGGTCGGGATGTGTCGAGAACAGCGACCTGTCCTTGCGCGCAATGCCAAGCAGTGAGAAGATCTTGTCTCTCGGGTCGCCCGCATCCGAGCATCTAAAAGCGGCAAGAAGATACCGAAACAGAGCAAGGTTGCCATGTTGCCGTATGCCCGCCTTCGTCGCCTGTAAATAGACGGCTTAGACCCCAAGGTCGAGGGTGATATCTCCTGCCAGCAGCGACTTGTACACCCCGGTGAAGAAACGGATATTCTCGTTGCTCCTGAAGCTATCCAAAGTCACCTGATTGCTCCACTGCGTAGCAGTCAGAAACCCTAACGTCCGCTCAAGCCACTCCCACGGAAAGACGTGATCCCCACAAAGCACCACGCCGTATCTCCCAAGCACGACCTCTTGGATAATCCATACTCTCTTGAACCAAGGCCGATCTTGTAACAGCACTAGGCCCAAATAGTGCTGCCACCGCGGGTGCTGGCCAACGCCGAATCGTTCAAAGACACGGTTCTGAGTGAACCAATCCACTTCTCTCACCTCACCGTACCGATTCGGTGGGATAGCCGATATCGCCTTGACAGCGGATATAGCGTCTTTGGTAAACTCATCCGCGTCGCCGAGCCAGATAAGCACTCTCTCTGCGCGTTTATAGATATCGTCCATCTGACACACTTGCTCGGTCTTTTCGGAGGGGCCATTTTTGGTTGATGCAGATAGCGTCGGCCCAGAGGTAGCGCGACTTGGCTGTCTTGATGGTGCCTAGGTATAGGAGAGAGCATCGAAGGCAGGGGCGCTGTCGAGGGCAAATGTGGAAATAGCGAGAGACAACGGTGCGAGTCCGAAAGGAAGCCGTGTAGTTTTGATCTCGAGTAGTCTGATGCTCGATAGGCTTTACAGCTTGTCGTATGCGTACGCGTTTGGTATCTCCATGGTCGTTTGCTTGGACACCTGCCGCCACGGTCATATGCCATTCATCACCTTTTTCTTGATGAGGGAATTAACAGCTCACCGGACTTTCGGACGGACTTCGGATATTGCCAACAGTAGCGTGCTGCAAGCCCCCAAATGTTGCGGCTGAGGGGACAAGCAGGCTCGGAGCCTTGTTCAATCTAGGTCACATGATCTCAGGATGTTGAGGGCGGCGTCGCATTCAATAAAGGCAAAACGCAGTCTTTAAGCTTTCCGGAGGAAAGGACTAGGTGTTTATAGTCTCTCTAGCTTTCGAGCGGACCAACCGTCTACTCCATGTTGTGAGATAGTTCATAGCATCCTGATCTAATTCCTAAGATAGTACGTAGTATCTTGGCACCAACACTAGGACGGTATTTAACGTACCAGTATATTATATAGCACAGTACAAAGAAAACAAGAGTGCATATTTTTGAAAATAGGACCCATTTTGACCCTCTTTATATATGGGATCAACTCTAGGCCCACTCGGCCAGAGTTCAAACAATTTGGCTTGGGATTTGCGCGATTGGAACTCCCAGTCCGATTTCTGAATTGATTAGTGCTGCCAAGGCACGGCATAAATGCCACTTGGACATTCCCAAATTACTTGGCATGCGGGCACTGCCACCGCCACCCACGTGCACCCACCCTCGTGCTGGCGCGTCACCCACCCTCCAGGCAGCAACAGTTGATGTTCCAGTATTGTAGACATTCCATTACGACTACCATCAAGGCTCGGCCTGGGATAATTCTTTCTCTAGAAATACACAGTCTCACTCACGCAGGCCATCCTTGCAATGCTTGTCCAGGCGCCCGCAAAACATGGGCTGGATGAAGGGAGGACCGATGTCTTTGAAGGACCGTCGGCTGCACCGACTGTGGTTATTGACGCCGGGTGAGCAGTTTCACTTTTCCAACATCCTTAGCTATCAGAATCACCATTGACATGGTGTAGGTCATGTACGACGAAATACGGCTTCGGGGGCAACTCGACACCTTCCGAGCTCTGTATGTTTACACAACCCCCTTTTATCTCGTTCGATCAGCAGGGAAAGTCTGACAGCCAGCAGTGTCAATCGTAGGACGGCGGAGGCATGTTCCGTATGTCCCTTCCTCCCTTCCCTCACACACCTACACCTATTAACAGATTCCAGAATGTGCCTTCTCGGTGCCACCTATCGACCAGATACCTACGTCGGCAGCGACGTCCATGGCAACGAGCAGTTCCTCAACATCCGGGCCCCTATTTCCGGGAACGAAGTCCTCAGTTGGGATGACGTCGAGGTCATCTGGCACCACATCTTTTACTCGAAGCTCAAAATCGACCCCGTCGAGCATCCCATGGTGCTCACTACGCCAGCAGCCGGGAGATCGGCAAAGGACAAGTAGCTACCCCGCCCCTTCTCATCTACGGAGATGTTTTCATGACTCTAACACTGGCAAAGCGAAACCCTCGCAATCCTCCTCTTCGAAACATTCAATGCCCCACGTGCCTTCGTCGCCCCACCCGCCCTTTTATCCCTCCTCTCCGCAGGCCGTTCCACAGGCCTCGTCATCGACTCAGGCCATGCACACACCACATGCGTTCCTATCTATGCTGGATTTCCTCTTGCCCACGCAACGAAGTCTCTCCCGCTGGGGGGCAGGGAGATTGCCGCGCATTTGGGGTCTATCCTTCCGGGGCCGACGCTCGAGGATGACACGCTCCAAGAGATAAAGGAGAAGCACTGCCACGCTGAGCTGGATCCGTTCCATACCGTTGCAGAAGGGACCTGGAAGGGACAGGAGTATGCCCTGCCGGACGGGAAGGTTGTGTGTGTTGGGACGGAGGCCTTTCGCGCGCCTGAGCCGCTATTCGCGCCGTTTCTTGGCCTGGGTGACACAGTGCGGCGAGTGATTGGGATGGCGGATTGTAGTGTGAGGAAGGAGCTTTGGGGGAGTATTGTCTTAGTGAGTTTAGTCCATTCCTGCTAAAGAGATGCAACAACCAGTGGCAGACTGACGGATGGTCGCAGAGCGGTGGAAATGTCTTGCTCCCGGGCTTCGCGGACCGCCTCCGGCAAGACCTCAAGGCTGTGGCCTCTCACGACTCAACGGTGAGCCTCTTTACTCCCCCAGACCCCAAGACAGCGGCATGGCGCGGCGGATCGATGCTCAGCGGGCTCAGCACGTTCCGAGACATTTGTATTCCCTACAGCGAGTACGACGAGTACGGACCGGTGCTACTCCAGCGAAAGTGTCTGGGTATTGGCCTCTAGCTCACTAATACCACTGCAATATCGCGACTTTCGTTTCTGCAGCGGCGGTAGTGACAGGTCCCCGCCCGGCTTATAGTCCTGATATTGATACAATCACTTCATGCCCGCCCCCCAACAGAATCCCACCTCCCCGGGCGGTTCTACTGTTCCAAGAAACACCTCTCCACTATGCCGTCCCTCACTTTCGGATGCTGGCATCGTCCATCGCCATCGAACCACCCCTCCCCAAGCACCAAGTCCACCTCAGCCAGCCAGCCAGGCGGCGCCACCCCCTCCGAGTCGCTGTGGCGTCGTCTGGTCGGGGTCCGCTCCGCTGCCTGGGATGTCTATCCGTCTTTCTTGCTGGTCATGCTGTCAATGGTGATTGATATTGGGGATGGCGATATTTTCAAGTCTTGAGTTAGGAAGTATATTTTGAGACGGAAATCTATCGCCGCTTATAATACTTGCGAGCGGAGGAGTGACCGAGTTACTTCGGCCAGCGTGGCACAGGAGCATGTTTAGTTGCCGGCTGGCGAGTGAATTGAGGGTATGTAACTATATGCATGCGGCAAAACTTTGTTAGCTTTTTGGCAGTTGGTTTCAGGCCGAGAACTCCCATCCAACGTTCTAATAACTACTCAACCAATTAACCTACCTGAGGATCTTGCCCTCTGGAATGGTATCGAGGGGGAGGCCTGTGCTTTCATCTACCAACTTGGCGGGGGACACGGGACATGCAGCTCAGCCCCCGTGTGGTAGAAGCGTGGTAATGCGCAGTCATGGGGAATCACTTGTGCGAAACCCTCCAAGTTAGCAACCAGCGAGTGCACAGTGGCATCAGGTCCCATGGAAATGCCATCCATTGCTTTGACTCGTACTTGTCTTGTCCCATGGTTGCTCCCGCGCCCCTTTAGTAGATACGGACTCCGAGGGAAAGAACGTAGCGCAATTCGAATAGTTTTCCCCATCAAGTGGGTCTTTCCTTCCCCAATGAGGTCAATTCAAGCAAGCACGAATTTTGATGAAGTTGCTATCCCTCGTCTCCTTCAGCCCCCCAGTCGCTTGTCCTCTTTCTGATTTTCCTTCTCACCGCCACTCAACATTGAACCAACATTAACGACTACCCAAGACACTCCGGCACCACAGAGCCGAGTCTTTGCATGGTGCCATCTGGAATCGGCACACTCCACCGAAGCGGTTTTGCCTCTGCAAGTTTCTCCGCAGGCGTACAGTTTTCCCACGGATAATACGGCGCGTCAATTCTTCCCATTCTAGCGCGGCCGGGGGCTACACGCAACTTCAGCCGGCAACGCCTCACAGCGGGGATGTAACTCCCCGCCAGGTGTCGGCCAATCGTTTGACATAACCCGATTCGCGCGCTTGTGGGACAAAGTTCCGAGTTATGGATGAATCTTCAGGGCTGCGTCTTTGATTAAGGTACCCACGATGGAGATGACGACAGCAACGTCCAGACGTATATATTTTGCACGGCCCGGATCGCTCGTCCATGAGAGATTTGTCGGTCAACCGCGGTCATGGTGCGTCTCCTCTCGGTTGCTCTGCTCGTCCAGAGCGTCATCGCTCAAACTCCACCCGCCGGGTGTTCGACTGGGGCCATCTACAAGCCGCAGCCCTTTGGCTTCTTTGCCAACAACACCATCTACACGCCGACAGGCAACGAGTCCATCACGTACCCGCGCCATGTCGAGCTGGCGGATGGCACCATCCTAGCGACGGCATCGCTGCGGGGCCACAGCACGCCGGCCGCCTTCCCCGTCTTCGAGAGCAAGGACGGCGGCGCCAGTTGGCGGTGGATTTCCGACGTCAAGGACCAGGTCAATGGCTGGGGTTTCGGTGCCCAGCCCGCACTCGTTGAGCTAACCGAGTCAATTGGTGGCTTCCCCGTCGGCACCGTCCTCGCCTCGGGAAACAGTGCGAGCAACAACGGGACTCGCATCGACTTGTACGCCAGCACCGACAAGGCGCGCACCTGGAAGTTCGTCAGCCACATCGCCCAGGGCGGCCGCCCCAACACCACCAACGGCGCCGACCCCATCTGGGAGCCTTATCTCCTGGTCTACAACCACTCCCTCGTTGCCTACTACTCCGACCAGCGCGACCCCCTGCACGGCCAGAAACTGGCCCATCAGGTGTCTACCGATCTGGTCAGCTGGGGCCCGGTCGTCAACGACGTCGCTTACGATCTGTATATTGCGCGCCCTGGTATGACCGTGGTGGCCTACATCCCGCCCATTGACCAGTGGATCCTGGTCTACGAGCGACCTATTGGTAACTCCAGCTCGCACGGTGTTAACTACCCCGTCTACTACGTCATGGCCAAATCACCCCTCGACTTCCGCCTCTCCGAGGGCCTGCCCATTGTCATTGACGATCGGATCGCCCCCAATGCGAGCCCCTACGTCGTCTGGAGCTCGGTGGGTGGGCCGAATGGCACCATCGTGGTGTCGGACGCTGATAACAAGGTCGTGTACACGAACCAGGCCGGCGGTGATGTGAACAAGTGGGAGATTCACGACACACCTGCTGGTGCCACCTACAGCAGGTCCATCCATATCTTGAGCAAGCACCAGGATAGCTTGCTGCTGTTTGGAGGAGAGACCTTTGACGACATGGGTCTGCATCTTCTGACGCCGTTTACGGCCACGGTGGTGAGCTTGACGGATATTGTCAAGAATTGGTAGTTGCCTAGGTACCTATTGTTTGTAAAAGTGGCGAGCAATGAAAATTGGGGTGTTTTTATCTGCAAAACTGGTGACTGCTCAAGTTATGGCGGCATGTGTGTCGTGATATTTGGGGTCCTACACAATCTTGATGCCAACACGTGCCCGAACATATATGTACATGAGAACGGCTCCTTTCACTATAGTGAAAGTGGGGTGGGACCTACTGCGAAACCGCCATCCTACGCCAATTGGCCTCACTCTATCTTCAAGCAGAACTGGCGATGCTTGAAAATGTCTTGCACCAAGCGGCAGAAACTGATGGCAAGTCGTGCGACCGAGACAGAGTCCTTTATACGAGGGACGCAAAGCCTTCGTGACTGCATGACGGTCACTAACGGCAATTCAGAACAGCGGAAGATCATAACCCATGTGAGAGAGAAACTTAAAGTATAAACTTGGAATCACCTGCATCTCTGGCATGATGATTACGTCCTGCTGGCCGGACTTGACACTAACAGGCCATACACCTACCTACCTACCAGACAAGGCTCTATCTTCAGCACAAGGTTGCTGAGGTTGGACCGCCTAACATGGGGGTGATTTCGATTTCCTGCAGATGTGGACGAACTCGCGATCTATGGGCAACGTCTATCTGCTTGGCGGCGACATTGACATATGGGAGACCTTCAATCCCTCGAAGCTTATGTGTGTCTTGTTGCGCCACAACAACAGTTTCCTTCTTCTGCGCTGGTATTACCGCCTTGTTGGCCATCATATCAGAAAACCAGACCCTGCAGAGATACACCGGAATAGTGTCAACTAGTACTCTCATGAAGTATTTGGAGGTGTGAGGTATGAACTTAAAAGCTTGGACGCGGAAGAATAGCCACTTCCATCGCTGCGTGGGGAAAGATTCCGCTATGTGTGTCGTGATGTGTAGGATCTCGTGACAGTCTTAAAGCCAGGAGTTTCAGAACGTGTATGTGCATACCTCTAAGTCAGGTGACCAGCTTTTAGACCAACCCCCTTTTAGACCACAAGGTTCTAGAAGGATGACTAACCCTCGCCACCAACTCTTCTATTTCAATCGCCCGCAACTTCACGAATTTGATTCCAATCCGTTTCCTTCTTTTTTCAATGGCCTGAGAATTTGCAAATGAAGCCATATACGGAGTTCGATTTGCAGAACGCCCTTGCGGAGTATGCTGAAACTGGCAAACTCCGCGATACGGCTAAAAACTACAGCATCCCCCACAACACTTTATATTATCGATCCAAAGGTAGCAATCTAGCTACCTACTCACAAATAATGAACTAGAAGCTTTCTCTGGCACTGGAAGAACGTCTCGCAGAATAGACTCTCTTCTAGGGGGCTATTAGTAACCCTCTAACCCATAGGTAAATCCGGAAATTAGGTACTAGAATACTTACTGCCTCTGGAGAGCCAGCCTACTTTAGAAAGCACTAATACCGCCGCTTTTTAAATTAAAATCCTTCCATTTCTACTAAAAGACCACAGAGGATCTATATAAACCGTGCTAATTAAACTTATAAGGCCGTTATTTAGCCTTAGTTTAACTACTTGGAGTTTCTAAGGGTTAAGGCCATTTTACCGGAGAACAGATATAATATAGACGAAACTGGTATAGTTAATAGTATTAGAGATAACAGTCTGGTTATAAGCTTTAGATTTAGAAAGCTTTTATAAAAGAGGAAGTCTAGAGACTGAATTTAGATAACTATTCTAGAGTGTGTTTCGGCTAACAGCCAGTTTTTAAACCTACTAGTTATTTTTAAGGGTGGGAGCCTTTAGTAACAGTAATACCTACGCGATTTAACCCTATTTAAAGGTTAGGCTTTTAAACTAACTAAAAACGGGTGGACTGACGATAACACTGTTGTTAAATAGCTTTATAAAGTCTTTCTTCCAGCCACTTAGCCAGCTAACCCTTACGACCAGTAAGAAAGTGCTTGGTGGCCTATAAGGACTGACAACACTAAGCACCACTTAGTAGACTGCTTAGCCGTAACTGTGTGGTGTACCACTAAGTATAACAGATTAAGTAAGGTACAGAGTACCTTACGCCTAGTTAGTATAGATAGTTATAGTTATGCCTATAACCTTTGCAAGGGACTTTAGTTCCTTATATTAATATTTAATTATTTATTTGTGTCTTACTGTTTAGATTTACCTCTGTACACTATAATGATAACGACTTACAGTGATATTAAACCCTTATTTAGGAGTGTTAGCTTAATAAACCGTCTTCGGAACGCCCTTTACCTGTTAGCGTCCTGTTATAAGTTCTGTCTTAACCTGCGTTAGTCCTTTTGAGGCCTGTGTTAGGTATAAGTTATAATATAATATTAACGTTACAGTTCTGAACGTTATTTGTTGAATTCTTAGATACTGTCTTCCTCTTACCACTAATATGTTAACTTCTGGAAAAGGTAAGGAGCTTAAGGAAGTATAAGTTTAGCTTTAACTCCTTACTGTTAACGAGTTAGCTATATGTTTTAAAGAGTTAAACCTTAACTAGTAAGGGTTAGTTAAGGAATTTAATAAGGCCTTCCTTAGAGATATTAAGAGCTGTATTAGTCTTATTGAGAAACTCCAGGCTTAACTTAACGTAATTAAGCTGGAGAATAACGACTTTAGAAGTTTATAAAAAAAACAGGTAAAGTTTCCCCCCCCTTTGCGCTTTAAAGGAGACTTTATATAGTTAAAGTCCTAGATAGCTTAGCTTTAGAGTTACGTTACTTATTATAATAAGTAGTTCTTTAAAGAAGAAGGAAAGGTTAGGTTTACTAAAGCCTTATTAGATGGAGTAGCAGCTTGTTAGTACGAATTACATGTAAAAATAATTAATGACCTTTTTGTGGATAGAGTGTGTAAGGAAGCCCCTGAGATTTAGGCCCTTTTTGACAATTTTAACGTCTTTATTAACTAACTCTGGACTGAGTTTAGAGAACTGGACGCCTTAAGGCGGGTTAAGTAATGCCTTATAGCCTTAAGATAGATATCCTTAGTTTTTAAGTTTTCTATACGTTTTAAGCTGGAAGCTGTAAAAATTAAGTTTAGGTAGGAAGTTTTAATGATACTGTTTTAGAGCGGTTTAAAGGAATATATTATTAGAGACCTTTATTAAGAGGATTGGCTAGACTGTCTTTAGGAGCTAATTAAGATAGTTATTAAGGCTGATAACTGGTATTATAATTACCATTATTGGAAGGGCTTTAGGAAGGAATAGACTCCCTAGTTAAATAAACTGAAGAAGGGGAATTAGTCGATTGCGACAGGCTATTATCTTAAGTTAATAAATATTAGTATAGTAAACTGACAGAACTAACTTAACTGTAATAAGCCTTAATGATAACAGTAGTAGAAGTAATTTAAAGACTTATCTTAAGTCTAGTGCTTTAATTACGGTAAGAAAGGTTATATAGTATAGTAATGTTTATTATTAAAGTAAGTTAGTTAGAAGTTAGTCTTAGATAGAAGAAAGTACGTTAAGTTCAGTTTAAGGGATATTTACATTAGGATGGTAGGTAACGAAGAAGATTACACCTGGATAGATAAGTGTAACTGTTGGGTTTTTACAACCCTAACCCGGCCAGTGTGGTTAGAACAGTGTGGCTAGATCCACGCAGCCGCTCCGCGGCTGCATCCGTGGATCTGCACAGCCAAGAACGCCAGACTCCACTGCCAACCTCGTATTCAGTCAGCCAACCTCGCTTCGCAGAAGCGAGTGTGGCTAATGCACTCC
>Ga0247758_1001089_pt1 | contig 22363 bp, 45 predicted proteins | sample UWRJL156409C4_FD_180950 | JGI IMG/M metagenome (GOLD analysis project Ga0247758, IMG submission 180950) | Plant litter microbial communities from Arlington Agricultural Research Station in Wisconsin, United States - UWRJ-L156-409C-4 | ecosystem: Environmental > Terrestrial > Plant litter >... | reverse complement strand
GCCGGTCACCGCCATCGCGCAAAAGGTCGTGGGCTCAGTTGGCGGCAGCCTTCAGGTGATCGGGTCGCCGGATAATACGCCGTTTGAACGGATGCAATCGCAACCGGGCGAGTTGGTATTCGACTTCCTCGACAAAATCGCGCGCATGCGCAACGCGACGCTTGGCTCCGACCATCTTGGCAATTTGCTGCTCATCGGCGAGCACTCGAATCCCATCGTGCAGCAACTGACCGAGGGCTTCAACATTCTGAAGATGCAGTGCGTGTTCTCCAGCGAGCTGATGTACAGCCTCTACAAACTGACCGGGCAGCACGCCGTTGATGACGAGAAGACGATGAAGCAGGCCGCGCAAATTGTTGCGCAAGCCAATGGTGGCTTGCCGGGGCTGAAGCGCTTCCTTGAGATCGTCACTGAACAGCCGGTGAAAACGCCGCAGGAGCTGCAGCAACGCGCCACCTATGAGGCATTGAAGCGCGACGGCACACAGATCACCGCCAATGTCACTGTGCAAGGCTGGCTGCGCGATGGCGGCGCGCTGTGGCGTACCGGGGACAATGTCACGATCTACTCGCCGATGTGTCCGCTCAATCTGGGCATGAAGATTCAGACCGCGACCTTCACGCAGGACAACCGGGGCGGCACCACAACGCTGCTGGAGTGCGTGTTGCCGTGGATGCTTGGCGACAAGCTCTACACGCTGGGCAGCGTTCCGCAGGGCGATAACAAGCCGCCGATGCCAGCCGCTCAAGACACCGCAATATAGGGGTACTCAATGCATCGACAGAATCCGTTGCAACAGGGTTTCGTTGGCTATTCCGGCAGCGGCGCTCGCGCGCTGGTCGATGAGATCAGCGACAACCCGATGATGCAGGAGATGAAGGGCTCGTTCTTGGGCGGTGAGAACCGCGAGAAGATCGAGTCGCCGCAGAACTACGGCATGACCAGCGTCGTGATGCCCGCGAAGAAAGGCAAGGATGGCGAGATCGAGGAGTGCGCCGAGGCCTACCTGCAATTCTTGGGCGGCAACCGCTCGTTTCCGGTCGCGATGGTGATGGACGACCGGCGCTACAGGTTGAAGGAATTGAAGCCGGGCGACGTGGCGTTCTACGACCACCAGCAGCAGCAATTCCATTTCAACAAGGACGGCACGTTCCTGACCGGCCTCGACAACAAGAAGATCCGCATGTCGCTGCTCAAGGTTGAGGAGGAGCAGCAGAGCGGTGGCAAGGAGGGCGTCGAGGCGCTGGCGGGAGGCGGTTCATCCGGTCAGTCCGGCGGCTCGCAGAAAAAGAAGGGCCAGAAACAGCGCTACGAAAAGGCCGAGAAAGAGAGCAAGCGCTTCACGGATCTCAACGAAAAAAGTTACAAGATGGAGCACGACGCCGACATCGGGGCCAAGGCTGGCAAGACGCTTGCGATGGAGGCCACGGCCATCAAGCGCAAGGCCGAAACGCACTATTTCGACGGCGACGTGCATGTCACCGGCAACCTTTACATCAGCAAGCAGGGCTTCAAGCCGACCGGGCCGGAATGGGCACCGGGCACCGCGACGCCGGGGCCGAGCGACGATGATGATGTGTTTGAGTACGTCAAGAGGCCGCCAGTCCAACTGACCGCCGATCAGCAGGCCGCGTTCGCGCGTCAACGCTCCATCTTCGACAAGATCAGGATCACCGACGATGGGGTCGAGATCGACGGCGATCTTGCGGTGAACGGCAATCTCACCGTGACCGGCATCGTGCGCGCCAAGGGTTTCGAGCAGATCTGATGCCTGACATCCGCCTGATCCAGAGCCCCGAGGCGTTCCCGAAGTATTCGATTCCTATCGACTGGTTGCTGCTCGATGACGGCACGCTGGACGATACGCAGGCGCTCGCCACGGCGGTGATCGTTGCGCTCGGCACCGACCGGCTGGCATCGCCCGACGACATCCTGCCGGACCCGGATTCGAACGACCGCGCGGGCTGGTGGGGCGACATGGATGCGGAGGAGCTGTTCAATGGCTGGCCGATTGGCACCAAGCTGTGGCTGCTCAAACGCGCCAAGATCGTGGGACCGGAAGATCCCGAAGGCGCGACCATCACCCGCGTCGAGCAATACATCAGCGAGGCGCTTCAGCCCTTCGTCGATATGCGGATCGCAACCGCGTTCGATGTCGAGGCGTGGCGCGTAGACAGGCAGCAGATTAATGCGGCGGTCATCATCTATCGCGGGCCGAAGCGTCCGGTCGATCTGCGTTTCCAAATCCTCTGGGACGACATTGTGAGGACGTGACGAATGCCATGGAGCACGCCAACGCTCAAGGAAGTGCGCGGTCTCGTCCGCGACAACGTCCGCGCGTCGTTGCCGGGCGCGGACGCCAGCGTCCCCAACTCGGTGCTGCGCGTGCTCTCCGATGCGCAGGGAGGCCTGTGTCATCTGACGCTGCAATATATCGACTGGCTGTCGCTGCAGCTTCTGCCGGACACCGCCGAGACCGAATGGCTCGACCGCCATGGCGCGATCTGGCTGGTCAATGCGGACGGCACCAAGGGCCGCAAGCAGGCGACATTTGCCTACGGCTTCGTTGAGTTCACCGGAGAGAGCGGCACCGTCGTCCCGGTAGGGGCGCGGCTGTCCGGCGGCACTGAAGGCGTCGAATACGAGACCACGCAAGAGATCACCATCGGCACGACGCCGACCCCGGCTCCCGTGCGGGCGCTTGATGCGGGCAAGGCTGGCAATCTGGTGCAAGGCGAAACTCTGGCCCTGATCGATCTGATCCCCGGCGCAAACGGGGCTGTGACGGTGATCCAGATCACGGGCGGCGTCGATACCGAGAACGACGACGATCTGCGCATGCGAATTCTGCACCGCATCCAGAACCCGCCGATGGGTGGTGCGCAGGAGGATTACGTCACATGGGCGCTCGCGGTGCCCGGCGTCACGCGCGCGTGGGCCGCGCCCGAGCAGGGCATCGGCACCATCACGGTGCGGTTTCTGATGGACGAGCTGCGCGCAGAGGACGATGGCTGGCCGACCCCGAGCGACGTGCAGATCGTTCACAACTACATCAACAAGATGCGCCCGGTCACGGTGAAGGATTGCTACGTGCTCGCGCCGATCAAGTATTTCATTGACATCACCATCCTCGATCTGATGCCGCCAGATGTCGCGGGCGCGGTCGAGGCGAGCCTGCGCGACATGCTGTTCCAGATGGCCAAGCCCGGCCAGACGATTTACGCGGCGTGGGTCTCCTACGCGATCATGAACGCGCCGGGCGTCCAGTCATTCCATCTGGTGACGACCGACGATTACGTGATGCCGTCGCTCGGACACATGGCCGTGCTCGGCACCATCCTGTACGAAGAAACCCCGCCACCGATCCCGACATCATGAGCGACCGACATCTCCGCCGTCTCGGGCAGGATTACGGCACCGCCTTTTTGAGCCTGCTGCCGCAAGGTCAGGCGTGGCCGAAATATCCCGGCACCACGCTCGACCTCGCTTGTCGAGGCCTCGCCGAATACTGGGGCTATGTGGACAGCCGCGCCGCCGATCTGTTGGAGCGCGAGAGCGACCCGCGCTACACCATCGAGCTGCTGCCCGATTGGGAGCGCAACTGGGGTCTGCCAGATCCCTGCTACGAGGAGCCGCAGTCGATTGCTGAACGCCAGCTCGCGCTGGTGATGCGGATGACGATGCAGGGCTCGCAGAGCCGCGAGTTCTTCATCGAGATCGCGGCGATGATCGGTTACACGATCACGATCACCGAGTACCGCACCTTCGTCGTCGGCATCGACCGCGTCGGCGACTCCCGCGTCTACGGCGCGGCCGGTGCGCCTGACCCGGTCATGTACAACGAATGGGGCAACCCGTGGATGGATGCCAACGGCGATGCCTACGTCAAGGAAGGCGAGCTGTCGGAGTGGCCGTATTACGGGCTAGGGCCGCCTGAGAACCGCTTCTATTGGACGGTGCATGTTCATGAAGCGAAGCTGACGTGGTTTCGCTGCTCGTCCGGACAGTGCGGCGTCGATCCGCATCTGCGCATCGGTCTCGCTGACGATCTTGAGTGCCTGCTCAATCGCTGGAAGCCCGCGCACAGCCAGATCATTTTCGATTACTCGAATCTTGAGACCGGCGGCGACATGGCGGGCACGCCCTAAGCCGCGACATCAAAACATTTCCGACATTCACACCTTGGCGAACCGCACGGGCCGCCTGAGAGGGGAGCTATGCGATGAAATATAATCAGCCCTACGGCGTCACCGACGAAGATGCGCCCTACATCAACGGCAATCCATCGACCGGCACCATGGGCTCGATTCCGCCAGCGGCTTCGATTGAGTATCCGCAGCGCGAGATCGTCAATCTGATCACCGACGCGACGCTGGTCCCCGACAACGCGGATCTGCGCCAGCTCGGCAAGGCGGTCCAGTCGCAACTGCTGCACTCGGTCGATGACGCGGGCACCGCAAACCAGTACAGCGTCACGCTCAACCCGCATCCCGGCGGTTATCGCCGCTACATGCTGGTGGTCGCGTACACCACCGCGCCGAACACCGGACCGTCGAACCTCAATGTCAACGCGATGGGCGCAAAGCCCGTGGTGCGCGCGGACGGCTCCGAACTGGTGCCCGGCGACATCGGCGCGAACACGCTCAACGCCTTTATGTACGACGGCACCAAATTCCGCATCGTCTGGGGCGCGAAGTCCGCTGGCGCGACCGGATGGCTGACGCAGAACCTCACATTCTACGTCAACTACGCCACCGGCAGCGACGCCAACGACGGCGCGGCGGCGGTGCTCGCCGCCGGTCATGGTCCGTTCAAGACGCTGCAGAAGGCGGCCGATGTGATCGGAACCTTCAACCTCAATGGCTACAACGTGACGGTCAACGTCGCCGACAGTCCGAGCTATTCCAGTGTGCGGCTTCCGGCGTCGGCGGGCAACGGTTCGATCAACTGGATCGGAAACGCCGCGAACCCCGGCAACGTTGTCATCACCGGCACCAACACCATCGCGGTCATGGTCGCTGGCGTCAACAATGCCATGAACGGCTTCAAGGTGCAGACGACGGGCGGCACCGGCCAGATCGACACGCGCGCAGGCATTCACGCGCAGGGGTCGGTCGCCGCGAGCTTCACCAACTTTGAATGGGGCGCGTGCGCCGGGCCGCATAACTTCATCTATGGCGGTGCGTATGTCCGGCTGGGCGGCACCATCAAGATCAGCGGCAGCACGCAGAACCACACCTATGGTCTGGGATGCTTCGTCAACTGCATCTACGGGGCCAAGTTGGATTTTATTGGCGTCGCCGCATCGCCATGGACGCTGGTCGGCGTTCCGAACTTTCCGACCGCTTTTGTCCTCACCGACAGCGTCGGCGTAGCGATGATGAGCTATTCGACGCTGACAGGCACGGCCACCGGCAAGAAATATCAGGCCACCTACAATTCGGTGATCGGTGCTGTCGGCGGTGGCATCAACTATCTGCCCGGCGATGTCGCGGGCACGGTCGCGACGGGAGGTCAGTATGCTTAAGGTCTATTACGATCCCTACGACTGGTATTGGCAAGCCGATAGTGGCGAGATCTACTCCAGCAAGACGCAGGCGCTCGTCGCCGAGTCCGATGCCGCGTTCGTGGCGTGGCAGGGCGACGATCCGAAAGCGCCGCCGCAGATCTGGCCGCGCGACGATGCTGGCAATCAGACCATGGAGTCGATGCAGGCGGTGATGGACGCCTACGGCCTGACCGTCCCTGCGATGCGTTCGGTGTCGCGGAAGAAATAGGCCATGGCCATCGTCAACATCACCACCGAGAACGACGCCGACTTCATTCGGCAGTTCGCCTACGAGACCGTCGCGGGCGTGCCCATCGATCTCACCGGCAACAAGCTGAAGATGGGCATCCGCAAGCGCGCCGCAGACATCGCCGAACAAATGCTGCTCACCACTGAGAACGGCGGGCTGGAGATCACTGACGCGGTCAACGGCAAGTTCAACGTCTGGCTCACCAACGAGCAGCTCATGTTGCTGAAGGTCGGCGAATACGAGCACTCGCTGGTCCGCATCGTGCCGACCGGGCTGACGCTGCGAATCTGGTCCGGGATGCTCACGGTCAATGCGGGGCCGAGCCGATGAATGATCTGAACGTCAGCATCAGCCAAGACACCGACACCGACATCGCGACCACGGGCGAGACCGTCACCGTCGTCGCTGATTACGAGGTCGAGGTGATCCAAACCTTCGAACAGGGGCCGCCCGGACCGCAAGGCCCTCCGGGGCCGCTGGGGCCGGTTGGTCCGGATGGTCCGGAAGGGCCGCACGGCAACACCATCCATTATCAGCCGCGCGATCCGCTGCCGAGCGACGGGCTGCCCGGTGACAGCTTCATCAACACCGCGACCCACACGCTGTTCGGTCCGAAGAGCACGGGCGGCACATGGCCCGCTGGCATCTCGCTGATCGGGCCGCAGGGCATTCAAGGTCCGCAGGGCATTCAAGGCATTCAAGGACCGCCGGGCATCCAAGGCATTCAGGGCATTCCCGGCAATACGATCCTGTACGGCGTGACCGATCCGACTGGAGCCATCGGAGTCGATGGCAATTTCTACATCAACACGCTGACGCACTTCTGGTTCGGCCCGAAGGCATCCGCGTGGCCGCCCGGCACCTCGCTGATCGGCCCGCAGGGGCCGCAAGGCATCCAAGGCATCCCCGGCGCAATCGCCGAAGCACCGACAGACGGCCAGACCTATGGCCGCAAGAATTCTGCTTGGACGATCATCACCATCACCGGCAACTACGTTCGCTATGATACCGTGCAGGCGCTGACGGTTGCAGAGAAAACGCAGGCACGGCAGAACATCGCCGCCGCACCGATTGATGCGATGGCCTACCACGGTGCGCTGATCAACGGCGCGATGGAGATACAGATTGATCCGACGATTGCGGGCGGTGCGACCCTGCACGCCACGCCGATCTGCGACGGCTGGCAGTTGTTCAAGACCGACGCGACAGCGGGCATCCTCGCGCGGCAGATCCTGAGCAACCCGAACGTCTTTCCCGGTTTCGGCGGTCTCATCGAACTCGAATGTCAGGTGCCTCACGCATCGCTTGGCGTCAACGATGGCGTTGGCCTGCATCATGTGATCGAAGGCTTTCGCGCGGTGCGGTTCGGGTTCGGCACGCCGCAATGCCTGCCGATGACGCTGGGCTTCTGGACGCGCCACATCCGCCCCGGCATCTATAGCGGCACGCTGCGCTGCATCGACAGCGCGCACGCCTACGCTTTCGAGTACACGCATGTAGCGTCGGCGGTGAACCAGTGGAATGTGATCACCATTCCACCCTGCACGACGGGCGGCTTGCCGCAAGCAGGGACTGGTGCGGGCCTGTATCTCTCCTTCGCCATGGCGGCAGGCGCGGACCTGAGACTGACTGCGGGCGTATGGTCTGGCGGCACGACCGGCACGATTGCATCGCTCAATCAGATCAACGCTGTTCAGGCGAACACTGACCGATTCCTGATCGGCGGCGTCATGATGCTGCCCGGTCTTGAAGCACCGACTGCTGACCGCGCGTGGCTGGCGCTGCGGCCATATCAGGATGATGTGCGGCTGTGCCAACGGTACTTCCAATATTTCCCGAGCCTCAACTTCGCTGACACGCAGAGCGCTACCGCTGGTCGCAATTTCCAATGGGCGATCCCGCTGCCAGAACGGATGCGGATCGCACCGACAGTGACTTTCATCAATGTCACCGCGAACCGCTGCAATGCGCCTTCTGCTGGGTTTAGCACTCCTGATGCCTTCGGCGTCGTCACACAGAACACGGCTGCGGGCTCCGATGATTTCTCCTTGCAGTGTAGCGCCAAGCTAAATGCGAGGCTCTTGTGATGGCAGAGTACCGACTGACCGAGACCGGGATGGTGATCCGCACCGCCGATGGCGCATTCATCCCGCCAGATGAAGGCAATGCCGATTGGCAGGCCTATCAGGCGTGGCTCGCGGACGGCGGCGTGCCCGATCCTGACACGCAGCCCATCGTTGCCACGCTCGACAGCGTCGGCACCGGCAAGACCACCAACCAGATTCTGGGAGCAGTCTGATGTCAGCACTCGACCTCATCGCGACGGCATCCGACGAGACCTTCGCCGGTCGCGTCATGATGATCATGTTCAAGGTGGCGCAGAACGTCGCGTCCGAAGACCCGGCCACCCCGCACGACGCGGAGCGCCGGGCCTATGCGAGCTTCGTCATCATGGGGCACGAGAAGCCCCAGCTCGTCGCAGCGCACGTCATCTCTTCGAACCCCGCCATCACCATCACCATCGAGAGCGACCCTGCCGCGCTGGGCTCCAACGTGCCGGATGGTGACATCGAGTTCGCGCTGGCGACGATCTGGGATAGTCGCTCGCTCGCCTACGCGGCGGTGCCGGTGCCATGACCCGCCTTCGCGGCAAGGTCAGTTGGTTCGGCGGGCCGAACGACACTGGTGTTTCGCCAGACGAAGGCCTCGCTTTCATTTACGACGTCGCCGACGCGCCGCACCTCTTTCTCGACGAGCAACCCTCCGGCACATCCGGACTCGCGCGGCGGCTCGATCCGGAGAAATTCTACATCGCCTGTCGATGGAATTACGATGTCACCAGCAAATCTGAGCTGCTGGAGCTGAAGGCTCTCGTGCGCAATGTGAAGACCGGCAAGTACGCTCTCGCTGAGCCTGCTGACTGGGGGCCGCATCAGGACACGGACCGGCTTGCGGACATCTCGCCCGGACTGTTGGCGGCGCTCGGTCTGGAAACCGACGACGAGGTCGAAGTCATTTTCCCACTCAAACAAGGGGACATCGCAATGCCCTACAGCTCGGTGGTGATATCCTCCGGTCATGGCAAGTATGTGCGCGGGGCGGCCGGAGTTCTCGACGAAGTCGATGAAGCTCGCCGGGTGGTGGAGCGCGTCGCCGACATGCTGGTAGCGCGCGGAGTTGACGTCGTCGTATTTCATGACGACACGAGCCAGAGCCAATCGGAAAATCTCGACCGTATCGTCTCGTTCCACAATAGCTGCGAGCGCGAGCTGGACGTGAGCGTCCATTTCAATGCCTACGTCGAGACGACGAAGCCGATGGGCGTTGAGTGTCTCTTCTGCACCCAGTCCGCACTCGCTGGCGAGATCTCGCAAGCCATCGCCGAGGCCGGTGATTTCATCGACCGTGGCGCAAAGAAGCGGACCGATCTGGCGTTCCTGAATGGCTGCGACGAGCCAGCGATCTTGCTCGAAACCTGTTTTGTGGACTCGACGGCCGACGCCAACGCCTACGAGGCGTGCTTCGAAGAGATCTGCGAGGCCATTGCGACCGTGCTCGGCGGCGCTGGCGAGGAGGAGATCGTACCGCCGCCCGGCGAGGTGGTCACGCCGCCGGTCAAGCCGAAGCCGCCGCCGACCATCCGGCTCGATGTCGAGGTCGTGGGCGACGTCACCATCATCATCAACGGCGTGCCGGTCACATAGAGCGACACGACAGCATCACTGACTCGCCACTAACCAAAAGCCAGTGTTGCCGCTGTACTACTGCGTTTGCGACCACACTGTGGCTATCGTCTGATCATTGAGAAATCATCGGGCGATGGGGTGTCCAAATGTTGAATTCGAGCAATTGTTCTCGCTGGCTTCTGCTTGCGCCGTTCGTTTGTCTGCTCGCCAGCCCGGCGCTGGCGCAAACCGCAACCGCGACCGGGACCGGCGTCGGGGTCGCCAATTCGGAATCGAAGTCGGGAGCGGTCGCGGTCGGCAACAACGTCACCGTCAACGGCACGCCTGCCGTCACCACCTCCAACATCAACCAGCGCGTCAGCGGCACCCAGACCGTCAAGAGCGCGCCCGCTTTTGTCGCACCGGGCTTGACGGCGGCTGGCCTCGAAACGTGCCTTGGTTCGATCTCCGGCGGCGGTTCGGCCGTAGGCTTCGGGGCGAGCTTCGGCACCACCATCCCTGATCCCGGCTGCGCCGCACGGCTCGACGCGCGCACGCTGTGGAGCATGGGTCTGAAGGGAGCGGCGGTCGCGCGGCTGTGCCTGACGCCGGAAATCTACAAGTCGATGCCGGATATTTGCGAGACGTATCGACCCCAGCAACAGCCTGCTGGCATCGTGATGTCCGCCAGCGCCACCGGAGCCATTGAGGTGATCGACGGTAGAACCGGCGCGACGCGGCTCTGCGATGACTACAACGCCACGCGGCAAAAGTGTCTGCAATGGAATGGCGAGAAGCGTCGGGTCGCGGCAGCCTCACCACCGAAACCCAGATTGACCGCGCCGAGACCGGCGACGTCTCCGCCGTCAGCAACGGCACCCGCCGCTGCTGCATCACCAGCCGCAGCGGCTGAACCAAAGAAGGAAAACTGACATGAAGAAACTTTTGCTCGCGTCTGTTGCAGCGCTCGCCTTTGCTGCGTCACCGGCTGACGCCGCCGGTTTCAGCTTCGGCGGCGGCTTCAACTTCGGCAACGTCCGGACCGGAGCGGCCACGGCTTCGACCGGGACGGCAGCGGCAGGCTCGCTCGCGGCTGGCAGCAACACCAGTCTCGGCTCCGGCTTCGCCACCACCACGCCAGCGGGTTCGCTCACGGCCGGTGTCGGCGCTTCCGCCGGGCAGTCGCAGTCGGTCAGCGGCGCGGCGTCCATCGGCAACGGTGCTGCCATTACGGGCGGCTTCTCCAACAACATCGGCGCGGGCGCTGGCGTTGGTGTCGCATTGCCCTGATGAACGACCTTCTCATTGATTGATACTAGGCCCGGCCTGTCACGGCCGGGCCTGCGCTTTTTTGAAAGAGGAGAATTGTCACCATCAACCCGAGACCGAAGGGAGTCGAGCCATGGCCATCCTGATCAGCTTTCTCAATCTGCTGCTCTACATCGCGATCATTCTCTTCATCGCCTACGTCATCCTCTGGGTGGTGCGCGACTGGTTTAGCATCGCCATCGACGGCAATGTCTTGAAGTTTGCGAAGATCATCGTCGGGTTGATCTGCCTGATTGCCATCGTGGTCTGGCTGGCTGGCGTCTTGGGAGGTGGCCCCGGTCTGCCGCACTTTTGGAGCTACCGATAACCGGGAATCCCGGTTCGGTGCGCTGCCGCCTGCCGAACCGCCACCGCCTTCGATCTGTCGAGGCTGCTGATGAAACTGAAATTGAGCGATCTCGATCCGCATCTCCTGAAACGGGTGTCGCCGGTTGCGTTCGAGTACACCGACGACATCCACGAGGCGGCCGGTCTCGCGCTGCAGTGTCCGGCCTGTCACTGGGCGAGCCGACGCACGCATAGCAACAACTCGCATATGCTGGTCATCTGGGAAGATCCGGCGCGCTGGCAATTCATCGGCCACGGCTACAAGGATCTGTCGCTGATGGCCGGGCGCGTGATGGTGAGCTTGACCGCCGGGGCGTGCGAGTCGCGGTTTTACATCAAGGATGGTAAGGTCGATTTCTTCTGATCCGGCGCGGGAGTGAGCGGCTGCACGAAGTAACGTGCGTCAAACTGTCGGGGCGACTGTAAGCGTCCGCCGTTCATCCCTCCGGCTCCAGCTTCTCCGGCTGACAGAAGCTCTTGTGAATCCCGCGCGGCCATTTGGTGCCGTCCTTGACGATCTGCCACGCGTGGCCGTCGCGGGCCTCGCCGATGATGATGCCTGTGAAGGCAGACTTCCTGCCCGGCGGCTTGCACGTCACCCGGTCACCTTTTTTTAGTTCCGCCATGGAGGTCTCCGCTTGCGATGGAAAGGGCGGCGGCCAAGGCCTTCGCGCTGGCCGCGTCGGCCTGCCTGATAAGCTCGGCGAGGGTGTCCGGTGGGTCTGGTCCAGCGTCGGGAAGGGCCTCTGTGCGAGGCCCTAATCGCTTCCGCCGATCCCACGCGCGGGTGATCGCGGAACTCAGGTTCCGGTGGCGGCAGCGGGGGCAGGATTCGGTCCGGGGCTGGTCCTTTTCCGGGGTCCAGCGGCGGCGGCAGGAGGCACAAATCAGTTTCATGACTCAGTTCTCTAAGTCATTGGCGCGGCGACTTAATCGTCGATGTGAGGGGTGTGCGGCGCGGCGCAAGAAGATCCGCGCGGCGTGGGCTCGGGTGTGGGCTCGAAATACATCCCCCGGCGATCATGATCCGGCGGCAGCACCAGCACCTTCCGCGCCACCAGCTCCGCCAGACGCTCCCGCAACGTCTCCATCGCGTCACACTCCCTGACCTATCAGACCGCCTTCGTGGCGGTCTTTTTTTTGGCGAGCTTGAACGTGCCGACGCCGCCCTTCAGCACCGCCCGGCCGAGCCGGGTGATCTGCATGGGCTCGTCGCGTGCGCCGTGCTCGATCATGTTGGCATCGACCAGCTCGTAGAACAGCTTCTCGACCGTGGCCTCGGTCCGTTGCATCGGCTTGACCGCGTTGAACATGCTGTCGCCGTCCTGCGCGAATTGCAGCAGCTTCAGGTGCGCGGCGGTGGGGCGTCTCATGGTTCGACTTCCTCTGGCGTGAACGACGGCAGAATAAACTGGGCGATGCGGTAGGCCAGCTCGCGCTCGCGCGTCGCCATCTCCGGGTGCGAGGTGTGCGCCGCCTTGCGCAGCGCGATGACGAGGATGCGAAGATCCTCCATCGAAAGATCAGGCGCGGGTGTCATGTCGCCTCCTCAATACAGCTCAAACGGCGGCTTGCGCTCGCCGTTATACCAAACGATGTACGGTTTCGAATCCGCTTCCTCTATAATCCACGCGGCATATTCCTTGATGCCTGCGCGATGCAGGGCGCGCAGCCGGTGGTGACCGTCGATGAACCACGTCGCGCCGTCCTCGATGACGCCGAGCACCGGCTCCTTGAAGGCTTTCTTGGGGTTCTTCAGGAAGCGCTGCACCTTGACCTCGTCCACCTCGCAGGCCTTATTGGCCTCGTAGGCTTCGGCCACGTCGATCAGATAGGTCTGATGCTTTCCGGCGCGGCAGTCGCGCAACGCGCGCGACACGTTCCACGAGCCCCGGTCGTTGTGGAAGATCACCGTGTCCGCCAGCGGGTCATAGTTCGACAGGATCATCGGCTTTTCGTTCACGACTCAACGCTCCATTGCATGCCAGTCTCGTCCGGCTCGGTCATCTCGACTTCGCGCTCGCCCTTCTTGTTGACCATCGTCTTGCGCGTTGTCGCCGGTCCACCGACCACGACATTCAGTCCGGCCCTCACCATCTTGTCGATCAGATCGCGCGCCGGGCCGCGTCGCCACGCCAGCGGCGCACCGGGCATCGTGATCGCAGCCATAATCTTCTCGTTGGTCGTCGGCGAGAACACCACCTTGCAACGATCTGGCCGCAGCTCGTCGGGCAGATGGTCGCGCTTGTCCTCGCGCGTGCGGCTCTGCAGCCAGAGGCATTGGAAATCGACGCATAGCGCAGGGCGCTGCTCGTAGACCTTGCAGCCCTCGCCAATGGCGCAGTGCTGGCACCACGGCCCGGCGGGCTTGTTCAGCTCCGGGATCGCATAGACCCGGCAGCACGCGGTGCAGCTTCCACAGTCGCCAGCCATCAGCCCGCCTTCCGCTTCCGCCGGAGCGGCTTCTTTTGGTCGAGCAGCCACTGCTGTCCGGCCTCCAGTCCCAGCTCGATTAGTTGCGGCAGCGTCTTGGGCGCGGACATGATGTCGAGCAACCCGTAGTGCCCGTTGGCGAGCGTCGCCTTGCGCAGATAGGGGGTCTTGAACGGCACGCCGTAATAACCGACGACGGCGGCGAAGTCTGTCCTGTCTTCCTCCAGTGTCGGGTCGATCACGGTGCCATCGGCATCGATGCACCATGCGTGGTCGATAGTGATGCCGCACGTCAGAACCTTGCCCTCGACGTAGGTCAGATCCCGACCATAAAGCTCGGCCTCAAAGGCAAGCTGGCTGGCGTTCATGTAGCATCGCTTCGGTTCGCCACGCGGACCGGCGAACGTGTCGGGGCCGATCCGGTAGTCGCGCCCGTGCTGCAGCATGAATTCGATCATCGGGCGTGAGCCCCATGCTGCCTTCATCATCTCCATCTCGCGGCGGATCGGACTCAGCGTTTTGAGATCCGCCCGCGCGTTGAACTCGGCCATGCGGGCGGCTGTTGCTTCCATGTCCATCATTCGTCGTCGTCCTCGTCCTCTTCCTCGTCCTCTTCGCCGTCTTCGTCTTCCGGCTCTTCCGGATCTTCCGGCGGCTCGGGCGGGGCGGGCTCTTCGGGCTGCTCCTCTTCGAACTCCAGTTCGGAGACCGCGTCATAGATCGTTTGCAGCGCGCCGACGATGTCCTCCAGCTTGGAGAAGCGGTCATGCTCCTCGATGGCACCGGCAGGCGCGTCGATCATGCGGTGGATCGGCGGCAGCGCATCGCGGCGGGCGAGGGCGATCTTGCGGATGGCGTCGCTGTACTCTTCGGCGGTGCGGCGAATTTGCTGCAACGGCTCCAGCTCGGCCTGTGTCATCATTGGCATGTGTCGGTCCCTTTCGTTTTCCTTACCGCGTTCTTTACGCTTGCGCGGCTCATAGGTCAATACGGCCTAGCTGATTATTTGCTGTCCTGTATCGCCAGCGCGTGCGCCTCGATCTCCTTGAGCATGTTGTGAACGACCAGCATGCGCGCGTCCCACGCCTCGCGCGCGGGCGCGAACTCGGCCGGGCGGAGCTGGTAGTCGCGCCCGTTCGGCGCGGCGTCGTTCATCGAGAGGTATGTGGAGTGGAGCGCTTCCATGACGCGGAGTTGCTGGGAGACAAGCTCCTCGCGCGACGTGCCGTTGAGATTGACTTGAGGCAGGACGAGGGGATTCACGACAATTCCTTCAGTTCGCTTTCCAGCGGCTGCCAGTCGGCAGCGGTCCAACGTGACCAGTCGCGCGACATATCGGACAGGATCTTGATGATCTCGATCCGGCGGCGGCGTCTGGCTTTGGATAGGTCAGCCATTGGCGGAGTTTTCCTTGATCGTTACGGTGAAGCCAGATTTCAGCAGGGCATTGAGCGCGGCATGGTTGGCCGTCGTGCTCCAGCTCTGTACGCGAACGAAGAGCCCCTCCTCGTCGTCTTCGGTGCCGGAGACGCTCAGCTCGACAATGAGCGCCTGACCGCCGTCCTGCTTGTCGATGCTGGTGATCTTGTCGAAGACGAGATCGGCCATCACTCGACCTCCAGCCCGTCGTTGACCGCGCCTTGCGCGAGGTCGCCGATGTAGCGGTGCTCGACCACGACGCCGTCCGGACCCCACGTCTGCGCGTCGGCCGGGACGTGCTCCGCCACCCACTGCTTGCCCGCGTCGGTGAGGGCACGCAGGATGAAAATGTTGCCTTCGTTCTGGATCGATAGATCAGCCATTTGATTCACTCACAGTTCAATGAAGACGTTGGCGCGGCCGAACATCTGCAGCGACAGATTCCAGCCTTCGGCCGCGCCTTGGGCGTAACAGATGCAATCGTTCTTGGCCTTCTCCTCGTTGATCCCGGCGGTCGCTTCGGTCAGCTTGCGCTGCTCGCCGTTCGGCAGCTCGGCGATGACCCGGTAGATGTCACCGCTCTTGATCACTTTCACCTTCATCGGTTTACGCCTCCAGCGCTTTGACTTCGGGGCCGAAGACGTGGCCGACCTTCTTGGCGTCGCCGTTCTGTTTCACGTACCAGTCGGGCGCGTTGTCCATCACGACCAGCAGGCCGAGGTAACCCTCCTGCGAGAAGTAGCCCTTGACCTCCGCCTCGCCGAGGCCGTTCATCGCCACCATCACCTTCGATCCGACCGGCGGCGGCTGAAAGCCGTCCTTGCCAGCCCAGATCAATCCGCCCTCCGGCGGCTTGACCGGCATGCCGTTCTCGTAAACGGCCTGCTCGTAGGCCGGGATTGCCGAATATTCCTTGTAGTCGCTCATAACCAAACGCTCCTCTCGATTTCGATTGCCTCGCCGCCGTCCACCAGCTTGTGGGTTTGCCAGCTCGCCTTGTTGATCTCACACTCTGCGAGGCACCGACGCGCCTCGTCTTCGGATTCGAACGACCAGATCAGAGACCATAGGTCATCCGGGTTGATTCCCGACAGGCGATACTCGGCCTTGTGGGCTTCCGGCAATTCGTCGTGGCGCATAATCCGCCAGCGGTTGACGCGCTCCTTGTAGGTCTCGCTCACTTCGCTCCTCATTTCATCACTCGCTTGGCGGCGTGGCAGAACTCGTTAGATAATTTAATCAGTTCATCCTCGGGCGTATTCAAGATGTCGATCTCTTTGTCGTATGCTCGGCTGACGACGAAGTAGATTTTGCTGGCCGATATGGACAGCGAGCCAAGGCCGGGGAGGATTGCCGCTCTGCGCTCGTCGTCGGACTGCGCATTGCCGTAGTCTTCCCACTCGCTTTTTTCGCGCTCCTCGCATGCGTCCCGGTAGAAGGCTTCTTGGACGTAACTGGGAGCAGCCTTAAACAGGTTGATTGCATCGGCCTGAGCGACATTTGTGGTTAGGGCGAGGGCGATCAGCCCGTTGATCAGGATCAGCGCATTTTTGAGGCTGTTGATCACGCTTCGAACACCACCGCTTCGCCCTCGATCTTGTAGGGCACCTTTTTCATCACCAAGGCCTTGGCCGCCTCGGCCGGGACGTTCCAGCCCGCTGCGATCACCTTGATCATCTGCGGGGCATCGCTCTTGAAGGCCGCGCCGTTGATCGCCCAAGCCACCATGCCGGGGGCGTAGACCGCTTCGTTCGAACCCAACTTGTATTTCTTCGCAGCCATATCTACTTTTCCTTAACCTTGAACGAACGGACGATTTCGCGGCGCATGCCGGGCGGCAGAGCGTGCCATTGCTTTTCGCTCCCCTTGAAAGCGCCTTCCGGCACCTCATGATATTCCGGCGTCGGTGACGCGGGGCGGTAGCTCCAGTAACTCGACAACCCGTCCTCCTCTTTCCTGACCAGTCAGATATAGGCCGTTTTGGCCTAGCGGTCAATGGGTCATATCAAAAAAAGTTGGCCGCTCCGGGGGAGCCGGAACGGCCTGTTTTGATTGGAGTCTTTCTTCTGGGGCATAAGCGTTCAGGTCTGGAACGCTTTTTATACGGACCAGTACCCGTAGACGCACCGGCCGCCGACCTCGGTCCAGACGCCGTTTTCGTTGCGGCCTTGGTTGGCCTTCAACGCCTGTCCCTTGTCCGGCTCGATGGTCCAGCTCGTGCTCCGTGACGGATTAAAGGTGTCGTGGATCACGCCGTCGATCACCGCCGTGTAGTGCCTGCTGACCGAGACGACCAGCCTGCCGGGCGGCAGCTCGCCGTCCGCCAGATGCACCTTGCAGCCCTGACCGATCTGCATCGTCGGGGTCCAGACGAACCCCAGCTCGCGCATGTAGTCCTTGAACCACTTGCGCTTGACCCAGATCCCGTGGCGAGCCGTCGCGACGCCGTGCGTCGTGTTGTGGCGTCGGCTGTGCTTGGACGCGCGCTGGGTCGCGTTGCCCTGCGCCAGCCGATCATAGACGTCGGCGTAGGGCAGCCCGGTGACGATGCAGATCGCGCGCGCGACACAGTCGCCCGCGTGGCCCTTGTATCCGGCGGCCTTTCGACCGCCGTCGTCGTAGACGCACTTCATCGATTAAACTCCTCGATGAAGCGCTTCGGCACTTTCGCGACCGGCCGCTCGTAGGCGTCCAGAAACTGCTCGGGCATTTTGCCGTCGTCAGTCACGTAGGCCCACGACCGGCAGACCACGCCGCCGTCGTCGAGACGATCCCGCACCAGCACCAACCGGAGGAAGGTATCGCCCTTGCTGTCCGGTCCGGGCTGCTGAGCAATCGCGAAGATCAACTCCTCAACCCCGAACTCCGACAGCTTGTCCCGGTGATCGTGGTCGAGGATGTCCTCGTCCTCGTCCGCAGCCACGGTCTCGATGTCCCACTCATATTTAATGGGCATTCATTTTCCTTTCACATTGTCAAACAGCCTGCAGCCGAACTTCCCGACTGACACACGCAGTATAGCAAATCGACTTTTGCCAAATCGGCCTATAGGACCAATTCGGCGCAGCGGAACACTAGCGGGCAAGGCGCAAACGCGTTTCGAAAAAAGTTGTTGACGCGGAAAACGCAGGGCGAGCGGTGTGCGGTGTTGGCGGGGCGGCGAGAAAAAGTGACGACTGTCTAGCGGCAAAACTTTTTTTCGTCCTCTTGCCGTATAGGCCGAAATGACTATCTTCGACCCATGTCGAAAGCCCTTGAATTTGCCCTTCCGGTAAAAACGGAGAAGACCCCGGCTGGCCCGGACTGGCTGCACGAGATCAAGCATGACGGTTACCGGATGATGTTGATCCGGGACGGCGACAACGTGCGCCTGCGCACCAAGGGCGGGCACGATTGGTCGAAGCGGTATCCGTGGATCGTCGAGACCGCGCGCCAGATCCGGCAGAAGCAGTTCGTCCTCGACGGCGAGACCGTCGTGCTCGGGGTGGATGGCATTTCCGACTTCCGGGCGCTGCATTCCCGCAAGCACGATCACGAGGCTCAGTTCTACGCCTTCGACATGCTGGCGGGTGAGGGCGACGACCTTCGCCGACTGCCGCTCTCACTGCGCAAGACGAATCTCGCTCGGCTGCTCGCGCGGCGGTCGCAGGGCATCTTCGTCGCGTCGTTCGAACAGGGTGAGATCGGTCCAGACTTATTCCGGCATGCCTGCCTGATGGGGCTGGAGGGACTGGTGTCGAAGCATAGCCAGCGGGCTTACGGGGGCGGGCGCTGCACGCATTGGCTCAAGACCAAGAACCCGAAGCACCCGGCGTTCCGCCGCGTGCTGGATCAATTCTAACCTATGTTAAGTCGCATCGTGAGCTGACGGTCCGGACCGACATAGCGGTCGATGAAATCCTCCAGCTCGCGCGGCACCGGGCGATCCTCCAGACCGAGGCGGCGCAGCACCTCTTGAGCCACCGCGACCGAGACATCCTCTGATCGGTTGGTTTCCGGGTTGAACATGATCACCCGGAGCGGAGCGCTGTACTGGCCGCTTATCAAGTCGGAAATGGTGGTCTCGTAGTCGGCGCGCTCGATGTCGGTCTCAGCAAACGCGACGCCGTGCCTGCCATAGTGGTTGAGGACGATATAAAAATTTTCGGGCGAACCCGGAACAATCGACGGCCCAGAACGCATACGCAACTCCCGCCTCTTACGGCCGGGAGCCTACACGGCGGCGACGGGCCTTGGGACTCGGATTCTTTGCATGCCGGGCCTTCGATTTCTTCGGTCGCGGGTCGTAGCGGGATATGCCTTGCTCGCGGGCGATCTTTGACACATAGGCCGGGCTGACCTCGTGCAGCCGGGCGATGTCGGCGACCGGCATCTTGGCCTTGTAGTCGCGGATCACGGCGCGGCGGACGTCGGCAGGAAAGTGCTTCGGCCGCGTCGGCAGTCCGGCCATCCGGGCGTACCGCAGCACGGTGCTGCGCGCGCAACCGAACCGGGCACGGATCTGATCGACGCCTTCGCCTTTCTGATAGGCGCGGGTGATGATGACGTAGCGGGCGAGGCGGTTGGCGCGCTCCTGCGGAAATTTCAGAATGCGCTTGATCGAGGCGACCAGCGCCGGGAGCGGCTCGGTGCGTTTGCCGATGACGTATTTTGCTGCGTCCTGTAGGTTCATTGCCGCGTCCGGACCGTCATTCCAGCACCTTCGGAAACATATCCTCGCGCCAGACGCCGCCGCCGTCTTTCTCGCTCGGGATGCGCTGCGCCCAGACAATCGGCATCTTGCCGCCCGTGACGGTCTCGTAACCGAACTTCTCGTCCCAGTCCCGCGACCAGCGTGCGACGTTGAACCGCGACTTGCAGCCAACGCATTCGATGTTCTGGCCGACGCCGCCACGCGGTCCGGGTCGCCAGATCGTGCCCTTACAGTCCGGGCAGCTCTCGTCATCGGGGAAGACGACGTCAATCATTTCGGCCTCCCCAGCGACTTTGGAAGCGGTCGCCAGCATGGGTCATCGAGATCGCCCAACTCCAAGATCAACATCGTGTGCGGGTTCTCGTTGCCGACGATCTCGTTGGCCGGGGACCACAGCTTCACCCACGGGCCGGGCAGCTTGTCGTGCGTGTCAGGTTCTTCGTAGATCTGAAATTCCATGTAGTCGTCGGGGTTGGCCCATTTGTCGAGCCGCAGCTTGCTGAAGCCGCGCCGCATTGCTTCGTTGATCGAGATAAGGCCATCAGTCATGTCGCGCCGCCGCTATCTGTTCGTCGAGCTGCTCGATCAGCATCTTCCGCGCCTGCAGCCCGAACTTCGCTTCGATCCGGAGCGCCAGCTCAACCGACAGGCTGGCGTTGCCGTTGACGACGTTGGAGAAGCACGGGCGACTCATCTCCAGCTCTTCCGCCACCTCGGTCACGGTCTTGTCGCGCGCGGTGACCAGCTTCTGCTTCAAGGTACTGGCCAGCGTCATCAGTGCGCGCCCTTCTTTCTGAAATACGCCCCGACTTCGGCGGCGGTCTGCGGGGTGAGGATCGTATGCAGCTCGCCCTTCTTCGCCGCCTTCGAGGCGAGCGGCAAGGCGCACTCCATGCAGATCTTGCGCGGCTGCTTTGGCACATGCGGGCGGTGCTGGATCGCTTCGCCGCATTCGGCGCACAGGCCGATCACATTGTCGGGCATGATCAGCGGCTGGGTCAGGCGCACGCACACCACGGCATCGGCGTGCTCGCCGTTGCCGTCGTCGTCGATCTCGACTGAATTGGTCATTCGGACGCCACTTTCACCCGCACGATCAGTTTCTCGCATCGCCTGCATTGAATTGTCAGCAGCCCGGTCCGCTTGTCGTAGCTGGCTCTCGACCCGGCGGAGGGATGGCAAGCACCATGAAGAAAAAGCACGGTGTGATCGTGCCCGCAGTTGGGCGTGCCGCAGCCGGTTTCGTCGAGTTGCTTGCGTGATAGTCCATTCATGGCATCACCACAGCCTCGGCTTCTGGTGCAGGATCGCCATCACCGTGAGCTGGGTGCAGGCCTCGACCGCCTTGATCAGCCGCCGCGTCGCCATCGCGTTGAAGATGACGCCCAGCGCCAGCATCAGCATCATCAGCGCTTGCAACAGTTCAATCATTCGATCACCGCCCTTGCTTCGCCGCCCAGTGCCTCCAGCACCTCACTGAAGGTGTGCGTCTTGACCGATTGCATGCCGCTCTTGATCTCGTGCCACTGGCCGCCCGGATCGAACGGCGGCGCGAATATCACGATGGCATCCTTTGCGTTGTAGCGGACGATTGAAGCCTTGCCTTCCTCCGCGCGCCTGTACATCCAGCGCCGCAGCGCCGGGTCGCGGTGCGCGTCCGGGTAGCGCGGGTCGATCCAGATCTGCACGACTTGGATATTCTGCTTTTCGTCGGTCTCGTCGCGGCTGATGGTGATGAAGTCGGGCATCACGTCGATCACGTAGTGGGCGCGGTCCGGGCGCGACAGATCGGCGGTGTCGTCGAGCACCAACCACCGACAGCTCCAAAGTGAACACTCTGACGGCATGCGCGGCGTGTTGTAGACCGTGCAGCCCTTATGGAATTTCTGGAATTGACAGCTCGTGCCTGCGGCCTTCTCCAGCGGCGGCACAGGCAGCAGTTTGCAGCAGAGCTGGCAATCGCCGCACTGGCGGGCGGGCTTGCTTACCGAACCGGCCGCAGCGTCAACCGCGCGCAGCACTTCGAAGGCCTGCTCGGCGGTCTCCACATGGAAGGTCTTGGTCATTCGTCCTACCTCTTTTCGAACGCGGGGCGGGCCTGAGACCCGCCCCGCGCCTCGACTTACGAACCGCCGACCGGGGGCTGGGGGCTAGGCGGGGGTTCGCTGCCGATCTGGGTCGTCGTCCACTCGCTTTTGATACAGCGCCGTCGCGCGCGCGGCGATACTCGCGAGCGTGCGGCGTTGGTCCTTGTCAATGGTCTGATCGTTGCTCAGCGTCTCGCAGAGCGCGTCTACGATCTCGACGAGCGCGTCCAGATCGTTGGCGTCATCAAGTGCGGTCATTGTTTCCTCGATAGTGTGACTTGGGTGCCGTCGATGATCGAGCGATAGATGCCGCGCGCCGCGTCGGTCGAGGTCTGCGCCATGATCGGCATCGAGCCCGCATGCCCGTTGAGGATGGCCTCGTATTCGATGAAGCCCGAGATCTGGTTCTCCGACATGATGATGATGCGAGCGACGACCGTTCTGTCGCCGCACGTCACCATGCACTCGTCGCCGCTCGCGAACGTCATTTTACCGCGTCCTTGCGCCGCTCGGCTTGCATCAGCTCGTTGAACTGGGTTTGCGAGAGGATCAGATTGTTCAGCACGATCCGCATCACGCGCAGCATCTGCCAGTGCCGCACCAGCGCAATGA
>Ga0247758_1001088_pt1 | contig 22364 bp, 22 predicted proteins | sample UWRJL156409C4_FD_180950 | JGI IMG/M metagenome (GOLD analysis project Ga0247758, IMG submission 180950) | Plant litter microbial communities from Arlington Agricultural Research Station in Wisconsin, United States - UWRJ-L156-409C-4 | ecosystem: Environmental > Terrestrial > Plant litter >... | reverse complement strand
GGGGCTGAAAACGGGCCTCTAAGGTTATGCAGCGGCTATGTATAGGATCACCCTAGCTCAGGGAAGAACCAGGGAAAGCTCAGGGCGAATCAGCCACAGCTTTCGGTACACTAACTCCACTGGCAAAAGCTCGTACCTTACCGAGTCAGGAAGAGCAGGCATGGGTGAGATGCATCCCACGCGCAAACCATCGTCGAATTTCTTCCTCACTACAGCCTAAATAGCTCTGCTAGATTTCCTTTTATGGTAAGTGGTTAGATCAGATGCTGAGAATATCATGGAGGACTATGGATCACACCCTCCAGATATACGTGCTGGGCTGAAGTCGGAAATGATCTTCGCGTTCACGGAATCACTCGCGGGAGCCTCGTCGCGGTCTAGACTCTGATGGCAGCATCACATTTGGTGGTTAGCTGAAATACCGGCTCGGCCGTCACGGTACAGCTTGCATAGAGTACATTTGCATATTGGCAGCTATGGTTGGTTGAGATGCCAAGCATATACCAAGCTCGGGCATCACGACATCGACGATGGTCCCGATTGGCCATAAACCCCCATCGCCTTACCCGATAAGGCTATGGGCTTACGCTAGGCCTTCTCTGGGCTAACTAAGGGCCCCCCTAATCATCTCCCGCCTTGCTCTTTTCCTTCTCCCCCATGATAACTATAGGCAAAAGTCTCGGCATTTTCTCTTCTGCAGGGAGAGTGTCTTTCCTTCTCACTTTCAAAACCGTACAATAGTGTTATAATTGGCAGAAAAGTCAGCATCAAAATCCTTAATTAGTTGTGGGTTTTGCTCACTTACCTTATTACTATCTCGTCAAACCTTTTACCCGAAAAGGACTTTAAGCTAAGCGACCAGGTCGCCCTAGGAATTCCGACTCACATCCACATAGATCCACCCCGCGGACCCGTCTTCAAACCTCATAGAGGCCATCCTGGAGATGACACCTTCCAGTACGACTACTCGGCCATGGTCGGCTTCAAAGATTACTCAGCCACAAATACCAGCTGCTGGCTCACCAATAGTAACATCACCTTTGACATCGGCACCGACTACAAGGGTCTCAACTCCAATGGCGACATCAACATACCCGTCGGCATCAAACGCAGTTACACAATTATCGCGCAGGATGGCAGCTACTCTGCCGACGGTCTTGATTTTTCTAAGACGAAGCTGTTCCGTGACATTACCAAACCGGCAGCCCAGTATCCCAGCCCTTAGATCCAGGCCTGCTGGGGCGATCTGATCGAGATCACCGTGCTCAACAGCCTCTCAACAAATGGCACCAGTATCCACTAGCACGGCATCCGCCAGTGGTTCAACATGCAGGCCGACGGCGTCAACGGGGTAACACAGTGTCCCATTACCCCCGGTGACCAGTTTGTCTACACGTTTAACGCAACCTAATACGCTCTTCCTGGTACCACTCGCACTACACCATCCAATACGCCGATGGCTTAGTCGGGCCTATTACCATCCACGGCCCGAGCTCGGCTCAATATGATGTCACCCCAGAGCAACCACTCTTGTTCACCGATTGGAGTGAGTACCTATTATGTTTCTCTAAGAGTACAAGCTTTAACATCCGCGTGCCTAGTTCACAACAGCGCCTTCAGCCTCCTACGACACGGGACTACTTTAAGTCCAAGCATCCTGCTCAATGGAATCGGCAACGTGAACACATTCGCAGGCCAGCCAGTCGTCGACCCCAAACTCATACCTACGCCGTACACGATCAACGTCGGCGGGCAAACGGCCAACGCAACCCGGTTCCTGCTACAGCTCATTAACACATCCTTCGGGTCTACCTTTATCGTGACCATCGACAGCCATATAATACAGGTGATTGAGGTCGACTTTATGCCCATTCAGCCCTACACGACCAAGGAGGTCTTCATCGACATCGGCTAACGCTTCAACGTCATTATCGAACTTGACGGCAGCGCACCGCCCGGCGAAAATGACTTTTAGATCCGCGCTTACATCCCCGAAAACTGCACGGGCGAGATCGAGCCGAACCGGACCTCGCCGTACGAACAAGTTAGCGTCTTCCACTACGGCGCGGCGGTCGCCCAGACTCCTACCTCAACCCTGTGGGCGAACCTAGACCTGAGCTACACCGACGAGCCCTACACATCCATCACACCCGTCGTCGAGTAGATCGTTCCGCCAACGCCCGCCAACCAGCCGACGTGCGACACCAACTGCTCCAAGGAGATCGAAGACATCACAACGGGCGCCCCGCCGCCATCAGATTATCCTCTGGCCTTTTTCGGGCTCAACCCCACGAACCTGTCGTCATGGACGCCCTGTCGCATCGACTACTCCCAGCCGGCCTTCCTCAACCTCAACCTGTCGCGCAACTGGACGGCCAACGAACTCGTCGTACCCGAGGGCTACACCGCCCAAGATTGGATCTACCTGACCATTTGCGACGACAGCTACACCAATCCGCACCCATTACACCTGCACGGCCACGACTTTGCCATCCTCCAGGTCGGCACCCAGTCGTGCGGCAGCCTGCTGCCCAGCGACCTATCGCTACGCCTAGACAACCCCGCGCGGCGCGACGTCGTGCTCGTGCCCTTCGGCGGGTTTGTCATTATTGCCTTCAAAACCGACAACCCCGGCAACTAGCTGATACATTACCATATTACCAAGCACGCGGCCAAAAGCTTGGGGCTGCAGATCCTCGAACGTCAGCCAGATACGTTGCGGAGATGGCCGGATACGAACCACTCGTATACTATTGCCAAGGCCCAGCGCGTCTGTCAGAACTGAAACCCCTGGTAGGCTACGAGCAGCGAGGTGCAGGATGATTCGGGGGTTTAATGGACTTACCTAGCCAGCTGGGACAATAGTCATAGGCCATATACCTAAGTACCTATCTATATCAAGGTATAGCTTTACTTAATGCATCCTACAGCTTATCCGAGACTGGCAAGACTGAGTCCACAAGGAAGAACTGTCACATATAACTAAAATAGCCCAGTATATTAAGAGATAGACAGAGCCGAAGTGACAGCTGGCACCTAGTTAGACAAATCAGACACAAAGGAGAAATTGGTCGGATGGGCTATGGTTATACGCTTGGCTGGTTGACATGGCTGGAATCACTTGATGCCGAGGGTCTCAGACCGAATAGGTCGGCCACATTCATTAAGTTTTGAAAACTAAAGAGATTCCGGGCAGTCTTTCGGATTAACGATCCGGAAGAGATAATCCTAGTGGTTCTCTAGCGATACCCTGTGCTTGCATTCTTCCCCTAGGAGTGCTATAAACCCTCTATAGTACAAAGGGTTACAGGGTTTCAGAGGCTGTAGTACAGCCCTCTGAACGCTACCAAGCAACAAAAAGTTATTTAGATACTAACTCTTTAATATCCTATCCCTTTTTTTTATTTTTATTATTATCGTTAAACTTTGCTGTTTGTTGAGCTAGAGAATTCTGAGCACTATACTATAATGCTGCAGAGGCTATAAGCCTCTGTATACAGAGGGTTTACAGCACACTCAGGGGAAGGAAGTTGTTACGGCTTGCTCCAGACACTACGGGGTAGGCCTGGTAAAGACAGATCGTAGTAGCGGACGGGGTCCAATTGCTACAAGATGATGGGGGCAAGACGACTGAACAAAGGCTAGCACAACTCTCAGGGTAGTACACTATCAAGCAGGTCGTGGATCTAGAGGTCCCGGACGAATAGATCCCAGGTGCAATGAACAATGTATTGCTAGCGTGAAGAACTAGCCTGGTTGTCTGCGACGAATCTGGGCACACGAAATTTCCTTTTTCGTTCGCAATCCTGAGCTTGGGTGAGCTGGGGTGAGCTGAAGCTGATTTGTATGAGCAAGACCCGGGCCTGATTCCGGGACCTATAGCAGTTCCTAGGCAGCACGGACTGACGGTCCTAAAACCTGGGCTCCTGCCTTTCCGCCAATTATCTGTCGATGCAGTTGTGCCAGGTGTACACAGCTGCCCTCCCTGTACTGAGCGGAGTAGACTTGATAGGACTGCCACAAAGCATTGTAGATGAGAGAAATTTGCAGGGAGGAATTGACGATTATCTAGCGCATCAATATATCAATTATTGATCTACGGTGTGGGATATTGTGACAAAGGGAATGTCGCTCATGGTATTTTGTCGAACGATAGGCTCTTGCCTTGCCGTGTTTTGGTGATTTGCCGTATTGGAATTCGCTTGCAAGAACAGTATTTCACGTAACTGTACCAGCGATGGGGTTGTTGCACAGGGACTGCCCCTTTGCCACGGTTTGGGAGGTAGAATCCTGGGTTAGCTGCTTTCTATCGTAAATCTCCAATCAAATTATTACTAGGTAAGTAACTAGCCGCCCGTGTATTAACGAGAGGTTACATGGTTCTGCGAAAAAAACGTAATAATTTAATAGGGCATGTACTGGTATATACTATGTGCTGGTATACTGTGGGACATCCTATCGGTGCTGGTATGTCATCATGTACCATCCCAAATCTCGAGCTGGGGTACCATGTACCATGCTCGATTCCGATTTGGGATATTATATGTACCATCCTAGGGCATGTACTGGTATATTCTGAGCCAAAATTTAGGACCGTGGCCTAGATTCGGGCCAATGAGCATTCGAGTGGAGCATTTTCCGTAGGAACACGTGCAACGACGTTATTGAAGCTTGTCCCCTGTAACCAAGCAGCCATGATAACTGCAGCTCGCTGCCCGACGCCAACGCTGCTTCCATTTCTCAACCGCTGCAATCGGTTTCTCCACCGCTTCCATCGGGTAGGGAAGCAACTCGGTACAACCACGATAACAGCGACGATGGCCTCCGAGATGTTCACAGCCTTTATCGCGGCGCTCCAAGCCGCGGGCTCGGTTCTCCTCACACTGGGGTACGGGCTGCTGGCGGGCCAATTTCGTTTGTCCTTGGTGCATCAAATCCACAGAACTAATCACAAGGCCGCAACTCAGCCCATCTGTGCCAGTCTCCATTACCCCACATGACTCAAGCTTTGCCAACCAACTTGGGCATATGCGTCAGGACCCCGCAGCCCACGATTGATACCCGACGACAAAGTTCTTCGCATTACACTCAGCTACCACCAGGATCTCATCGCTTCATTGTTTCCAGAGCCCCTCGATAACGCCAAAACCCGACGGAATAATGCGACCGTCGTCATTGCAGACCACGAACCGTCCCAAGGGCACTGGTCAGGGGAGGAGTGGAAAGCGCGGCAGGCAGAAGGAGGCTTACTCCCGCTCGAGCTCGAACTTTGATGCGTTCAACTTTTCAGTCTTGGAAGAGATCGATACGGGCAGCGAGGAGCGAGAAGATGGAGACGAGAGTACCTCAGACCATGGTTCTGAGTGGGAATCCCACGATGCGAGCGGCTCTGATGACGACAACGAAGACATTAGCGACTGTCCCGCCTGTTCGCGTGTCGCCAAAGCCGTGCGTGACTGGGCGGGTGGCGGGCCTGAGGTACGAGTTAGCACTTTTGGCAGGTTTCAGAGGGAGCAGCAGTGGTGTGACACATGCAAGCAATTTGTCGACTATTTCACCGAGAAATTCCAGAAGCGGGAAGGCGGAGGTGCGGTGCTGCGGCATTTCACGCCCGTTTTCTTAGGCTACAATGTCGCCAGTTGGTATTTCAAAGTCGGAAAGGTAGGTAATCTAGCCCAAAACACCGGCGCCGGATCAGCCCTCCGCAGCTAACAGACGGTAGATATCTTGTGAATCCCTTTCTCTCTTGCGAGTTTCTGTTCCGGGGCCTGGCGAGATTAGGGGCATTGTTCCCGACGCATCCTGGATTAACTGCAAGCGCGTGAGGCGGTGGGCGGCGCGCTGCGATCGGAAGCACTCGGGGGTTTGTCACTCCTTTTCGGACCCGTGGCTCAAGGTCGACCTCCCGTCGAGGATGATCGTGATGGACGCGAGGAACAGGTGCTTGGTGTACGCCCCAAAAGACGCACCATACCTCGCTCTCAGCTACGTCTGGGGGAAGGGCGCAGATCCCCTCTGTACTACGCTGGGGAACTTCAGCGACTTTCGCCGCAAGAACGCTTTCGACATCCCTCGCTACCGGAAGAGGATGCCTAAAACCATCAGAGACAGCATGTTGCTGACCCGGTCACTCGGCCAGCGATACCTCTGGGTTGACCGTTTCTGCATCGTGCAGGATGACGCGGACCACAAAGAGGTGCAGCTAAAGGCGATGGCGTCCATATACGCCAATGCCTACCTCACCATTGTGGCATACGATGGCGATGATGACAGCTATGGCCTCAGGGGTGTGGGCAAAGGCTCGGAGCCGCGGGAGTGCACGTTGCAAGAGTTCAGGTTCGCGTCTGACTGCCACCTGGTATCCCGCTGGCCTTCCATTAGCCGCACTTATGTCTATCCGACGCGTGGATGGACATTCCAGGAGCGTGAGGTATCGCGGCGTCGGTTGACCTTCCAGAAGGGGATGGTGTCGTGGCGCTGCAAGCTATGGACGTGGGATGAGAACGAAGCGGAGCCGCAGCCGGCGGTGGACATGCCGGGAGCCCAGCATCACGAGGCTGATCTGTTCGCGCGCTGGCCCAACTTGCCGCACTACGCGAACCTGGTGCGTTTATACAACGACTGTGAGCTCACCTATCCCGGGGACGCGTTGAATGCCTTCTCAGCCCTCACTACCATCATGGCCCGCTCAATGCGTGGTGGTGTTCTTTTCGGCCTGCCGGAGATGTTCTTCGACGGCTGCCTGCTCTGGATGGGTGCAGAGCCGGTGCGCCGCCGCTGTCGGGAAGTAGTCACCCAGGATGGGTTCGCCACCTCTGAGGTCATCAATAGGTTTCCCTCATGGTCGTGGGTTGGCTGGGCGGGCGGCATTGACGTCCACCTGTGGAAAGACGCGCATAGATTCGTCGCCAAGGAGGGAGAGGACCCTTACTCCCTTCAAACACCCTACCTAACCATAACGAGGATTGTCGACTGGTTCAAGATTAACGAGAAGTCGGGCGAGAGGGAGCGCATCCAAAATTCGTATTATGAGACTTCCAGACCACCCCAGCTCCCTGATGGCAAAACAAAGAGACGTATTGCGGTGGCAGCAAGGAAAGGAGGGAGCGCATCACGAAGGAAGCAGCAGCAACGGCGGTCCGAACCGTCCTCGCTACAGAAGAAGCCGAGCACGACCACAAAAGCAAACAGTGGCGTCTTGCCACCGGGTTGGGACTTCCGACATCACGTGCTGCTTGCTCGAGAGCCCTTCGCGCCAGACACAGAGACGTGGAGTCCTGTACTAGAGTTCCGGGCTCGAAGGTGCTTTCTCACTGTCGGCAATATACTAAGACAGCCAAGGGAGCCGATTCGACGCTCTGACTGTATCACGGCCGGTCTGGTTCAGGACGGTTCCGAGTTGGATAACGTCATCGGTGCCATCGTCCTCAACACGTCTGACCCCCAAGAGATACCGACTAGCACGCGCTGTGAACTCATTGCCATCTCACGCGGCGACGCCGACTGGGTAGCTGGTTCATTCACGATGCGCCGTGAGCTCCCTGAGTCTGAGTTGCTTCATCGGCAGTGCATTGACAGATGTGACGGTACAAGGGAATGCAAAGGTCCGAGATTGTACAGTTTCTATAACGTCTTGTGGGTGGAGTGGGAAAATAATAACAGCAGCACAGGAGGAAATAAGGAGAAGATTGCATTCCGCAAGGGCATTGGTAGAGTGTACCAGCCGTTCTGGGACGCTCAATGCGCCGAAACTATTGATGTCAAGCTTGGCTAGTTGTCGATTTCGACACCTTTAGCAGTAGCGCTGTTGATGTCAATTTACGTCGAAAATGCTATTTTTGGGGATCTCTTTTCTTAGGGATTGTAAGTCTCAGATCGTATCCTGGCGCCTAAAATTTCTAGGAACCAGAAGGTAAAAACCAAGTTCTCAGTTCAACTGGTCCTACCTGGGTGGGGATCTATGTCTTAGTTGCCGGAGCCTCAAAACATTAACAGCTGGAGCTAGTCGGACTAATAGGATTGTAATTACCTTTATTATTGTAGGAGTTTCAGTGGCTGATCTAATGGCCATAGCTGGCTGAAAGTGAAAAAGCCACAGATATTAGTATACATTAATCCTGAAAGTAAATACGACGTGGTGGCTCTGGCCAACCCTTTTAAATGGAGTTTGAAGTAAGGTAAGGTAAACACTCTCCATCGTGAGATGGAAAGAGATTAACGGACATACGTAGAAACCAATCAGATTCAAGGCATTTTGCTCCCCTTTTCATGCTGGTGAGTGCTACTTCAGATTCCAGGTCTCTCCCTCTGTGCTTCGACCAACCCCCCCCCCCCCCCCCTTCCCCGATCTATACACATGAGCATCCGCAGGGCCAGCATTGAGAGCAACACCATGCTCGGAAACAGCCTGTTCACGGCCCTAAAATTGACACCATGAATTTCCCTTTCCTTCTTCGGAACTGAGCGGTTGCCGCCTTGACCTGAGCCAGATCGAGCCAGACTGAGCCAGACTAAGCGAGGGGGTATAGTTCTGGGCTATCTCGGCTACAGTTGCCACGGGTTTAAAATAGCGGTGGAGTTATAAAGACCCAGTTTTGAGACTTTTACCACCACTACCTAGCCGCGCTTTCTTTCACTCTAACTAAAGAAGATTTTTAGAGACATTGTCTTCGCGTGCAGATGATGTCAACCGAGTGTGATGTGATGGATTTGGGTTGTAAGATGGAAGACTATGGCTTGTCGGAGATGGGCGATAACAGAACTTTTGATGTTCTATATCTAGAGGGATTTGAAAGGCAGGAACGGAGTGCAGGGAAAGAAGAAGTGATGGGTTGGGGTATTAAGATGTTGGGAGTTCTTCTCTTCGAGAGGGTGGGTTTCATGTCTTCTTCATCTTGAGTGGCGGTCAGGTGTTTCTTCCGAGACTGGCGCCTGTAACCCAATGTCCATGCATTAGTGACAAATTCGTAATGGCGCTGAAACCATGCAAAATTTCATAGAGCTCCTCTGTTGGTACAAGGCCTTTGAGCCGTTTATACCCTTCGGAGGGAGCTAGACTGAGATACGAAGGCTATATTCCCCTTTCCACACCGCCTTGTAGCGAGCATCATTGCGCATCATGGTAGCCGTCGCCGAGTCTCTCTGACGGCCCACACATTACCTATACCGGTTGGAAGTTGAGGACTGGGGGCGATGGCACCAGCCGCTTTATGTATGTTTGACGGTTTATGCTGAGAGACACCCGAGAAATAACGATAAAAGAGATGCAAAGAGTCAGCCCAAGAATGAAGAATATATACACCTAGTCAGAGAGTCTCGGTCTTAGTTAACGCATCGTACAGGAACAGGGGCCACATACATTGCGATCAGAATCAAGTCCCTCGGACCTTGACGGAACACAAAAGGGCAATAGGGAGGATAGGCCCAGTCCCAGCAGGTAAGTAAGCAGTGAGAAGTTGAGAAATTAGCCAGACAAGTCAAGGTAATCGGAGACCAAAACAGGGCCCATGAACCCCGGTTCATAGAAGCCCTCCTCATCACCAACCTCGGTTCGCAGCTCCGCCTAGACACCGTGACCCTCTACGTCCCCATCCTGATCTGGTCGCTCGCCTACAACCTCGTCTCCATTGCCATCGGCCTTATCGCCACGCGCGTCTTCCGCTTCCCGAACTGGGTTACCACCGCCCTGACCTTTAACAACACCACATCCCTCCTGCTCCTGCTCGTGCAGCCCCTTACCTTGTCGGGCGCGCTCTCGTAAGTCCTCAGGTCCCCTGACGATACCGTGTTGGAAGCCCTGAGCCGCGCGCAGTCCTACCTCCTCGTTTCCTCCATTATCGGAAACAGCCTCACCTTTGGGCTCGGTGGCGAGCTCCTCGGCGCGTACGATGAAGATCTACGAGATAAGTTCGAAAAGACGTTCCGGGATGGGTTATTAGAGGACTTAGCCCTTAAAGGTAAGGAAAAACAGGAAGGGTAGCTGGATAAGGAGACGTTACTGTTGCCGCAGCCAGTCGTAAACTACCAGTCATAGGCTTCCAGATCGGCCTACTCGGCTGTCACACGTCTAGGAGTCGTACCTGCCCCGCTTAGTATAGATTGCGATTGCTCGCGTCGTGAGGTTTTTAAGCCTGCCGATCTAGGGCACTGCGATTAGCGTGGTTCCAGGGCTTACGCCTCCGCTGTATCGCGTGTTTTTTAACGATCCGCAGGAGGGGGGCATTTTCGAGGCGTGGCTTACGAGCAGCGTTAAGAATCTGGGGGAACTGTTTGTCGCGTCTCAGGCTATGGTTACGCACGGACTGTGGAAGATGAAGAGGGGGAGTTGGCCGGCGAGTGCCGCCGTTTGTGGTGCTGTTTGTCTTATTTGTAAGGTTTATATTTTAGCCTGTGTAAGTCCTCTTTTCCGTACCTCTTAGTGTTGATACTGACCTGTTAGTAACAGTGTGAGCATTGCCGTCATCGTGTTAACGGCGAATAAAACGAATCTTCTTGGCAGTGACCCGGTTCTCTGGTTTACCATAATGCTAATTAATACCTATTAGGCCGCCAGCCATAAAGCTTACAGCTTTAACTAAGTCAACGTATGTAAACGAGGAGGAGAAATTAGCTATTACTAAATTCCTTTTTATTTCGTATATAATCTCTCCGATCATCACGCTAACTATTATGATAAGCTTGAAGGCGTGTCGGGAATGTATTTAAGGATAAGGGTATCTACCTGTCTAGATGTAATATGACGAAATATAAGGATATATTTTACTCGACCCTGATTACCACCTTTCCAAAATGCGATCTGCTTATAACGTACTTGATGGCCTCCTTGGCGTCTTTGAAGGAAAACACACCGTCCACCACGGGATAGATCTTGTGTTGTTCGTAAAAGCGACACATCCCTTCAAACCTGTCCCAAGGACTGTTGATGCCACCCTTTAACGTGACGGTCCTCCACAGGTTCAAAACGTTAAGGTTTGGCCTTGACACATCTGGCTTATCCAGTCCGCCGGAGACATAGCCGATGCAAGAGATGAGACCTCCGAATCCGATATAATTAAGCGACTTGTACAGCGTCTCGGCACCGCTTATATCTGGGATCACGTCAGCGCCTTTTCATTCGCGATTTTTATCACCCTATCCTACCAGTCCGGGCTTGTTTGGTAGTTGATCACACAGTCCGCCTCAAGCTTCTTGACTCTCTCTCCAGCTTCTTTTCAGACGAGGACGTGATAATCACTGTCTTGTCAGCAATTCTACCCACGAATCGGAACCTAACCCCGGAAACCTACCAGTGGCGCCTTCAGCCTTGGCAATCTGCAACCCGCTGATGCTCACACCTCTAGTGCCCTGACACACGACCGTCTCTCCCTTCCCTCGCACCGATCCGTCCATCTCCATCCCGTTGATCGCCATCCACGCCGTCACCGCTGCAATCGGCAGACAACTCGCCTCCTCGTCGCTTAGATGCTCCGGCGCACGAACTAACCCCGTGCTCGGAAACAGCCCAGTTGTATGCGACAAATCTGGGCACACGAAATTTCCTTTTTCGTTCGTAGTCCGGAGCTGGGGTGAGATATGACTGATTTGTCCTGAGCTTTCTCTGATTTTTCGTTAAGCTAGGGTGACCTTTATAAATCGCCGCTGTACTGCCTCAGACCCATTTTCAGTCTCCTAGGCTAAAGTTTCCTTTCGATGTCACCTGTAGTAATCACGTTTCTGGCATATACTGGTACATATTGGGGGATAGCACGTGGTATCCTGATCTAATTCCTAGGATAGTTGGAACGGCCTGCCCCAGGGACACCGAGGTGATCCTGGCAAGAACAGATCGTAAGTCAGGACGACTAAAGGCGATAGGGGGTAAGATAATTAAATAAAGGCTAGTATAACTCTCAGAGGCAGTACACTGTTACGCAGGTTGTAGATACTATAAGTCCCGGACAGTAGATCCTAATTAAATAATATAATCCCTAGTGTGAAAAACAGGAGGTCCCTCACTCCATCGTGGGCACGATGATGGTATCTATATCATATTCTAAGTAGGTCCGCCTTGTCCCGTTGTCCCAAGGGCTCGGTACACAATTATCTGCTTTTATCAAGAGGAAACTTTAGCTGGGGTGACTGAAAAGGGGCCTCTGAGGCTGTGCTATAGAGGCGAATGGGATCACCCTAGCTCAGGGAAGAATCAGGGGAAGCTCAGGACAAATCAGCCACAGCTCACCCCAGCTCAGGATAACGGACGAAAAAGGAAATTTCGTGTGCCCAGATTCGTCACAGGAAACCAGGCTGTTTCACAGGTCACTTTGAATAATGGCTAAAGAATGGTGCAGCGGTCCATTTAACCTGAAATCTTTGGCAGAACTATGGCGCATATTCTGCTCTTTGACTGTTGGTGGGATAAGGGAGCCTCACTTCAATGCACGAGTCTTCTTCTCGGGCGTCTGGAGGTGGAGGCCGGCAACCGCAGGTACTAAGGGCTCGGACGCGTGGTTCTACTGGAAACGATCGAAAGATATGCAGTGGAACCCAAGACGCTGGACCTATTTCCAGACTGGACCATATCCGTCACGACATTTTGAGCGGGACGGTCACGGTCGCCCGGGGAGGGCATGGGTATCTACTTAGTACAACCCGATTAATGGCGGGTTTGTCTGCTTCAACCTCACACGCTCTACAACAGCCTTCAAGTTGTCTCTCAACCACAACCTACAATACTTTCTAATCTTCCCCACAGAAGACTCAACCGTCAACTCCCGTAACAATGAAGGTTCGCAACACCACCTTCTTGCCTTGCCTCACCGTGCACTAACCCAACTCAGACCACCACCACCACCCTCCTCCTCACCCTCCTCACCTCGACCCTCACCATCGCCGCCCCAACCCCCGCGCCGGGCACATCGACCAACCCCGGCTACGCGGTAGTCAAGCGGCAGTTCATGCTGAACTGCACCAACGGACAGCTCTACACGTGCCAGAACCAGCACGGAACCATCTGCTTGAACGGATGACCGGTGTCTAACAACCTGTGGTGCAAAAATAACTGCGAGTGCGACTTGGTGTATGTGTGCGGGGGCTTTGGGAAGTGTAAATGGGTTGCCGCGGGAAGTCCGGAGGCGCTAGCTGCGAAGGCCGAGAGGGTAAAGGCTGCAACGGCAAAGGCTGCGGAGGGAAGGAGGTGAACACTGAAGAGAAGGAGGGAGATGCCGCTGCGGTTTAGAACTATTTATCGGACTACTTGATGTTGGTAGAGGGCGGTTGTGTTGACTATGGGGTGGTTTAGAATGGACGGGTTATATCCGAGGCCTGGGGGTTCAAGTAGGTACCTACCTAGGCTTTCGGTCTTGGTCTCACAAGGCATTGAGACAACGTTCAATATTCACGTCATCGCACCGAGTTTTAAGTCGCACTCAATGGGACATCGTGTCTTTTTCTTTCTTTTTTTGAAATGCCTTGTGAAACAGGACAAGAACCCACTGAGCGTACGGACGTACCTTACAGCCCTGCAACTGGTGAATCAAATCCACACGTGCACGACATCAATTTCTACAACGCCCATTATATAGCTATTGTATAGCTCTGAAACCTTGCACGGGCTGCCAAACAGGCAGGTAAGACCACCCACTGTTACAACGCTTCAACACCCGAGCGCAACACCCGAGCTTCGCACACCAATTCGCCGCGCCATCCCGGAGGTCACCGGACTCCACACGCTAGCGCGGCCAATGACAGCACTCACATGCCCCGAGAGCGTGGCGACGTTTCACTCGACGAGCATGTGAAGCGCCAAAGCCACATGATTGGGCAACCCTCCGCTAATGACGACCCCAAAAACAATCCAGGCACCACCTCCTACGACATATATCTCCTATCTCCTCTCGACACCCACCTGCGCTTCACAAGATCGATCACGCATCACCCGCCCCGCGCGCCCGACACTCTTTTTCTCCTGCAGCACCTACCGTAGGTCCCGCTCCGCCAAAATGCGCGTCGATATCGCAGTGGGCTTGGCGTCGGCAATGACGCTAGGCGTGCACTCGCTGCGCATCATCCAATCCAACGACGACGGCTGGGCCGAGCTGTACGTGCGCTCCTTCCACGACGCGCTCCTCGCCTCGGGCCACGACGCCGTGCTCTCCGGCCCGGCCGAGAACCGCTCCGGCACCGGTACCTCCCCCGTTCCTTCCCTCCCAATCCCCCTACCCTATCCCATCCCATCAAAGTCCCACCCCTAACACCATCCCAGGCTCAACCGACTTCGACCCCATCCCGCGCACCACCCCCTGCCAATACTCCAGCTGCGCCCCCTCCTCGCACCCCGTCGGCACCAACCTGACCTCCCCGCGCCTGAACTGGGTGAACTCCTTCCCCGTCACCGCCATGCGCTACGGCATCTCCCTCATCGGGCCGCAACTCTGGTCCGGCGCTCCCCCGGACCTCGCCGTCGCCGGCCCCAACGTCGGTTCCAACCTCCACCTCGCCGTACACTTCTCCGGCACCGTCGGCGCCGCGGTCTACGCCTCGCGCGTCGCAGGGATCCCCTCCATCGCCTTCTCCGGTGCTAGCACGGGGACGCTGCCATTTGACACCAACCCTGTCCCGCTGCGGAGTAGGCTGTACGCGCAGCTGGCGACGCAGCTGGTGAACACCCTCACGATCCAGGGGAAGCCGTACCTCCCGCAGGATGTGTGGCTGAATGTGAACTTCCCGGAGGTGAGCGAAGAGTGCAGCGATGCGAGGCAGTTTAAGTGGGTGTTGAGCAGGATTAATGTGGGGCTGTTCTCGCAGCCGGATGTGAGGATTTGTGGCGGGGAGAAGCTGCCGACGGAGACGGAGGTGGTGGGCACCGAGGGGTGTTGGGTTAGTGTGAGTGTGGGCGATGCGAGGGATAAGACGACGGTGGATAGGGAGAGGCAGGCGGTGGTGGTGGGGAGGTTGGGGGGGTTGTTGAGCTGTTTGCCTTCGAGTTAAGGGTGGTGATGGGGGGAAGTGGGGGAGGGGAAGTGGGGGACGGAAAGGGGATTGGTAGGACCATGTTGGATTGATGTGTGGGGGTGATAGTGATGGTCGAGCGTTGATTTCTGGTAGAGTTGGGTTTGGGTTGTATGCATCAGGCGTTGTTGACATGGAGATGTTTGCATTCGGTTGTATACCTTATCTGCAATTTGGAGTCGGGTGATTCAATGACACCTCAGCGTTTGGTCAAACCAAACCCGAGCACCATTCCCGACACTACCCGCCGGCCCAGCTCCAACCCTCGGAACATCTACCGTGCGGAAACTTCTAGACTCCCTCCACAATATACCCCGGATTCCACCCGGGCATTCGCTTCCTTCCGGGTCCCGCACCAGCACCACGACTTATACCATGTCACCCCGATAACAATATCGCAAGTGGACACGTGGAGCTCGCCGGCTGCCCAATAACCCCCAGATTAATGTGCAGACCTAACGGCGAGCAAATCGGAGGATATGGCGCCCGGCAATTAGCCTATATGCCGCGTCGCATCGAGACAGCGGGACGAGGCAGCTCGTCCATTGGCTCTGCCGCCCTTCACGCCACATGTCGACCATGCGGGAGAAGCAGAACCGCAAACCATTTAAATATCCGCAGCTACCATGCCCAGTATTTACCCCCAACCCACCACCCTCGTCGTCATGCCTAGGCATCTCTCTCGACCTCAACTTCGCTCGATTGATGATCGCGAGGGCAACCCCCTGAACTTCACTCGACTGACACTTCCTGTCCCCTCTTCCCAGTCCTCAAAATGAAGCCCCCCTCCCTCTTCCTCCCCCTCCTCCTCCTCCCCCCCGCCCTCGCCTCTATAAACTGGGACATCTACGAGCGCGGCGTCGTCAAGTCCTTCAGATGGTCGCGCTCCTTCCCCGACGACTCCTCCGACCCCCTCGGCTTCGACGTGCACTGCCGCGCCTCGGCGACCTTCCACGCCAAATTATACCGCCTGTCCGACCTCCCCGCCGACCCGCCCGCCGGCCTCGCCCCCTGGCGGGAAGCCATTGAAGATGTCCTGCGGCGGATCGACTACCTCGGCTCGTTCGACGGGGTAGACCATAAGGACACTGATCGGGAAATCGTAGTGATGGAGTACACCGCCGTCCCGGAGCCGGTGAGGAATTGGATCGAGGAGCAGCAGCGGGTTGGGGAACAGGAAGGGGACGGATACAAGAAGCAGTGGTACTTTGGGGTGTTTGAGAAGCCGAAGAAGGAGGGGGACAAGGTGTGGAACACAGTCAAGCCGAGGCCGACCGCGGTCGAGGGGGGAGGGGAGAAGGTGGTGGTTCCGGTGGTGAGGGGGGAGGACAAGATTGTGGTGTTCCCGGCGGGGGCGGCGTATGAGATACTGCCGCTTTGGGTTAGCAAGGGGAGTAGCTGTGAGCGTGAGTATTTTTCAGGATTGCCTCTGGGGGTGGTTGCTTTGACGTGGAATGGGATGGGATGGCTGATATTCACAGGCGCGCTGAGCAATCTCACGAAATATAAACCGCAGGCTGAGGATGACACGATTCTGGCGTGGATTATGGACCATACGAAGCCGGACCGTGATCTGGGGAAGCGGGATATCAGGTTCAGGGTCGAGGCGCTGTCGGTGACGGAGACGGAGGATGGGAAGCGGACGCGGCTGATGTGGGAGAAACTTCATCGGACGGTGAGGAGAAACGAGCGGAAGATCCAGAAGGAAGAGCGCATGAAAGCTCGCGAGGAGATTTTGAGCGGCGGGAGGATCAGGGACGAGTTATGAGTGTAGCGTTTTATGTGTTGTATGAGACGAATCTAGGCACACCAAATTTCCTTTTTTATACCTCGCCCACTTAACACTGCTCACCCTCACAACCACCTTTAGTCAAGCTGGCAAATCTACCAAAGGTAAGGTCATTATCACTATCACAGTGGACAGGAAGACTAGGAGCGTCAACACATGTGCAAGCCTCGTGAGTCCTCCAGGCCGCGGGGTCGCTATGGAGAAATGACATAACTAGTGGAGGAAACTTCGAATCAAGAAGTGGCATCGGCGTTGGTAAGGGAAAGAAGATGGCACAAGATGTCTTTGACTAAAGGGATGTTCCCACAATCTGATACCTAGCGTGCCTTCTAAAAAATAGTGATCGTACGTTCAGAGACGTCAAAGGTATCCCGAAACCATGACTCCCAAGTACTAGAACTAGTATCCCCTTCATATGTGACCTTAAAGTGCCCCGCTCTTGTAAAAGTCTCTTCAACCTCCACCATCTTCCTGAGTACTATACCATAGATACGAGCAGTGGAAGTCCACATTTCCCTCTTGATGATGAGCACAGGCACCTCGTCTGCGGACGTAACTTCGGCGACTGACGCCTTGACATCCATAGTTAAATATCCGTACCAATCGGCACCAGGACCACCGCCACCGCCCTCGATACCTACACTAAAGTCTCTTTCCTCGGTAATCACGGCCCTAGTAAGCTTTCCAACGGCTCCCTTGACTTTAATATAACTCCTTTCCAATGCTCCAAAAGGGTTACTAGTCGCCAAAGGGGCGACAAGGTCCAGGACATTACATTTGAGTCGGGGTTCGTCGGAAGAAGCTAGAAGGTTGAGTTGGACACGCCCGTGAATTGATGCCCATGACCAAGATGGGGCATGATATTCGGTGCAGGGTGTTGGCTCCGACCCCTTATCTGGCTCGACTGTCCACAGTAGTGCCTCTGGAAGCTCCGATCTCCACAGCCCAGCAACATAATCTCTCTCAGCGCCCGTCTTGGCGAACGCTGCCAGACCAGAGAGGGCTGGGAGTTTGTCCGTCTCTTGACTAAGTTGTCTTCCAGAAAACTCGTGAACCACTGTTGGCCAGTCAAGCGTGCCATTCTTGAAATAGCCTCCCTTTCCTTCCCACTCTGTAGCATCCTCTCTCTCTCCTAGTAAGTCAAATTTGAGTTGGCATTCGCACTGTTGAGTTTTGCCGCACTCCCATAACATCTCGCCCTTTGTGAAATGCGCAACCCTAGCCGAAAGCAGCCACTCTTGGAGAGTCCAGCCACGGCTACGCAGAGGCTCATCGCTCGTGCTGCCAATCGCATGCACATTCACTTTTGATGCCAATGTGGTCTCCCGTACATAGACTGGCGCCGAGTCTGCCGATTGCCTTAGCCGCAAGGGGACTTCTTTCGTGGCATGGGGCAGAAATAAACCCTCCGAGCTGTTTGCAGCACCATCCGCCGAGATAGTGAGAGCCGCATTCTGATAAACTTGGGCCATACGTGCGGATTCCCTTGCCCAATCGTCCTTGTCGTCTTGCAGGATACACAACGAGTCAATCCAGAGATACCGGATGCCCAGGGCCCTGGTCAACAGCACAGCGTCGTAGAATGTCTTGGGCAGGGCCTTGAGAGGGATTGACCTTTTCCGATCCTCCAATGTCCCTCTTGTGGTGGTTAAGTGAATGTGCTCCGCGTCGCCCCAGCAGTGACTGAGTGCAGTGTATTCGGCGTTCTCTTTCCTGGTTTCGTAGAGGTGTGGTTCTTGGTCCTCGTCGCCGACGTCAAGAACTCGGGTCGGCAGGTTCTGGGATGGATTCCCGCAGAGCTTGTGCTCCGTAAGACAGTCAAGAAACCACCTGTAAACAATTTGAGCACCCCGGTCGAGCGTCCGGGCTTCCATACGCCGAGCGTTTCGAATTGCAGGCCAAGGGTTTGGGACACCTAATATTAAGAGGCAATTAGCTGGCCATGTTCTGTCCTCGACCTTTGCTTTGCTGGCCATGGTCGGCCACCCCTAAGGGAGACTCAAAACGCACCCTCTTCCACGAAGAATTCCAGGGCGCGGGACTTTCCGGAGGCGTCTTCGCATATGAGCTGCGGGCTACGGTGAGATATAGGGGAATATAGGTATGTAGCGTGCAACGGCAGAGGCCCCGGAACCATTTTTGATAGCCCACTGAGGATTATGTCACACGCGGCACAGCGGGAAGAACTCTCATGCAGGTCGCTACAACAAACACGGCGCGTCTCCTCGTCCTCCCAAACGTTAGGATCCAGGTTTCCGCAAACATCACAAACGAAGACATGAGTCTTCGAAAAAATGTTGCGAAGTATCATTTCGCTTGACAAAACCATATGACTTAGACGTTCGAGATGATCGATGACCGAGTGCTGTTCTGAGGGACTTGATCTGCACCCGAACCGTGCTTGCCTGAGAATACAATCCACGTTGTACCTGGCATCGATTCGACTCTGGGACAGCAACCATTCTTGTGACCACTTGAGGGACCAGTCGGGGGATAAGTTGACAGTGAAGTTGGCATCTTCGTGTCGGGAGGATGAGCACGCAGTCGTCATCTGCAATCGCAGAAACCCTGCAAATAATTGGGTGATCCAATATGCCATTTCGCGAGTCGGGTCCAGGTCTACTCCGTTACGATCGAGAAGGAGTGCCGGTAGGTTCCAGTAGAAATCCATTCTTGAAATATGATAGGCTAGCTCCCGGCGACAAGCTTCTTCAACAGAGTTTGAGTCCAAGAGAATCTAGTATTTATTAGCTAACCGCTGATCTCAGTGGTGATCAGGAGTTACCTCTAGACCGGAGAAAACGGCAACCCATGGGATGGCAGTCTCATTGACTGCCACAAGTGCCTTGCTGATGATTCCGTTCAGAAGACTCATTCTTTCATCCCCCTCCTCGGCGCCGAGTTGGGCCACAGCATCCGATTGAATCCTGGCGAATCCGTTCTCGGCAATCTGCTTAAACTGCAAATCCCTTTTCGTGAAATCGTGCGGCTCAAAATCGTTCGTTTGCGATGCGAGGATGGTGGGAATCGAACCCGGGCCGGCGAGATAAGCGGAGAGAAGGCGCTCGTACGCATCGACCAATTCGGCTTCGTCCTCCATGAGTTCATTGTAAGCGGCCTCCCAGAGTGAACTCCGTAGGCTGGGGGATATAGGAGGTAGGGGGTATGCGCTTTGGTCCATGGAAGTCCCAGCAAATATGTCGGGCTGCTCACAAGCAGGTTCGGGGGCTGGGTGAAGGGCCATTCGCGCGTGACAACTGCTTCGGACGGTCTTAGGGAGTCAGCGCCTACAGAGCACGCCCTATTACAGTGGGTGATTTCGCCGAATATTTAGCGTAGTTTGAAGTTACCCGTGTTTTGGGCTTGTGCAAATGGAGGTTGGCTTGCTTGTCCGGGTAGGCCTAACTGGTCGTTTTTGGGGCGTTTCTGCCGTCCGCCTGGGTCAACGAATGGATTCGAACGTGTGCGTGATTCTGCGCGGCAGAGTGCACCGCGACCGTTCCCAACGAAAGACCAATATCAGGCACTCGGGCTCAAGACGAAATTTGATGCTGATGCTTGCGCTCCTGGAAAGCTGGGGAATGCGGCAGTCGGGGAGAAAGATGAAAAGGGCAAAGTGGGAAAATGCAGGCATCCGTTGGGCACGGCCTTCCCGCCCTGTTCTGCTCATTCCCCGCGCCTGAGCTGAATTCGGAATAAGCAAGGGCCCTGCTAGGCGTTCACCCCCAGAGGGTTAGGGTTTACTATGGCGTAAATTCATCCGGACTTTTGATGCCCGGATTTGTCGTAGGTAACCAGGCTGTTATTTATTTAATTACTCGGTACCATTACGTATTATGCAACGTCTAAGTCAGCGTCTAAGCGTCTATACCTCCCAGGCGAGATAGGCCTCCAACTCAAAACCAAAAATCTAAAATGTACCCTAAAGATCACTCTTCTCGCCCGAGCTCTGTCTCACGCTCTCCAGCGCCCTGGCCTTTGCATCCCGCGCCTCGCGCTCCTCAATCGTCAGCTCGCTCTTCGCCTTCGGCATCTTGATGGTCAAGAAGATGAGAAACGTGACGCCCGCGCATGCCGTCGCGAACCAAAATGCAACCTTGTGTCCCTCTCCGTTGGGATTCCGCTTCTCGTCCTCCGACACGGCCAAATCCGCCAGACCCAGAAAGAAGCTGATTCCGAGGAACAGCAGACTGTTGATTAGCCCTCCGGCGAGGCCTTGTCGGTGGCGGGGGACATTTGTCGTGATGAACGTGTTGGAGACGAGATATGTGATGTCGACGCCCACCGTTGCTCCGACCATGGCAGGGAACACAAATGCCCAATAACTGCCGTTTTCAGGGATGACGGCAAACAGCAACACGCTGGCGATGCTGCCGATCCCCGAGATGATGAGGACGACGCGGCCAGGCAGCAGATGAAGCGTGAATCCGCCGACCGTTGCCAGAATGATGCCTCCCGCCGCCATGGGAGAAAACCACACGGCCGTCTTGAGCGCAGACGCGTGCATGAACTCCGAGATACTGCGAACCATGTTAGCCAACTTCCACCCAACCCAACCCAACCCCCCGCGGAAGACTTACTGAAGACTGGCATAAAACAAGAAAATGCCAAAAACCCCATACGCAAAAAACAGCGATACCGTCAACCGCCCCATATACTTCGGCTGAAACAAATCAAACGGCAGCAGCGGCTGCTCCGCCACCCACCCCTCGACATAGAACGCAGCGCCCAGAAACACCACACCCACCACCGCCGTCGCGATAATATACGGCGTCTTCCACCCCAACGGCGCATGCGCCCCATCCGTAATCGCAAAGTTCAACAACATCAGCCCCGGCACAATCGTGCCCACCCCCCACCAATCCATCCTAATCCCCTTATTCTCCCTTCTCGTCTCCTCGCAATCATTCGGCACCGTCAAAAACCCCATCACACACGTCAGCCCCAGCACCACGCTCCCGAGCCAAAAATACCACCGCCACGTCAACAGCTGCGTGACCGTTCCGCCCACAATAATCCCCAGGAAGAACCCAATCGGCGCAAACGCGCAGTACAGCCCAAACACCAAATTCTTCCTCGGCCCGGGCCGATACGTCTTGCCCACGAGCATCACCGTACTCGGCAAAAACGCCGCCGGCCCCAAGCCCCCCAGCGCCCGCGCCACGATGAGCACCCGATAGTCCCCGACAAACCCACACACCAGATTCCACACGCAGAACCACACCAACCCCCCGGTGAACACCCAGTACGCCCCATAGATATCCGCCACCCTTCCGAGCGGCAGCAGGAACGCCCCGGTGACCAAGGAGAATACACTCGCCGGCCACGTCTGGCTGCCACTTGGTATCGAAAGCGCCCGGGACACGTCCGGAAGGATGATGTTGAAGCCGGAGATGAAGAATTCGGCCATGAGCATGGACACGAGCAGCGAGGAGCAGAAGATCACTTCGCGCAGGGCGGTGGTGAAGACGGGGGGCCGGCGGCGGCCGAGGGTCTCGAGGTCGAGGGTTAGGAGGGTGGGTGACTTTTCGAGGTCGGAGGTTGTGTTCAAGTTGAGGCAGGAGGGGGTGTGGTCATGGTCGGTGGTGTG
>Ga0247758_1001087_pt1 | contig 22387 bp, 29 predicted proteins | sample UWRJL156409C4_FD_180950 | JGI IMG/M metagenome (GOLD analysis project Ga0247758, IMG submission 180950) | Plant litter microbial communities from Arlington Agricultural Research Station in Wisconsin, United States - UWRJ-L156-409C-4 | ecosystem: Environmental > Terrestrial > Plant litter >... | reverse complement strand
TTACGCCTAATGAGACGATTCCTTGTGTTGGTGAGCCGAGCCGATTCCTGGATCCGCCCTCATAACGCCACGCCACGCCTGGGGCCGTGGCTCGGATTGGCTCGGCTCATGCCAGCGCTGGTTCGAGGCCCCACCCCCGACAGGCAAGGCGCCAAGCCCAGAGACCCCTGACGCCCCACCCCTCACTCTTGCCTCACGATCTTGGACGTGAGTGGTCGGTGAATCTGCTGGCCAACGATTGGGGTGGCTCGCTGCAGGAAAGGGGATGTCGCATTCTATGTATACGCAGAGTCGCAGTCGCAATCGCGGTCGCGGTCGATGCCTACCGTTTTCCTTGCATAAACTACCAGGTAGCCAGACAAATCAATTGGGTTTATCGTCAACATCAAACGCTAATCGACAGCGACAGGGATCTAAAATCTAACAGGGTTGATCTTGCTCCGCTCGTGTTGCCGCGCTAAACTACCTTGGGAAGGATCGCGGCGACGTCGTCTTGGTTTCCCTGCTCGTTTCCCGCCTTCAACCGCCAATTCAGAACTGTCAACGACGACTGGTGCCATACGCCACCGCGCATTGCAGGGCAGAGCACATGGCGACAGGTTTTTCTGATATTGACAAACAAAAGACACCACGCGCGCCAGTGATTACCGGCTCCGACGACAACGGCACATCTATCTTCCTAACATTCGACGACTCAAGCCGGGATGAGAAGGAGGCAGAGACGACCGATTATCCCCAGCATCTTCAGCAACAGGACATATTGACCCCTGATCGCCGACCCACTCTCCTCCATCCAGGGAGCGCAAGCTCATTGCGTCCTCCAACACCCGAGCACTCCTTCTCCCCGATGGCATTCGAAGATGGCACCGCCAACGCTGGCGTGGCGGCGCCTACCCTCAAGAATCCCTTCAACTTCCAGACACAGGTCATCTCCACGTCTCCTGTGAAGTCTGTACGTGCGCTTCCCCTCCCACATCGTCTCCGAGCATGTGATGCTTTTCCTGTGCTTTCTCGCGTATCTATTCCCGACTGACACTCTATCCTCTCTGCTCTAGAACAACGTTGGCCAACGGCGCGGCCATCGCTATAAACACAGTTCCGTCAGCGCGCAGCACCAATTCTTTCAAGAACCTCCACCACGGCCGCCGCCCGTCCTCCCCGCCTCTCTACCCATACCAACCCTGAAGGAGGCGTGGGCGAGTATGCAGAAAGATCAACGCGTGCGCCTGTACTGGTGCTGTTGCCACGCTGCTGTCGCCGTCTATGTCTTCTTCTGCGCTGAGGGGTCGCTAGCCATGACGGCGCTCTCCCACTTGGTATTTTTCGACGTTGGCTCGGCAGCCGTATGCGTTGCCGTCGACGTTCTGGGTAACTTCGAAGTTTGGCGCCGCTCAAGCATCCGACACCCATTCGGTTTACAACGCGCTGAGGTACTTGCTGGCTTCGCTATGTCCGTCTTCCTCGTCTTCGGCGGCTTTGACTTAGTGTCCCATAACCTCAAACACACCTTGGAGTCTGTCGGCGGGCATATCCCACACCATCCGCACGAGCACGAGCCCGCCAATGCCCACGCCCATGCTCATGGCGGCGGTGGTCAACGCTACATCCATCCTGGCACCATTGACACGGCCTCGCTTGCCGCTGTTGTGAGCACTCTTATCAGCGCATACGGTCTACGCAACCACAGCCGCATCCGCCGCGTCATGCGCGTGCCCCTGCCGTATCTGAGCAAAGTCCTGCCTGGGTCTGGCATTCTCGCCAACCCTTTCCACTTCCTCACCATGTGCTTTGCTCTATTGATGCTCCTCCTCCCATTGGTGAGCGTCCCTCACTTCGTCTGGCTCGATCGCGTCATCTGCGCCGCTATCGCAGGGAGCATGTTTGTTCTCGGCACACGTTTAGCCATTGCACAGGGTCTGATGCTCCTGATGAGCTACAGTGGACACTCTGAAACGAGCCACTCGAGCAACACTATTTCCAACGGAGTTGGCAGCGGGAAGAAGACGGACAGCCACATCGGAGGAAACAGCACCACCGTTTCAGCCGTAGTGCGTGAGCTCGAGGCAGAGCCGCAGGTCACACGGGTCGATGAGGCGCAGTTCTGGCAGGTACACTACGGTTTAGCGATGGCAAACCTCAAAGTGTGCCTGGTACGGGGCCTCGACGATAGCGCGCTCAGCCAGGTTCGGACAAGACTGGCCAGGGTGGTACAGAACCGCCTGGGTGAGGGTTACGGACGCGGAAGCAACTTGCGGTGGGAAGTGACGGTACAGATGAGTACGGATGGGAATTAGTTCATAGCCTTAGTGTCATGAGTACGTGATGTAGCATCTTGTCACGGATATAGTGTTATGACATAAATGAAAGGGGCGGGCTAGCTGACTGGTGCTTTGAGCCACTATGACTTGCAAATTGGATTTCATCTGATCTTTCCAAAGTTGATCGAATAACTGCATGACCCGATGGATTAGTAACTTCATCCGAACAACAATCTAGGGTCGTCCGAGCTAGAGAATTGAGTACGGATTATTGACTTTCGAGAAGGGTATTCCAAATGTACATCTACGACCAGTTCCTCATTTGTGTGCCTGTCCATACTGACCATCACCGAGACCACAGCCACCTCCTACTCTGGCACGCAGCCTCACAATTTATATCAAACAAAACGCCTCCCAGCAACCACTCCCTAAACACCGCGCCCAAAGGCAAAACAAAGTGAATACATACACTCACAACGAGGGAAAACGCCGGTATTCTATGCAAAGTCCACCTCTCCACGTCACGTCAGCGCGCCGGTCTCTCAGAATAAGAGCCCTCTCCTCCCCCTCTTCCCCGCCCTCCCGTCGTTCTTGTCCTCCCTGTCGCGGCCGCCGATGCCCTCCATTCGGTTCAAGCCATCGATCTTGGCCAAGACCAGCTCTAGCAGCTCCTTCCGCTTGATGAGGTCTAGATGCCTCTTAATGCGTGGATCTTCTTGAGCGAACCTCTCCAGGCCACCGGAGAGCATGGTCTCGCCGAGCTTTGACTCGACCTCACGTGGGAAGCGGGCATAGAAGTCGTTGAGCATCTCGACATTTAGGAAGAGGACGGCGGTTTGGGTAAGTTTTGTTGCAACGGCGTCGAGGAACACCTCGGGGCAGTAGTACTTGTTCTCCAGGCTCTTGCACTGGCGTGACTTGACGGCTAGCATACGCATGTTAATGATGTCAGCGCGATCGCGCAGGAATGCGGCTTCGCGTCCTGGTCACATTGGTTAATTTCGCGGTCTATCATGAACACGGGAATCGAGGTTTACCTTTAGCCAGCAGTGCAGCACTGAACCCGCCGGCGCCATTACGCGTCTCCCCATCTACGATAATCTCTCCCTTGCGGGCCTTGTCCACAAATGTCATAACTTCCTTCAGCTTCTTGCGTCCACCCACGACGCCTTCAAGTTGTTTCATTGCGGTTTGGCAATGTTCGAGCTCTGTTTTGAGCACACCCGCGACGTGGTCACGTCCTTGCTGCCATTCCTGAGGGTGGATATCGACCTCGTACTTGTACGGCTTCAGCGAAAATTCGATGCCGTCACTGGTGGTATATGCGCGATCAGCCAAGACGGTTGCTGCCGCCTCGCTAATAACCTGCCGCGCGGACGGGTGCTTGGCAAACGCGGACTTGTTGATGAGTTGGTCAATGCTGGACTGTACAGCCGCGGAAACAACGGTGGTTGCCAGACGTCCAACACCGAGTCGGGTGAGCCCCGATGACGCGGTGTCGAGCTGGAGGTGCCAGTATGGCGATTTGGGGTCCGACTTGGGGAGGTCGGCGATGTTCTCAGGGTCGGGAAGGGCAGGTAACAGGTCCGCGATGGGCTTGTTCCAGTATCTTGCGGCGAGCTGGTCAAGCACTCGCTGGTCCAGAGCATCCTTCAGCAGCTCATGCATTTGTGGACGCCCAAAAGTGGAAGCGTACTTGTGAAACAGATGCTTGAAATCATCCAAACTTGCCGCCAGGTACGCCTCTGCCGACATGGGCTCCTCGTTGTATTGAACCTTGAACTGATACGTCGTCTCCTCGAGTTCTCGTTGAATAGCATCCTGTGTGATCTGGAGTTTCGATGACATCTGGTGTTCTAAAACCTGCATGAGTTTCTTCCTCAATGTCACTGTGCCGGTGCTGACACTAGCATCTGGTCCGAAAAGAGCCGGGTGTGAGCCGAAGTAGCTCTTCTCGTTTCGGCTGATGGCGGCTAGGACGTTACTTGTATCTCTCTTGAATAAAGATGTTTGCGTTGGCAGCTTCGATATCACACCAACGTAGCCAAGCCGAAGGGGGTACTGCCTATCTGCCAAGATAGCAGCCCCTTTCTCCGCGTCGACCAGGTCCATCTTGGTGATAACACCAATTGTGCGCTCTCCTCTCGGGTCCACCCTACGGCTCGCCTGTAGGGCGGTCGAGTTGGCCAGATCCACGTCTGCTGCGGAAATAGCCAGGATGATGTTGGGGCCTCGAATGTACTTGTCGCACAGCTCTGAGATCTTGCGCTTCAACTCTCGCGGCTGGTTTTCTCCAGCAACTTGAATGTAGCCAGGAAGATCAATAAGCGACAAATCCGGGACGTTTGGCGAATGTATCACCAGATGGATAGGATCGTCCGAGACACACTCGGTCTCAGGGACCGACATGTTGAGCTCGGTGAGGTTTTTCTGGACGAGAGAGAAGTCGGTAATCCTATGAAGCCCAAGATCCGGAAACTCGGCGTAGTCAACCTTCGTATGAGGGTCATTCACTAGCGTAAGCTCAATGGGGCGGCGAGTGATCATGTTGGTGCCTTTTGGCAAGAACTCGTGGCCCACGATGGCTTCCAAGACCGAGCTCTTCCCGGAGGATTGCGACCCAATAACAACAATAGACGGTAGTGTGACGGTGTTTGACTGTCCAACCTTTTGCAACAGGTTCCGGATTTCGATCATCATCTTCGTGATATACATCATGTGGTCGTCTTTAGCCATCTCCTCGGGGGTTCGTTCGTCCTGTTCAGCCGACTGGTCGTAGCCATACGCGGCAGCAGATACCGAAGCGGCGGCCGCAACGCCGGCCTTGCTCTGCTTTGGTGGTTCAGGGCCGCCTGAGCCCCCTGAGTTGTTGCTGCCCTCGCCCGACTCGCCATCTCCCTTCAGGATCTTGTCCAGCCACCCGGGTAGTTCAACTTGCTCCTTGGTGTTCTCCCAGCCGCGTTTTGTCTGCCCGGCGATGTCGATAGCGCTGCCCCACAGGCCCGAGGCCGTGGTGCCGACTACGTCTTTCATATTTCCGAACATCTCCTGAGCCGAATTGCTCACCTCTGGACTCTGTTAGCATTATAAATGATATGCTACGGATAGTCTCCTTACGGATAGCTTGGTACTGTATCCATGCGATCCCTCCGACCATCAGACCGCCGAACAGGGCGGGGATGCGGGCGAATTTGATGACCAGCTTAGGCAGCATGCGGGCAAAGGAGGCATTGCGTACAATAACGGCGTTGTGGAAGGCATTCGATGGAAAGCGAGCATGGCGCCGCAGGGTGCGGGCGACGCCATCGGCCCGCTGGATGCCGCCGGTCGGGAGCGGGAGCTGATGGAAGTGACGCACGGCGCGAGTTGTGACGCGTCGAGCGAGCGGGGCGAGAGCCCCGGCAGCGCGGAGCTGTGCGCTCATGATAGATCGGGAGGGCGGGCACTACGACGCATGCAGTTCGGGAGGCATTTGGTGAGAAGGCTTTAGGATGTATGGTGATTGTGTGGATGGCTCGTCGATGACGGTTCTTGTTCGAGATTGCGTTCTTCGCTCATCAATGCCGCGGTTTCAAATGCCAAGGTTGTAGCGACAGACAGGGGTTCAACAAGAGCCTCAACCCCACCTCCAAATCGTTGCCAGGGTCTATCAAAGCCACATCCAACGCCACACGAGACTTATCCTTGGACCGTCACAGATGTCATGAGAGCCCTCGTTTATTCTCTCATGATACACATATGATCATCGTAATGCGTTAAGAATGAATCGCCCGTTTAAGAAGGGAAGAATCGCGTAATGCTCAAATGCTGGAACTCTCTCCACCAAGTAAGATCGGTATGCGGTGCCGCAGTGTCACCATGCATAACCCTGGCTGGTCATCAGGTCCAGGCTTACGTAAAATAACGAACAACGGCGCAGGAGCTGTGGCAGCGAAAGCGGCATGGGGTGACTGCAGCAGTCCGTTGGCTTCGGACAAAGACATGTTTACTGTCTGAGGCTTGCCGTTATTTTTATGGCACGTATTGAGGGATAAATCGGGGAAGCCTGACCCTTCAATCCACGCATCAGTCGTGGAGTTGCTTGTATCGAAAAGCGTTGCCCGTTTCAAATGAAAACTGGCTAGCTTCCGCCATTCTGAGGGTGGATTCCGTCAGCACTCATCAGCCCTGCCGGCCAGGAACCGGCCTGGGGATCTGCCTCTTGTTATTAGTCGGCCTCCGCCACCAACAACAGCCATTCGTCACAGCACATCTAATTCACAACGCAAACAACCTCCCTTTCGTCTTGCCTAGAAACCGACAGGGCGTAATCACCGCCCAGCCTGCATTGCCGACCTTCCGAACGCTGCCTAAAATGTGTCGCTTCCTAGTAAGTCGATAACAGATGGTGACACCTCTGCACGAAAGCAATTGGCTGACCATTTGCGCGCTCAGGTCTACAAGGGAAGCGACGAGATCCTACTCTCCAAGCTAATTCTCGACCCGACCCACTCGATCCTCAAGCAGTCGTTCGACTCCCGACTACGACTGGTACGTCTGATTCATTCTTCTAGGGAAGACACACCTTCCCCTGGGCACCACAACTGACTGGGGCGCACAGGACACTCGTCGTGGACAGAACAACGCCGATGGCTTTGGTATCGGCTTCTACACGGAGCCCAAGTTGGGCGCCGCCCCCTGCCTCTTCACATCGACGACACCGGCCTGGAACTGCGTCAATCTCCAGCGGCTAGCCTCCAAAACCGCGTCGCATCTGATCTTCGCCCATGTACGCGCCACCACCGAGGGCTCGCTGAGCGAGGACAACTGCCACCCTTTCTGCCATGGCAGTCTGATGTGGATGCACAACGGTGGCCTGGGTGGGTGGAAGCAGATCAAGAGGCGACTGGGCGAGCGGCTGGCCGACAAGTGGTACCTTGGCGTTGTCGGCGGGACCGATAGCGAGTGGGCGTTTGCGCTGTTTCTCGACACACTGGAGCGCATGGGCTATGACCCCAGCTCACAACCCGCCGAAGGCTTTGGGCCAACAGTGCTTAGGAAAGCCATGCTCAAGACGATTGCTCTGATTAACGAGCTCATCGATGGCATTCCTGAGAGCGTGGTCCTGGCTGAGAACGTCGATACTCGGAGTCTGCTCAACTTTGCCCTCACAGACGGCCATACAGTTATCTGCACGCGGTATGTTGGCAGCTCGTCGGACGAGGCCGCCAGCTTGTATTACTCCTCCGGGACGCTGTGGGAGACCAGGGTACCCGACCCCGAAAGCCGAGACTACCAGATGGCGCGCAGCGACAAGGGCGCAGACGTCGTCTTGGTAGCGAGTGAGCCCTTGACGTTTGAACGAGGTGAGTTTGGCCATGCCATAAAAACGTTCACAGGATGTGTCTAACCTGCTTCAGAAAACTGGGTCAATGTTCCAACTAACTCTATCCTTACCATTCATAACCAGACTGTGATGGTCAACCCGATCTTAGACCAGTACTATGATCGCGACCCTCATCATCGCCGTTCCGCCGCCTTTGTCCGCACCAAGGGCCTTGAGACGAACGAAAAAGCTTCGGCGCGACTTGGTACCCCTCTGATCACAACACCGAGTATCGGCATCGAGCTAGAGACGCAAAAGAAGTTCCTACCCACCATCCCCTTTGGCAACGCTACCACCCCGCGGGTTCGTGCTCTGCTCTCACACAGCGAGCCAGGCAATCCATCGGCCCAGCACCAAGGGCCCCTGCGGTCGGTCCCGCAGCAACCACCGTCGCAGGGCAACATCAAGAAGAAGCGCGCATCCCTGACGGCTGTTGAGCCCTACTCAAGTTCCCTACCACAAGACAACAGCCCCGTGTCACCGGAACCGGCAAGGACCGAGTTTGGAAACCCGAACAAGATCGCCCAGTATTTCCCTGAGCTGAGCATGTCATGATCATGGACCTTCCTCTTGGACCCTTTTTTGTGTATTTGTTCATTTCATGTCCTTCATTGAAGCGGTGAGCGGGCGTACAGTGGCTTGCGATGGATACCTTGCGATATTATGCTGGTGGGGTTTGCAACAAAATGGCGTTTTGGTCGTGGCCGAGATTGGCACAGTGCAGCCACGGGATATGGGCAAAGATAGTCACATTTACGCATTGTTATTGTTGTATATCCTAGTACTATAACAATGGCAGGCCGGATATTTGGTGAATATCATTGAGTTGTCTTGTGTAAGTGTCGTTGCCTTTGAAATCATATATCTTCATATTGCGAAGAGAACTGGCAACCGGGTGTCGTCACTTGGAGATACCGACACCTAACTGTGCACATGGATACCGCCCTCTCACAAGCCGAGAATGTGATATCGCAAGACGACCAAACACTCAGCGATGGTCTCCTCCCGGTGATCCAAGGATATCACCCCTGATGCTGCCACAAACTCCCACATACGACCATACCCACCGGAGAATTCGGGATCCCGTCTGCTCTCCCATAGACAAGCCAGTGAGGGCCAGACTAGTAGTTGGGTCGGTGACGACCAGCGAATCCCTGGTGTTGTATGTTTTTTTGCCCCTTTTTGCTTCTTCCCAAGCCAGGAAGAAGCAGAGAGGGAGGTCGTCGGGAAAGAAAAATAACGGGCAGGACAGTATGTCACCCCCTTTTTTTGGTCACCGCTGCAGGACGCACAGGACACAGATCATGTACGTAGAGGGAGGGTACATAGCGTAACGTCAAAAGAATAAAGGGAAGATGGCAAAGAGCAAAAAGAAAGCGAGCTGTGCCGGTCCAAGCAGACGGGAATTGAGCCCGACGTGGGGGTCGAACCCACAACCTTGAGATTACAGAAGTTAATTCTTTATAAGAGTCTCACGCTCTACCGATTGAGCTAGCCGGGCTTGAGCCGGCTTGCTGCTTAGCTTGTTGTTGAGGAACAGGGTAATCGGTGTAGATATTGTTGTGGGTTTTGGGTTGCGGGTAGGGTGCGGGTTGTGGGTTGTGGTAGGGTGCCGCGTGACTGGGTCTGCTTGTATGCAAGCTTTTTCGGGTCGGGGTGCAGATATTGAAGGAGGGCCCACTACCTATGGTAGAGATATTAAAACCCTCGAACGACAAGATCGAAAAGCTTCTTGGGTGTTTTGGGCTCTGGGAACAGACACTTGAAGATGGGTTCGCTTTAAGGGCGCAAAACTACATGTCCGAAGAATAGCAACTGTGACACTCAGCCCGATCCCGACTTGTGTTTCTTCAGACCCAAAGTTGCACGAGGAATGAATCAAAAGGGGCGTCTTCTCTGAATGTTCAGAGACTGGGCGGCCTACTCCTGCATCAACGGCAGCCGGTGTTACTCAACGCCTAGGGGTACCTTCCAGGCTGCTTGCATGTAAACCACTACACCATCTACGGGCGAGACCAACTCTCGTCCGTCAGTATCAGAATCTCACGTCGAGGCCTCGAGCTTCAGTTTCGGTTCGTTGTTCCCAGTATAGACAAAAAAGGAGGCCCTAGAAGCGTTGTCCGTCCCAAGACGGTGCATCCCCATTGAATTCGGTAGCGCGGCATCGAGAGTCGTTCAGGGGCGGCCCCAAGTAGTAGCCAGACACGGTATGGAGATCCCAAATCATGGTCTTGGGGCTTCCAAGTTCTGCACACGCATCCGAGAGCCGTTCCCACCTGTGTCCCATGTTCCCCAATTTCTGCAGAATGCGGAGTGCGTAAGCGTGGACGGTGAGCGGGAAGTAGTTCTCTGGGTCGACCGCCAGCACGCCCGCTAGCTAGACTAGCCGCAACTTTGACGCAATTCCAAAAGCTTGTTTATATACATGTGCCAGGATGGCGCTCGCCGTTGTGGGTACAGAGTTGTGAACCTGGGATTGTTCCCTGGCGTTCCTCGTGTCTCGAATACCTAGTCGTTCCTGATCTTGTAATAGCTCATCGAGGGATGCCACCGCGTAAGCTCGGGGTACGAGATTCGACCTTCTCCCCGAACCCCGTCAGTCTGCGATAGACGCGGGCACCGCAGTCGACCCCTCACGCTCCCAGATGCGAGGGCACGGTAAGATCCCGTCGCTTCCCCTGACGGTATATGTGCATGTAAGGCTGCAGGTGAGTTCGCAGATGCGCTGTCGTCATGAGAAAGTCAGTCTCGTGCAGGTGTAAGTAAGTTCACGCTGGGTACCTACCCGTATCTCAACTCTTCCGCGGGGGCGATGAAGACATACACCTGAACCGTCCCAGTTAGACGCGCTACGGTCTGTTCTCTTGATCTCGCGACGACCTGCCTGATTCCATATCACTACGAGTGCCAAACCCTCAGCCATAACTATCCTCGCCCACTCAAGATGTGTCACCTCGCACGTTTTCGCTTCCGCTGCGGCTGCAACCGCCTCATGCGGTTTGCATGCGTGAATGGCGATCCGGGGATATGTGACAAGCTGAATCTCGTGATAATGGTCTCGTATAATGCCATCGTATCTCCCTGTCCGGACTGCCACGACAAGAAATGGGACAACCTCGACGATAAACGGCTAGCCGAGATGGACGATCACCAGGCAGTGAGTACCCGATCGGAGCTGTTTTCTTCCTGTGCTATTTACCTCCTGCTGCCTCTGGAGATCACAACAGAGTGTCCATTCGTGAGACACGAAGCAACGGACTGGAACAGAATCAGCTAACGTCAACCAAAGTACCTCGCCGAGCTGTCAGCCCAAAACAACTACTCCCAGGAAACACGAGCAATACTCGCCCAAGATCTCGCCATCGAGGACAAGAAGGCCGAAGAGAAAGCGATCGATGCCCGCCGAGAAGGGTCCCGTCAGATCAAGTTCATGGAGCGGTGGTTCCGCCGACACGCAACGACCATCTCGCAGCTATACTTCAGCAGAGGGATGAAGCCCGAAGTGATCGAAAACCTAGAATGGCTCACTGAGAACAGACCCAGCAGTCTGGCCGTGAGTCCCAGTGCCCGTGTAGCGAAGCTGGCGATGTTATCAAGTGCGGCATTCCGCGGGAAAGCAGCCGGCACACCCGGGAGATTCGTACATCAGGACCGTAGTTATCTAAGACGGGCGAAGGGTTTCCTGCAGTGGCGACAAAGTATGAAGGCAGTCATGATGAAACGGTATGGTCCGGCCGCGGCCACCACAGATATGGTGGTATCTCGTCCTACGCTTATGCCAGAGCTTTGCACACCGTCTAATTCACCAGAAGGTCCGCCAACCGTTTCAAAACAACCCCCCTCATCATTCAGGTGTCGTGTTACGGACGCAAATGACACCTAACCCGAGGAAACTTGCCAAACGGGCTTCCTCGAAGCTCAGAGGCAATGGTTATATGGCATTCCGTTCACATGAACGTCTCTCCCTGGACGAGAAGGTAAGGACGGCGCTACCCCTGCAGCCACTGCTCCCGCTTTCACTTCCGCTGCTACCGCTGGCCTTCGAAAGACCGGACGCCTGAGAAATATGATGAATCCAAGGAAACCGCCAACTTCGAGCCTGAGAATTGGGGTAGGCTTGGTTCCGGGAGCGGCGAATCCGCGAATGCCCGGCGGTGCGTGGTGAACGGTGGCTGAAATCGTTCATGTTAACATTAATGCTGCGAACTCCTTGTCCGCAATCCGTCTTCTGCTTGCTTGGGTTATCGAAGTGATGTCAGCGAGCTCCCCATACAAGCCCAGTACGTTCAAACAATCCTTCCCCTATCCTGGTCCTCATCAACTCTTAGTTAACAAAGACATTTCAGGTGCCGGGATCGCCGAGTGTGTCGAAGTAGCAGGATATAGGATAACCTGCACGCTGTGCGCTACCTGCATAGCTTGAAATCGTGAAAGATCCGAAGAACATCGATTTGAGGGGTATAATAGAATGCTGCAGGACTGATTTGTGTTCGTGGAGATAATGAGCAGCTGGAATTATTGACAGTCATACTGATTTTAACTGTGTCCCTAACATCTACATCGTATTACAGCCCCACGAAGCCCAACCGCGGCGAAAATGTCTTAAGGAAACTGTAAATTATTGTTGTTTAGCGTCCTAACAGCGTTCCCGAGGGATGTGAAGTTGTGGGAAGTCGATTACCAAAAAAGGATTTGCGAACTACGACCCCCCAGCGTTGGCCGTTGACAAAACAACAATAACAACGCCAGGTTCAGAATGCTAGTTCGAGTGTTGGTTCGAGAAGCAGGACGACTGGGGCGGCGCTTCGCCTGAACTTATGGGTAGCGGAGTATTTACTGTTGTTGATGCTTGACTGATTGAGATTGGCTAATTCAAAAACCGCTTCACAGCAGTTATCCTGATCGGCCGCCAGCGCGCGCTTATATCATAGCCAGTGGTAGAAGCTGGTCTGTTAAGAAGGCCCGTTGAGTTCGTGTCACACCGATCTTGCAGTGACATAGATCGGACAACAAACTGGCCGAGGGGCCATCACCCCAGGTCAGGAGCCGGGAGCAAGCGGCCTGCCTCGGCACGGCGTGGGGCGGAGTCCTGTGATTGGCTCCGGAAGCGCCGCCGGCGACTTGCTTGACCTCTCAGAGGCTTCCCGGCGCCAGTCTTGCGGAAAGAGAAGAGCTGTTGGCTGGTCGACTGCGTGGTCGCTGAGATGTAGCCGTGTTTGTTTCAATTCATTGTGACTGGCGATTTTACGACAATGCTCGAGATGAAGGCCGGCATCTTTTGTGTGCGGCATCGCACGACGTATCTGGCGGAGCGGGTCCTCCGAGCTGGCTTCTCCTCTGTATGTAACGGGAAAGTCGGGAAGGTTGGGCAAACGACCCGTCCGAGCACGAGATCAGATGCTATCCGTCCCGCTCGGACGGAGGCTGACCTCGAGGCGATCAATCGTCATCAAGAAGGTAGTGGTGCACCAGTGGACGGCGGGGCGCGACCTCGAATATGTCCGAGCGCGCGCAACAAATGGTGTCGGGAGAGCAAGTCAAGACGCTCAATCGTCAGGAGCGGTGTGCAGCTGGCTTGGTCGTTGAATTCATCCGGTTTGTGACATTCCCGGTTCAAACCTCAGCTACTTCACAGCGGTCATAGTAGCAGCGTAAGTGTTTCTTGTGCCATTGCTGGCGCCGCAATTCCTCCCGATTCTTGGATATTGTTGGAGAAGGACGGAATTTCGGCAGGGTGCCAGAGCGGGAATGGTGGCGACAACGGGCGGCAGTTGGCCAAGAGTTTCTGTGACAAGGGGCGTGAGATGCAGGAAACCGCGTGTCGGCTTTTCCCAATAATCTAAAGCGGACGGTATATTTGCAAGCCATGGGACTCAGCCAACTCACGTCAGAAAGGGTCCTAGCCGCTGTTGTCCGAACATGTTGGAAGGCCCGGTGACGATGCCTAACGCGGAAAGGATGTTTTTGAGCTGTGATTTCAAGCCAAATGTGAATGAGCTGGTGTGAAACAATGGGTGCCGCCGTCGCCAATTGGGTCTGGTTTAAGCGCTAGCATCGACATGCAGGGGGGAGGAGGGGTGTTGAAGCGGCAATCAGCCTGTGAGGCCTTCTGAGTTGTCTTGGAGCGTTCTAAAACGAGCGCTCGCGCTTCCTCTCAGGCATCCGTTCAGGTTCCGATGCTTGCAGGACCAAACATGCTCGCAGCGTATGAGCGGGCAGTGTGCGTGATGGGGCAGGCGACCGCTGCCGTTCTTCAAACCTCGGAGCGCCTCGAAGCCAGCCGCGCCACTGCAAACGCTTTCTCGCCGTTGAGTTTGATGGAAAACGGACTGGGTCATTAGTCAAGTGCTCGAGAGCTGGCAATTTGCCAGAGGTACCTCAAAACATCGGAATAGTGGTCCTGATCGAATATCGCCGCGGTCATGTCATGCGCATTGCTTCTTTAGCTCCAGAGAAGAGCTCACGTGCGCCTAGGGTAGCCTGCAAATTGCATGGCAGACGGCGGGAACTATAAGAGGTATCACTTGTCAGTTGTGCCATGGGCGAGCACAGCAAACCCCAGCTGACAACTCCCGCCTCTTTCATGTCCTTTCTGCGGCTTAAATTGTACCCAGCATGCCCAGTTCGTGAGCAGGGGCTTTCGGGCTGAAGGCTGAAGGCTGGATCGCTGGGTCCCGTCAGCTACCCCAGGGTTGGGGGTGGAGGTCACCCTGCAGGAAAAGCCACCCGGCTGGCCCGCCTCCTCAGCCACGTCGTCAGCGCCGCGAAACTCGATGCTCTAGGAAATGGAGCCCTGTGAGGTAGGAAGTCCCAACTCTTTGGAAGCTCGAGTGGTTGAGTCGGCCTACGGGTGCGCGATATCCATGAACACCGTGCCCGCTGGTAGATCTGTAGAACGTTCATCATGTTTGTCCGTAGTCTGTATCCGGGACAAACTGAAAGGGTGGCTCGTTCGGTGGCGGCATCAGAGCTAGTCCTATTCGGCAAGCCGGAAACATCAGTTGAGATCTGTGGGGGCGCAACGTGGTGTAACTGTTACCCCTCCGCCAGCGTTCTCCGCCCAGACAGTTGCAAATCGATTCTAGAGCGCTGCAACATAAAAACGGATCGTCCCGGGTGACATGAATGCGGTGACCAACTTATGGGATCCTGACGGCGGAATACGAACAGTTGTATCGAATCAAAGTGTCTCTCGATCAGCATGAGTCCAGACCTCAAAGCGAGATCCCGGCTTCCAAACGTTGCGAGGTGTGGATGTCGCCGAAGCGGATGCAGCTCCGCCGAGAATGGGAGGTGGGGAAGATAAGCCGGCCAGCCCCAGCTGGTTGATGGAGCGGACACGCGAATTCGGAGGTGGCCGGCCAAGAGGCAAGCGACAGCGCCAGTTCTTCTGCGTCGTTGGTGCGCTTCAGGTAAAGTTGGTCTTTGTGTTAATTGTCGAAAGACGACAGGCGAAAATGCCAGACAACTAATCATCAGTGCTGCGACGTCAAGTGATTCCAGGCCTGCGAGCCTGCCTGCCAACGCGAGACGCTGGCCGAGAAGCCCTTGAAACCGCCATGTCGACCCGCGCGTCTGACCGAGAACCACGTGTAATAAACAACGCCTTCCTAGCGGGGTGTTTGGGCAGAAGACGTTATGGATTTAGATGCCCTGCCTGCCAACAAGGTGAAAATGCTGTTATTGGACAAGCTGGAGTTTTGCAGGGCACGGAGGGTTACATGATGGTCCTTTGTTCGAAGGCAAATTTCCAGGTTGCTTGCTCCCGGGGCACGGTCGCGGTCCTACCATGCATCGCTCTGCTTTAACACCCCGCAACTTGGGAGCCAAGGGAGCTCACTGCACTTCGATTTCGCCTCTTCTGGCCAAGGTTCTGCGACGGGGCCGGAAGTCGCCCCCATTTTCCTTGGGCGCTGATGGAAAGTCGCCTCTTGGATAACGTGAGCGGGCAGCCATAGCCGCCAGACATTGAAGAGTAGCGCACCTAGGGGATAAGGTACCGCAGGCTTCGATGCAATTATTCAGCAGCCTCGCAGCCCTGGCAGGAGTCGCTGGGTAGCCTTGCTCTTGGTAATGTAGAGCACGCCGAGGAAACAAAGAGATGCCCTTTGTTCGCCGGTTAATTATTGTCATCGAGAAATCTAGGGTGTGCGTGCTTGGAGAGCTTGGTGCGGCTCGCCAATCCCGAGCCTTGGAATTCGCATAAATACAGCTGCAGGATTGTGGCCTTAGGCAACACCTCACCCCCCAGCCGAGAAGGCGACGTGAAATTGGAGCGAGGACCGCAAAAAACCAGCTGCTCCGCCTTCTTGATCGGCCCCGTTTCGTCCACCCAGCCTCTCGCTCCAGCCAGGCACGGCGAGTTCGAGTGCACCTTTCCTTTCTCTTCGTGCCGCCCACGATCTCGAGCGTCTGCCATCGAATCCGAATCAACCTCCCTCTTTCTCCTCGCTATCATTGCGAGCGCCGCATCTCAACTCCAATCGCCTTGGAATTGCTCCATCTTCCACTGCGGCTGAGGGATTTGACCTGACTCGCCCTGCCGATTCCTTTCATCGACATCGCGGCCTCCGACCCTGACTAGAGATCGCAAAGACATTGCATCTCCTCCATCCGCCTTACCACGACCTCAGTACCTTCGGCTGCGCCTGTCGCCCATCCCAATCTGTCAGCACCTCGCCGGCGCCGACTCTACTCACGTTTCTCTACCGCCAAGCCTAAAGCCATCAGCCGCCCGACCAACGCTCGTGGGCTCACCCATTAACGCATAAATTCACATAACGTCCTCATCTACCAAACACAATACATAGGGGCAGTCGATTCCCTGCCGATATATAAGCCGTGGCCGATATCATCGTCATCGCCCTGCGACCTGCGCTCTCACATTTTTGTCTCCCCGTCTGGTGCCTGCCTCAAGTTCGCAGAGGCCAGCCAAGATGCGGGAAGTCAACTTCAGCATACCCAACGTCAACAAAGCGTCGGTGGGCATCACCACCGCGCTTTACGACCGACGAGCCCTCGACTGCACCTCTACGCTGCCATTAATCAATTCCCTGAACCATCTCGCCTATCTCACGACGTCCTCTGCTCGTATCCGAGACATCCTCACGGTCGATGGCGGCATTGAAAGGCTAGTCTGCATCCTAAAGCAAGGTCGCAGCAAGGATATGATGGACATGTGGAAATGGAATTTGGCCTTTCAATGCGTCGTGAACATAGGTGTCAGGGGCACCGAGGCCGTCCGGACCCGCGTCGTCGAGGCCGACATGGTGCCCGTGATTGCCACAATTCTGGATAATTACATCAAAGTCATTGAGAAAGTGCGCGAAAAGGCCGAGGAGGCCAAGCAAAAATTGGACCACCACCACCGTCATCGGCTCAACGGGAGCAGCCGGGCGCACAAATCGTCAAGCTTCTCGTCTCGATCGGGGAACCTCGAGGTCGACCAACGCTCTTTCCGTCGACAGGCTCCCCCAGCAGCCATCGATGTGACGGCGACTTTGGCCGGTTCTTCCACAACGGTCATCCAGTCCAATACCGATGCCACACCCACAGCTCCGCAATTCCAGGTGTCGACGCCGTCGGAGAGGACACCCTTCACCACCCACCGATCCCACCATCACCATAGCAGCAGGTCCCAAGAGTCGCGTCTTTCTCCCATCCGACAGCCCATTCAACCGCTGGCACCCACGGTGCCGTCGATGGATGCTGCCGACGGTTTCATTAGACCAATTCGCGAAGGCGACCGATTGGCGTCCATGGCCCCTTTCGCGCCGTCCACGATGATGTCCCAGCCGGCTTCGCCAACAACTCCCCTCCCGCCACCGCAGATTCGATCTCCGACAGTTCGGCCTGCTTCGGCGCTTGCCCCTGCCGCTAGATCACGAAGGCGGCCGTCTATTCGCCATCAGCATTCTACAACAGTTGATGCTGATGATCTCAATGCGGATAGTATGCCTTCTGACGAGGCACCCGATGCTGAGATGTCGGGGACAGGGGAGCTCCAGCCGGCCGTCGGAATTCAGGATATCACCATGGAGGATGGCGATGCTATCATTGCGGGCGCTGCCATTGAACTCACAACCCCCACGGTCTCGGAGACCCAGGATGCCGGCACATTCAACATTACACATCAGGGGCCGGTTGATGGAAGCATCGGCACTGTCAATACCCCGACGCAGGTGCCCACCATTGGCCTGTCTCCCAACAGGCCTGCTATGGTTAGCCCGCCACAGCCAACACTGCCTAATGCCAGTGTTCCTCGATATCTTCTTGATCGCCAAGTCACCCCGAACCCGCAGATGCTTGCTGCCATGCCGAGGGAGGAAGACGTCTTGATGTCTTTGCAACTCCTGGCCTACGTTTCAAAGTACTGCAACCTCCGCAAGTACTTCCAGAAGAGTCACCTGGTTCCGAAACTCAAGATTGGCAAGGAGCTCCAGCTTCTGGATGGAGTTGACGCAGCTGAGCTCGAAGCCCAGATAGACGAAGAGGAAGAGGCATGCGAGGAGGAATACCTGCTCCCGAACGACCTGAATATTTTCCCTCTTGTGGAGAAGTTCACAGTCCGATATCACAGCGCCGACATGCAATACTGGGCCGGGGTGGTTATGAGAAACCTGTGCCGGAAAGACGATACCCGAGGAGGAATCCGCCAATGCGCCTACTGGCAATGCGGGAAATGGGAGGAATTTACTCGACAGTTCGCTAAGTGCCGACGATGCCGACGAACGAAGTACTGTAGCAAGGAGTGCCAGAAGAGCGCCTGGGCCTTCCACCGCCACTGGTGCATCGCTGCCGGTTCGCAGTGATCCCAGGCCAAGGGCAACGGTCGACTTTGATACCCCCCGGCTATCCTCCCGGGATACTTCTCCTTTCCACAGCGTTGCCAATAATGTCTACTGGCAGAAGTGATATAGTGGCATGAACGGTTGGGCGGCATTGCGAAACAAAAGCATATTCTTCGCATGCATGGCGTTGCACGATACCATACGATCAGACCAGTTCTTCACGCGTTTTTCCCTCCTGACCCCTTTCAACCCTCTGTTTGATTACAATCCCCTTTTATATCATATATTTATCGACTCCACCCCATCAGGCGCCTAGCATATAGCGACCCAACCACGGCGATGATTCTTTAAGTTTCTTCTGGCTTCAGTTGTCCAAATGAGCGAAACTGCTTCCAGGCTCACAAGAAGCTCTCTGCCAATAGCATACGACGTCCCGACAGCGCAAACCACCTACAAGACGTCCAATCGGTCACAGATCCATTCTCCATGTTGGTCTTCGAATTCGATTCCGTCTGGAAACCCATCCTGTTGCAGGGCCATTTCGTCCCAACGGCTCTCGCACAGTTCAGCATGGTGTTTCTTGTTTTCACACAATACCGCGTGTCTTTGATGCGCATTTTTCTTCTATTCTACTTCCGGGCATTAGTCAAGCGCGTTCAGGAACTGTTTTTGTGGCTTCAGCTTTTTTTCTTCAGTAATGAAAATCATTGCACTGGAACCGAGGAAGTCGAAAACGACGCCCATCATGAATCTGGGATCCTCTTTTTATACGTCATCGGTTTCCTTTGTCCATTCTCACGACATACGCCCTGGAACGAGGATGAAACGATTCATACACTGCGCATGTGGGGGAGAGCACTCGGTGGTGCAGGGTGAGGTGTAGGGTGGTAGGGTGGCTTGGTCTCATCGGGGAAGATGGTTTGCGAGCCAAATGGTTGCGGTAGTAGACCCCTAAGGTGGCCGAGAGGATGTTGAGCCAAGGATGAGTAAGATATGACTTTTGCGGATCGTCTTGAGGCTTTCTGTGCTAATGTCAGGGAGAGACGCCACGGGGATTGAGAGTGCCAACTGGGAGGAATTGGGGCAAGGTCAGAAGCAGACAGAATGGGGGCAGACAAGGATGAAATCGTGTCATGTATCGTTATTAGGCCCAACAATGACAGCCGAGAAGGACTGGTCTATACATTGATCCCCATGACATCTGAATATTGTGATTGTAGCTTGGTTTGTGAGAGCACACACCCAGGTGCCATTGTAATCGCCACCCATGTGGCAAGTGTCAAATCAACCTTACAAAGGAAAGGAAGAACAGAGCCAAGTACAAGATAAAGACATGCTATTATCCCCCTGGTCTCCCTCCATTCAATGTCTGAACTGGGAAAAGGGGTAAGATTGCTCGAGTAAGATCGCCATGGTATTCTTTTTTACGCCGCCTTCGAAACCTAGCATATTTACAGTCGCGGGCCACCATTACCCCCCAACTCTTGACCATACATGAACTCTACTTTTTTCCAGCGCCCGCCTTCCGCCTTGCCTTGCCAAGCCTTGGTGCCGCCTTGTAGGGCTTCTTCGGCCCTGCGCCGCCACCGTTCTTCATCCGCTTAGCACTGAATCCGTCGAGATCCCCTGCGCTTGTGGAGTCGTTGGACTTGACGTGGCGCTTCTTGCCGCCGAAGCCGTACTTGCTGTCCTTCTTTTGGCGCTTGTTGTTGGGGCCGCTGTGCTCTCCTGCGCTGAAAGAGCGCTTTTTGCTGGAGCTCTTGAGCTCGTTGTCGATGGCCACGTCAAAGAGGTCGTCGGCTTCTGTTGCGCCGAGGGCAGAGGAGGCACCGTCCTTGCGCTCTGTGGGAGGGGTATGTTAGTGAAACTGAAAAGTGAAAGTTAGAGGAAGGGGGGAGACATACTCTTCTTGAGCTCGGTGATCTTGTCGAGTGTGTCACGCTTTTGCTTGGCGCGCTCCTGCTGCTTGGCCACCTGGACCTGCTTGCCGAACTTCTTGAGGTCACGCAGCTTGCGCGCCTCGGCCGAGGCCTTCTTGTTGGAAGCCTCCTCGATGAGCTTCGCCTTGACCTTGTCCATAATCTCGTCGCTGCGCACCGTCTCGGCAAAGTAGTCGGTAGGGCGTGTAAAGGGGACGCCCTCCTTGCGCAGCAGAATGCGTGCTCGCCGGGCGGCTTCAAGCGCCTGGTTCATGAACGCAAGCTCGCGCTCGAGGTCGTCCTCAACCGATTTGATACCGGCAGCCGTATTGGTGACCGAGGTGACTGACTGATGGTAGGCGAAGGGGACGGAAGAGGAGGTGTCGATTTGGATGCGCTTCAGCGCTGCGAGCAGGCCGTCCTTGTTGTTGATGGTCTCCCGCACGCGAGTTGTCGCCTTGAGCTCCTCATCCTCTGACCCACTGCCGATGGAGAGGTCGTCGATGTCGATATCCTCCTCCTCATCGTCCTCCGAGTCGCTGTCCTCCTTTTTGCCGGCGTCCTCCATCTCTGAGTCGGAGTCAGACTCGTCTAACCTTTGAAGATCGAGGTCGAAACCGTGGCCGCCTTCGCTGTCATCGGAATCGTCGTCTTCTACGGGCACAACGGCGATCTTCTTTGACTTCTTCCCCTTTGCCTTCTTCGACACAGGCTCGGCAACCTCGGCATCGGATTCATCCTCCCATTCCCCCTCGTTCTCCTCGAACAGCTTCTCGACCGCCGGCTCGGCGGGTTTTTGTTGCTTCTTCGACTTGGTGACTTTGGCCTTCTTGTCCTTGGACGCTATCCCGGGGGCGCCCGCATTGGGGGTGCTCTTCTTCGCCATATTTGCTGTGGTGTGGGGGAAGGCGTGGTGGTGCTGAGTGCAATTGGAATTCAAGTCGTGAAACAGACGAGCTTTCGGTCGCTATTTCCGAGAACTTTTTTTTCCGTTTGACAGGCCGCGATTGAGCGATAAGATAAAGAATTCGGTGGGGAATGTGGGAGCCCCGCTTGCCAGCCTCAGCGTTTACGTACCCTAACCCTGGGAGGCTTAAGACGATTTAAGCCCGGCTTGTCCACGACCAGGTGCCTGAAACTTTCATCTGCCTTTGCATCAACTCCTATATCTCATTTCTTTATTTTCTGACTTAAAATTGTGATCAAGAGATCGCCTGCACGGTTCAACAACTTCAAAGCTAGAGCTTTACGATAAAAGTTCGAGTGAATAAATAAAATACTCATTCCATCTGCAATCAACGTAACCAGAATCCGGCTTCTCTCACAACCTTCTTTTCATCTGCTCAAGAAGTGACGCTCTACATATCGTGGCGGCAATACCAGCTCGTCTACACACACAGTACACACGCACGACACTACTCTATGACATGTCAGGCAGCTATCAACATGGCTAAACAAGAACCCGTAGCACCCCTTCAGCTACCTCTTCGAGGACATCTGAACATGTACCAGCTCCAGTGCGAGAAAGCATCCTTGAGGAGCGTTACAGCACCAGCGCGGTTTCACATCAAAACTCATCGATACCCGGCATCAACGCATGTTTCCGGTCATCTCATAGCAATTTTAATTTTCAAGAGAGACACCTGGCGAATTCGCATTTATCGCCTTGATCACCCAAATCTCCAAGCACCATCACAACAACATCTCATTCACAAAGCTGGTGGAACTAAAAGTTATAATGCAACCGGATTGATTTTGTTTTTATATACAACTGTAAACAACAACCCCTCCTGGCCCCCCAAAAGAAGCAAAACTGGAGGGTCTGAACATCTTCTCCCCCCAAAATCGTCTCCCAGCCCAAACCGTCGTACGGACCAGAGACAGAAAGCCAAGGAGAAAAGTTGAAAGTGTGAATTCCGAGCCGGGCGTGCTGCGGAATTCCCAAGCAAGAGGCGGTTGGCCAGAGAGAGAGAGGAAGTTGTCGTGTTTTTGTGTTGAATGGGTGCGCAAAGAATCGAATGTGGTGTTTTTTCGTCGGTGGTTTTGAGGCTTTTT
>Ga0247758_1001086_pt1 | contig 22388 bp, 26 predicted proteins | sample UWRJL156409C4_FD_180950 | JGI IMG/M metagenome (GOLD analysis project Ga0247758, IMG submission 180950) | Plant litter microbial communities from Arlington Agricultural Research Station in Wisconsin, United States - UWRJ-L156-409C-4 | ecosystem: Environmental > Terrestrial > Plant litter >... | reverse complement strand
AGCGTGACGGCCGAGGTCAGCTGCACCGGCAGCAGCTTGTTCTCGTCGTCCCACAGCTGGTCGTAGTGCTTGCGGATGCGGAAGATCGCCGGCATGCGGTGGTTCTCCGCCAGCAGCTCGAGGAAGTTGAGGACCACGGGGTCCGCGTCGACCACGACCTTCCTCAGCCCCGTCTTCTTCTCCTCGGTGGAGAAGTAGGGGCTGAAGAAGAAGAGCGACAGGTCACGGTTCCCGTCGAGGGCGTCGGCGACCTGGCCGAGCTGATCCTTGACGAGGTTGAGCTTGTCGTCCTGCTGCGCGACTTCGAACAGCGAGCGGGCGTATACGGTGGCGATCTGCTCCATCGACTAGTTGTTCCGCTCGCTGCCCGAGAGCGACGTGAAGTCGAGCTCGCCGAGTGCTTCTTCGACGAGGCGCTTCTGGTCGGCGTCGGTGAGGGTCTTGCGGGTGACCTTCTCGGTCGCGAGGATCGTGAGGTCGGCGACCTCGTTGCGGATCTCCTGGATCGCGCGACGGGTCTCCCCCTCGATGTCCTTGCGGGCCTGCGCGAGGAGCTCCTCACGCGTGGCCTTCCCCGCTTCGACGGCCTCCGAGCCGGTGAGCTCGGCGGCCTTGCGGGCCCGCTCGACGATCTCCTCCGCCTGCGTGCGGGCGTCCTTGAGCCGCTCGCGGTAGTCCGCGAGCAGCGCGTCGGCTTCCACGCGCGTCTGGGCGGCGTGATCGATCGAGTCCTCGATCATCTTCTGGCGCTTGTCCAGCGCCTCGCTGATCTTCGGGAAGGCGTACTTGCCCAGGATGAAGATCGCCACGCCGAACGCGAGCAGCGTCCAGATCATCAGCCCGATGTCGGGTGAGACCAGGAACGTCGACGACTCTTCGCTGCCGCCTTCGGAAGCGCCGAGAATCGTGGGGAGGGAGTCGAGCATGCCTCTAGCCCAGGAAGAAGGCGATCAGGCCGAAGATGAAGGCGTAGAACACGATCGCCTCGGTGAGCGCGAAGCCCAACCACTGGATCGACGTGATCTCATCCTTCATCTCAGGCTGACGGGTCACCGACTCGATGACCTTGCCGAAGATGTAGCCGACGCCGATGCCGGGGCCGATGGTGCCGAGACCGGCGCCGATGCCGAGCGCGATGGCCTTACCGGCCTTGCGCCCGTACTCCTGGGCGACGTCGCCGCTGGCCGCTTGCGCGATCTCGTTGATGATCGTGATGTCCACTGCGTGCTCCTTGTGTGATCAGTGCGACTCGGACGCCGCGGCGCCGAGGTAGATAGACGTCAGGGTGGCGAAGATGAAGGCCTGCAGCGTCGCGACGAGTCCGACCTCGAAGAGGAAGAACGCGATCGCCATGGTCCCCGTGATGAGTCCGAGGATCAGCGAGCCGACGAACGCCAGGTTGAGCAGGACGACGAGACCGCCACCCATGAACAAGATGAGAAGGTGGCCCGCCAGGATGTTCGCGAAGAGACGAACGCTGAGCGAGACGAGCCGGACGAAGTGGGAGATGACCTCGATCAGGAAGATCGGGCCGGTGGCCGGGCCTTCGACGCCGGCCGGCACCCACGTCTTGAGGTAGCCGATCGGGCCGTGGTTCTTGACGCCGACGACGTGGTAGCTGAACCACACGACGAGGGTCAGGGCCAGCGGCACCGACAGGTTGGCCGTCGCGGCGTACAGCGCGAGCGACGGGACCTGGAGGCCGAAGATGTCGACCGTGTGCTCCGTGTTGGTCGGGAGCGGCAGGTACCCGATCATGTTGGAGAACCAGATGAAGAGGAAGAGCGCCCCGATGAACGGGAACCAGGTCGCCGCCATCTTGTCGGACATGTTGCCGCGCGTGATGTTGTCGCGCATCAGCGTGTAGAGGACCTCGACCGCCGTCTGCACCTTGTTCGGCTTCTGGTGCATCCGCTTGGAGATCCACAGCATCGTGCCCACGGTGAGCCCGGTGGCGATCAGGATGTACATGATCGCCTTGTTGAAGTGGATCGGCCCGATGGAGAACCAGGTGTCGAGCTTGAACTCGTCCTGGGGCCGGTAGTCGTCGTTGACGTTCAGCGCGAGCGCCGACGACGGACCGACGAGCAGCAGGAGGGCCGGCGTGAGAGCCGCGGCGATGCGATAGCGGGCGCTCACGAAAGCTGCTCCTTGGTGCGTGCGTTCTCGATGGGGCGAATGATCATGTTCACGGTGAAGTAGACGGTGAAAAGGGCGATAACGAGGACGGCGGCGGCAAGGCCCACGTCGTTGTTGTTCAGCCCGACGGCGAAGATCGTAAGGGCTACGAGCCATCCGCGTCCTACGATGCTCCCGGCGAGGATGCCGACCGAGGTCTTGACGTCGGTCTTGTGCTCGGCCTTGTTGGTGAGGTAGGCCTGCAAACCGCGCTGAAGCGTCCACACGGCGGCGCCCACGACGTACCCCATCATCGGCCACCCGGCGACCACGAAGATCGGGAGCGCGAGGACGAGCACCACGAAGTCGAGGTAGCGCAGGAAGATCATCGCGCGGCTCCGCTCAGACATCCTCGAACCGCTTCTTGACGACGACGATCCCCACCGGGAAGCCGGCGAAGATCCCCACGAAGAGCCCGACGATCGGCACTCCCGCCAGCGCACCGAGCCCGAGGCCGATCGCCGTGCAGAGCAGCAGCGTCGCGACCAGCAGGCTGCCGGCGACCATGCCCCGGTTGACGGGGCGCTTGGGCGGGTTCGGAGACCCGCCCCGCTGAAGCGGGGAATCGGTCATCGAATGCTGAATCGGAAGCGTCAGGCTGGAGCATGAGATGCCACCAGGCGTCCGCTGGGCCCTCGCGCGGGGCGAGGACGACGGACGTCGTACGGGGTGGAACGGGACAGAGTCCCCGCGGCGGCTCGGCCAGACTATCGGATTCGCCGAGCTTGTAACAACATTGTGACAGTGGGCACTTCGGCTGGCCTAATGCCGCTCCGATGTCACCGGGCGGTGACGTGCCGAGGCGTCGAGCCCGGCGCGATCGCGTGAACGCGTTGTTACCTTCGTGTCATCACGCATCCACCGTTCGGAGAGCCCCTCGTGTCCCACCGTCCCTCACCCCGACTCGCCCTCGCGGGCTGCGCCGCCCTGGCGCTGCTCGCCCTGGCCGGTCCCTCCTCGGCCCTGGCCGCCTCGAAGTCCAAGGCCAAGGCCAAGCCCGACGTCAGCGCCATGTCCCTCAACCTCTACCTCGGCGCCGACATCATCAAGCTGGCCGCCGCGCCCGACCTGGCGACCATGAAGGAGAACGTCAAGAGCCTGCACCAGACGGTCGACCAGACGAACTTCCCGCTGCGCGTCAAGGCGCTCGTCTCGGAGATCGTCAAGAACAAGCCCGACACCATCGCCGTGCAGGAGGTCGCCCGCTACTACCGGTCGGCCGACGCCACGCCCGGGCAGGCCGCGACGACGCCGCTGTACGACTTCATGGCCCTGCTGCTCAAGCAGCTCAAGGCCCAGAAGCAGAGCTACACGAACGTCGTGGAGCAGACCGAGCTGGACATCACCGTCCCCTCCGCCGAGGGCTACGGCCTGCGGCTGAAGCTCGGCAACGCGGTGCTCGTGCGCTCCGGCAAGGGCGCCACGGTCAAGGTCACGAAGAAGCTCAAGGGCAACTTCGAGGACCAGCTGAAGCTGACGCTCGCCGACGGCCAGCCGGTCAAGCTCACGCGCGGCTACGCCGGCGTCGACGCCAAGGTCGCCGGGAAGAAGTTCCGCTTCCTCGCCCCGCACGCCGAGGCGTACTCGGCCGCATCGGCCAAGGGCCAGTTCCAGCAGCTGCTCGCCACCGCCGCGAAGTCCAAGACGCTGCCGACGATCATCGCCGGCGACTTCAACTCGGACCCGGCGGACGAGGAGCCCAACGCCTACAACGCGGTCATCGGCGCCGGCTTCACCGACACCGGCAAGCGCGTCCCGAGCTGCTGCCAGAACGAGACGGTCAACAACCCGGTCTCCGAGCTGAAGACGTGGATCGACCACGTCGTCGTGCGCCCCAAGGCGACCGTCCTCAGCACGAAGGTGTTCGGCAACAAGCCCAGCGACCGGATCGGCGGCCTCTGGCCCTCCGACCACGCGGGAGTCGTCGCCAAGGTCCGCCTGAAGTAGCTCGATCGCCCCTGAGGGGCGCCTCGGCGCCCCTCGCGGTGTCCTCGCAGCTCACGTGCTGGCGCACGCTCGCTGGCTGCGTCCTTGCGAGCGGCGCCGATCCGTCCCTCAGGAACGATCGAGGGCGATCGCTCCGCTGTTGATGCAGTACCGCTGGCCGCCGGCCGCCGGCGGCCCGTCGTCGAAGACGTGGCCCAGGTGGCCGCCGCACGAGGCGCACAGCACCTCGACGCGCTTCATGCCGAAGGCGCGGTCCTCCTTGTAGAGGACGCTGCCCTCCTGGGCGGGCTGGGTGAAGGACGGCCAGCCGCAGCCGTGGTCGTACTTCGTGTCCGCGAGGAACAGCTCGGCCTCGCAGCCGGCACACCGGTACGTGCCGTCGTCGAAGACGTCGACGTACTCGCCGGTGAACGGGCGCTCGGTGCCCGCCTCGCGGAGGATCTTGTACTGGTCGGGGGTCAGGCGCTCGCGCCACTCCTGGTCGCTGCGCACGGTGGGGATCGTGGTGTCGTCAGCCATGTCAGAGACCGTAGCGCGGCACCCTCCCCGGGTCGATGAACGAAGAATGAACTGATAGGAAGGTCGGCGTGACCGCCCCGCCCACCCGCCATCCGATCGCCGCGATCGTCGTGGGCGGCATGATCGGCGGCCTGCTCCGCGCCGTCGTCACCGAGACGTTCCCCATCCACCCCGGCACCTGGCCGTGGGCCACGTTCGCGGTGAACCTGGTCGGCTGCTTCCTGCTCGGCGTGGTCGTCACCCGCCACGAGGACCACGGAGCCCGGCCACACTGGAAGCCACTGCTCGGCACCGGGCTGGCGGGCGCCCTCACCACGTTCTCGACGCTGCAGGTCGAGCTGCTGAACCTGCTCGAGCGCGACGACGTCGCGCTCGCCGCCGGGTATGCGGCGGCGAGCATCGTGCTCGGCCTGGCCGCCGTCGCCCTGGCCACCTGGACCACGCACCGGCTCAGCCCTCGGGTGGCCCCGTGACCCCGGTCGCCTGGGTCGCGCTGACGCTGGCCGGCGGCGCCGGCTCGCTGGCGCGCTACCTCGTGGACCAGTTCGTCGCCTTCCGCGAGCACGAGCGCTTCCCCTACGGGATCCTCCTCGTGAACCTGAGCGGAGCCTTCGCGCTCGGGTTCCTCACCGCCACCGCCAGCTCCGATCCGGCCCTGCGCGTGGCCGAGCTCGGCTTCCTCGGCGCGTTCACGACGTTCTCCACCTGGATGCTCGACTCCGAGCGGCTCGCCGAGGACGGACGCCGGCGGGCCGCGATCCTCAACCTCGCGATCAGCCTCGCCGCCGGCCTGCTGCTGGCCTTCCTGGGCCGGACGTTCGGCGACGCCGTCCTCTGACCCGCCTGAGCCCCCGCCACGCTCGAGCCCGCCGCCGCGCCCGGTCGGGAGCGCCGCCGAAACCCTCGGCACCTGCGAGGGTTTCGGGCACCATGCGTCCGCCCCGCCTCCTCCTCCCCGTGCTCGCCGTCCTCGCCTGCTGTGCCGTCCCCGCCGCCGCCCAGGCCAAGACCGCGAACGTGATCGTCGGGATCGGCGACCAGCAGGCCTCGATGTTCAGCAACCCGCTGTACACGACGCTGCACCTGAAGCACACGCGCTACTTCATCCCGTGGAACGCGATCGACAACCCGTTCGCGCTGGCCAAGGCCGACGCGTTCGTGGCCGCCGCGCAGCGGGCCAAGGTGTCGGTGCTGATGCACGTCTCGACCGACAACTTCGAGCCCGAGGAGGCCAAGCTCCCCTCGGTCACGCAGTACAACAAGAAGGTCGGCGCGCTGGTCAACCGCTACCGCCCGCGCGGCGTGCGCGAATGGGGCGTGTGGAACGAGGCCAACCACCGCACGCAGCCGACGTTCGACAACCCCAAGCGCGCCGGGCAGTTCTACCTGTCGATGCGCAAGCTGTGCCCGGGCTGCAAGATCGTCGCGCTCGACATCCTCTACAGCCTCAACATCCGGCCGTACTTCAAGACGTGGCTGGCCGCGCTGCCCAAGAAGGAGCGCACCCGCGCGCTGACGATCGGGATCCACCAGTACACGGACCCCAACGACAACTCCACCAAGGCGACGAGCACGACGATCCGGATCCTCCGGGCCCAGGCCCGCACCACGCGCTTCTGGATCACCGAGACCGGTGGCCTGGCCTTCGTGCGGCTGGCCGGCACCCAGAAGGTCCAGCGCACGTGCAGCCTGACCCGTCAGGCCGCGGCGACCAAGCGGACGTTCTCCGTGGCCAAGACGTTCGACAAGGACGTCGAGCGGATGTACACGTACAGCTGGTCGGGCACCGACTGCACCGGCTTCGACGCCGGCCTCGTCAACGCCGATGGCACGTCCCGCCCGGCCTACAAGGAGTTCGTCAAGGGGCTCAAGGGCTTCAAGAAGTAGGGAGTCAGTCGACGATGCGGTACCCCACGCCGGGGTCGGTGCGGATCAGACGCGGTGCCCCGGGGTCGGGGTCCTCGATCTTGCGGCGCAGGTTGGCGATGTGGGTCCGCAGCGTCTGGGTGTCGTCGGCGTACTCGGGCCCCCACACCTGGGTCAGCAGGGTCCGGTGGGTCAACAGCCGGCCGCGGTTGCGCACCAGCTGGGTGAGCAGGCCGTACTCGATCGGGGTGAGGTGGATGTCGGCCTCGCCGCGGCGCACGGTCCGCGCAGCGAGATCGACGCGCAGGCCGCCGGCCACGATCACCGGATCCTCCGCCGTCTGGCCCGCCCGGCGCAGCGCGGCCTGCAGCCGCGCCACCAGCTCGCGCGGTGAGAACGGCTTGACCACGTAGTCGTCGGCCCCGGCCTCCAGGGCCCGCACCTTCTCGTCCTCCTCCCCCACCGCGCTGAGCAGCAGGATCGGCATCGACGACCAGGTCCGGATCTCCCGGCACACGTCGATGCCGCTGCCGTCGGGCAGGACGAGGTCGAGGATCGCGGCGTCCGGCGGGCGGACCGAGACGAGGTCCAGCGCGTCCTGCGCCGTCTGCGCGGTGATCACCTCGAAGCCCGCCTCGCGCAGCACCACGCGCAGGGCCCGGAGGATCTGGATCTCGTCGTCGCACACCAGCACGCGGCGGCTGCCGACCGGCGGCGCGGTCATGCCCCGGCCTCCGGCCCGGCGGGGAGCGGCAGCTCGACCACGAACGTGCTGCCCTGGCCGGGCAGCGACTCGACGCGCAGCCGTCCCCCGTTCGCCTCCACGAAACCCCGGGCGATCGCCAGACCCAGGCCGGCGCCCGCCGCCGGCGCAACGCCACCGTCCGCCGGGGCCTGGTGGAAGGGCAGGAAGATGCGCTCCTGCTCGGCCTCGGAGATACCCGGCCCGCGGTCGACGACGCGCACGACGAGCCGTGAGCCCACCGCCCGCGCGCGGACCGAGACGGGCTGGCCGCCCGAATGGCGCACGGCGTTCTCGACCAGGTTGGCGAACGCCCGCTCGAGCTGGGCGCCGTCGGCGCGGACGAGCGGCAGGTCGGGGTCGATCGCGTAGGCGATCAGCGCGCGGTCGACGCCGAGCCCGTCGCCGGCCGCGCGCAGCACTTCCTCGATCGAGCTCCAGTCGGGTCGGGGCGGGGCCGAGCCGGCCTCCAGCCGAGACAAGTCGAGCAGCTTGTCGATGAGTCCCGCCAGCCGCTCGCCCTCGGCCACCACGCCCGCCGACAGCTCGCGGCGATCCTCGTCGTCCAGGGTCGGGGAGCCCAGGGCGTCCCCGGCCGCGACGATCGCGGTCAGCGGGGAGCGCAGGTCGTGGGACACGGCGCGCAGCACGGCGGTCTTGACGACGTCGCTGTGGCGCAGCGCGGCCGTCTCCACCACCTCGTCCCGCAGCTCCTCCCGGTGCAGCGCGGCGGCGAGCAGCGGTTCCAGCGCGGGGACGATCCGGGTGCGGGCCCGGTCGATCCCGCCGTCGGGGAGCCCGGCCGGGAGCAGCAGCGTGCCGAGCGTGCGGTCGTCCGGGCCGCGCAGCAAGATCGCCACCCGGCGCGCGTCGCCGTCCACCGCGCCCGGCTCGATGGCGGCGGACGGGCTGTCGAGCGCGAGCGCGATGCGCTGGGCGGTCTGGGCCAGCCCGGCGTCGAGGTCCTCGCCGCCCAGGAGCGCGCGGGCCATCTCCGCGGCCAGGTCCGCCTCGCGCCGGCGGGCGTCGGCCTCGGCGGCCCGCTGGCGGGCCAGGTCGGAGATCGCGCTGGTGACCACCGCGACGACCACGAACGTGCCCAGCGCGACGAGGTTCTCGCTCTGGGCGATGGTGAACCGGCCGGTCGGCGGGATGTGGAACCAGTTGTAGGCGGCCGCGCTGAGGACGGCGGCGCCGACGCCCAGCCACAGCCCCCACCAGGTGGAGGCCACGAGCACGACGAGGAGGTACAGGACGCCGAGCGACGCGCGCGGCGCCGCGTCGCTGAGGGGGTAGAGCAGCACCGTGACGGCGGCCACCCCGCCCAGCACGACGAGCACGCCGATCCCCGTCGCCGGGCGGGCGACCTGGAGCAGGCGGGGGCGACCGGCGACGTCCATCGGCGAGAGGCTACTCGCGCCGACCCGGCGATCCGGCTACTGCAGCAACACGGTGTCCTCGTCGGAGTAGGCCGGGGCGCAGCAGCACAGGAGCACGAGATCCTCGTCGCCCGTGTTGACGAGCTGGTGCTCGACCCCGGGCGGGATCACCGCGCAGTCGCCGGGCCGCACCGCACGCGTCTCCCCGGCCAGGCGCAGCGTGCCCGTTCCCCGCTGGAAGAAGTAGAGCTCCTCCGCCTGGACGTGGTAGTGGGGGATCGTCTCGCCGCCCACGGGGACGGTGGCCTCGGCCAGGCTCTGGTTGCGGGCCGGCGTCCAGGACGGACCGGCGATCTCGCGAATCCCGGAGCCGTCGAGGGTCACGAACGCGGGCAGGTCTTCGAGGTTGGCGATGTGCATCGGCATGGCACGACCGTATCGCGCCGGCTGGTCAACGACCGCCCGCACAGGCGATAGGCTGACGACGTGTCCACCCCCGCGCCCCGCAGCCAGGACGAGCCGGCCACCGCCAAGCGGGCCGAGGTCCAGGCGGCCGTCCTCAAGGCGACGGAGGAGCTGATCGTCGAGGGCGCGACCTACGCGGACCTCAACATCGAGAAGATCGCCACCCGCGCGGGCATCTCGCGCACCGCGTTCTACTTCTACTTCGCGGACAAGCGCGAGCTGCTGATGCGCATGACGATGGACATCAACGAGCTGATGTTCCAGCAGGCGTCCGCGTGGTGGCAGGGCAGCGGCGACGATCCCGAGGCGGAGCTGCGCGCCTCGCTCGGCGCCATCGCCGCGATCTACCGCGACCATCACGCGTTGCTGCGGGTCGTGGTCGAGGTGTCGACCTACGAGCAGACGACCAGCGACTTCTGGCGCGGGCTGATGAAGCGGTTCGTCGACGCGATCGAGGACCGCATCGCGATGGACCAGGCGGCCGGCCGGGCGCTGCCGGGCTCCCCCGCCGGGCTGGCGTACGTGCTCGTGTGGTCGGTCGAGCGCTCGCTCTACCAGTCGTACGTGAACGAGGAGTCCGACCCGGACGACGTCATCGCCGCCCTCGTCGTGCTGTTCCGCCGCACCATCTACGGCCTGAGCTGACCCCGGCCGCGGACGCGGGTATGCGTGTTGTACGCGCATACCTGCGTCATCGTCGGCGGGCGGGCGGGGCCGCCGGACGTCAGAAGTGGCCGGCGACGGCCGCGCCGGAGACGACGCGGCGGTCGTCCTCCCCGGGGCGCAGGATGAGCACCTCGGCCGGCGCGGAGCGCAGCAGCCACACGAGGTCCTCCGACGTCAGCCCGTGGTGCGGGTCGGCCGAGGCCGAGACGACCACGCGGTCCACGGACTCCGCGTCCAGCAGCCGGGCGAGCGCGTGCCGGTACGTGCGCCCGCGCTGCACCCGGGTGTCGACCGGCACCCCGCGGGCGTGCGCCTGCTGCTCGATCGCCTCGAGCACCGGCATCGCCTCCCCCGCCTGACGCGGCACCGCGGCGTCGAGCGGGAGCGCGCGCGGCACGGTCGCCAGGTAGGCCGGCATGATCGTCGCGTCCTCGGCCAGCGCCAGGCGCAGCGCGGCCTGCAGCGAGCGCTCGGAGATCGACGTGCCGGTGAACGGGAGCAGGATGCGGCGCCGGCGCGGCGCGGGGGTCGTGGGGCCGTGCACCGCCGGACCGCGTAGGGCGGAGGCGATCGCCCAGCCGCCGGCGAGGCACACGATCACGCCGACGACCTCGAGCACGATGCGGGTCACGGCTCCAGCTCCCGGCGCAGCGCGCGGTCGGCCACGATGCGCACGTCCACCCCGGGCAGCCGCCGGACGATCCGCAGCGCGAGGGGCTCGCCGAGGCGGGCCAGGCCGCGTGGCGGCCGCGAGGCGCCCAGCAGCACGTACGTCGTCCCCCGCCGCCGCGCGAGCCCGGCCACGGTCGCGGCCACGTCGTCCCCGGACTCGACGAGGAGCTGCGCGCCCAGCACCGAGCAGAGCGTGCGCAGGGCGGTCAGCGTGCGCTCCTGCTCCTCGGTGGGCCCGCGGCTGGGCGGCTGGACCCACAGGACGTCGAGGTCGGCGCCGAGCCGCTGGGCCGAGCGCCACGCACGGCGCACGAGGCGCTGGGCGCTGGGAACGGGCTCCACCAGCGCGAGCAGCCGCTCCCCCACCGCCTGCGGCGCGGCTTGCGTGGCGGCGCCGTCGTGGCCGCGGCGGATCGGCACCGACGCGGTCTCCACGCGCCGGGCCTCGACTTCCTCGGCGACCTGGCGGAGAGAGAACTCGCGCAGCGCGGCGAGCGTCTCGATCTTGAAGAAGTTGTTGAGCGCGGCCTCGACCCGCTCGGCCGGGTACACCTTGCCGGCCCGCAGCCGCTCGACGAGCGCTTCGGGGGTGAGGTCGATGAGGACGATCTCGTCCGCGGCGCCGACGATCGCGTCGGGCACGGTCTCCCGCACCACGATCCCGGAGAGCTCCGTGACCCGGTCGTTGAGCGATTCGAGGTGCTGGACGTTGACCGTGCTGTACACGTCGATGCCGGCGCCGAGCACGGTGCAGACGTCCTGCCAGCGCTTGGCGTGCTCGAGGCCCGGCGGGTTGGTGTGGGCGAGCTCGTCGATGAGGCAGATCTCGGGCGCGCGGCGCAGGATCGCGTCCACGTCCATCTCCTCGACCTCGGTGTCGCGGTGCTTGATCCGCCGCCGCGGCAGGATCTCCAGTCCTTCCGCGGCGCGGATCGTGTCCGCACGCTCGTGCGTCTCCAGCAACCCGATCGCCACGTCCCGGCCCGCCTCCGCGGCGGCGTGCCCGTCCTGGAGCATGCGCACCGTCTTGCCCACGCCCGCCGCCATGCCGAGGAAGACCTTGTGGTGTCCCCGCCCGGGCCCGCGGGGGATGCCCAGCTCCTCGGCGATCGCGGCGTTCATGCCTCGGTCATGCCCCCAACAGGTTGTGGATGATCAGGTCGATGAGCTTGATGCCGATGAACGGCACGACCAGCCCGCCGAGCCCGTAGAGCAGCAGGTTGCGCCGCAGCAGGGCGCTGGCGCCGACGGGCCGGTACTTCACGCCGCGCAGGGCGAGCGGAACCAGCATGGGGATCACCAGCGCGTTGAAGATGATCGCGCTGAGGATCGCCGACTGCGGGGTGCCCAGGTTCATGACGTTCAACGCGTTGAGCGGGCCCGTGGAGGATCCGGCCGCGGCGTAGGTCGCGATGAAGATCGCGGGCAGGATCGCGAAGTACTTCGCGACGTCGTTGGCGATCGAGAACGTGGTCAGAGCCCCGCGGGTGATCAGGAGCTGCTTGCCGACCTCGACGATCTCGATGAGCTTCGTCGGGTTGGAGTCCAGGTCGACCATGTTGCCCGCCTCGCGGGCCGCCTGGGTGCCCGTGTTCATCGCCACGCCGACGTCGGCCTGGGCGAGTGCGGGCGCGTCGTTGGTGCCGTCGCCGGTCATCGCGACCATGCGCCCCTCGGCCTGCTCCTCGCGGATCAGCTCGAGCTTGCGCTCCGGGGTCGCCTCGGCCAGGAAGTCGTCGACGCCCGCCTCCTCGGCGATCTTCGCCGCGGTCAGGCGGTTGTCGCCCGTGACCATCACGGTGCGGATGCCCATCGCCCGCAGGTGGTCGAAGCGCTCCTTCATCCCCTCCTTCACGGTGTCCTTGAGGTGCACGACGCCGAGCATCTGCTGATCGCGGGCCACGGCCAGCGGCGTCCCGCCCTCGCGGGCCACCCGGTCGACCTCGGCCCGCAGCTCCGGCGGCACCCGGCCGCCCTGGTCCTCGACGAACGCGACGACGGAGTCGCCCGCGCCCTTGCGCAGGCGCAGCCCGTCGTAGTCGACGCCGCTCATGCGCGTCTGCGCGGTGAACGGGACGAAGTCGGCCTCGTGGGACTGGAACACACGCTCGCGCAGCCCGTACTGCTTGGCCAGCACGACGATCGAGCGGCCCTCGGGCGTCTCGTCGGCCAGCGACGCCAGCTGCGCGGCCTCGGCCAGCTCCGTCTCGCTCACGCCGGGCATGGGCAGGAACTCGGCGGCCTGGCGGTTGCCGAGCGTGATCGTCCCCGTCTTGTCCAGCAAGAGCACGTCGACGTCGCCCGAGGCCTCGACGGCGCGGCCGCTGAGGGCGAGCACGTTGCGGCGCACGAGCCGGTCCATGCCCGCGATGCCGATGGCGCTGAGCAGGGCGCCGATCGTCGTGGGGATCAGCGCGACGAGCAATGCGATCAACGTGGTCATCGAGATGCCGGTGCCTGCGAAATCGGCGAACGGCTCGAGCGTGACGATCACCACCAGGAAGATCAGCGTGAGGCCCGCGAGCAGGATGCCGAGGGCGATCTCGTTCGGCGTCTTGCGCCGCTCGGCCCCCTCGACCAGGGCGATCATCCGGTCCAGGAACGACTGGCCCGGCTCCTGCGTGACCTCCACGACGATGCGGTCCGACAGCACGCGGGTGCCGCCCGTGACCGCGCTGCGGTCGCCGCCCGACTCGCGGATGACCGGCGCGGACTCCCCCGTGATCGCTGACTCGTCGACCGAGGCGATGCCCTCGACCACCGTGCCGTCGCCGGGGATGACCTCCCCGGCCACGACCACCACGACGTCCCCGCGCTGCAGCTCGGCGGCGGGGCGGGTGGTGCCGTCCCGCAGGGTGGCGACCGTGTCCGTGCGCATGGCCCGCAGCGCGTCGGCCTGGGCCCGTCCGCGCCCCTCGGCCAGCGACTCGGCGAGGTTGGCGAAGACGACCGTCAGCCACAGCCACACGGTCACCGTGAACGTGAACCAGGCGGGCTCGCTGCCACCCCCCAGCGGTGCGCCGCCGAAGAGCTGGATGAGCCAGGCCACGGTGGTGAAGACGGCGCCGACCTCGACGACGAACATCACCGGGTTGCGGACCTGCACGCGGGGGTCGAGCTTGACGATCGCGTCCCGCACTGCGCGCTTGATGTTCATCGTGCCTCCTGATCGAGGGCGTGGTTGAGGGTGGCGACGTTCACGCCGGGCTCGCCGAACACGCCGAGGAAGCGGCCGTCGGTGTGGTCGTCCACCAGCTGGTCGACCTGCTCCAGCGGGAGCTTGCGGACCGCCGCGACGCGGTGGGCCTGGATGCGAGCGTTGGCCTGCGAGATGTGCGGGTCCACGCCCGACCCCGAGAACGTGACGGCGTCCACCGGTACGTCCTTGGCCATCAGCCCGGCGTCATACGGCGTGTTGAGCTCCAGGAAGGCCTGCAGGTGCTGGCGCGTCAGGTCGCGCGTGGCGGCCTGGTTGGGGCCGCGGTTGGCGAAGTACGTCGCCGTCCCGCTGTTGCCCGTCACCGACGGCCGAGACTGGAAGTACCGGGGATCCGGCTCGGTGACCGGCTCCCCGTCGGAGTCCTCGGTCGGCTTGCCGGCGGCGTCGAGCACCGGGCGGGAGTAGTCCCCGCCGAGCAGCTCGGAGCCGACGAGCTTGCCGTCCTGCGTGATCTGCGACCCGTTGGCCGCGTGGGGGAACGCGACCTGCGCGATGCCCGTCACGACGAGCGGGTAGGCGAGGCCGAGCAGCACCGAGAAGGCGAGCATGGCGACGACGGCGGTCAGGAGTTGGCGACGCATCAGAACAACCTCGTGGTCAGGCCCTGGACGACCGGTCCGAGCAGCAGGGCGGGGAAGAACGTCAGGGCGCCGATGAGGACCACCACGCCGATCAGCAGGAAGACGAACGTCGGCGTGTCGGTGCGCATCGTGCCCAGGCCGGCCGGGGCCACCCGCTTCTTGGCCAGGCTCCCGGCGATGGCCAGGACGAAGAGGATCGGCAGGAACCGCGCCCCCAGCATCGTGATGCCGCCGAGCAGATCGGCGAACGTGATGCCGTGCGCGCCGAGGTTGCCGGCCTCCGGCTGGTAGTAGCCGGTGTAGCCCGCGAACGCCGACCCGTTGTTGTTGGCCTGGGACAGGTAGGCGTAGATGGACTCCGAGAAGCCCTGCGGCCCCTCGGCGTACACCGACGGCTTGCCGTACTTCGTCCCCACCGCCAGCGCGGTCGAGACGAGGGCGGCGAGCGGCGTCACCAGCGTGGCGAGGACCACGAGCTTGATCTCCCGGGCCTCGATCTTCTTGCCCAGGAGTTCGGGCGTGCGCCCCACCATCAGGCCGCCGATGAACACCGCCAGCAGCGCGAACATGAGCATCGAGTACAGCCCCGTGCCCACCCCGCCGAAGATCGTCTCGCTGGCCGACAGGTTGGCCATCGGCACGAGCCCGCCGATGCCGCTCAGCGACTCCAGCGCGGAGTTGACCGCACCGGTGGAGGTCGCGGTGGTGACCGCGGTGAAGAGCGACGTCCCGGCGATGCCGAAGCGCTGCTCGCTGCCCTCCATGTTGCCGCCGGTCGAGCCGTCGAACGCCCGGGTCGACACCCCGGCCATGTGCTGTGCCGGCGTACCGTGCTGCTCGGCGAGGTAGACCACCGTCACCGAGACGATCAGCATCGCCGCCATGGCGGCGAAGATCGCCCAGCCCTGGCGGCGGTTGCCGACCATCTTGCCGAACGTGTAGGGCAGGGACATCGGGATCAGCAGGATCAGGCCGAGCTCGAACATGTCCGTGAACCCGGTGGGGTTCTCGAACGGCATCGCCGAGTTGACGTTGAAGAAGCCGCCGCCGTTGGTGCCGAGGAGCTTGATCGCCTCCTGCGAGCCGACGGGGCCGACCGCGAACAGGTCGTTGCCGGCGCCCAGCGTCTGCAGGACCCCCTGGGAGACGAGCACGAGCGCGCCGAGGAAGGCGATCGGCAGCAGGACGTAGAGCGTGGCCCGCGTGATGTCGACCCAGAAGCTCCCGAGCCCACCACCGGTCTTGCGCGCGACGATGCCCCGGATGAGGGCGACCGCCACGGCGATGCCGACCGCAGCGGACAGGAAGTTCTGCACGGCCAGGCCCGACATCTGGCTGAAATAGCTCAGCGTGGTCTCACCGCCGTAGTACTGCCAGTTCGTGTTGGTCACGAACGACGAGGCCGTGCTGAACGACAGGTCCCAGGTGCCCGAGTGGAAGTCCCCGGGGTTCCACGGATGGATCGTCTGGGTGCGGAGGATCAGGTAGAGCAGGAGCCAGCCGGCGGCGCTGAACAGGATCAGCGAGCCCGCGTAGGCCTTCCAGCCCTGGTCGTCCTCGGCCGGGCGAACGCGCAGCAGCTTGTAGATCAGGCGCTCGAGTGGGCCGACGACCCGGGTGAGCAGCACGGTCTCGCCGCTGAAGACGCGGGCCATGTACCCGCCCATGACCGGCACGAGCGCGACCATGATCGCGAAGAAGAGGAGGATCTGCAGGAAGCCCTGGGGCATCAGAGGTTCTCCCCTCTCAGCAGCGCGTAGAGCAGGTAGGCGCAGAGGGCCAGCGCCGCGACGAGGCCGATCGCGTTGACGGCCGTCATGTGCGGTCGATGAGGTCGATGGCCATGAACAGCGCGCCGAACACGGCGACGGCCACGGCCACGGCGAGCAGGTCAAACAGCATGTGCGGGCCTCCGAACGGGGTGCAGACAGGACATGCGTCCATGCTGCGCCCGGGCCCGCACAGGCCGTGTGGAGAACGACGGCTACCGCATCAAGATCCCGTGAAGATCACCCCACCGCCCCGTCGTCAGCGAACGATGTCGCAGGTATGCACGTTGTACGTGCATACCTGCGACATCGTTGGGCGGGCGGGCGGGCTACTGGGGGTCTTCGCGGCTGACCGCGGTGAACTCGCCGGTCTCCAGGGCCTCGACCGCCGCCGCGTCGATGTCGGCGGCGGTGGCGTCCGGACGATCGCGGCGGATGCGCAGCGCGCTCAGCCGGCGGAACTTGAGGATCTCCAGGACGTACACGAGGTAGACGCTGGCGAGGACGACGACGATCGCCACGCCGATGAGGACGAGCATCCAGCCCCACTGGATCTCCTTGTCGTTCCCCACGTAGTGCGTGTACGGGATGAAGCGCAGCGCGAGCGCGAACCCGGCGAGCAGCAGCGTCCACGCGTACAGGTAGAGCACGGTGCGCCGCTGGCTGAAGCCGATCGCCACCAGCCGGTGGTGGAAGTGCCAGGCGTCGGCCTCGTACACCGGCCGGTGGTACTTGAGCCGCTTGAGGACCACGAACGTGGTGTCCAGGAACGGCACCGCGAGCAGGGCCAGCGGGATGATCAGCGAGGCGACCGCCTGCGTCTTCACCGCCGCCTCGACGGTGACCACGCCCATCAGCAGCCCGAGCAGGTTGGAGCCCGCGTCGCCCATGAAGACCGAGGCCGGGTGGAAGTTGTAGATCAGGAAGCCGAGCGCCGCCCCCGCCGTGATCGCCGCGAGGACCCCGGCGGTGTTGCGCCCCAGGTCGAAGGCGATGATCGCGAAGGCCACCGCGACGATCCCGCACACCCCGGCCGCCAGCCCGTCGATCCCGTCGCTGAAGTTGACGATGTTCATCACCGCCACCAGCCCGACGATCGTCAGCACCTGGCCCCACGACCCCAGGTCGAACGCCCCCACGAACGGGATCGTGACGTTGCCGACGACGACCCCGCCCTGGACGCAGATCCACGCCGCGAGGACCTGCCCGCCCAGCTTGATCAGGGGATGCAGCGACCACCGGTCGTCGGCCACGCCGACGACGGTGATGAGGACGCAGGCGCCCATCACGTCCCACCAGCGCTGCGTGTGCGGCAGCCACACCCACCCGGCCACCAGGACGGCGGCGAGGATCGCCAGCCCGCCCAGCAGCGGCGTGGTGTGCTCGGACAGCCCGCGATCCCGCGGCTGGTCGACCGCGCCCGTGCGGAAGGCCAGCACCTTCGTCAACGGGGTCAGCAACGCCGCGGTGGCGAAGGCCGCGACGAAGGCGAAGACCGCCTCGAGCTCGGTGGGCATCGGTCAGGAGCTTCCCACGTGGCCCGGCGCGATCGGCCGGGTGTGCGGACTCAGACCGCCGACGGAGTCCGCAGTTCCTGGTACAGCGGGTAGCGCTCGACGACGGCGTTGACCCGGCCCTGGAGCTCGTCCTTGCGGCCGGCGAACGCGTCGGTCAGCGCCACCCCGATGATCTGGCCCAGCTCGGTGAAGTCGGCGACCTGCAGGCCGCGCGTGGCCAGCGCCGGGGTGCCGATCCGCAGGCCGCTGGTGACCATCGGCGGGCGCGGGTCGAACGGCACCGCGTTGCGGTTGACGGTGATCCCGATCTCGTGCAAGCGGTCCTCGGCCTGCTGGCCGTCCAGCTCGGACTCGCGCAGGTCGACGAGCACGAGGTGCACGTCGGTGCCGCCGGTGAGGACGTTCACGCCCTCCCCGACCTTCAGGAGCTCCGTCGCCAGCGCCTGGGCGCCGGCGATCGTGCGCTCCTGGCGCTCGCGGAACTGCTCGCTCATGGCGATCTTGAACGTGACGGCCTTGGCGGCGATCACGTGCTCGAGCGGACCGCCCTGCTGACCCGGGAACACCGCGGAGTTGATCTTCTTGGCGTACTCCTCGGTGGAGAGGATGAAGCCGGAGCGCGGGCCGCCGAGCGTCTTGTGCACCGTGCTGGTGACGACGTGGGCGTGCGGCACCGGGCTCGGGTGCAGGCCGGCCGCGACGAGGCCGGCGAAGTGGGCCATGTCGACCATGAAGAGGGCACCGACCTCGTCCGCGATCGCGCGGAAGCGGGCGAAGTCGAGCTGGCGCGGGTAGGCGGACCAGCCCGCGACGAGCAGCTTGGGCTTGCGCTCGTGCGCGATGCGCTCGACCTCGTCCATGTCGATCACGCTGGTCTCGCGGGAGACCTCGTAGGGCGCGATGTCGTAGAGCCGGCCGGAGACGTTGAGCTTCATCCCGTGGCTGAGGTGGCCGCCATGGGCCAGCGACAGGCCCATGATCGTGTCGCCCGGCTGCAGCAGCGCGTGGTAGACCGCCGTGTTGGCCTGCGCGCCGGAGTGCGGCTGCACGTTGGCGTGCTCGGCCCCGAACAGCTCCTTGGCCCGGTCGATCGCCAGCTGCTCGCTGATGTCGACCCACTCGCAGCCGCCGTAGTAGCGCTTGCCCGGGTAGCCCTCGGCGTACTTGTTGGTGAGCACGCTGCCCTGCGCCTCGAGGACCGCGTGGGGCACGAAGTTCTCGGAGGCGATCATCTCCAGCGTGTTCTGCTGGCGGCCCAGCTCGCCCTGGAGCGCCCGGGCCAGCTCCGGATCGAGCTCCGCGAGGGACTGGGTGAAGAAGTCAGGGCTCAGCTCGGTCATGTCGTCTCCGGATCGGCGGCGGCGGGCGGGTCACGGCAGGGCCACGACAGGTACGTCGGGCGGCCGTTCGAGACTAGCAGCGGCCCTGCGCGTCCCGGCTCGCGGTGACGGAGCCGGACCGGACGCCCTCCATGGACGTCGTCGTGTGCGGGCGCCTTGACGCTGGGGGCCCGACCGGCGTACGCTCGCGACACGGTCCGCAGCGCCGGTACGGAAAGGACGCGCATCGGGGATGCGCCAGCTCGCCGAGAAGACCAACACCGCCCGGCGCAGGATCCTGCCGGGCTCGCTCTTCGTGGCCTTCGCGCTCGCCATGGCGGCCTGCGGGGACGACGCCCAGCCGGCGGCCGACACGACCCCGACCGGGATCAAGGGCACGAGCGAGGCCGTCCGCGCCGAGCCGGTCTCCTCGGCGGGGGACAACCCGTTCACCGCGTCGGTGGGCGAGGACGAGAAGGGCGTGCGGCCCCCGAAGCAGGCGGCGAGCTCCGACGGCCCCACGGCGTACGAGGGCAACCTCCCCGGGCTGTACGGCGGCACGATGGACCACGCGACCTGCGACGCCGCACAGCTCGTCACCTACCTGGAGCGCACGCCGTCCAAGGCGGCCGCGTGGGCGGCCGCCCTGAGCATCGACCCCGACCGGATCGAGGAGTACGTCGACGGCCTCACCGCGGTCACGCTGCGTACCGACACCCGGATCACCAACCACGGCTACGCCGGCGGGCGCGCGACACCGGTCCAGGCCGTGCTGCAGGCCGGAACGGCGGTGTTCGTCGACGGCTACGGCACGCCGGTGGTCAAGTGCTACTGCGGCAACCCGCTCACCCGGCCGATCACCTACACCGCTCCGGTCTACACCGGCCCGGTGTGGCGCGGGTTCTCCCCCGATCGCATCACGATCATCAAGCAGACGATCACGGTGATCAAGGTGTTCGAGCTGTACGACCTCGACGGCGGCGGCATCTTCCGCCGGCCGCTGGGGACGGACGGCAGCGACGACGTCCCGCCCGGTGGGGACGTCATCACGACCCCGGCCGCGCCCCCGACGGCCGCGACGCCCGCGCCCTCCACACCCGCCCCGGCGACGCCGGAGCCATCCCCGACGCCGGACCCGTCGCCGAGCGCCCCGGCCGAGGACCCGTCCGCCTCCTTCTCGCCCAACCCCGGCCGTCAGGGCGACCAGTTCACGCTGTCGATCCGCGGATTCGCTCCCGGCATCACCGTCCAGATCGCGCTCACCCGGCCGGACGGCGTCGAGGAGTCCTACTCGGTGTCGCTGGACGCGACCGGGGGCGCGGACTACTCGTTCAGCGTCACCGGCAGCAGCACGGTCACCGGCACCTACGTCGCGGCCATCACCAACCCGCAGACCGGGGCGACCACCCAGGCGTCGGTGCAGGTCGACCCCGGCTAGCGTCCTCGGCCGACTCCTTCACCTCAGCCGAGGGCCTCCGCGACCACCGTCTCCGGGACGGCGCCGGCCCGCACGATCGACCACGTGCCGTCGTCCTCGAAGGCGCGCAGGTCGATCACGGTGGACGGGGTGCCGGGCAGGGTGCCGGCGTCCAGGAGCAGGTCGGCCTCGTCGCGGAGCTCCTGCGGCACGTCGACCAGGCGCCGGGCGTCCGGCTCGCCGGCGAGGTTGGCACTAGTCTGCAGGATCGGCCAGCGCATCTCGGCCAGCGCGACGGTGGCGTCGGTCAGCGCGGGCACGCGCAGGCCCAGCGTGGGCACCGCGCGGGGGTCCTCGTGCTCCGCCACCCCGGGCTGAGCGAACCGGCCCTGCGGGTTGGGCAGGAGCAGGGTGACGCCACCGGGCAACAGCCGGGGCAGCACGTCGCGGGTGCGCGGGCCCAGCTCGGGCAGCGCGGCCAGCGCCAGGCCCACGGCGAAGAACATCACCGCGGCGGGCTTGTCCGGCGCGCGACCCTTGAGGGCGTACATGCGGCGCAGCGCGTCGGGCTCGTCCGCCCCGCAGGCCAGCCCGTAGACCGTGTCGGCCGGGAAGACGGCGACGCCGCCCACGCTCAAGCACCGCACGAACGTCCTGGCCTGGTCGGCGGTGATCATGCTCGGCACGCGACCACCACCCGGTCGATGCCCGCCAGGTCGGGATGGATCGCCACCCCGGACGTGAAGCCGGCGGCCCGCAGCAGGTCGGCGGTGGCGGGCGGCTGGCCCTGCCCCACCTCGAGCGCCACGGCCCCGGCGCCCCGCGCGGCGGCCTGGGTCACGAGGACCCGGACGAGATCGAGCCCGTCCTCCCCGCCGAACAGGGCGAGTGCCGGCTCGTGGTGGCGGATCTCCGGGGCCAGACGCAGCCGGTCCCCGTCGGGGATGTACGGGAGGTTGGCCACCACGAGGTCGATGGGAGACCCGCCGGCGGGGACCGCGTCGAGCAGGTCGCCCGCGGCGAACGCGACGTCGAGGCCGAGCCGCGCCGCGTTGGCCCGGGCCACGGCGAGCGCGTCCTCGCTCCGGTCGACGCCGAGGACCTCGAGGTCCGGCCGCTCGTCCTTCAGGGCCAGGGCGATCGCGCCGCTGCCGGTGCCGACGTCGACGACCCGGGTCGGGCGCGACCACCCGTCGACCAGGGTCAACGCGGCCTCGACGAGATGCTCGGTCTCCGGTCGGGGCACGAGCACGCGCGGGTCCACGTCGAGGTCGAGCCGGCGGAATCCCTTGGTCCCCACGATGTAGGCGACGGGCTCGCGGCCCGAGGACCGGCGCCGCACCGCGTCCTGGAAGCGGCGCACGGCGGGGCCGGTGACGGGCGCTCTCGGGTCGAGGAAGAGCGCGGTGCGCGTGGTGTCCAGCGACCAGGCGAGCAGCACCTCGGCGTCGAGGCGCGGCGTGGTCGAGTGCGCCGCGCCGATGGCGACGACGGCGGAGTCCAGTGCCTCGGAGACGGTGACGGCCGCGAAGGCCATCGCGGTCAGGCCCCGGCGGCGGCGGACGCTTCGAGGCGCCGGCGCTTCTCGTCGGCCTGCAGCCCGGCCGTCAGATCGTCGAGCTCGCCCATGAGCACCGAGTCGAGGTTGTGCACGGTGAGCTTGATGCGGTGGTCGGTGACCCGGCGCTCGCCGTAGTTGTACGTGCGGATCTTCTCCGCGCGGTCGCCGGTGCCGACCTGCGACTTGCGGCCCGCCGACTGCTCGGCCTGCTGTTCGGCGACGGCCCGCTCGTACAGGCGGGCGCGCAGCACGCGCATCGCCTTCTCCCGGTTCTGCAGCTGGCTCTTCTCGTCCTGCATCGCCACCTGCACGCCCGTCGGCTTGTGGGTGATGCGCACCGCCGAGTCGGTGGTGTTGACCGACTGGCCGCCGGGGCCGCCGGAGCGGTAGACGTCGATCTGCAGGTCGGACTGGTTGATCTCGACCTCGACGTCCTCGGCCTCGGGCAGCACCGCGACGGTGGCCGTCGACGTGTGGATGCGGCCCTGGGACTCGGTGGCGGGCACGCGCTGCACGCGGTGGGTGCCGCCCTCGAACTTGAAGACGGAGTAGGCGCCGTCGCCCTTGATC